>Ga0075421_100001454_pt1 | contig 27741 bp, 25 predicted proteins | sample SoiMetdeltSBSDD5_FD_75292 | JGI IMG/M metagenome (GOLD analysis project Ga0075421, IMG submission 75292) | Bulk soil microbial communities from a Populus tree surrounding site in Tennessee, USA - Soil MetaG P. deltoides SBSDD5 | ecosystem: Environmental > Terrestrial > Soil > Tree plantation... | reverse complement strand
CTAGTTCTTCAGCATGGCGTCCCGCGTCGCTTTGAACTCGTTGCCTGGCTTCCATTCCGGGAACTTCTCGGCGTTGGCGACGCGATAGCCAACCGTAAACAACAACTGCACGTCATCGATCGCGCCGGTCAGATCCCAGTCAGGCTTTATCTCATCGGAGGGCGCGTGGTAGTCGTTGTTCGTGTACTCATCGCGTTTCTGCTGGCTGTATTCGGCCGGCTTGCCGACGAAGTCGACGCCGGTGTCCGTATAGAGCGCAGGCACACCCTGCTTTGCAAAATTGAAGTGATCCGATCGGTAGTAGAACCCTTTCTCTGATTCCGGATCGGGCCGCAGCGTGCGCCCCTGCTCGGCTGCCGCATCACGCAGGTGGTCGTCGAGATCCGAAGCGCCCATTCCGATGACGGTGATGTCCTTCGTGCGGCCCCACTGGTTGATGCCATCGAAGTTGATGTTGGCGAGTGTCTTGGCGAGCGGGTATATCGGCTGCTCGGCGTAGTGCTGTGAGCCGAGCAACCCCTGTTCCTCTGCGCCGACCATGAGGAAGAGGATCGATCGCTTGGGCCTCGGCATGACGGTGGTGAACGCACGCGCGATCTCGAGCACGGACGCCACGCCCGACGCGTTATCGAGCGCTCCGTTGTAGATCTTGTCTCCGCGGACGGGTTCGCCTTCGCCGAGGTGATCCCAATGGGCCGTGTAGACGACGTACTCGTCCCGCAACTGAGGGTCGCTGCCTTCGAGCCTGGCAAGTACGTTCTTCGACTGAATAGTCCTCATGGCGTTGCGGATGGCGAGCGATGCCTGCAGCTTGAGTGGAACCGGCCGGAAGTCGCGGGTGAGCGCCTGCTTCTTGAGCGCATCGAAATCCTGGCCGGCCTGCGCCAGGAGTTTCCGGGTTGCATCGATCGTGAGCCACCCCTCGATCGACGCTCGTCCCATGTTCTTGTCGGGAGTTACGAGGTCGAAACGCTCGCGAAGATTGCCTTGCACGACGGAAAAGGGATATCCAGCCGGTCCGGTCTCGTGGACGATGAGAATGCCGGCCGCGCCCCGGCGGGCGCCCTCCTCGAACTTGTAAGTCCAGCGGCCGTAGTACGTCATCGCCTTGCCGTTGAACAGCGCGGCGTCCAGCTTCGATGAATCGGACGGGTCTGGCACCTGCGGGTCGTTGATCAGCACCACGATCGTCTTGCCTTTGACGTCGACGTCCTTGAAGTCATTCCAGTTGAATTCAGGCGCCGTCACGCCGTAGCCGGCAAAGATCAACTCGGAGTTTTCAATCGACGCCGTGTCGGCCACTCTCCTGGTCCACGCCACCACGTCATCGTGCCACTTGAATGTCGTCGTCTTGCCGCCACCGGTGACGGTTAATGCCTTGGTGTTTGTGGCTGTGATGCCAACAAGGGGCAGATCCTGGATATACGTGCCGTCAGCGTTTCCCGGACCGAGACCAATCTTTCTGAACTGGTCCTCGAGATACTTGACCGTGAGCTCTTCACCCTTCGAGCCGGGCGCGCGGCCGTCGAATTCGTCCGACGAGAGCACTTTGATGTCCGCGAGCAGCCGTGGCGCCTCGAATTGCGGCATCGTCGTGATTGCCGTTACGGACGGTGTGCTGGCAGAGCCGGGAGCGCTGCTGGAGGAGCCCGAACACGCGCCGACGACAACGAAGACGAGCAGCACAGATAACCGACCCATGAGCAGTACCCCCGAAAACACTATACCGTTCGGGATCGGTGCGGGGCTGGACGCCTCGACCGTTACACCAGGCAGTGCCGCGCCTGAGCTATCACGAGTAGAGCCGCGATCGACGCTAGTGCGAACGCCGACGAGGGAAGGAGGGCCAGTACTGCAACGAGGAGGACGCCCCACAGACACCTTCGCATTACGTGGCCTCCAAGGGTAATGTACGGACAACACGGCATCGGATATGGATGCCGCGTGCGCCACCGGGAACCGATAGGACCCCGCGGTACTCAAAGGGGTGCCGGTCGGACGCCGCGTGCGCGTAAGCCTATGCCACAAAGCCAGGTTATGGCTGGGTTGGCTTGGCGTAGAAATTTCAGACCGACGCTCCAGCTCTCGACATTCCAGATGCTGCGAGCCGAATCATGAGTTGGTGCGCTGTATGCACGAAGAAGACAGTGTCGCGAACACCCGGGCTTGGCGAGAGTTGTTCGCCGAGCTCGACGGCTGGAAGGCAAATGATACTGTAAATGTCACAACTCAACCGGGGGACGACTGTCGGATCGCCGCAGACGCAGACTCGCAGGGAAATACTGTCCTCGCGCGAGGAGCGAATCAGGGTACGACGATGATCGGAGCACCAGCCGAACGAGATGAACCGACGAACAAGAACGAGCAGGAGTACGACCTTCCTCTCCGGCCGAACAGCGATTCGCCGGTAAGGCCGTATCAGGATAGCCTCGATCCCAATTGGGATCGCCCTGAAGTCGACTTCACAGAGGTCGAATACGAGTACGAACCCAAGATGGGCACGCTGCGAGTCGCTGCCTACGTCAGTGGCATCGCTGTGATGGCTGTCGTTTCTCTCTGGCTCGTGGCGCACGCACGAGAGCGGCGTCCGTTCGGCACGTGGACGCTATCGGCGCCGGATCTCTCCGATTTGTCCATGCCGAAAGTGCCGGAGGAACTGAAGCGGCTCCCTGGTGAACTCGCGACCCGCGTGCCAGAGCAACTGGCCAAGGTGCCCGCTGAAACAAAACGTCTCATCGCTCGCGCAAGCGAGGCTGTCGCTCCTCCTCCAGCGCCGGTGAAGACGCCTCCGCCACCTGCGCGATCGGTGCCTCCGCCCGTGGCCGGAACACCGGCTCCAGCGACGCTGCCAGTTCCACCCGGACCTCGGGCAGGCGCTCCTCCGACTTCACCGTCCGTGACGTCGACGCCGCCGGTGAATTCGGCGCCACCGCCACCGACGTCGCCGCCACCGCGAGTGACGTCGACGACTCCGCCGCCGACTTCGGCCGCGCCGCCGGTCACTTCGAGGCCACCGGCCTCCACGACGGCAAAACCTCCAGTGACTGCGACCGCGCCGCCAGTTGCGCCAGCGCCACGGCCAGTGACGCCACCTCCTGCACCTGTTGCTCGATCTTCACCGGCGAGCGCGGCTCCAACTCCCGCGCCTCGCACTACGCAACCGCCGTCTTCGCCGCCGCGAGTAGCGGCTGCGACGCCCTCGTCGCGTCCGGCGCCCGCGACATCAGCATCGTCGCGTCCAGCCACTGCGCCATCCACGCGTCCATTGGAGCCGCTTACCGTTTCAGCCAACCCGACGCCTACGCAACGCGCCGCGGCCGCCGCGGCAGCGGCCGCTTCACCGGCAGCGCCCCGCCCGTCTGTTGAGGACGCGCCACGGCCGCCGTCTGCTCCACCGGCTCCCGCGGATATCGCGCCGCCACCACCACCCAGTGCAGACGTCGCGAGCGCGACCGCCGCACCACCGGCCGCCGAACCTGGTGCGGCTTCAGCTGCTTCCGCACCGTCGGTGCCAGTTCGAACGCCCACCGTCGAAGCAGACAGCGCGATTCGCGATGTCCTCGGTCGTTATCGAACTGCGTTCAACGTCCTCGACGCTCGGGCTGCGAGCGACGTATGGCCGACGCTCGATCAGCAGACGCTCAACCGAGCGTTCGCGCAGCTCTCCGAGCAGAACGTCTCCTTCGATCAGTGTGCTATTGACGTGAAAGGCGTGCTCGCACAAGCGCGCTGCACGGGGACGATACGCTTCGTGCCGAAGATCGGGAGCAGGGCTGCACAGGTCGAACCCCGGCGATGGGACTTTACCTTGCGAAAGGCGTACAGCGGCTGGGTGATTCACGAAGTGAGAGCCCGCTGAATTGTGAAGGGGTCAGACCCCTTCTCAGAATTTCACCTGGTTCCAGTCAGCGCACGGCGCACGATCGCGTGCAGGTAGCGAATCTCATCGTCAGCCAACCCCTGACCGAATGTAGTCAGACCGCGCTGTGTCTTGATCGTGATCCCGCCACTTGGGACAAGTCGGCTCAATGCCGTCAGGACACGCTCTGTTCGCGGATCGAGCGCCGGCTCGCTGGCGGCCTGCCGGGTCGAACTCACCGCCGATGGCCTGCTGCTGAAGTCGATATCGAGAATCTCTGAAGCCGTTATCGATTTCGCCGGACCAGCCTTCCACGCCCCGCGCTCCTGGATTTGGACGCCGCTTGACGAGGCTGTGACGATCGTGCCGCCGCGACGCGTCCGCAGCAATCCGTTGACCACCGTCATCGCCGGCAACACACCAAAGAACACAATCAGGGAACCCAGAAACACCCATCCCACAGGATCTGGGGTTTGTGTTTGACGGAAGAATCGACTCAGCGGACCGACGAACCACATTACGAACACGATGGGAATCAAGGACAGCGGGATCCAGATGACGTGTGTGCGCGGTATCGGAATCGTGATACGCACTGAACCCTGATCGTGATGGACGATGCTGCGCGCGTCGGCGGGACGCTCACTCGATCCGACGTCCGTCCCCTCCAGTTGCAGCCGTTGCTGCAACGGCAAGGATGCCTGGCCGGCAGACAAGCGCACACGATGATCTGTCGTGGCATCTTCGAAGTCGAAGCGAAGCAATTCGGCAATGGCAGTGGCGCACGCCCTCGAGTCGCCGTATTCGATCGAGCTGCACAGGTGCAGGTTCTTGCCCGCTCTGGCTTTCAAACTGACGGGAAACTTGTCCGCGCTGTCGGAATCGCCCCTGATGAATTCCACGACGACGGCGGTGTAGTCGTCCACGCGTCGTGTATCGGAGTGCATGGGCACCATCAGGCCCCATTGCTTGATCACCTCACGACGCGTGCCGTCGACGAATGTCCAGGCACGCCCGAAACACAGCACGCTGCCCACCGTCGTGAACATGAGGCCCATGAACGGCAGCGCGAGGCGGCTCGGAGCGTCGCCCTCACTCGACATCGTGACAACGCCCAGGCTGGCCAGGAGCATGAATACGCCGGCGGCAAAAAACGGCACGCCAAATATCGCGAGGCATCCGCCGCCCTGACGTATCTGGATGCGGTCAGGCGCGACATGACGAAATGACGGGCGCATTGCCTGTCTTATCGGATGTTTAGCGGCGAGCCCTTATTTACGGGCCGATCATGGTACAGTCGGCACCAGCCGGCAACCGAGCTGAACGTATGGATGACACTTCCGGCGCTTCTGCCGAACGGTCTCAGCTCGCTCGCCTCGAGGCGCTCGACGATCTGCTTCCGACGCTTGCAGGCGTCCTCGATATCCGCGAGGTCTTCGAGCGCGTTTCATCGATCGTGTCTCGGACATCGCGCAAAAGTGCTGCCGCATGATGCAATGGTGCTGCCGGTGCTGTTACCAGACGGTGCCCACGTGCGCTTCCACGTGACAAAAACACCGGCTGCAGCCAAATTCCCTGACGTCATCGAGGTGCCCGAATACCTGCGTGGAGGGGACTGGGACTACGACATCGTTGACGACTTCCAGGTCGACCCGCAGCGCTACGGACAGACCGCGGCATCGCTCGGGTATCGATCCGCGCTTCGCATGCCGATTCGCGTCGCAGGACAACTGGCGGGCGGAGTCGCCTTCTTGTCCTTTACGCCCTCGTACTACACAAAGGCGGACGTGACCGTCGGCCGCCGTGTCGCCGACCGGCTCGCGTTGAGTCTCTCGCGCGAACACGCATACGAGTCGGCAAAGCGGGCCGACGAAGCGGTGGAACGCGCGGCGCGCCTCGAAATGCGGGTGGCGGCACTGACCGAGGAGTTGAACGCTCGCGCCGGATTCGCGCGCGTCGTGGGGAAGTCGGCATCGTTTCGTCAGGTCCTGACGCGTGCGACGCAAGTGGCTGCGACTGAGACCACGGTGCTCCTGCTTGGCGAATCAGGTACCGGCAAGGAAGTCGTCGCGAGATTCCTGCATCGCGCCTCGCCACGAAGCGCTGGACCGTTTGTCGCCCTCAACTGCGCGGCGTTGCCCGAGGCACTGCTCGAGTCCGAGCTCTTCGGCTACGAGCGCGGCGCATTCACCGGCGCGCTTCAGGCCAAGCCGGGACAGATCGAGCAGGCCGCTGGTGGCGTGCTCTTCCTCGACGAAGTGGGAGAGATGAGCCCGTCAGCTCAGGCCAAATTCCTGCGTGTGCTTCAGGAACGAGAATTTCAGCGACTGGGCGGCACCCGCACCATGAAGGCCAACGTCCGGGTTGTCGCAGCGACGAACAAGGATCTTCGCGCCGCCATGCAAACCGGTACATTTCGAGAGGACCTGTATTACCGGCTTCAAGTGTTCGAGCTCCGATTGCCTCCTTTGCGCGAGCGCAAGGAGGACATCCTGCTCCTGAGTGAAGCCTTCCTGCAGGATCTCGCTGCGTCTTTCGGCCGCCCTCCGGCAGGAATCTCGAGCGAGGCCCGTGACGGCCTGCTTGCGTACGACTGGCCGGGCAATGTCCGCGAGCTACGCAACATGCTGGAACGTGCCGCGATCCTCTGTGACGGCGGGCTGATCACGAGTGAACACTTGAACCTGTCCGCGCAGGCGCCGCCCGAGAGGACGAGCGCGAAAAAGACCCAGCCAATCACGGCCGCGATCTCTGAACACGACCGATCTCCGTACGATCGAACGATCGACGATCCAGCGCGCGCTCGAGACGGCGCGCTTCAACAAGTCGCTGGCGGCAAAAGCCCTCGGCTTGACGCGCAAGCAGCTCTACATCCGCCTCCGCCAGCACGGCATCGAATAGGCGGGGCCCGCCACGTTGCGCCTCGCCTGCTCGCGACCGAACGCGCCGGGTTGCGCCAGCGGGGGGAACTACTTGCCGGCTGAACCCTTCGCGCTTTTGGCTTTCCAACGATCGAGCGCTTCCTGCCCGATGTTGCCGGCATCGTTGGGAAGAGTGTAGGTGCCGTCAGCATGTTGCACGAATTTGAGGATGGCGCCTTTGCGCCCGTCCTTGAGTGGTCCCCCGGCGACTTTGACCTTGTCGCCGACCTTGTAGGTATTGATCGTGATCCCCTTCGGGACGAGCGCCGCAGCCGCAGCCGCTTCGAATGACCAGTCGGCCTGTGTGCCATCCGGGCTCGTGACCGTGATCGTCAGCCAGGAGTGTGGGTTGGTGAAGTTCCATTCCTTGACGACGCCGTCGAGGATGATCTCGCTCTCTGGCTTCACGTCGAACATGTTGAACGAGTGGTGCGCGAAGGCGGTCGTCGCGATCATCAACGCCCCGCCGAGCGTCAACGCGCGGACCACAAGACGACGAGTCATGTCGGATGTCCTCCTGTCTGATTACTTCGGCGCGCCAGGCTCAGACGGTCGTGTCACCTCGGTCTGAGGTTTCTTGTACCCGGCTTCGCCGGGAAGCACGGATGTTGTCCGGCCGTTGACGTCACGCACGTCATTGCTCGTGAGAGCGCAGTCCCAATACCGGATGCGATGTTCATAATCAGCTTTGACGTACGACGTCGCGACGTTCCACGGCGCCGTCAGGCCAATCGGGTCGTACATCGTCGCTTGTACGACGATGCGATCGGGGCGGCCGGTTGTACCGTTGACGCGCTGCCAGACCTCAACGCCCTCGAGCTCCGCGCTGTTGTCCGGATAGCCGCGCAGATAGTCCGCGGCTTTCACGCCCATCGTCCAGACCACGAGCTTGTCGCCGTCCCAGAAGCCGATCGAATCGCCGAGCCACGTGTTGCCTTCCGGCGTCGCATGCGGCCTGCCGTCCGTGTAGACGCGGCGGGTTTCGTTCATGAACTCCTGCATCAACCAGGACTGCTTCGGGCTCAGTGAGAACTCCTTGTGATACGGCTCGACCAACCACCGCGGATACGCCGACGGTTCGCAGTGCGTCAACCGGTCGTAATAGACCTCGCCAAGCTCGCGTTCCTCTTTCTGCTTCTGCTCGTAGCGCGCCCGATAGGCTGGTGAGAGTGGCGCATCAACAGGATGTTTCATGCTCATCGTCGTGATGCCCGACTGCCAGATCCCCGACCAGTCCGGCAGCGAGGTCAGCGTGTGTTTGGTGCCGCCCTTGGCGCGGTCGAGCAGGAACTTGTAGTGCTCGGCCGCGGACGCGAACCGTTTCGGCGGCGCCACCACCGCCTCAGACTGTGTGGGAATGAGGCGTGACTGCGCGTGCGCAGACTGGATGAGGCCGCCCATCAACAACGTGCACAGAACGACGATTGCCCATGTGCCGCTTCCACGAGGTGCCATATCGCCTCCCAGCCGCCGCCTAGGTTCTAGCCGCTCCTCGGTTCTAGTCCGCGCCTAGGTCCTAGTCGCTCCTAGGTTTTACTCGCGCCTAGGTCCTAGTCTAGTTTTACTCGCGCCTAGGATAGCGAGTCGCCCTCAGCGGCGCCAGCGCCATCTGATGGCTTGCCACCTCGCCTGAATCACGACACCTTGACATTCTACATATGCACGTGTAGAGTGCCTAGGCATGGCGGCCGACAACCCGAAGTCCGATTTGCTGCAGGGGACGCTCGACATGTTGATCCTCAAGATCGTGGCGCTGGGGCCGACACATGGCTACGCCATCGCCCAACGGCTTCAGCAGATGTCGCAGGATGTTCTCCAGGTCCAGCAGGGCTCTCTGTATCCCGCGCTCCATCGCCTCGAAAAACGGGGGTGGGTGAAAGCGGAGTGGGCGGCATCGGACACCGGCCGTGAGGCGCGCTTCTATTCGCTTACGCGCCTTGGTCGCAAACAGCTCGAGGAGCAGCGCGAGAACTGGGACCGTCTCTCGAACGCGATCTCGGGCATCCTGCGCACCGCGGAGTGAGCCAGGCGAGAAATCATTGAATGATGTGGCGCACGCGTCGCGACCCACGCATCGCTGACGAGATCAGGTTTCATCGCGATCGCCTGATCGAGGGCTACGTCGCTTCCGGCATGGATCGCAGCGAGGCCGAGCGGCGCGCTTTTCTCGAATTCGGCAACGCCGTTGCGATTGAAGAGTCCGTCCGCGACGCGCGCGGGCGCTGGCTCGACGATCTGTCCAAGGATCTGGCCTATGCGCTGCGCACCCTCCGCCGCAGCCCCGGCTTTTCGTTCGTCGCCGTGTTGTCGCTGGCGTTGGGTATCGGCGCCAACGCCGCCATCTTCAGCCTTATCAGCGCGGTGATGCTGCGGACGCTGCCGGTGAAGGACCCGGGCCGTCTTGTCCAGATCACGCGCGACCTCAACGGACGCCCTGGACAGGTTTCCTACGTGCTGTTCGAGATCTTCCGCGACAACGTCACGTCGATCACCGGCGCGTTCGCGCAGCAGTCCACGACTCAGATAGTGACCATTGGCGGCAGCGAGGAGACGGTCGCAGTCGATCTGGTGTCGGGCTCGTACTTCTCTGTCCTGGGAATCGACGCGGCTGCCGGCCGTTTGCTCGGACCCGCCGACGACGTGCGGTCGTCGGTCGGAGCCGCCGTGATCAGCGATCGGTACTGGCAGCGGCACTTCGGTCGCAGCCCATCAGCGATCGGTACGTCGTTGACGATCGTCAATCGCACTTTCACGATCGTCGGCGTCGCCCCACCCACCTTCGTGGGCGCGAGGGCGGGGAGCCCGCCCGATTTCATTCTCCCGCTGATGTCGATGATGAGCGACGTGCAGCGGACGCAGGCGGGCTTCAATGCGCTGACGTTGCTTGCCCGCCTGAGGCCCCGAGCAACGGTCGAGCAGGCACTGGCCGAAGCCGAAGCGCTCTATCGACCGGTGAAAGAGGCTCAGGCTGCTGAATCAGCCAGCCGCGGCGAGCGGGAGGCGATGCTCCGTCAGCGGATTGTGGTGTTTCACGCGCCCGATGGCTTCAACCCGATTCGCGACAACATCCGCGAACCGCTCCTCCTGTTGATGGGAATCGTCGGGCTCATCCTCCTGCTCGCCTGCGTCAACGTCGCTGGCCTCCTGCTCGCGCGCGCCGCCGCACGGCAGCGTGAGATTTCAGTTCGGCTGGCCATGGGCGCCGGACGAAATCGCCTTGTGCGCCAGTTCCTGACGGAGAGTCTGGTGTTGGCAGTGCTTGGTGGCGCTCTGGGACTGCTGATGGCAGGTCGGGTCAGTGGGCGGCTGTTTTCGCTGTTCACCAGTGGACGTCCGATCGAGTTGTCGGTTGCGCCAGATTGGCGGGTCATTGCTTTGGCGGCGGCAGCCTCAGTCGTCGCGTGCCTTACCGCTGGCCTCGTGCCGGCGGTGCAGGCGTTTCGCGTCGCGATCAATCCGGCGCTCAAAGAGACGCGTGCGCAAGGCCACGGCAGGTTCGGCAAATCGCTCGTCGTGGCACAACTGGCCATCTCGATGGTTCTGGTGGTCGGCGCCACACTGTTCATCGGGACGCTGCTCAAGCTCTATGCGGTTGATCGAGGATTCGACGCGGACAGGTTGCTGGTCTTTCAAGTCAGGAACAATCGAGCGTACAGCGTGGAGCAGGCGAAAGTGGTACGTGACCGGTTGCTCGAGGGCTTGAGAGCATTGCCGGGCGTGCGATCGGCCAGCGCGGGTGCCATGCTACCGATCGGGGGAGGCATCTGGGACCGCACGGTCCGCATCGAAGGTCATCCGTCGGAGTCGGGGGAGCCTGAGAGCGTTGCCTTCAACGCGATTGCGCCCGACTACTTCGCGACGTTGGGAACGCCGCTTCTCGCTGGTCGTGAATTCGACGGTCGCGACACGGTAACGGCGCCCCCGGTGACGATCGTGAACCAGAGCTTTGCGCGCGCCTATTTTGGAAACGCATCTGCCATTGGACGTCGCGTGACGACCGTCGGCGTCACGTACGAGATCGTCGGTGTCGTTGGTGACGCGAAGTATCAGGACCTGCGTGAGTCGTTTCTGAGAACGATGTACATCCCGTGGACGCTACGGGATGCGGCCCAGTCGTACGGCTATCTGGTGCGCGTGAACGATGGTGACCCGCTGCGGTTGTCGTCCTCGGTCGACCACGTGCTGCGCGAGGCCGACCCGACACTTCGCGTGGTCCGCCTGATGACCTATGCGGCGTGGATCGACTTGACGATTCCCAACGAATGGCTCATGGCGACGCTCGGCGCGGTGTGTGGCCTGCTCGCGCTCGTGCTCGCCGGCGTTGGCATGTTTGGCGTGCTCGCGTTTCAAGTCGCGCGACGCACGAACGAGCTGGGAGTGCGGACCATCCTGGGCGCGAGCCGATGGTCGATGATGCGCCTGGTGTTACGTGACGTTGCCGCGATGGTCATGCCAGGCATTGCGATCGGCGGCGCGGTGGCGCTGCTGCTCACCGGTCTGGCGCGAGGCCTGCTCTTTGGTCTCACGCCGACGGATCCTGGCGTGTTCCTGGTGGCGGCATCGATCCTGGGTGCGTCCGCGCTGGTGGCCGGCTGGGTGCCGGCCCGTCGCGCGTCGAGCGTCGATCCATTGGTCGCGCTCCGTCATGAGTAGAGCGCGCCGAGCGAGCGGAGGGCGCGGCGGAAAGCACCACGCATCGCCCGCTGGCTCCCCAGCGTCCTCTGCTTAAGGCTCTTCTCTGCGCTCGTCGCTTCCTCCGCGGCCCTTCGCACTTTCCGACCCAGCGCCCGGCACGACCCCAACGTATTTCGCGCGCGGGCGAATGAGTTGACCTGTCGCGTACTGCTCGAGCGCGTGACCGATCCAGCCGATAGTCCGCCCAATCGCAAAGATCGTGAGCGGCGAACCGGCCGGCAGGCGAAGCACGCGTGCCACGGCGGCGAGCGCCATGATATGTCCAACGTCAAGATTTGTCTTGCGTCGGCCAATGAACTCAACCGTTGCGTGGGCAACGGGGTTCAATGTCTTCGAGCACCTCGCGAACGAGGATCTGACGATACTACTGGAACAGCTGCGGAGGAAGCTCTCGCCGACTGGTCGACTCTGCCTCATTGAGCCGAACCACCGTTACTATGAACAGGACGACGTTGACTCAGACGCGGCGTGTCTCCAGGGGCATGGCCGCAACCGTGATTCACCAGGAGACGCCCCGTGGCAGACGCGTTCGAACGTGATAAGCGGGCGACCATCGCGACCGCTGGGTTCTATGTCGTGCTCTGCGGATACATCGCCATCGCGATGACATGCTCACTCGTGGCGCCGGTTAGCAAGTTCGATGACGCCATACCATTGGTGCACGGGATGCTGATACAACGTGGTTCCGTCCCCAATGTGGACTTCTACTCGCCGTATCCTCCGCTGGGCCTCTACTTGAATGCCGCCCTGTTCAGTCTTTTCGGTCGTACCGTCATCGCCAACCGCGCGCTGGGCAACGCCTTCTTTCTCATGGTTGTGATGCTCGTGATCTGGCTCTATCGCGCCCGTTTTCGCTCTTGGGGTCCGCTCGTTCCGGTAGCGACTCTCGCCGTCGCGAGCAGCATCGGCAGCACGATCAGCATTCCTTCGTGGCCCGGCTTTGCGCTATCTCTGTCAGCGCTGCTGATGTATCTGCGTTCTCAGGAGGCCGAACGGCACCGTTTGTGGCTTGTCGCAGCTTCGGGTGTGCTGGCAGCCCTAGCGCTCCTATACAGGATCAATTTCGGCGGGTATGTCTTGGTGGCCATAGCGATCGATTTCCTGCAACGATGGTGGCTCGACGGTCGCGATCCAGGACGCGTCCGTCTCCAGAGTGAGTTAATGGCGTTGACTGCGTTCGTCTTGCCCCTGATCACTGTGACCGTGGGGTTCTGTGTGTGGGTCTATGGAGACAAGATTGCGGTTGGTCTGTCCCAGTTCATTGTCACGGCGCAAAGGTTAATGGCACTTCGGGGTTTTATGCAGTTGGAGTTTGCAACGCCTCTTGCATCTGGCATCGCCGTGCCATTCTTTTGGTTCTATTTTCGGCTCCTGAACGGAACAGACCGCCTTTCGCTCAAAGCCCTGCTCCCAGCAGTCATCTACGTGGCGCTCTTCATGGTGGCTTTCGCCGGTCGGCGACATCTGAGTGTCGCGCTGACTGTTGTTGCTCTCGAACTGGCTGCGATCGTCCTGTTGCACATTTTCATACGCCGGCTGGAACGCGCCGAGCTCAGTCTAGTGGTGTTCTTTTGCTGCGTGCTTCACTATTACGTAAGCCGTGCGGACTGGGCGCACTGGCGGCTTGTGCCGATAGTGGGCACGCTTTTGATCCCGTTTCTATTCGTGCCAAATTACGACGAGCCACGTCAGGACCGGTATGCGTCCACCAGCACGAGGGGAACGGCACTGACGCTGATGACGGTCGTGATCTTTGGCTTTCTGTCAACGTCTGGACTCAGGCCTCAGTTGGCAGACTTGCGTAACGGGCTGTCGCTGGTCGCCGGCATCGGTCACGATTCCCCGGCAACGGACTCGGAGCGCATGCTGAGTGCGGTAGTCCCATCACCCGCTTGGGAGTCAATCTATCCCGATCGCGACGAGTTGGCGGTGTTGCGTTACGTGCGCGCCAAAAGCAGTGACTCGACACCTCTTTTTGTCGGCGTGAAGGACCATTCTCGGACATTCTGGAACAACCTGCGAATGTATTGGTTGGCCGACCGTTCGATCGGCGTGCGAAACTTTCTGCTCGAAGACAGGGTAGCCACCGAAGCACCAGTGCAGGAAGGAATGATCGCCGACCTGGAACGGGACAGGGCGACATGGATTGTTTTGGATTGCGTTCAGGATGGCGACGACGAGTTTCGTCGCTCCAATTATCAAGGTGCAACACTGCTGGACGAGTACATCGCGAGCCGTTTCAGGGAGGAAGCCAGGTTTGGTCGCTATGCGATTGCGACGCGCCTGAGCGATCAGAACCGCACGGCGACGATGCCGTGCGCGGAGCCCAGCCGCGCTCTAGACGTTAGACAGCCCTACTGACGAGGCGGTACTCGAGATGCCGGGCGCATGGCGACAACCGCATTCTGCGCGTTGAGGTCAAAGAGCAAAAGTCAAAGGTCACTCCAGCCGTCTCCGCTCAAGCTCCTGCGTTGTCGAGGAACCGAATGCGCGCGCGGCATCGGTCATAATTGCGCTGTCCCTTAGGCCTACTTCCGTCAACGTCGGCGAGGCCACGAATACCTGCTATTCGCCGTATCGTGAAACAACTCGTGCCGAGGAGTTGATCGCTTGTCCGACCCGTCAAACTATTTCTCGGCCCGATTGCCTCCGGATCCCCGCCGCGAAAAGCTGTGGCGTGCGCTCTGGGATTCCTATTTTCGGTCACTGATTCGAAAAGACGACGTGGTCCTGGATCTCGGGGCTGGCTACTGCAGCTTCATCAATGCTGTGCACGCACGTGTCCGACTTGCGGTGGATCAATGGCCGGGGTTCTCTGCGCACGCCGGTTCGGGAGTGGAGGCTCATGTGGGATCGGTAACCGATCTGAGTTGGTTGCCCGATGCCAGCGTGGACTTCGCGTTCGCCAGCAATGTCTTCGAGCACATCGCTAAAGAGGATCTGACGACACTACTGGAACAGCTGCGGAGAAAGCTCTCGCCGACTGGTCGACTCTGCCTCATCCAGCCGAACTACCGTTACTGCTACAAGGACTACTACGACGATTACACGCATGTGACGGTGTTCTCCCATATCTCTCTTCAGGATTTCCTCGTCGCGAATGAGTTCCGGATACTCGAGTGCAAGCCTCGTTTCTTGCCGCTGACCTTGAAGTCGTCGCTCCCGGTTCATCCCCTTCTGATAAAGGCTTATCTCGTGTCTCCCCTGAAACCGCTAGCCAAGCAAATGCTCGTACTTGCTGAGCCGTTCCCAGCCGGCCCGAGCCGCCGCGCCGATTCAGTTTGAAGCCCACAATCATGCGCGATCAGGCGCGGGTCACCTTGAGCCGTTTCGTTCGGTTGCGGCTGGCGCTCTTGGGGGCGGTCCTCATCGCTTTCGGGCTTTCGGTCTACGCTTTCGCCATCGTCGTGTCGCTGATTCGGCTGGCCGTGTTCCAGAGCACGCAGGCGGTTCAGTTCGTGGCAGACCTCCTCTGGTACAGCGGACTGCCGACATCGCTTGGCGCTATCTTGGTGGCGGTCGACCTTTTCGTCCTCCTGCCGGGCAAACGGAGCCATGAGCGTCGTATCGAGGGGTGTCGCGCGAGCCCTCAGAAACTGGCAGTGGCGTTGATGTCCTATAACGACGAAGCCAGTATCGGACTCGCTGTTCGGGATTTCATCGCTCACCCCATGGTCGCAACGGTCATCGTGGTCGATAACAACAGCAACGACCAGAGTGCTGCGAATGCGGCAGAGGCTGGGGCCATCGTCGTCATGGAAACCCGCCCCGGCTACGGCTCCTGCGTGTATCGATGCCTGCAGGAGCTGTATGAGCGCGGTGGGACCGACTTCGTCGTGCTCTGCGAAGGGGACATGACCTTCCGCGCCCGGGATGTCGAGAAACTTGCAGCCTTCGCCCCTCACGGGGACATCGTCAACGGCACGCGTATCGTCGAACAGCTCCGTGCCTACAACACTCAAATCACCACGGCGATGTACTACGGCAATTTCTTCGTCGGCAAGCTCCTGGAAATCAAGCACATCGGACATGGGACCTTTACCGACGTCGGCACTACTTACAAGCTCATTCGCCGAGACATCCTCCCGCAGCTTTTGCCGCAACTCGATGCGTCCATCAACCTCGAGTTCAATGCGCATTTCCTGGACCGCGCCCTGAGCCTGGGCTATGTCGTATTGGAATGTCCGATTACGTTCCATCGCCGAATCGGCGTGAGCAAAGGGGGGAACGTCAATAATTTTCGAGCGGCGAAGGTCGGCGCGCGTATGATACTCGGCCTGTTGAGCGACTGGAGATTTCGCCGGTGAGCCTGCGTGATCGTGCGTCGTGGGCTGCCGCACGAGCCCCCCGGTGGGCGCTACTGCTATTCGGACTCAGCGGTGCGCTGCTGCTGCTGATACAGGTTGTCGCCGTATTTCCCAAGCTCGGTGAAGCCGGCTACGGAGACAGTTACATCCTGTACGACGTTGTTCAATTTCGCCGCACCGGTGTCATATACCGCGAGCCCAGCGTGCTTCCATATCCTCCCGCACAGTACAGCCCCTTGCTGTATATCGTCCTGGCGCTTCCTGGTCGCATCTTCGAGACCGCCAACCCGTTCCTTGGCCCTCGAGTGGTGATCCTGCTCGCGTTCGCCGCATGCGTGGCGGTCACCGGGTCGCTCGCAGCGGCGCTCATTCCAGTACGTGGCGCTCGAGCGTGGGGAGTGCTGCTCGCCTCGGCCATTGGCACAATGCCGGGATGGGTCCTGCAACTGCGGGCCGACTTTCTCGGTGCGGCGTTCAGTCTGCTGTCGGTTCGATTGCTGCTGGTCAGCGGGCGTTGGCCCGCGCTGCTGGCGGGCGTGGCGGCGGGCGTGGCGTTTCAGTTCAAGATCACCTTTGTGGCCGCACTCGCGGCCGGCGGCCTGTGGCTCCTACTGTTGAAGAGGTGGCGCGATCTCCTGCTCTTCGCAACGGCTGGCGCCGTCTTCGCTCTGGGCCCGTATGTGTACTTTCAGCTGCGCGAGCCGCAGACCATCGCGCGGATGTTGGTTTTTTCCGTCTCAATCATCCGCGAATATCGCGGCCTGGCCCGCCTGGCTCTGACGACTGCGGGGCAGCCGGTGTTTCTGCTCGCGTTGGCCGCGCTGCCCTGGGTGATGCGCCGAGGCCTGCGCCGCTGGGGGCTGTTGCTCCTGTTTGCGACAACGAGTCTCGCGGTAGCGTTGATCACGGGCACGCACACCGGTGCGAACATCAACTACTTCTTCGAAGGGCTGTTCGCCGTGACACCGATTGCGGCGCTGGGGGCGTTGCGTCTTGCCGGCGGCCGGGCAACCAACGGCCTGTTCGGGGCCGGGCTGCTACTATCCTACGCCGTCGTGCCGAATCTCGATGCAGCGCGAAACCTGATCACCGAGCTGAGTCCCGCCAGTCGGCTGGCAGAGCGTCAGCCCATCGAGATGATGCAGCTCGCGCTGCGGGGCCACCGCGTGCTGTCCATAGTACCGCGGATAGCCATTCTCACCGATGAACCGGTGCTCACTGAACCGGCCTACATGGCCTATCAGCAGATGCTGGGCAAGTCCGACGCCGAGCCGCTCTTGGCCCGAGTCCGCCAGCAGGACTTCGAGGTGGCAGTGACGCCGCGCCGGCCGGCGCGGTGGCGCGTACTACCCATGGTTCCGCCGGACTTGTGGTCAGCGATCGCGGAGGCGTACGCGCCGTTCTGCGCGCCAAGCCCAAACCTCTTGGTTTACCTGCCGCGCGGCGCCGCCCACGGCGTCGCTCTGGGGGACAAGCTGAAGGCACTAGGTTGCATTCCCGATCAAGGCGGTGAATTCGCCTCGACACCCTGAATCCCTAACCGTGTTCCGGTCACTGCCGGCGAGCCGCGCCCACGTATACCAGACGATCCGGCTCGGCTGAGGCCTCCCGTCTTGCCCCCCCTCACACCTTTTCGCAGTTTGTTCCAGAAGAAATTGGCCAGGCCTCGTGGGTGATAGCGCCCAAATATAAGAAGCGCCTCGCTCGCACGATGCCACCGTTGTCTTTCTATATCTGTCACTATTTGTCGCTGGAGGGCGCCATCATAGAGGCTTTGCCGGAATTGAATTCCGCTCCTATACGCCTCCCAGTACGTGGGATTTTGTTTTATGTGATCTCGCTGCAATCCGAGCGCAGTGAGTGAGAATTTCAACATGATATCGAACTTCTGAGAAGCTTGGTTTTCATGCCTACGATATTCTGCGATTACCTCGTGATGACAGTAGATGGGATAAGTTCTCGCGATACGGAGAAATAACTCTAGATCCTCACCGGCTACCATATCCTGACGAAACCCACCCACTTTCTGAATGATCTGTCGCGTGAACATGACCACGTGTGGAGGGCCTCTGAAATTGCGGCGGAGCAAGGTTGCAATGGTCTGGGGAAGCTGGCAATCATGCACGTGCCAGGTTCCTTCCGCACCAAACCATCGATAATCGCCGCAGACAAGCCCCGCACCCGGATGTTCCTGGAAGGCTTTTAGATTTGTTCGAAGATGATTGGGAAGAAGGCGATCATCGGCATCCAAGAAAACAAGATATTCGCCTGTAGATGTCTGAATCCCACTATTGCGGGCACAGGCAACCCCTTGGTTCTTTTGCCTTAGATAGCGGACTGAAGAGTAGCGCTTGACGACCTGGAGAGGGTCATCGGGCGAGCCATCATCCACAACGACAATCTCGAAATGCGGGTAGCTCTGAGCCAACACGCTCTCAATGGCTTCGCCAAGCAAATGGGCTTGGCAAAAACAGGGAATGATTACACTTACCAGTTCCACTCGTGGATGATGCTCTCAAGTTGTCATCACGACGTCGTTCTAGGGATTTGTATATTCCGCGAATGGAAGTGCAGACTACCTGTACGGACATTCCAAAGGCATCAGCCACATCGGTCACTTCTCTGGGGCGTGTGAGCCATCCTGTTTCCCGCGGCTAGTGTGAGTCTAGTGGCTTGTTGTGCCATCGACCAAGTCCATCCGAGGGGCCGAAATGACCCAATTAGCGGGCGTTGGCAAGAGCACGAAGCCTTAGCCATAAATAGTGCGACCGTGCTTCATGATTTTCGTGCGTTTCGTGGCGGAATCTTCCCGCTCGTCGTGGCTATAGCGTTTTCCATATCGTCGTAGAGCGCAGGCTCGAGCCTGCGAGACGCGGGGGCTGAAGCCCCCGCTCTACGTCGTTGTCGGCACCGCGCCAACATATTTTGCGCGCGGGCGAATGAGTTGACCGGTGGCATACTGCTCGAGTGCGTGACCTATCCAGCCGATTGTCCGCCCAATCGCGAAGATGGTGAGTGGCGATCCTGCCGGCAGACGGAGCACCCGCGCAATCGCCACGAGTGCAAAATCGAGATTTGGTCGTTCTCGCGTCAAAGCGGCAGCCGCATCCGCGACCTCGAGGACGAGCGTCAGCTCCCTCGACTTCGGGTAGCGCTCGCCCAGCATGTCCAGCAATGCCGTCGCTCGCGGATCGCCATCGCGATACAGCGGATGTCCGAACCCGTCGATCGACTCGCCTCGGCGCAACCGGGCGGTGATGGCCGAGCGCGGATGTCGGGCCCGCCGGCACGCCTCCAGCATCGACTCCACCCGTGCGCTGACGCCGCCATGTCGCGTGCCCTCCAACGCAGCGAGCCCGGCGATCACGACGGCGTACGGGTGCGACCCTGCCGACGCCACACAGCGCGCGGTGAACGACGAGACGTTGAGCTCGTGATCGGCGCAGAGAATGAGGGCACTGCGCAGGAGATCGACGCCGCGGCCCTTCACATCCCACGTCTTCGCGAGCCCCCGGTCGATGGTTGGTGCCGATGCCCGGGACAGTCTGGCGGTTCGCGTCAGAAGATGCACGATCCGCCAGCCGGTGTGCGCGACGCTGCCGGCACGAAGATCGAACGCGGCGGGATCTCGGAGCGACGCAGCGGCCAGCACGGCCTGCGCGCGTGCGATGAATGCGAGAGCCCGATCGGGGTGAAACGCCGCATCGCCGAGTCGAGAGGCGGCCTGGGCAAACGGCGCTTCGAACCCGCCGGTCCAGATGAGCGACGCGATGTCGGCGATCGATCGCGTCCGCGACAGTTCCACCGCATCGTGCCCGCGGTAATACAGCCTGCGCCCGTCGATGAAGGCGATCGACGACTCGAGGACCGGCAGTCCCCATTGCAGCGACCGGGCAGCCGCCTGGTCGGGATCGCGCCGGGCCTCGGCCCGGCGGCGGAGCCGCTCGATGTCGTCACGCGAGTACAGGCGCTCGCGCGACGGTCCGGCCGTCGCCTGCGATCGGATGAACCCGCGACTGACGTAGGCATAGAGCGTGGCGCGGCTCACGCGCAGCAGGCGCGACGCATCAGTCGCGCCAATCCAGGAATGATCGGCGCTCATATTGATTGATCAATCAACGTTGACACAATCATACATGAGCGCTACGGTGATCGTATGGCGCAGAGTGGGTTGGAAGGGGTGGTCGCGGCAACCACGCGACTCAGTCATGTCGATGGCGAACGCGGCGAGCTCGTCATCGCCGGGTTTCCCGTCGGCGAGCTGGCCGCGCACGCCACGTTCGAGGAAACCACCTGGTTGCTGTGGCACGGTGATCTGCCGTCCGCGCCGCAGCTCGAGTCTTTCAGTGCGACGCTCGCGGCTGCCCGGGCGCTGCCACCGGCAACCGTCAACTTGTTGCGCGACTGCGCGCGCGCCAGTCTCGATCCCATGGACGCGTTGCGTGCGGCAGCGGGAACGATTTCGCTCCGCGGCGACGATCCCGTGACCATCGTCGCCGTGTTCCCGACGATTGTTGCTACCTACTGGCGCCTGCAACGCGGGCGGGAGCTGATTGCTCCGCGGCCGGATCTCGGCCATGCCGCCAACTTCCTCTACCTGCTTCGCGGGGAAGTCCCGGATCCGGAGATCGTGCGCGGACTCGAGACCTACTTGAACACGGTCGTCGACCACGGGCTCAATGCCTCGACGTTCACGGCACGCGTGATTACGTCGACCGGATCGGATCTCGTGTCGGCGGTGGTCGGCGCGCTCGGTGCGCTGAAAGGACCGCTGCACGGCGGAGCGCCCGGGCCGGCGCTCGACATGGTGTTCGAGATTGGCGATGTCGCTCGCGCCGAGCCAATCCTGCGGCGGAAGATCGAGAGCGGCGAAAAACTGATGGGATTCGGTCACCGTGTCTACAAGGTGCGCGACCCTCGCGCCGATGTGCTCGCTGTTGCGGCTGAGCGTATGTACACGCGGGCAGGCGATATGTCGCTTTACACGCTGGCACGTGCGGTGGAATCCACGGCGATCCGTTTGCTGGAGGAGTACAAACCCGGCCGCCGGTTGCAGACGAATGTCGAGTTCTATACTGCGCTGTTGCTCCACGGCCTCGGCCTTGAGGTGTCGCTCTTTACCCCGACGTTTGCCATCAGTCGGGTAAGCGGATGGATTGCGCACGCGCTCGAGCAGAGGGCCGCCAATCGCATCATCCGGCCACAATCGGAATATTCAGGCCCACGCAATCGCCAGTGGATCCCGGTGGTACAGCGCCTCACAGTCGGACAGCAGGTCTGAAACGCCGTGCCCCGGTGTAATTCCTCCTCGATCTCCGGTTAAAACCCGATTCCCTGCCGGTACCAACCTGTCACCATCCATGCCTGAGGAGCGCTCCGCGGAGCGCGTCGCATGGAGACGATGGAAGCTGAAGTACGGGTGCGGATCCAGTGTCTCGCCGATATCGTGGTTGCGCGTCAACAGGGCCGCGCGCTGGCCGCGCAACTCGGGTTCTCGAACAGTCACCTCACGATTATCGCGACCGCTATCTCTGAAAGCGCGAGGAACATCGTGGAGTACGCCACCGAGGGAGAGGTGATCTTGACGTTGGTCAACAAAGGCGACAGTCGCGGCATCGAGGTCATGGTCATCGACCATGGGCCAGGCATTGCGGATCTCGCCACTGTGCTGCAGGACGGCCACCCCAGCAGTTCAAGCCTCGGAATGGGGCTGCGCGGCTCGCGGCGGCTGATGGATGAATTCGAAATTGCGTCCGAGGTGGGCAAGGGCACCGTCGTGACGATGAAGAAATGGGTGGTCTGAGCGTGGAGGCCCTATTGACCGACCCACTCACGAGTCGCGAGCGTGAGGTGCTCCATTTGATCGCGGACAGTAAAACGACGAAGGAAATTGCGGTCATTCTCGGCGTGAGTGCGAAGACCGCGGATTCTCACCGTACGAAGATCATGGAGAAGCTCGGTATTCATTCCCTCGCGGGATTGGTGCGCTACGCCATCCGCGTGGGTATCGTTCAGCCGTGATCTGTGCTTGTTCGAGAGGCCTTTCGTCACATGCGGGCGTTGCCCGCAGAGCGTTGTCTCCATGGCTGCGCAGAGAATGCTGTTCGCGCGTCGATACCGGGCGGCGTTGCTCGACTATTTGCTCGGCAGTGACGAGGCCGGACTCGTCCGTGCCTACGATCTCGGCAGAGCGGCCATGCGCGAGGGACTGGGCCTGCTCGAAGTCGTGCGCGTCCATCATGCGACGACACGCACCATTGTGGGCTCCGCCCGCGACGTCGACGGCGTGCTGAAAACCCTCGACGGCGCTGGGGAGTTCCTCATGGAAGCGCTGTCACCATTCGAAATGGCGTACCGCGGCTACGTGGCGTCGCTCGAAGGTGTTGATGTCCGCCGCCCTATCCCTCATCGCGGCGACCGGCCCAAACGCTAGCACGGCCATTCGATCTCTCCATCAGGAATTTACCTGGTACCGATCTACGAGCTTTGGGCAACGAGTCGGAGGGAATGACCGGATTCCAGGTAGCGGCTCGATCCCTGAGAATGGCCCGGTCTGTAGTTCGGAGCGACAGAGGTTCGTGCCGCTCTCGTTCGTGTCGTCCGGTGATGACCACCGGCGCCGGTCGGCGAACACGCGGTTGGCTGGGAAGTCCTTGGCACCGAAGGGGGCGGAGCCCGTGCGCGTATCACTTCATGAGGTTTCGAAGACTCCACCGGTTGCGGCGCCCGCCGAACCGACTTCGGAATCCTGGTACGCAGTCTGGACCCATAGTCATTGCGAGCAGCTCGTCCGCGATCAGTTGGTGCGCACGGGCTTTCGCGCGTTCCTACCGACCGTTGACGTGTGGTCACGGCGGCGCGGGGTGCGACGCCTGATCGACGTGCCGATGTTTCCCGGCTACCTGTTCCTTCGTCACGCCATCGATAAGAAGTCGTACTGCGAAGTGAGTCGGGTTCGCGGCGTGGTGCGCGTGCTGGGAGAGCGATGGGACTGCCTGGCGCGCATTCCCGATGAAGAGATTCAGTCGATCGAACGCATCGAGATGGCGCGGGAACCGGTACTTCCGTATCCCTACCTGAAGGAGGGGCGGCGCGCACGCATCGTCGCCGGTCCCCTCGCGGGCCTCGAAGGCATTCTCGTCAAGTCGAGACTGGACAAGGGTCTCCTCGTGCTCTCGGTGCATCTGCTTCAGCGGAGCGTCGCCATGTCGGTTGACGCAACGGCGGTGGCGCCCGCATAGCGGACGCCGCTCCGGGGACGGGTTTCATGACTATCGACTTCCGAACTGCGGGGCGTGACGTTCTCGCGATTGCGATTGCCGCAATATTGTTCGTGCCTGGGACGGCGCAGGCTCAGGGCCAGACGTACGGCCGAGTGTCGGGATCGATCGAGCAACTTTATGACAGCAATCTGTTCGCAGCGCCGGAGAACTCCCCGTTTGCCACGCCGCAATCCGACTGGATCACACGTCTTGGCCCGCTGTTCGAAGCCGGCTACGAGTCACAGCCACTCAATGTGAAAGTCTCCTACGGCTTCGATGCCGAAAAGTATCAGGACCTCGTCGAGCTGGACGACGCCTTCGCCAGACAGAACGCTGCCACGTCGCTCAATTATCGTAGGCAAACGTTCGCCGCCGAGCTCACTGGCGAGTTCGTGAGAACACAGTCACCCACCGATCTGAATGTCGAGACACTTCGCTTCGTCGGGCGATCGCCCGCCCAGCGCATTGCCTCGAGCGAGGCATTCACCTTCAATCTTTCGCCCGTGACGAAGCTCACACTCGCTCACCTCTTTAATCGTGACAGCCTGGTCGGGGCCGAGACGAGCGCCGCAAACGAAGCTCGCGTTGGTCTCGCGCGCCAATTGAGCGGCCGGACCACGGTCCGCGGCGACTACAAGCTCGGCTACACCGACTTCAGCAATGGCAGGGAGGAGCGATTCCATGTGGGGACGGTTGGCTTGGCGCATGCATTGACGTCGATGCTTGACTTCGAGGTCAACGGCGGCGTGCGCTCGACGTTGGGTGACATCGATCCTGAACTCTCGGCGCAGATGAGACAGCGAATGCAGCACGGCGGGGTCGCAGTGCGATATGTCCAGACACGCGAGACCACTATCGGCGGGGGCGCCTCGCTCCAGGTTCGCCGTGTGAGTGGAGAGGTCAATTACACTCCAACTCGTGCAATTGCGTTCACCGTTACGCCCGCACGTGCCAGCAGTGGCGGGACATTGAGCCGCGACGTGGTTTACATCGTAGACATCCAGACGAAAATTCGCGCCACGCGGCGCTGGTCAATCCTGGCGCTGGGCCGAGCCGGCCAGCAGGAACGAAGCGTGGATCGAACGCTACCCACAGCGGCAAATGACGTGATCAACTATCGAATCGTCTCACTCAAGACGGTTGTGACACTGGGAGCATTGGAGCGCGAACGTGAAGATGCTGAGACTGAAACCCGGTAGCGGGAAGCGCCCTACCTCATGGCCACGGCACCAGCGAATTCTCGTCATCGGCAAGACTCCGCTCGGTGAACACGTCATTCGCGAGATCGAGAGTCGCCCCGCGCTCGGTGTCGTGGTCGGTGTGCTGGACGACGGCGTGTCAGCGGCCGTCGATTCAGAAGAGTCGTTGCGAGTCCGGGAAATCGCCCGTCTGACTGCCGTCATCGACGAGCTGCGCCCAGACCATATCGTCCTGGCGCTCATCGAGCGTCGAAACCGAACACCCCTGATGCAGGCGCTGCTCACGTCGGCTTTTGCGCGTGGCATTACGATCGAGAACGGCGCCGATTGCTACGAGCGACTCACGGGCAAGCTGGCGCTCGAATCGTGGACGCCCATGAGCGTCCTGTTCTCGGGGCAGCTTCGGCCCTCTCGCGCACAGCAGATAATGGCCCGCGTCATCAGCCTCGCCGTTGCGATCGTCGCGCTCGTGGCGTTGCTGCCCTTCTTGCTCATCATCGCGCTCGCCATCAAGCTCGACTCGCGTGGCCCGGTCCTGTTCATCCAAGAACGAATCGGCGCACACGGCCGCCCTTTTAGGTTGTTCAAGTTCCGATCGATGCATGACGGTCCCGGCCGCCGGTCCGAGTGGGAACAGGACAACCGTGATCAGGTGACTCGCGTCGGCAGGTGGCTGCGGGCGTTCCGTCTCGACGAGCTGCCGCAGCTCCTCAACATCCTCCGTGGAGAGATGAATCTCGTGGGGCCGCGTCCTCACCCGACTTCGAACCTGGAGCTCTTCACGCTGGTCGCGCGCAACCTGAACGAGCTCACCGGCGCTGCCATCAGTTGCTACGCGCTTCGCACATCCGTGCTGCCCGGGATCACCGGTTGGGCGCAGGTGCGCTATCGGTACGCCAACAATCTCGAAGAAGAGATTGAGAAGCTCAGATACGACCTGTACTACATCAAGCACATGTCGTCGTGGCTCGATCTGCTCATCATGTTCGAGACGCTGAAAGTGATTTGCCGCTATCAGGCAGAACCGCCCACGGCGACGGTGGTGACAGTAGCCGAACCCGAACACCCCGCCGTTCCGGCGCGACAGGGGGAGGCGAGGTCCGCGACCAGCGTGCGCTTTGGCCATACGGGGGAAGCATGACGATTCTCACCAGACTCTCAAGTCTCGGGCTGCTCCTGACCATCGTCTCGCCTTGCCAGGCGGGCCAGCAGCAACGCACTGGTACCACCACCGCGTTTCCTGCTGAAAGCGGCAAGGGACAACCCGCCGGAGAAACGACGACGCGGCCCAAGCCGGCGGTCACCGACGATCGCAACGTACCTCGCGATTACGTCATCGGTCCGAGCGACGTCATCGAAATCGCTGTGTGGAACAACGACGCCGTGTCGAGAACGGTGCCCGTTCGGCCGGATGGCAAAATCTCGCTCCAGCTCGTTAACGACGTGCAGGCCGCCGGTATGACCCCGATGCAGCTGCGGGATGCGCTGACCAAGGCGCTGACCGCCTACGTGCAAAACCCCGAAGTGTCGGTGATTGTGCGCGAGGTGCACAGCTTCAAGGTGTCGGTCATGGGAGAGGTGAAAGAGCCTGGCCGGTACGATCTGACTGGCCGAGTCACCGTGCTCGATGTCCTCGCGATGGCCAAGGGGCTCACGCAGTACGCCGACAAGAACAAGATTGCCATTCTGCGGCGCGAGCAGAGTGGTGCGACGCGGTCGATCCCGGTCGACTATCAGCGGCTCGTGTCGAATGATTCGATCAACGGCCGCGATAATTTCCTCGTACAGCCAGACGACATCGTCGTAGTGCGGTAGCCATGACAGACGATCTTGATATCAGTGAGGACACTCACCCGCAACCCCAACTCGGGATGGACTTCGTCTCAGAAGTCTGGCACCGGCGCAAACGACTCTTTGTTTGGGTCTTGAGCGCTGTGCTCCTGGCCGCCGCGATCATCGCGAGCTCGCTGCCCGATCTCTACCGGGCCTCGGCCAAGGTCATCGTCGATCGACAGGAAGTGTCCGAGGCGTTCGTCGAGCCCTCGGTGACTGCCGATCTCGAAACTCGAATCCAGACGATCGATCAGCGCGTACGCGGCCGTGCCACCCTCTCGAAAGTGATCTTCAGCAAGAACCTCTACCCGGAGCTTCGCAACGTCGCACCGATTGAGGGCGTTGTCGAACGGTTCAAAAGGGACTTCACTCTCAAGCTCGAAGGCGTGGGCGACACGAACGGCCGCAGCGCAACGATCGCCTTCACAATCACCTATGGCGGTCGCGACCCTGCCTTGGTTGCCGACGTCGCCAATACGCTGGCGGGCCTCTACGTCGACGAGAACACGAAAAGCCGCAAACGCCAGGCGATCGTGACCGCCGAGTTCCTGGAAAAAGAAGTCGAGAGTGCCCGGCAGGCGATGGACACCTCCGATCGCCGAGCCAGTGAGTTCGCGAGGAATAACGTGGACGTGTTGCCGCAGCAGGTCGAGGTCAACATGGCTGCGCTCAATCGGGTCAACGATAACCTTCGCCAGAACGGAGAATATCAGCTTCGAGCGATGGAACGCCGCGAGCGGATCGAGAAGGAACTGGCCGAGTCGGCGCTCACGGGAACGGCAACGTCTGAAGAAGCCATCGAGGCGCGACTGGAGAAACTCAAGGGCGATTTGGCTGATTTGCGTAGGAACTACAGTGACAAGCACCCCGATGTCATCCGCATGACCCAGGAAATTGCCGCGCTTGAGCAACGTGCGGCGAATGCGCCGCCCAAGTCCAATTCGACGGCCGCTCCGAGCACGTCACGAAGCTCTTTGGTTCGTGTGCTCGCGGAAGTCGACAATCAGCTCAAGTCGTTGAAAGAGGAAGAGACAAGGCTGCGACAGCAAGGCGCCTCGTACGAAACCCGCGTCGAGAGCGCCCCGAGGCGAATGACGGAGATCGGCCGGCTGGCGCGAGGCGGCGATTCGGCACGGGAGCGGTATCAATCGCTGTTGAAGCGGTACGAAGCCGCCCGGGTCGCGACCAACCTGGAGGACCGCGAGGACCTCGAGCAGTTCCGCATCCTCGATGCGGCCGTCGTGCCACAGGGTCCCTCGATGCCCAATCGGATGCTCATCGTCGGTCTGGGGTTCTTCGTCGCGCTGGGGGCCGCGGCCGCAGCGGTTGTCGCGGCCGAGAAGCTCGACACGACATTCCATTCACCAAGCGGTCTCAGCTCGGTCGTCAACGTGCCGGTGCTGGCGTCGATTCGGATCGTTCCGACGCGCCGAACGACGTTCCGCAGGAAGGTCAAGGGCTTGCTCACCACGGGCGCGGCGCTCGTCGTTCTCACGCTGATTGCGGCGGCGTCGTACTACATTGCTTCTGGCAATGAGGATCTGGTTCGCATGATCTCGCGGGGTGGCGCGTAATGGCGGCCTGGGCACGTCCGAAAGGAAATGAGGCGACGGTGCGTGAGCGAACCCGCATCGCGGAGGAACTCGTCAGCTTCGGAGCGCCGAATAC
>Ga0075421_100001451_pt1 | contig 27782 bp, 23 predicted proteins | sample SoiMetdeltSBSDD5_FD_75292 | JGI IMG/M metagenome (GOLD analysis project Ga0075421, IMG submission 75292) | Bulk soil microbial communities from a Populus tree surrounding site in Tennessee, USA - Soil MetaG P. deltoides SBSDD5 | ecosystem: Environmental > Terrestrial > Soil > Tree plantation... | reverse complement strand
GTACTGCGATTGAGTCCAAAGATCGCACCGCGGACATCGGTTCGCCAGTGAGGCGCAGCAAGACCTTGAAGTGCAGGGACAACGACAATGCCAAGATCTGTCGATTGTTTTGCCGCTTCACTGCTGGAGGGAGCATCAGGAATCAATTTTAGATTATCGCGTAGCCATTGCACCGCTGACCCTGTGACAAATATTCCACCATCGAAAGCATAAGCGGTCTGCCCGTTGAAATTCCAACCTACAGTCGTGAGTAGTCCATTGTGGGACAATTGCGGTTTGTCACCAATATTCATTAGTAAGAAGCTGCCCGTGCCAAATGAACACTTCATATCGCCTGCCTTGAAACAGGCCTGTCCAAACAACGCGGCCTGCTGATCAACGAGCAGCGCATGAAGAGGTAAAGGTTTGCCGTTACCAAAATCGATATCTCCAATAAAACCCGCAGATGGTTTCACATCTGGGAGCATACTGTGCGGGACATCAAATAAAGCCAATAAGTCGTCATCCCAATCAAATCGATTCATATCGAATAAAAGAGTACGGGAAGCAGTGGATGGATCAGTGACATGCAGTTTGCCTTTTGTCAGTGACCAGAGTACCCATGTTTCAGTAGTGCCGAATTTCAGTTTGCCTTCATGCGCTTGTTTCCGAACATCTGGATAATTTTCAAATACCCATTTGACTTTGGGCGCTGAGAAATAGCTATCGAGCAGGAGACCTGTTTTTTGGCGAAGCAGGCTTACGTCGACATGTGAAGCGAGTGCATCACAGACGGATTGTCCGCGTGTATCCTGCCAAACAATGGCCGGAGTCACTGGCTCGCCTGTATCCTTATCCCAAAGGATAAAAGTCTCGCCCTGGTTATCGAATCCCACGGCGGCAATGTCATATTTGTCGAGCAATGGCGCGCACGCTTCTTTGACTGTGCGAACAATATCGGCAGGTTCCTGCTCGACCCAACCCGCTTGTGGAAAGCGCGCGGGCAATTGCGCAGAGTTTTTCTCAAGCATCTCGCCGCGTTCGTTGACAACAACTGCCGTGGTCTGTGTAGTTCCCTGATCAATGCCGAGAAGATATTTCATAAGTATAGCCTACCGTTTGAAAAAAGCGGTACCCCTCGCGAGATACCGCTTTCCCGTCTCGATAAAGCAACGATGTTATTCCGCGTACTTCTTTTCGATGTCCGCGATCATCTTCTGTCGTTCCTGGATCTTCTCGCCCTGCGGTACGCCTTGGAAGCGATCCTTCTCGCCTGCGAACCAGATGATGGGCAGGATGATAACCATACCCAGAGTTAGCCAGAAAACTGGCTGATTGGGCGGGAAGAAACCCGTTGTGGCTAAAAGCGCCACACCCAGGCCGGCGACAAGCGCAATGGGCTTGGACAATGCGCCCAAATTGAAGGGTCCTTTCTCGTTCCAGGTTTTGCCCTCTGCAAGGAAACCTGCCAGAACAGGGATTGCATACGAAATGTATAGAAAGACCGCGCAACCCGTCGCCAAAACGAGGAATATATCCACTCCTTGCAAACCAAGGGCGGCGCCAATGATACCGGTCAAGGATGTCACGAACGCTAGCACCGCGCCAGTCCAAATGGCATAAGTTGGTGTGCGATATTTGGTGCTAATATGAGAGAGGAAACCGGAGGCTGGCAGGCCACCATCACGGGCGAAGGCATACATCATGCGCGAAGTGGATGTAAGACCAGCCAAGGCGCAGATATAGTTCGTGATCACGATGCCCACAGCGAGTATCAGGCTCAGGGCATACGGCATATTGGAGGCGCTCCACATATAGAAGAAAGAGTTGAAGCCTGCCGCCGCGCCTTCATCAAGGCTGGGCATGGTTAATACAAACGCCGCAACCATGACGAGTCCAAATGTCCAGGAATAGAACACCGAAGTCCACATTCCGCGCGGTACATTGACTTGCGCGTCGTGCGTTTCCTCGGAAGTATGCCCTGACGCATCGAAGCCGGTGATGGTGTACATCACGTAAATCAAACCGAAGAAGAAGGCAAGGAACAGACTGTTCACGGCGGTCGGGATTACGTTGCCACCCGGCTCACCTGTATAGTTTGTGAAAGTCACGAGGCGTGAGAAATCAAGCGGGACAGGCGAGTAGGCAAACAGCGCGATGACGAAGATAACTGTCAGGGCAAGGATCAGGTAGCCGCTGAAGTCAGTGAGCTTGGTGGTGATGTTGATGCCGTAGTGGTTGAACAACGCCTGCGTGATCAGGGCGATGATCACAAAGATATGCTGGGTGTTAATGTTCCAGGTGGAGGAGTCCATTCCCAGGAAGTGTCCTCCGAGCACAGTATCAACCAGAAGTCCTTTGAAGAAGACCTGGTACAGAAAGACATCTACAGAGGATACAACGAACAGAAGGCCTAGTAGGTTAAACCAGGCTGCCATCCAACCCAGGAATTTTCCAGCGAGGATCGAGGCCCAGTGATACAAACCGCCAGCCGTGGGATAGGCGGAGGCGATCTGCCCCATGCTGAACGCGACCATCAGAGAGAAAAAGCCGCCTACCAGCCAGCCAATGAAGGCGCCGCCCGCGCCTGCGGAATTGAAGGCGGCATAGAACGCTGAAATACCGCCTGCCAGGATATTAATGATCGAAAACGAAATCGCGAAGTTTGAAAAGCCGCCCATGCGGCGCGCAAGTTCTTGTGCATAACCTAGCTTGTGGAGGACTTGCTTGTCATGCTCCATACTTTTTTCAGCCATGTCTCATTCTCCTTTTTGAATTTTATTTTGCAGACGGGAAAAAATTCAGGTGTTGCAGCTATCATGTGCGCGTTGCCGCTACCTCCTCCCCCGCAAAGCAGGGACAAAATACTGGTTGGGCTTTGAAGATTGAAACACAAGGATTTGGGAAAAGGTACGGGAATCCTGATAGAGGCATATCGTATCCCGCGTGACTTTTAGCTGCTTGCCGATTCGGAAATAGTTCCTCCCATCGTTTTGTTTCTGATTAACTTGTCAATTCAACCGCTTGCCACTTGCGAACTGAATTGACCATAAATATTTTCGTACAATCTTTCAACTCTTGGACTTGGATCGTTCTTTCGACGACCTGACCTGTTTCCAATAAATGGGCCCGAAACGTCCCAGCCAGCAATCCACTTGAAAGGGGTGGAGTAATCAACTTGCCGCCCAGTTCAAGGACAAGGTTTCCAATCGTAAATTCGGTCACTTCGCCGCGTTCGTTATAGAGCAAAACATCATCATAATTTGTGAAGTTCTTCCGTGCGGATTCGTAAATCGCACGATGGGTTGTTTTATGAAACAAAAATACGTTGTTGGTATCGACTGGTTCTCTCGCAAGAGGCACTTTTAAAGGAGGAGAATTTTCTGGTGGCTGAAATACCTTGGCTTCCGAATTCAATGCGCCAGAGCGATCCAACAACAAACGTACGCGCTGAGAGGAATCAAAATTGGATGATATGTTATCAAGATATTCATCGAAATCTTTTTTTGAAATGGGAAAGTCAAAATAATGTGCAGAGTCCAACATCCGCGCGACGTGCTTTTCGCGCAGGAAAAAACCTTCCTCCGGAGTCCAAAGCATGGTTTCAAGCAATGAGAAATTTGGGAATTGCTCTGTCAGCACCTGGGCTTTTAGCAAAGCTTCGGTGTATTCGTCTGCGCTGGTCGAGTCCCATACGATGCCGCCACCGACACCGTATTCGGCCCGTTGAATTTCGCGATCGATCAGTGCAGTACGGATTGCCACATTGAATTTTGCTTTGCGATTTTGACTAATATAGCCAATACTACCCGTATAAATTCTACGCGGGGTCGTTTCAAGTTCTGAAATGATCCTCATGGTACTCACCTTTGGCGCGCCTGTGATAGATGCAGAAGGAAAGAGTGCAGAGAAAATTTCAGTAAGGGATAACCTGGTCTCTGCTGTTACAGTTGATGTCATTTGCCAGAGCGTGGGATAACGTTCCACGGTAAATAATTCGGGAACTTGTACTCTTCCGATCTCCGCAATCCGGCCCAAATCGTTACGAACCATGTCAACGATCATCACGTTCTCGGCTCGGTTCTTCTCAGAATTTTTCAGCCATTCAGATTGTCCCTGGTCTTCAATGGTTGTTCGTCCACGCTTGGCAGTCCCTTTCATAGGGCAGCAGGTAATGGTATCTCCATCGAGTCGAAAAAACAATTCAGGCGAAGCCGAGCATATGGCATAACGTCCGGTGTCAATATATGCCGCGTGGCGGTTCTGGTTCTGCGCTAGATGGAGGAAGAAGTCCCATGGGTTGCTTTTGAAGTCACTCCGAAGCCGCATCGTGTAATTGACCTGATACGTTCTGCCATCAGCAATATGGTTTCTTATCTGTTCAATCGCAGAGGTATAGCTGGCGCGGTCAATCGCCGGTTCCCAGGTCAATGTTTCTTTAGGATATTCAGGTTCGGGTAATGTGACCTGGCGAGGGTCCGGGTAAAGTCCGAACCAAAGAAGCGGGAATCCAATATCGGGCAATGTATGAAGTATGGAGTCAAAAGCAGTTGCAGCCTCATAACTTACAAATCCTGCCGCATGCCACTCATTGATTTCGACCAATCGCTCGACCTCGCGTAATGCAGGGATGACATCTTCCAGTTTTTGTGCGATGATCATTCGATGAGGATTGGCAAAGTGCAGCCACTGGCTACCCTCCTTCAGAAGCAACTCTTCTGTCTTGACGAATGAGTTTTTAACGTTGGTATTATCCATAGGATAGACGCCGCAGATTGTAATAGCTTCTCAGCCTAAAGGGTGATGATGCTTTTACGGCACGAGGCTATAATTCGGGAAATTTGAGATAGGAGATTACGCATGAAACAGTATCGAATCTATTTTGCGGTTGCTATCTTTGTACTCGCCTCACTGGCTTGCCAGACTCTTACTGGAGGTGGAGGCAATGCGCCTGGTGCGACGACAGAACCTGGAAACTCAAACCCTCCGGCTGCTACGATCGCTCCTGGCTCAACGACATCCAGCACCGGCTTCCCCATGACTGCAGATGCTTATAATGTAACAGAAATCGGCGACGGCAGCCTGCTCTACTATACTAAGTTGTCACTCGAAGATGTAATGTCATTTTATCGAACCGAATATACATCCAGAGGTTATACCGAACGCGAAATACTTACTGTCGTTGAGGCCGATGCAGGCGTATTTAGCATGGTGTTTGACGGTGATCCGAGCGGAAAAGGAGTTGTAATCCAAAGTGTTGACCTGGGAGACGGAAGCAGGACCGTAGCAATTCGTCTCGAAGACATATAGCAGCCGACACACCTGTAAAGCCATCGTTACATCTGGCGGTGGCTGTTTATTTCACTTGATGATCAAGCATATTAGTTTCGGACTCCGCAAATGGGCACCCGCCGCGGTGATGATGGTAGTCATCTTTTGGTTTTCGTCGCAGCCTTCATCAGAATTGCAAAATTTTGACTGGGCAGATAAGGTCATTAAGAAAGGCGGGCATATATTTGGTTATGCAATGCTCGCCTGGTCGTATTGGAATGCGTTGGAAATGAAGCCGCATAGACGATGGCTTGCCTGGCTGTTCGCGATCCTCTATGCAGTGACGGATGAATATCATCAATCATTTGTAACAGGACGTTCTCCATCCGTATGGGATGTAGTTGTCTTCGATAACCTCGGTGCGCTACTTGCTTTGAGCATTACGGCAGGCAGGCAGAAAAAACAAACGATGGGGATATCTAATTCTGAGAACAGGGATTCTTTGTCGCTTGAAAGCCCAGAATAACACAGGCTACTCGAATTCCAGTTCCATGTCTTCATCATCCCCCCACTCTTCCATGCGGTCGATCTCTATGTCGTTGAACAATCCCTCTTGATGAGCAGCAATACGATAACGCTTTATTAGTTCAAGTAATGCCAGAAATGTAACGACCACTTCCAATCGCGATGCACCGGGATTGAGTAGGGCACTAAACGTTGAGCGTTCCACTTCCTTCAGTGTTTTGGCTATCAGATCAATTTTCTCGCGGATGGTGACTCGCGGTGCAGCAATGATAATGCCCAGTGGCTGTTTTTCCTTTTCCTTTGCAAAAGCAATATTCGCCGCAGTGACTAGTTTATCAAGAGTGACGTTTGATAGGTCGAGTTTCGGTTCAACTTTTGGTGGGGGAGCGATACGCAAAAAGGTCCGCAGGTTCGCGGCTTCACGTGTATTCAACCAGGCGCCAATCTCTTTGAAGCGTTTGTATAATTTCAACTGATCAACAAGCGATTTACCGATATCCTCTTCGTCTGGCATTCGTGCGGGGGGCCTTGGCAACAGCGCTTCTGATTTGATTTGCAACAGCTTGGCCGCGATGACCAGGAATGCGGAAATTTCATCCGCGTTGATTTGCTCGAGGCTGTTGATGTAAGCGAGATACTGGTCGGTCACCATCGATAGCGAGACAGACGTGATATCCAGCTCAGCTCGCTCAATGAGGTTCAACAATAGATCGAGGGGCCCTTCATACACGGGCGTTTGAACGTTGTAGTTCAGCTGCCGTCCAAGCAAGTTATCCATAACGGGAATTATACAACAGTCATTATTATGAGTCCCCACCATAATGGCGGGTATAATCTATTCATGCCGAATAAGCTAACTCATCTGGATGAACATGGCAACGCAAAAATGGTGGATGTGGGACATAAACCCGATACGGAACGTATTGCCATTGCGCGAGGTGAAGTTCACATGCTGCAAGGAACACTGGAATTAATTCGCGCGGGACAGATCAAAAAGGGGGATGTGTTAACCATTGCACAGATCGCGGGCATTACCGCCTCAAAACGGACCTCTGACTTGATCCCGCTATGTCATTCTCTTCCTCTCTCCAAGGTGGATGTGGATCTCACACTTGATGACTCACTCCCTGGTGTTGTTATCACAGCGACAGCGAAAACCATTGGCAAAACAGGTGTCGAAATGGAAGCGTTGACCGCAGTTTCTGTTGCGGCATTGACCGTATACGATATGGCAAAAGCCGCCGAAAAGACGATGCGGATTCAAAATATTCGATTGATCGAGAAACATGGCGGGCAGAGTGGGGATGTGGTGAATGAGTAAGGATCTGATCCTTTCGTGTTTGATGAAGTACGAGGAATGATGGATTATAGTCCCATAAATCTTCAGGAAAAATTATCGAAATTTTCTGAGCACTGGTCGCCGAAGATTGTTGCTCAGATGAACGATTACCACTTCAAAGTTGTCAAAGTAAAGGGTGAGTTTGTCTGGCATGATCATCCTGAAACGGATGAGGTTTTTCTGGTCTTGAAGGGTCGGCTGGATATTCATCTTCATGCTGGAAAAGCCATTTTGAATGAAGGTGAAATGTTCGTAGTCCCAAGAGGCGCGCAACATAAACCTGTTGCAGCAGAGGAATGTCATATTCTTCTAATTGAACCTGTTGGTCTAAAAAATACTGGCAGCGTGGAAAGCGAGTTGACCGCGCCAAATGATGTTTGGATCTGATGAATATGAATCGTGTGAAGCTGTTGTTCTTTGCCACTCTTCGTGATCGGGCAGGGACAAAATCTATGGAGCTTGATGTTCCATCTGATCTAACTGTGCAGGGTCTGAAGCACAAAATCTCGCATGAATATCCGACTCTGAAAGATTCGATGAAGAGTGTGTTGGTCACCATTAATCGCGAATATGCGTTTGACGAAGCTGTAATTCCACCAGACGCGGAACTGGCAATGTTTCCACCAGTAAGCGGAGGGTAGCGTCACGCCGGTCAGCGTGACAAAAATAGAACTATGACCTTCCCAACTATTTTTTCCATCACAGAAGACGAAATTGACTTGAACGACTTGCTTGCGAAGATCACGCTGACCAGTACGGGCGCGGCCGCGTTGTTCACAGGGATGGTGCGTGGCCTGACGACGCGTAATGCGGCTCATGAAACAGAATATCTTGAATACGAAGCTTACATCCCTATGGCTGAGGCGAAGATGAAACAAGTGGCGGAAGAGATCCGCGCGAAATGGCCAGTCGTGGAAGGAATTGCTATCGTTCAACGGATAGGCAAACTATACCCAAAGACGCCGACAGTTCTAATTGCCTGCACCGCCGCTCATAGAGACACAGGAGTGTTCGAAGCAGCGCGCTATGGTATCGATCGCTTGAAAGAAATCGTCCCTATTTGGAAGAAAGAATTTAGTCCTGATGGTGAGTTCTGGGTAGAAGGTGAATACATTCCGAAGGCAGGTGAGTAGGAAAATGTCGAGGACAAAGACAGGGCCGCGAAACGGGAACAAACACAGGCTTCGAGTGAATCGGGCAGACATTGTCAGCGCGTGTCTTGCAGGCGAATCAGGGGTTTTACAGAGTGCCGCATAATTATCTAAACTTGATCTTTACATTGAAAAATATTTCTAAAGTTTAGTAATTTAATGAGTTAGACGGTAAGTAACCCCAAAGTTTGAATCGAAGAAGTGAGGAAGAAAATGGAACGAGTCGTTATTACCGGAATGGGTACACTCAACCCGCTTGGGTTAACAGTTGAGGAAAGCTGGAAGAATGTGATCAATGGCGTTTCGGGTGTGGGTCCGATTACATTGTTTGATTCTTCTCCGTTAAATGTACACTTTGCCGCAGAGGTAAAGTATTTTGAACCTGCTAAATATATGGACGCTAAGGAAGCGCGGCGTCGAGATCGTTATGAACAATTAGGCGCAGCAGCGGCGAAGGACGCGCTTGCAAGTTCAGGACTTGAAATTACAGATGCGAATGCCGGGCGGATTGGCGTTCTGGTTGCTTCGGCAGTTGGTGGAATAACCTCTTTGCAGGATGCAGTGATCACGAATTACACGGAGGGACCACGACGTGTAAGTCCGTTTCTGATCCCCATGTTGATGCCAAACGGCGCGGCAGGAATGATAGCGATTGATAATCAAATCAAAGGACCTTGTTTCTCAGTCGCCTCTGCCTGTGCTTCAGGCTCCGATGCGATCGGGACCGCGTTCTTGATGCTGAAAGCAGGGATGATTGACGCGGCGCTGGCAGGTGCTGCAGAGGTTACGGTTTGTTCCACAGGCGTGGCGGCATTTGACCGGGTTGGCGCGATGTCGCGCCGTAATGAGGATTACTCGATGGCACCTCAACCCTTTGATAAGAATCGTGATGGGCTGGTAATGGGGGAGGGCGCGGCCGTGCTTGTGCTGGAACGCGAGTCTCATGCAAAAGCTCGCGGCGCTAACATATTGGCGGAACTCGCTGGCTATGGTGCAACGGCAGATGCCTTCCATGTTACCGCTCCACATGAAAAGGGTGAAGGTGGCTCAGCGGCCATGCGGATGGCACTTGACTCGGCGCAGGCAAACGTGGACGAGCTTGGTTATATAAACGCTCATGGAACTGGAACTCAATTGAACGATCAGTCTGAGACGCGCGCCGTCAAAGCAGCATTTGGTGAAAAGGCTTATGAAATTCCCATCTCATCCACGAAGTCCATGACCGGACATATGATGGGCGCAACAGGTGCTCTCGAGGCGATTTTCTGTGTGAAGGTCCTGCGCGAGGGCATCCTGCCTCCGACTATTCACTATGAAACACCGGACCCGGAGTGCGATTTGGACTATATCCCCAATAAGGCGCGTGAGAAGAAAGTCGATCTAGCACTCACGAATGCCTTTGGGTTTGGTGGACATAACGCGGTATTGGCTATAAGGAAATACAATTAATCCCCGCTCCAAAAAACATTGGGACCAGACATCAGAGAGCGTTTTGGAAAGAAAATACCGCGAATGTACTAATTTCGCGAATTTCTAAAAGATTATCCAAGTCATTTTCATATTCGCGCGAATCGTGCTCAGAGATTTCCTGACCTGTAGAAAGCCATGCAACACGAAAAACGTGGCTTGTGCAACCCAAAAATGCATGCTATAATCCGGGGTCGCTCTAAAGAAATCATATACTCAAGGAAGAAAGATAATGTCTGACGTTATAAGGGCTCTCGAAGCCAAACAAAATGAAAAAGTCCCGCAACTTGCCCCGGGTGATACGGTCAGTGTGCATGTGAAAATCAAAGAAGGTGAGCGCGAGCGCGTCCAGGAATTTAAGGGCATCGTGATCCGTATGCGCAAGGGTGGCACAGAATCGTCTATCACTGTTCGTCGCATGGCTTCCAACGGCATCGGCGTCGAGCGTACGTTTCTGCTCCGCTCCCCGCGCCTGGACAAGGTCGTGGTTGAGCGCCACAGTCAGGTCCGCCGTGCGCAGCTCTACTTTATGCGTGGCCGCACAGGCAAATCCGCCCGTCTCAAACAAAAGTTCGACTAGCCCGCAGATCAGACCCTAAGGTTTCGACTTTAGGGTCTTTTTGGTTTTAGAATACGAGCAGGAAACACGATAAAATGAAACCACTCATCGGAATTACTACACATTATCAGTCAAATGAATATGGACAAACGCGGATCGTCCTGCAACAATCCTATGCTAATGCCATCATGCAGGCGGGAGGCGTTCCTGTCTTAATTCCATCCCTCATTGCAGAGGATGGATGGGACGTTCTCTATGCTCGCTTGGATGGTATTCTCTTCTCTGGTGGAGGAGATATTGACATCAGGCATTTTCCTGGTGAGCCTCATTCCCGCATCGCAGAGGTGGACCTGGAACGTGACTCCATTGAATTGAAAATTCTCCACGCCGCGACATCAGATGGTAAGCCCTTCCTTGGTATTTGCCGTGGATGTCAACTTGTCAATGTGGGCTTGGGTGGGACTCTCTACACCCACCTCCCGGACCAATTCCCCCACGCGCTTGATCATTCCTACCCTGGTAACATGCGGACGGTGCTTGTGCATGAAGTGAAGATCGAAGAAGGTACGCATATTGCAGATGTGCTGGGAGAGCCAATCGTCAAAGTCAACAGCCATCATCATCAGGGACTCAAAGATATCGCACCGGCCCTGCGAGTTGCCGGTCATTCCCCCGATGGACTCGTCGAGGCGGTCGAACTTCCTCATCATCCATTTGGTCTTGCTGTGCAATGGCACCCCGAATGGCTGACGGATCAGGCGTCCACAAGGAATTTATTCAGGAAGTTTGTGGAAGCAGCGGAAAAGTAACTCTGCATAAATCCCTTATGCTCGCTCAAGCAAGCTCACACATCGGCATCTATGACTCCGGCGTGGGCGGGATTTCCGTCCTGCGGGCGATACGTGAGCAAATGCCCAATGAGTCAGTCGTCTACTTCGGTGACCAAGGACATATCCCATACGGTCCGCGCCCGATGGAGCAGATACGAAGTTTCTCCGAGGCGATTACAAACTTCCTTCTTCAACAAAAAGCTAAAATTATAGTTGTCGCCTGTAACACTGCCTCTGCTGCTGCGTTGAAATACTTACGTGAGAAATTTCAAACTGTGCAATTTGTTGGCATGGAGCCAGCGGTCAAGCCGGCCGCGGAGCAAACACAGACCGGTAAGGTGGGTGTGCTGGCAACTCCCGCAACATTTCAAGGCGCGCTGTATGCTTCGGTTGTTGAACGATTTGCCAATGGTGTTGAGTTATTTCAGAATACGTGTAATGGCCTTGTTCAACAGATTGAGCAAGGGAATCTAGAAGGCAAAGAGACGCGCAATATTTTGGAAGCCGCGCTCCTTCCAATGCTTGAGAAAAATATCGATACAGTGGTATTAGGATGTACCCACTATCCATTTGTGATTCCACTCATTCAGGAGATCGTGGGAAATAAGGTTCGGGTGATCGATCCCGCTCCGGCAGTTGCAAAACAAGTGGGGCGCCTGCTTGAAGTGAATAGGACGAGAAACGAATCCAAGTCACGGGGTAAGATCAAGTTTTATACGTCTGGGGATCCCGATGCTCTCAAATCCATGTTGCCGATATTGTTGGAGGAGTTGGGTGAGGTCGAGAAAGTGGAGTGGTTAAAAGATTATGTCATTGCGAGCGAGCCATAGCGACCGAAGCAATCTCCTGTTGGACGAGAAGATAGCTTCGCAGCATATGCTCGCACTGACATACTATAATGCCCAGGCAAGCATCATGCCAAAGATGGCAATGATCACACCCAGGTGTAAAAACAAATTACTTCCTGCGACCAAATTATCTAGTCCAAAGATGAACGGCAAAATGTAATTGATAATCACGAGAAGAATCCCAAGAAGCGGCAAGAATCCCTTGCGATGTGCAAAATAGTTTGATGCGTTATCGATGAGTCTGGAAAGCCATTTCATAATTCTTCCTCTTCTTCAACTTCATGGTGATTGTTTGTGACTTGCCAGCCTTTGAATTGTGCAAGCAACCGTCCGGGGATGCGTCCTTGCATTAACACGCCACCCCGTCCATGTTCGATCCGCTCTACTTGCCCAGCCTCATGGAACAATGAGATCAGTGCGCCCTGTTGGTATGGAAGTCGCACCAAAATTGGTGCGTACGTTTCATAGAGGGCCTCCTGAATTGCGCGCAACAAATCAGAAATCCCGTTTCCCTTCAAGCCTGAAATTGCCACGGCCTTCGAAAAACGACTCACGACCTCCCTGGCGGACTCGGGATCGCGTAGTTTGTCCATTTTATTAAGTGCCGTGACTACGGGGATATGATGCGCGCCCAACTCCTCCAGAGTTTGTTGTACAGATTCAAATTGATTGAGCGCATTTGGATGCGATATATCCACAACATGCAAAAGTAAATCGGCTTCGACGATTTCTTCAAGTGTCGCATGAAAAGATTCGATCAGAGTTGTTGGCAGTTTTTGAATGAACCCAACCGTATCTGTGATCAATGCCTGATACCCTCCGGGCAATTCGACGCGACGCGTTGTAGGGTCAAGAGTTGCAAATAGTTGATCTGCGACATAAACATCTGCTTTGGCGAGCCTGTTGAGCAGCGTGGATTTGCCCGCATTTGTATATCCAACAAGTGCAACGGTTGGAATTCGCGATTGTTTGCGTTGTGAGCGATATCTCATCCGGTGTGCGCGCACCTTTTCCAATTCTTTTTTCAGATGTGCGATGCGCTTGCGGATGGCGCGTTTGTCTACTTCCAATTGCGTTTCACCAGGACCACGCAAACCCACACCACCTGTCGAACCTGCGCGTCCACCGCCCCCGCCTGCCTGACGTTCAAGGTGGGTCCATTGACCGGTTAGCCGCGGCAGATAATATTCATACTGCGCAAGTTCCACCTGCAACATCCCTTCGCTTGTGTGAGCATGTTGAGCAAAGATGTCGAGGATCAACGCCGTTCGATCCAGTACACGGACGTTTCTTCCTAAATCCTCCTGCAGTTCACGTTGATGCCGCGGTGACAGCTCATCATCAAAAATGACTACCTGGGTAAGCGTCTCTTCGACAAGGGAGTGTAATTCTTCTACTTTGCCAGGACCGATGTATGTTTTGACATGCGGACGATCCAGTTTCTGTGTGAGCTCGCCCACAACTTCAAGGCCGGATGTATCTGCCAACAACGCTAGTTCAGTTAACGAATCTGCGAGAGCGAGAAAAGTCTTCTGCTGATAGAGCTCTACACCAACGAGGAATGCGCGTTCCCGCGGTAAAGTGGTAGGTTGGGGAATTCTTTTTGCCAAAAGTTTCTATTTCCTTTTTTCAAGTGTATCAAATAATTTCTTCATTTCAACATCAGGCGTGTCGGTTCGGGCGGGCACCAGGATATGAAAGGTGGAACCGGGACATTTAATCTCATCATAACCATCAGACTCGACCCAGATCGAGCCCCCGTGTGCTTCGAGAATGCCGCGCGCGATAGGCAAACCTAAACCAGGTCCACCACCTTTAAATTTTGTCTTACCACTGGAGTGTAGTTCCACACGTCCAAGCTGTCCAAATTTTTCAAAGATCATAGCCTGATTTTCAGTCGATATACCAATTCCAGTGTCCGCCACGATTACTTCAATAAAACCCGGGAGTGTTCTTCCGTCAATGGTAATTTTTCCTCCATCCGGCGTGTACTTGATAGCATTGCTAATCACATTTTGCATGGCCTGCATCAGGCGGGTGGAGTCAGCATAAATCCACTGCTTGCTTCCGTCGAATTCCACAATGTCCAGGGTCAGTTTTCGGTTGGCTAGTATGCCCGCAACTTCCATCTGGATTGCGCTGATCGTATGAGCGATCTGGATCGGTTGGAAGTTGAGCGTAAGAAGCTGGTTGTCAATTAATGAGACATCGATCATATCGTCCACAATGGAGCGCAGTCGCCCTATACCTGTATTCATACCTGCTAAAAGGCTTTCCAGGTTTCCATTATTCTTATCTCGTACCAGGTCCTCCATCATGGATGCGTAGCCTTCTATCAAGGTGATCGGTGTTTTAAGCTCATGTGCTGCAACAGATATGAAAGCAGACTTGCTCTTATCAACCCGCTCCATTCGTTTTTGTACTTTTTCCATCTCGCTGGAAATATGTGCGACACGCGTTTCCATTTCATAGCGCGCAACCACTTCTAGTCCGTACGTGTAAATCGGAATAACCGAAGCCAACAGATCAATTGCCTGTTGCTTGGTCAATGAATCTCGCGAGACCTGTATGGTCAAAGCGATCATACGGTTCATCAGGAATGAGACGTGATATTGCCCCTCTTCAAGGTCTGTTTCTGTGGATGATTTTGCCCAATCGAGAAGGATTGGGTCCATCCAAGCGGGATCACCTGTGGTTACGGATTGCTCAAGCAGCTCGAAGAAGCGCTTCAGCTGCTCTTCAAAGCCGGCCCGCACTTCCATTCCGCGCGCCAAATCCTGCCCAACACGCGCAACCCACGAGGGGCGAATCTTGGCTAGCGCTTTCTGAATGGGAGTTGCCGTATTTTTAGCAGACATGAAATAAGATGCTTCGTTGGGCAGCGTTTACACTGACTGGCGAAGCCGTGTCGGAGTGCCCTCCTCAGCGTGACAGCCTAATTTTATCAGGGTTGTCGACTTTGCTGTGTCACCCACGTCCATAAGGTTTTGCCTACAACTTCCAAACTCTGCGCAGAGACTTTGTCTGCCGTATCCTGCGTTGTGTGCCAATAGGGATAATCGAAATCAATGATGTCTATCGCAGGCATCCCTGCTTCCAGGAAAGGAGTATGGTCATCGATCATGGAATGTCTGTATTCGGGAATCAATTTGCTTTCATAGCCCAGGCTTGCTGCTGTATTCCATATCTCGTCGGTCAGTTCAACATTTGAGTTGCGTTCCTTATAAATGTTCAAATCTGCATCGCCGATCATATCTACAATTACAACTGCTCGCGGCTGAAAGGAATTATTCTTCACAAATTCACGTGAGCCAAGGATCCAATCCCAACCTTCAATATTGCCGTTATCTTCTGCGTCGAAAAAAACCAGCCAAATGGGAGCAGCGTTATCCGGCAGACTACGCGCCAGCTCAAGCAACACTGCTACACCTGATGCACCATCATTAGCGCCCGGAACAAATTCTGTTTGTTTAGCCGGGTCTGCGTCGTGATCAGCGTAAATTCGCGTATCGTAATGCGCGCCAAAAATGATTTGTGGACTCATATCGTTTCTTTTTGCAACGATATTCTGAACGGGATTCCCCAACGCTTCAGACTTCTGGATTTCGACCTGCCAGCCTGCCGATTCGAGTTGACCGCGGATCCATTCCTGGACTTTGGCATGTCCCTCAGACCCGGGCGTTCGCGGTCCGAACGCGACCTGGGCCTGCACATCTGAATAAGCTCGCTGCCCATCGAATATTGCGGAGCTGGATCTTGCCTGGGAACGAAACGCAAAAGCGTACCAGCCAATCGCGCCAGCGAGTAGGAATCCAATTATGGAAATATAAAGCACAACAGATTTTTTAGTCATGCACCCTGGCTATATTACTCGCTTCGTTCCTAACGCTATTAAAGGTGAGCTGCAAATCCGACAGCGCACGTTCCGCATAAGCACTTCCGCGTTCGTGTTTGCCAACCTTTGACGAGAATTCAAGCGATGGAAGGATACCGAAATTAGCTTTCATCGGCTGAAAATCCTTCAAATCTGCGTGTGTGACGTAATGGCATAGCGCCCCAAGCATCGTCGTTTGTGGGAGTGTGATGGGTAGCTCATTGTGATGCAAACGCGCTGCGTTCCAGCCTGCCAGCAGACCGGTGGCAATGTTGCCCATGTAACCTTCCACGCCGGTGATCTGGCCCGCAAAAAAAAGATCCTCACGCTGCATATGCTGAAGGGTTGGACGAAGAAGCTTGGGTGACGCGATAAATGTGTTCCGATGCATCTGACCATAACGCAGGAACTCTGCGTCTTCTAAACCAGGGATCAACCGAAACACGCGCTTCTGCTCTGGAAACTTGAGATTGGTTTGGAAACCAACGAGATTATATAGACTGCCTGCCAGATTATCCTGCCTCAATTGAACAACGGCGTAGGGTCGCTTGCCAGTACGGGGGTCTCTTAGACCGACGGGGCGCATCGGTCCAAACGCCAGTGAATCGACTCCACGCTCGGCTATGATTTCAACAGGCAAGCAACCTTCAAAAAAATGCCCCGCTTTTACGCCGCTTCTGATCGCATCTTCAAAGGCACGCAATTCGATTCGCTGCGCCTGCAATAACGCTTCGACAAAGGCGTAATATTCATCTTTGGTAAAAGGACAGTTGATGTAATCACCTTCGTCTTGTTCCCCTTTGTCATAACGCGAAGCACGGAAGGCAATTTCAATGTTAATGGTATTGGCGTGAACAATCGGTGCAATGGCATCGAAAAAGAAAAGATGGTTTTCACCGCTCAATGCCGCAATTGATTCTGACAACCCGGGAGAGGTAAGCGGTCCGCTTGCAATGATGGCAGGTAAGCTGGGAATCTCTTTGACTTCTTCACGGACAATTTCGATGTTGGGCTGGTTTTCTATTCGCTCAGTGACAAGTCGCGCGAAGAGTTCGCGGTCAACGGCAAGCGCGCCGCCCGCAGGTAAAGATGCAGATTCAGCGCATTCCAGAAGCATGGAGCTGAGAATCCTTAATTCGTTTTTGAGCAAGCCAGAGGCGCGGTCGGGGAGGTTCGAGCCAAGAGAATTCGAACAAACGAGTTCAGCCAGGTCGTGCGTCTGGTGCGCTCCAGTTTGGAGTGTGGGACGCATCTCAAAAAGTTGGACTTTGAGTCCGCGCTGGGCGGCTTGGTAGGCTGCCTCACTTCCCGCAAGACCGCCTCCGATTACGATCAAGTCAGTCATGATTTAATTCTACCATTTTAGAGTAACGCAAGATGCCGTCTTGCGTACTCCACATAATTTACTCTGCTGTATAATTAACACAAGATGCCAAACCAGACCACAATCGAAACTCAACTCAAAGAAGCCAGTCAGTTGACAAACACAACATGGGCGGCGCTCGTCGAACGGGAGGCGGGAAAGTGGCGTATCCTTTCGCATTTTCACCTGGCGAAAAAAGCGCAGCCTGCACTGGTGAAATTTCTGAGCAAATCAGAGGTAGATTCGTGGTTGTGTGGGGCGTTGAGTGGTGGCCAAAGCCGATCCGTCTCGCTTTCCAATCTCAGTACATTGGATGCCGCTAGATTATTTGCCTTTCCTTTGACGGGCGCATCGCGCGTCATTTTGGCGGGTGCAGCTCAACTGACGAATGATTCACAACGGCTCTGGCGTCTCCTTGTATCGGGAATGCAAACCGATTCGGCACCAGTAGATGCATCTGCCTTGTCGTCAGTGGCCGCATCCTTGCTCATCCCTGATTTGAATTCTGAAAACCCATATGACTTGCCACGCGCTTTGGACCGCGCCTTGACATCATTTGTACGCCTCATTTCCGTACAAGGCGGTTGGCTTGCAATCTTACGCGGTGATTCGCTTGAAGTACGAGCACAATGGAATGCTCCCTCTTGCGCCGATCTTGTCCTTACAATAGATGCTCATGTTTTGTTTCGCCGTATGAGTAACAACCTCACTCCAATGGTTGTCCATCGTGGTGATGAGCTCTGGTCTGAAATTCCTCACAAAGGATTAAAGTCAAATACGCGTTTGTGGACTTGCGTGCCGCTCGTCATCGGCCAGCGATTGATCGGCGCATTGGTCCTTTGGCGTACCAGCGAATTCAAAGGGGATGAGTGGAATCGTATGATTGATTTTGCCACTCACGTGGCGCCTGCGATTGAAACGATCATCACATTTGACGAAATGTCTGGTCACCTTCTTCGTCTGGGCATGCTAAATGATTTTGCGATTACCATTTCTTCGGGGAGAAATCTTGATCAGATCGCACGCCGTATGTTTGCTTTGCTGGCTCGCGCGTTTGGCACAGAATTGATTGCTCTTTATTTGCTTTCCTCTGATAATCGTTTGCTGAATGAATATCGTATTACTGATGGGAATACACTTACAACTAGCCGCGAGACTAGTGCCAGTGTGACTTCTACGGTACGCAGTGCAGAGGAGCACAGGATTTTTCCATTGCTGATGAATGGTCAAAAGGTACGCCTTGGAGAGAATCAAGTTGACGTAAATTTGCCCTTATACGACCGAGCATTATCGGGTCTGTACGTTCCTTTGCGTTTCAGAGGGCAAACGATTGGTATATTGTGCGTGGAAAGCCTAAGAAATAATGCCTTCAACCTGTATGATGAAAGCCTGATGACGGTGATTGCCAGCCATCTTGCCAGCCTCGCTGATTACACGCGTCTGCGTGAGGAAGCAGAGGGACGTGCCCGAAACCTTGGTCTCATTCATGAAGTTGTACAACAGGTTATTGGTCTGACAGATCAGCGTGAAGTAGCGGTGATTACTTCGGATCTGCTCGCCCGTTACTTTGCGTATGAACTGGCTGCGGTCTTCATTGCCGATGAAAAGGGCAACCTCACGATTGGAGGATTTGGCGGGACCAGCCAAAACGTAGTCAAGCGCGCGATGAAATCGTTCGAGTATCCGGTCATGGGCGGGATTACCGGCTATGTTTTTGGGACAGGCGAGAGCATCATGGTGAATGATGTGCTGCAAGATAAGCGCTATCGTTCGATCAAAGGCTGGCAGGCAGGTTCTGAAATGTGCGTGGCCATCCGTGAGAGCGAAAAGATCATCGGCATTATTGATGTGGAAAGTAGTTCACGTAATGCGTTTACACATAATGACTTCATTGCGCTCGAATCGCTTGCAGGCATTCTTGCCAGCGTCATTACCAGTGCGGATCAGTATCAGAGATTGCAGGTGACGATCAGCCAGTTGCGCTCCACTCAGATGGAATTACGCGCTCGCATGGAAGCACAGCGTTCCGCGGAGAATCGCCTCATTCAAGCCGCGAAACTTGCCGCCGTTGGTGAAATGGCGGCAGGTATCGCTCACGAGTTGAATAATCCGTTAACCTCGGTAACGGGCTTTGCTGAACTGGTTTTGGAGGATATGCCGGAAGGAAGTGAAAGCCGCAAGGATCTGGAAACTGTTATGCGTGAGGCTCTACGTGCGCGGGATGTTGTACGGCGCTTACTTGATTTCGCGCGTCAGAGTGAAAGCATTCGTGCGCGAGCTTCCCTCAATGAAGTTGTAGAAGATGTTGTGGCTCTCAGCAGGCATTTGATTCACATGAGTGGAATAGAATTGAAAATTGATCTTGAAAAAGACCTTCCCTGGGTCTTGATTGATTCAAATCAAATGAAACAAGTTCTCATCAACCTCGTTCATAATGCATTACAGGCTATGCCTGATGGGGGAGAAATGGAAATAAAGACATCCAATTCGAGTCGCAGTAATCGAGACTGGGTTATCGTATCAGTGCAGGATACAGGTGTAGGAATCCCTCAATTGGAGCAGGCACGCATCTTTGAACCATTCTATACTACAAAAGGAAATCAAGGTGGAACAGGTTTGGGACTCTCGGTCACCTATGGAATCATCACAGATCATGGTGGACAGATTGATGTGGTGAGCCAACCGGGTGCGGGAGCAAAATTCACTGTCTGGCTACCCTTGTAATAACAAGCCTTCGCCTCACCGAATATCCAACGGGAGAGGTTCAGATGAAGGTGCACAAAAATTATGGAATCAATTTCAGTTCTTGTGGTAGATGATGAGCCCGGCATTGCGCTATTATGCAATCGCATATTGAGCCGTGCGGAGTATAAGGTAACTTCATTGACTGATCCGCGCGAAGCAATTGAGTATCTTCAACAGAATCCTGTTGATTTACTGGTGGTTGATATCCGCATGCCCGAAGTAGATGGTTTTGATGTTATCTCCCGCGCACAAATGGTGCTTCCGGACATTGCGGTTCTGGTTATGACAGGCTTTGGCACTGTTGAAACGGCGATCCGTGCGTTGCGACAGGGCGTAGATGGGCTGATTCTCAAACCATTCCAAAAAAGCGATGAGCTTCTTCTGGCTGCGAAGCAGGCGCTGACCGATAACCAACGTAAACGCGATACGGCGCGTGTGCAAGCATTACGTCCCCTATTCAATGTAACTGAGACCCTCTTCGCCGAAACCGATCAAAACAAATTGCTCAATATGATCGTTGCCGCGATTTCCAATCATTTGTATTGCTCAAATGTGGCATATTATCAAGTTGATAATGGAGTCGTGTCTGTCGTTGCGCAACATGGTAAATCCTTGCCTATAGATGAATCCAATTTCGCGGCGCAACTCGTAAGTCGCGTCGATGCGGATGGGGATCCTATCGTGATCAATGCAACAGGTCCTGGAGAAGATGATACGCAGGCGCTTCTTTCCACGCTTGGACTTGGTTCGGCGATCCTGATTCCGGTCGCGCGTTCCCATCTGCACAGCGTATTGTTTGCTGCTCGCGATGCACAGGGCGTTGGTGGCACGGAGCGTGCTTTTCGCGGCGCAGACCTTGAGATGTTCTTTGTGCTGGCCCGACAGGCGGTTGTCGCCATGGAAAACGCAAGACTTTATGCGGATCTGCGGGATTACGTTCGGCGAGTAGAAGATTCGCAAGAAGCTTTGTTACGTGCCGAGAAAATGGCTGCCGCTGGGCGACTAACTGCCTCCATTGCGCACGAAGTTAACAATCCCTTGCAATCGGTGCAAAATTGCTTGCACCTGGCCGGGCGCGAAGATGTACCTCCTGAAAAACGGAGGGAATATTTTGATCTAGCAAAGAATGAATTAGATCGTTTGATGAAAACGATGCAACGTATGCTTGATTTTTATCGCCCTGGCGCTGTAAAGGTTGAACAGGTGGATGTACTTGAATTACTACGTCACGTTCTCAGCCTTACCTCCCAACAACTGAGCCAGCGTCACATTGAAATAAAATCAGACTTGCCTGAATCGATGCCCACAATTTATGCAGTAAGTGGCCAAATCCAGCAAATTTTCTTTAACTTGATTCTGAATTCATTCGATGCCATGCCAGCGGGCGGCAACTTGAAGATAAGCGCACAGGCGGTTGATCATGGTATCGAAATAATCTTTCACGATAGCGGACCGGGCATCCCTGAGAATCGACGCAACAATATCTTTGAACCATTTTTTAGCACAAAAGATGGCGGCACCGGACTTGGGTTGACTGTGAGTTACAATATTGTCACAGCGCATGGTGGAACGTTGGATCTATTGGATGAACGTGAGCCTGGTGCGTGCTTTCGATTATTCCTGCCGATTGGAGATAAGCAATGAAGTCAAATATCCTTGTTGTAGATGATGAACCTGTTGCACGCCAGTCACTCTCAGATATTTTGCGGCTGGAGGGATACATCGTAAACTCAGTTCCAAACGGGCAAGCCGCGGTGGAGTATGTGCGCACGCATCCCGTAGAATTGATGGTGGTTGATCTACGCATGCCCGGGATGGATGGTCTGGAGGTAGTTCAGGTGGTTAACCAGGTTTCACCGGAGACCGAAGTGATTTTGCTAACCGCTTTTGGCACAACAGAGTCTGCCATTCAGGCCTTGCGATTACGTATCCATGACTATTTGCTTAAGCCTGTTCCACCTGCCCAAGTTGTTAGTAGTGTAAAGAAAGGTTTAACTCGGCGTGAGGCGCGTCTGAAGATGCGAAGTGGGGGTGCAACCATAGATGTGGATGAAGGGATGGCAGAGTTTTCCTTGAAGGATGGTACCCACATTGATCTTTCCCGCCGGCAGGTGCGCAAGAAGGACCAAATTATTCACCTGACTCCTGCCGAAGGACGTTTACTACGCGTGCTCATCGAAAATCCGGGACGTGTCTATTCCCATCGTGAGTTAGTCCTGCTTGTGCAGGGATATGACACATCGCAACGAGAGGCCCCTGAAATTTTGCGCCCGCTGGTAAGCAGGCTGAGACATAAATTGGACGCGTTTCCGGCACTCTCGGATCGAATCGTAAGTGTGCGCGGAACGGGCTATCTCTACGAGGGTGATAAGTAAAATTTTTGTGAATCGAGACCATGTTACATGGGACACGCTGTACAATATCCCATCCCATTTGGGAAAGATTGTAACTTTTGATTCTTAGTTCTTATAAAAATCGTCAGGGAAATCAGGAGGCTGCAGCCAGCTTAATAAGCCATGCGGGTGAACAGGCGGATGTGGGACAGGTTTCTCCAACAATACCATTAAAAGGCTAATGCCTAGGCATGCCACGCCTATCCATTGGGGCCTGGTCAACATTTCGTTTAGCAATAAATGGCTAAACAGAATGGCAACAATTAATTCTCCCAGACCCAAAATAGCGGTCTGCATTCCGCCAATATGTTTAATTCCTAAAAAGAGCATCAGCCGCGATAAGAACGTAACCACAGTCAGTCCGAATACAGGCAACCAGGGAGCGACACCTGCTACTGTCGGAATACTTCGGTCAAAAATAAAATAAGCGGATATAACAATGGCGCTCATCGAGATGAGGGTGTACAAGGTCACAGTTGGTGGAGGGACATCATACAGAACCCTTTGATTAATGGGGATATGAGCAGCATAGAATCCTGCGGCAATAATCATGCACATCACTCCAATTGGATCGATGTTCCCGGCGCCGGACTGAGTAAGCATGATCGCAGAAACGAACGCGATCGCAATACGAATAATCGTGAGCCGTGAGAGAGGTTGCCGATCGAGGATCAACCAAATTGCCACAAAAAAAGGATACAGTGCATAAAGCATTTGGGCAATGCTGGCATTCAACTTACTTAATCCTACATAATAAAACAGCGATCCAATTCCGTTTATGCTTCCTGCAATAACACACCCAAGCAGACCCGTACCATAAATATACAAAAATTTTCTTTTGAAGAGTACCATAATGAGAAACAGCAATAATGCAGCGGCACCTGTGCGTAAGGCCACAACGGCAAACGGTGAGAAATGATCTCCTCCCATGGCTGCTTTGCCGAACACAGGCGCTAGCCCAAGAAAGAAAGCCGAAATGAGTGCGGCGTTTATACCTGCCAAACGGCCATTTTGCGTGGCGCTCATACCTGCCATATTAAATCACAACGACGGGTGATCGTACTGCCCGTCGTTGTATTTGAAAATGGCGAACCATACCCGCTGTTGTGATTAGCGAATAAGTGAACGCACTTCTTCGAGAAATTCATCATTCAGGAAATCACCTTTCTGCATTAGCGATTGGATCTGTCCCTGTAATCGTGCCTTTTCATCTACTGTGAGTTCTTTTGCAGTGGCAACAATTACTGGAATATTTGCCGTTTCGGGTTTGCTTCGTAATGAGTCTAATACAGCGAAACCGTCCACTTCAGGCATCATTAGATCGAGAATGACAAGATCAGGATGCTCTTTTGTTACTAATTCTATCGCTTCTCGCCCATCAACAGCTTCGAAGATTTCAAAATCTCCCTGAGACTGTAGAATGCGCCGGATGAGACGACGAGCCTCAGGGCTATCATCAACCACGACAACACGCGAAAACCGGTTCGGAGTCACATTATTGAGTGCGGAGAGCAAGCCTTCCTGCGGGGTTGGAGATTGCTCCAACTTTGGCAGCAAATCTACATCGCGAGTCCAATTTTCGCCAAAAAGGAACTGTTCCGCCGGAAGTGTATGCCCCGTGCAATTGACCACGACTGTATCGGTTGATTTAATAATACCCGCTCGCACTAGTTTGAACAAGCCTGCAAATGCCGCACCTGCTGCGGGTTCTGCCGAGATACCCTCCATCTTGGCAAGGACATGCATAGCGCGAAAAGAATCTTCATCAGTAACACTTTCAAATAAACCATGAGTCTCATTGACTTGATTGCGAAGCATGGTGTAGGTGCGCCCAGGATCGCCAGTAGCCAGCGTTTCAATACGAGTCTTTGGTGAAAGAACAGGTTCGGCTTTTTCCAATCCTTTTTTCCAACTCTCGACCATAGGTGCACAGCCCTCTGCTTGTATGGGGACAAGGGCAGGAATTCGAGAGATCAGACCTAGTCCTTTCAATTCACGAAATCCCTTATAAACCCCAAGAGGACCCATACCACCACTTACTGCCTGAATATACCAATCTGGTGTGCGCCATTTGGGTACATCTTTTGTCGAGTTGGGTGCAAAGCCCTGCGCCATCGTGAGCTGTTCTGCGATCTCGAATGCGAGGGTTTTCATCGCTTCGACTGCAGTTACTGTGCGCGCCCCCATATCCTGATACAAGCCGCGCTGGCGCGCGAATTCCGCCGCGACTTGTTTTGCCTGATCGTATGATCCTGTGATCTTAACTACCTGGCTTCCGTACAAAGCAATCTCACGCATCTTGACTGCGGGAACAAGACTGGTCACGAAAGCCCAGAGTTTGATCCCTGCCCGGGCTGCGTAGGCGGAAAGCGCAATCGCGACGTTGCCTGTAGATGCAGCAACCATTTCTGTGACGCCGCCTTCCTTTAGCGCGGCGATGGTGACGGCCGCCTGTCGATCTTTAAACGAAGAGGTGGGTCCTTGACGTTCATCTTTGATAAACAGGTTTGACAAGCCCAGCATCATTCCGAGATTTGCCGCTTGAATGAGAGGCGTACCACCTTCACCAAGTCTCAGGGTCGGGTTTGGATTGCGTATTGGCAATAATTCACTATAACGCCATAGATCGAACGGGCGCTTTTTTAGCTCGGATGGAAAAGTCTTCGCCACCTCCGCTAAATCGTATTCAGCTTCACGCCATTGACTGTTGCATTGGGGACAGTGCATGGAACTTGGATTGAACGGCGCGGCGTAACCACAATCCAAACACCGGATTACAAATGACATATGGGAATGTTCTCTTTTGTTAGTTTGATATCCTTGCTATGATGCAATCCCCTTTAAAGACAGGAGATCACTGACTTGCGTTCTATTGTACCTGCACTTATTTTGAATGCAAGGTAGGGTATTCCAAACCTCATGTTAATTGACGTTTGAGTAGAAAAAAGTATTTGAGTGTTCTTAAGATCCAATACGCTTTAGCGCACTTTCGATGCTCGCTATAAGTTCATCTTCATTCAGTGAGCCTTTCATGAAAAGGCGCTGTCCATAATCATTTAATTGCTGCTGTTGTTCATCGGTTAATCCTCCGCCACTTATCACCAGCACGGGTATTTGGCGGAGTTTAGGATTCAAACGCAAATTTTCAAGGATTGTGAAACCATCCATATCGGGCATGAAGATATCGAGAATAATCGCGTGTGGTGCCTTTTCGTTAATTGCTTCCCAGCCTCTACGCCCACCCTCAACGAGGATTGGTTTATATTGACTATTTTCGGTTAACATTTTTCCAATTAGTCGCAAGTCATTAGGATCATCATCGATTACCAATACGTCGTGAATTTCACCGTTCTTATTCAAGCGATCAAGCGCATGGACGAGATCCTCTTCGAGAATTGGCTTGACCAGATAATCTGCAGCGCCAAGACTGAATCCCATATCTGCCTTTTCGGTAATGGAACAGATAATGACAGGATAATCTCGCGTCGCAGGATCAGATTTGAGTGAGGTAAGAACAGTCCATCCATCCAGGCCGGGCATCATGATATCAAGCGTCACCGCAAAGGGTTTGAGTTCCAGAATGCGCTCCTTAGCCTGTGACGGATCGGTAAGCGGTACAACATGATAACCTTGCGGATAGAGATAACGTTCATACAGACCAATGACCTGTGGATCGTCATCAATTGCCAGAACAACCTTTTTACCTTCGGGAATTACTTCGATCGGTTGATGATAAAGCGGCAAAGTAAACCAGAAAGTTGACCCCTTTCCAATTTCGCTATGGATGCCTATTTTACCGCCATGCAATTGCACAAGATTTGCACAAATAGAGAGTCCTAATCCTGATCCGCCGCTCTTACGAGTGGCCGAACCGTCCACCTGTGAGAAGGCTTTGAACAACTTCTCTTGATCCTCCGCTGAAATGCCTGGTCCTGTATCTATAACATTGATCAGGGCTTCCATTTTGCCTGTTGGACCTTTTTGTACAACAGTGTGAACTGTAATAGAGCCTTCATCTGTGAACTTTGATGCATTGGAAATCAGATTCAGCAACACCTGGCGAACACGCATCGTATCACCGCGTACAGTGGGCATATCTGCGGGTATACGTTGAAGCAATTGAATGGGCTTTTCTTTTACAAGTCCCTTGGCAGTGGACATAACACTTGTTGTCATTTCAGCGAGATGGACCTCTTCAAAGTTTAGTTCCATTTTGCCTGCTTCAATGCGTGCGAGGTCGAGCACATCATTGATCAATCCTAAGAGGTGCTGTCCAGAGTTGTATATTGCAGTCAGGTCTTGTTGTTGCATTTCAGTTACTGGTCCGTCGATGCCCTTGAGAATCACGCGAGAGAAACCGATGATGGAATTCAAAGGCGTTCTTAGCTCATGGCTCATGTTTGCAAGGAATTGGCTCTTCAACTGGTCCACTTCGCGCAGGTCTTTAATCAACTGTTGTGAAAGTTCATAGGAACGCGCATTATCAATCGCGACCGCTACTTGGTCACCAAGAGATTGAAGAACCGAAATATCGTCTTTTGTAAATGCATCTTTTTGTGTGGACTGAATGTCAATGACACCCACAATACGGGTCCCAATTCGAAGCGGTATTGCCGCTTCGGAGCGTGTATCGAGCAGGAAAGGGTTGGGTCGATGAAGTGGCTCATGCTCTACATCGTTCACGACCATGGGTTCACCGCTTTCTGCGGCCTTACCCACAATGGAATTTGATCCAACTGCCAGAGAATGCCTTTGGTCCTTCATTTTCTCGCCTGCTTCTCCGGTAGCTTCACGGAGAATTGCATTGAAGCCAGTCTCTTCGATGATAAAGATGGATGAATGATAAAAGCCAAATCGTTCACTGATCAGACTGACGGTTCGCGAAAATATCGTATTTAGATCAAGCGTAGACGTGACGAGGCGACCGATTTCAGAGGATACGGCCAGATACGTATTGCGGCGCTGCAATGCTTCTTCTGAAAGTTTTCGTTCAGAGATATCACGTGCTACCCAAAACACCTGATTTTCTGCAAGTTTTGATACGTTAGCATCAAACCAGTACATTCCGCCACCCAGCGTAAGAGGGTATTCGATGCTGACGTTTTCTTCGCCCGCCAGAACCTTATGTATAGTTTCCATAAATGGTTCGTGCAGTTCCTTCGGAAGAATCTCGTGGATTAATTTCCCAATCATATCCTGTGGTGGACGGAAAAGAAGTGCAGGATTAGTTGGTGCGATACGTACATATCGTCCATCCTTATCATAAACAATGATGACATCCTCCATGGCCGAAAACAAAGCACGTAATTCAGCTTCTGAACGTTCTTGGGCCTGCTGGCGTTCGGTGGTTTCCTGAAACAGGCGTGCATTTTCAATTGCAATCGCAGTCTGCAACGAAAGGCTGGTAAGAAAATCCAATTCTGTTTGTGAGAATTCGT
>Ga0075421_100001450_pt1 | contig 27791 bp, 20 predicted proteins | sample SoiMetdeltSBSDD5_FD_75292 | JGI IMG/M metagenome (GOLD analysis project Ga0075421, IMG submission 75292) | Bulk soil microbial communities from a Populus tree surrounding site in Tennessee, USA - Soil MetaG P. deltoides SBSDD5 | ecosystem: Environmental > Terrestrial > Soil > Tree plantation... | reverse complement strand
ACGGGGCTTGCGGCCCTCGGCGGCCGGCCGGCCGCGCCGCGCGGCCCGGACCTCGTCAAGGTGGCCGAGGATGTGCGCGACTCGCTCCGAGCGGCGCCGGGCCAGCCCGAGGCCCTCGCGTCCCCGACGGCCGAGCCGGCGGCGACGGCCGGGCTGCCGCCCGACGCGCTTCGGCTCATCGGCCGTGTCGCGCGCGTGGACGGCACTGCGGTCGCCGGCGCGGAGGTCCTGCTGGCTCAGGCGGCCGACGCGGAGTCGCTGGCCCGCGCGGTGTCGACCCGCACGCTCGGCGACGGCAGCTTCCGGCTGGAGCTGCCCGGAGCCGACGCCCGGCGCCACTTCGATCGGGACGAGTGGCTGGTCTTGAGGCACGTGGACACGGACCTCGCCTTGCGCCAGCTACAGAGCCTTGCCGCGGGGGAGCGGGATGTGGGGCTGATCGTCCTGTCCCTCGGCGCCGGCGTGCGCGGCCGGGTCATCGCCCCCGATGGGACGCCCGCGAAGGGCGCGCTCGTGAGGGTCCGCACGCTGAAGGACGACGGGCGAGGCCAAGGCTACAAGCTCGAGCACTACGACCTCGAGGAGAAGGACGACGACGTCCGCGACGCGCTCGAGACCCTGCGCGCCCTGCGGACCGGCCCCGACGGGACCTTCGTCTTCGCGGGCCTGCACGAGGGCGAGGCGCAGGTCGACGTCGACTCGCCGTCGGCGCGCAGGGTCGAGCTCGGCGGCCTCCCACTCGCCGCCGGTGCGGTCGTCGACGTGGGCGACGTCGCGCTCGACGAGGGCCTCGTGATCGCAGGCATCGTGCTGACGGCCGCCGGCGAGCCCGCGCACGCCTCGATCCGCGTCCAGCGCGAGCGGCCGCCTGCCTCCGAAGTCGACGGCTCCATCAAGCGGACCGGCCAGGACTGGGCGGATCAGTGGACTGACGAAACCGGACGCTTTCGCGTCGCCGGGCTTGCGCGAGGCACCTACGAGCTCGTGACCCAGGCGAACGACCACGCTTGTACGGTCGTGATGGTGCAGGCCGGCGACGACGACGTGACGGTGCGCCTCCTCGAAGCCGCCACCGTCCTGCTCGAGCTGAGCGACGCGCACACGGGAGAGCCGGTCCTCCAGTCCGACATCTCCGTCAAGGCTGACCTGCGCCTCGCGAACGGCTCGACCCTCGGGGTTGGCAACCGCGTGCACGTCACTCACGGCGAGGAGGCGCGACTTCCGCCCGGGACATGGCGCGTCACTGGTCTCGCGCACCTGCCTGCGACGCTTCTCATCGACGCGCCGGGCTACTCGCCCGCGCGCCTCGAACTGCCACCTCTGGCTCCAGGCACGACGCTCGCGCAGCGCCTGTGCCTCGAGCGCCCGCTGCGCCTGCTTGGCTTCGTGGTCGATGACTCGGCTCACCCGATCGCGGAGGCCGTCGTGCAGATCGCCCCGACCGCCGGCCCGTCCGTCGGGCTGCCGACGAAGATGGCACGCACGGACGCCGACGGAGTGTTCGCGCTCGACGGTCTCGGCCAGGGCACATGGTCGATCTTTGCCTATGCGGACGGCTTCGTCGGCCAGGCGTCAGGATCCGTCGAGTTCGTGAACCAGGACCTCGCAGGCCTGGCGCTGCAACTCGTCGAGGGTGCGACGCTCTCGGGCACGGCGCTCACGGCGCGCGGTGACAACGTCCCCGACGCGCGCGTCGCGGCCTGGCTGGTGCGTCCGCTGCCCTCCGAAAGCCGCACCGTACCGGAGGCCACGCGAGTGATCGAGGTGGCTGCGAGCCAGCGACACGCCCACACCGAGGCGCGTACGGAAGCCGAGGGTGCGTACCGACTCGGCCCGCTGATTCCGGGCGAGTACCTCGTCGCGGCCGCGCTGCCCGCGGACGGGGAACTCCCGGCGCGGCTGCGCGGATTGGCCGAGGCGCAGCCCTCCGACGTACCGCTCCCGGTCGCCGTCGTGGGCGTCGTCGTCGGTGCGGGCGAGGATCGCTCGCTCGACCTCATCCTGCCGCGACCGGCGCGCGTGCGCGGCGTCGTGCGCTCCGGTGGCGCTCCGGCCATCGGCGCGCATGTCGCCCTCCTGACCGGCTCCCGCTCGACCTGGACGCTGGTCCGCGCGGTCGACGCCGACGCCGGCGGCGCCTTCGAGATCGACGAGCTGCCGCCGGTCGACGGTGTCGTCCTCGCCACAGCCGACAGCGAAGTGCTGCCACGGCTGCAACGAGTGAGGCTGACGGAAGGCGCCGACGTTGTCGTCGACGTCTCCTTCGACGGTCCGGGAGTGGCGGGCACCGTGGTCGACGCGGCTCGCAACCGTCCGGTCGGCGGCGTCCCGGTCTTCGCGAGCCTCTCGAAACCAGCCGAGTCCCAAACGGATCCGTGGTTCGGGCTTGCGGGGTCGCTGAGCAACCTCCTCGCCGCGGCCAAACTGACCACGTCGAGGGCGACGTCGGACGCCGCGGGCCGGTTCACGCTCTCGCACCTTGCCGCGGGCACCTGGTTCGCGACGGCGTACGGGAACGGCTGGCTCGCGACCCAACAGATCACGTTCGAGGTGGTTCCCGACTGGACGCCCGACGACATCGAGCTCCACGTGAAGTCAGGCGCCGTGGTGGAGGGCAGCGTGCGCTGGTCCCTTGGCGGCCTCGCGGATGCCGAACTGGAGATCGGCCTCTACAAGCCAGTAGAGAACACGGTCGCCGGCTTCGTGCGCGCCAGCCGGGGCACCTACCGCCTGGCTGGACTGCTGCCCGGCGACTACGAGCTTCGTGTGCGCCACATGGTCGGTGGCGGCGGCTACGTGCACGCCCAACCCGTGACGCTGACCGAGGGCCAGCACGTCACGCTCGACCTCGTCATCGACGACTGAGCCGCGCTCAGCCGCCCAGCTCCACCATGCCCGTCCACCTCGCCGCGAGGCTCTGCGCGGGGTCCTCGCCCGCCGGCGCCCACAGCGCCTGCACGAACACACGGCCTTCCGGCAGCGCGGGCACGTCGATCGTGGCCCGCCCTTCCGTGTCGCAGGTGAGTTCCTGCGGCAGCGCGCGCGCGTCGTCGCCGAGGCGCGCCGCACCCTTCGCGCTCCACTGCGGGGTCTCGCGCCGCGTCGTCGCCACCATGAGCCGCAGCCGGTCGCCCGGCCGCGCCTGCACGGCCAGCCGCGCCGGCGGGCCGTGTTGCAGCTCGATCTGCGGCTCGCACAGCGTGATCCCCGCCCGCAGCACGCTGCAGGTCAGCTCGTCCTGCACGACCACGTCCTGCGGCCCGGCGCCGTTGGCGGCCAGCGTGCCCTCGATCTCGTGCTCGCCGACGCTGCGCACGTCGAGCAGCGGCGCGCCGCCCACCAGCACGGCCGGCGGCGGCAGCCGGTCGTTCCAGTTCTCCAGCTCGAGGCGCAGCCGCGCGTCGCCCAGGGCCCAGGCCTCGCGCGGGGTGATCGCCGCGATGCGGATCGGGTCGCCCTTGCAGCCGGAGAACTCCGGCGCGCCAAGCACGTCGGCGACGACGCGGGCCACGGGCTCGGCCACGGCCTGCGCCAGCACGGCCACAGCCTCGGGCGACGGGTGCACGTAGTCGACGAACCAGCGCGCCGGGTCGCCGCCGGCCGCGGCGAGCGTCGTCTGGCCGTCGATGACCGGCGCGCCGGCCGTGGCGGCCGCGTGCAGCACGGCCGCCGCGTCCTGCGCGGTGCGCGGGTGGTCGCGGAGCGTGGCCTCGGGGTGCGGCGGCGCGATGAGCACCGCCAGCGCGCCGGCGGCCTCACAGTCCGCGATCAGCCCGCGCACGTTGGGCTCCACGTCCGCGGCGGGCACGCGGTAGCCGAGCGGCGGGTGACCGGCCTTCCAGCCGGCCATGATCTCCTCGCCCGGCATCCGGTCGCGCACGTGCAGCAGCGCGGCGCCCAGCCGCGTGTGCGTGCGCAGCCAGTCCACGGGCGAGGGATCGGCCAGCTCTTCAAGGATGCGCCGGTCGTTCACGCGCAGCGCCGGGGCCTGGTCGTTCCACGCTGCGACGTACAGCACGACCGCCGCGGGCCGCACGCTGGCCAGCGCCTCGGCGAGCAGCAGCCGGATCTGCTCGGTCGAGTAGCCCGGCACGCCGAAGGGGATGACGGCCACGCGGTCGGGCGGCTGGCCGCGCGCATCGAGCGCCTGCGCGAGTTGCCAGCCCAGCGTGTCGCGGGCGTCGAGCGACGCGCCGTACACGCACGAGTCGCCCACCACCAGCACGCGCGGCAGGCACACGGCCGAGGGCAGCGGCGTGGCGGGGCGGCCGCGGTACGGCCAGGCCGAGGTGGCCTCTCGCCCCGCGTGCATCGCCGAGAAGCGGAAGCCCGGCGCGGTGGTGAAGCCGCGCACGTCGTGCAGCACGTAGCGGCCGACGGTGTCCTGCTGCAGCGAGTTGGTCATGCGCCGCAGGGTGAAGTCGCGCGGGTCGCGCACCTTGCCCGTGGCCCACAACGCCAGCTCGGCCGCCGGCACCAGAAAGGCCAGCAGTCCGAGCACCAACAGCACCCGCAACTTCCCGCGTCGGGGCTTCACGGCTCCCGAAACTAACAAAGGCCCGGCCCGCCTGCTCGCCTTGATCGTGCGCCAGTGCCGGCCCAGAATGCCACGGCCGGCGTCCGGGCTGCGGACGCCGGCCCCGCACGCCACCGGAGTCCGCCCCGTGCCCGCCAGCTCGATGGAACAGGTCGTCAACCTCGCCAAGCGGCGCGGCTTCGTCTTCCCGGCCAGCGAGATCTATGGCGGACTCAACTCCTGCTGGGACTACGGCCCGCTGGGGGTGGAGCTCAAGCGCAACGTGAAGGAGGCCTGGTGGCGCTCCATGGTCCTTTCACGCCGCGACGTGGTGGGGCTGGACAGCGCCATCCTGCAGCACCCCCAGGTGTGGAAGACCTCCGGCCACGTGGACAACTTCAGCGACCCACTGGTGGACTGCCGCAAGTGCAAGGCCCGCTTCCGCGCCGACGCCCTGGACGACGCCGTGTGCGGAGAATCCCGCAAGCCCATCACGGCCGAGTGCCGCAGGCACTTCACCGAGCCGCGCGCCTTCAACCTCATGTTCCAGACCTGGATGGGGGCCGTGCAGGACGACGCGGCGGTGGCCTACCTGCGGCCCGAGACGGCGCAGGGCATCTTCACCAACTACCTGAACGTGCAGGGCACGGCGCGCCTGAAGCCGCCCTTCGGCATCGCGCAGCAGGGCAAGTCGTTCCGCAACGAGATCACGCCCGGCAACTTCATCTTCCGCACGCGCGAGTTCGAGCAGATGGAGATGGAGTACTTCGTGCCGCCGGCCGAGTGGGAGACGTGGTTCGACTACTGGAGGCAGGCGCGCTGGGACTGGTACGTGGGCCTCGGGCTCGCGCCGGAGCGCCTGCGGCGGCGCGACCACGAGGCCTCCGAGCTGGCGCACTACAGCAACGCCACCACGGACATCGAGTACCTGTTCCCCATCGGCTGGAAGGAGCTGGAGGGCATCGCCTCGCGCACGGACTTCGACCTCAAGCGCCACAGCGAGGCCTCCGGCAAGCAGCTCGAGTACTTCGACGGCCAGACGCGCGAGCGCTTCATGCCGTGGGTCATCGAGCCCGCCGCCGGCGTGGACCGCGCCATGCTGGCCTTCCTGTGCGAGGCCTACGAGGAGCAGAGGCTCGAGGGCGCCCCCAAGGGCGACGGAGGCGGCGAGAAGGGCGAGGACGACGTGCGCACCGTGCTGCACCTGCACCCGCGGCTGGCGCCCATCAAGGTGGCCATCTTCCCGCTGGTCAAGAAGGAGGGCATGCCCGAGCTGGCGCAGAAGCTCGAGGACGAGCTGCGCGCGCGCGGCCTCGCCACCTTCTACGACCAGTCCGGCGCGATCGGGCGCCGCTACCGCCGCCAGGACGAGGTGGGCACGCCCTGGTGCGTGACCGTGGACGGCGAGACGCTGGCGCAGGGCACGGTCACCGTGCGCGACCGCGACAGCATGCAGCAAATCCGCACGCGCGCCGAGGAGCTGCCGGCGCTGCTGGCGGCGCGGCTCCAGGCATGAGCGCCGCAAGGTGAGCGTCCGCAGCGACAACCCGCCGGAGAAGCTGGTCATCTCGGGCCAGCCCATGGCCCCCGGCCTGGCGCTGGGCACGGCCGTCTTCCACACCGACCACGACGTCGAGGTGCCGGTGCTGGCCCTGACCGAGGCCGACGTGCCGCAGGAGCAGCAGCGGCTGGAGGCGGCGCTGCAGGCGGCGCGCCAGCAGCTGCACGAGCTGGAGCATCGCATCGAGCAGCACGTGGGCTCCCGCGACGCGCGCATCTTCTCCGTGCAGGGCCTGCTGCTGGAGGACGAGGCCTTCCGTGCCGGGCTGCGCGACCGCATCAAGGACCAGCTCGTGAATGCCGAGGTGGCCGTGCGCAGCGAGGTGGCGTCCTGGGAGCAGCGCCTGGCCGGCGTCTCGCAGGGCACCGACCGCGACCCGGGCGCCGACCTGCGCGACATCGGCCGCCTGCTGCTGCGCGAGCTCGCCGGCAGCCGTCACGACCTCTCGCTGGGCGACGGCGACGAGCGGGTCGTCTTCGTCACGCCCGAGCTGCTGCCGACCGACGCGGCGCGCGTCGACCACGCGCGGCTGGCGGCCATCGTCACGGGCAGCGGCGGCGCGGCCAGCCACGCGGCCATCCTCGCGCGCAGCCTGGGCATCCCGGCCGTCACGGGCGTGGACGTGGCCGCCCTGCCCGCGCGCGGCGGCCCGTGGATCGTCGACGGCAACGAGGGCACGGTCATCCTCAATCCCACGCCTGCCGACCTCGCCAGCGCGCGCCGGCGCTCGGCCGAGTACCACCGCTTCCGCCAGCAGCTCATGGCCGAGGCGCGCGGTTTCGCGCGCACGGCGGACGGCGTGGCCATCGAGATCCTGCTCAACGTGGAGAACTTCCAGGAGCTGCCGGCCGAGCTCGTGGCCGACCTGCGCGGCATCGGCCTGTACCGCACCGAGTTCCTGTTCATGGACCGCGAGGCCTTCCCGAGCGAGGAGGAGCAGTACGAGCACTATGTCGGCGCGCTGCGCAAGGTCGCCGGCCGCGAGATCACGTTCCGCACCATCGACGTGGGCGGCGACAAGCCGCTGACCTACCTCTCGGTGCCGGCCGAGCCCAACCCCGTGCTCGGCTGGCGCGGGCTGCGGCTCTCGCTCGAGTGGCCGGACCTGCTGTACACCCAGGTGCGCGCCCTGCTGCGCGCCTCGGCGCACGGCCGCATGCGCGTCATGTTCCCCATGGTCACCATGGTGGAGGAGTTCCGGCGCGCGCGCGCCATCGTGGCCGAGGTCCAGTCGGACCTCGCGCGCCGCGGCGAGCCCTTCGACCGCGAGCTGAAGCTCGGCGCCATGATCGAGGTGCCGGCCGCGGCGCTGGCGTGCGGCTCGCTGGCCGAGGAGGCCGACTTCCTGTCCATCGGCACCAACGACCTGTCGCAGTACGCCCTGGCCGTCGACCGCAACAACGCGCGCGTCGCGCACCTCTACCAGCCGCTGCACCCGGGCCTGCTGACCATCGTGCGCATGGTGCTGCAGGCGGCGGACGCCGCCGGCACGCCCGTCTCGCTGTGCGGCGAGATGGCCGGCGACCCGCTGGCCACGCTGTTCCTGCTCGGAGCCGGCCTGCGCAGCTTCAGCATGTCGCCTTACCATCTGCCGGTGGTGAAGAAGCTCATCTCGCTGGTCGAGCTGCACCACGCGCGACAGGTGGCCAAGGAGGCCTTCGCGCTGGGCAGCACGACCGAGGTGTGCGCGCTCCTGCGCCAGCACACGCTGCGCCTCATGCCCGACGTCGGCACCTGGCTGCCGGCCGGCCGCTGATTGCTACGATGCCGCGCGTCGAGGAGCCAGCCATGCGGATCGTCGCGTCGTGTCTCGTCCTCGCGCTGTGCGCCTGCGGCGCGCCGCCCGCCGGCCGCTCCGTCCTCGAGCTGCGCGGCCCGGCGTGGGTGGCCGACCCCGCCGCCGGCTGGGATGCGCAGGCCGAGCCGTTCGTGGTCCGCGCCACGGGCCGCGCCCCGCTCGCCGGAGGCCGCCACGCCGCCGAGCTCGCCGCCGAGTCGGCCGCCCGGCAAGACCTGCGCGCCTTCGCCGAGGAGGCCGTAGCGGGCCTGGCCGCGACCTTCCGCTCTCGCAACGCCGGCCTGCTCTCGCCCGCCGACCTGCAGGCCGTGTCGGGTGATGCCGGCGCGCGGCAGGCGCTGGGCGACAAGGCGCTGGCCGGCGCCCGGCTGCAGGGCCAGTGGTCCGACGACGAGTCCTTCTTTGCCTGGCTGGCCCTGGACACGGGTGACCACCTGCTGCCGGCTTTCGAGGAGGACCTGTCCGCGCGCCTCGCGTCGCTGGCGCGCGAGTTGACCGCCGGCGACCGGCTGGCGCTGCGCTCCGCGATGGCCGGACTCGTCGCGCGACACCAGGGCCGCTGAAGCCAGGTGCCCCGCCTCGTGCTGCTCGCCGGGCTGCTGCTGCTGGTTGCGGCCTGCTCTGGCGGCTGTCACGCCTGCCCGCCCGCCTGGGCCGGCCACCCGCCGCAGAAGCCCGGCTGGCTCTACGCCGACGCGCGGGCCGGCGACGTCTTCGTGGACGCCGACGCCCGGAACCTGGCGCTGACCCGCGCCGCGCGCGTGCTGGCCGACCGGCTCGGCCTCGACGTCGAGCGCCGCCTGTCGGTCGTGGCATCCGACGGCCAGCTGTTCGTGGAGGCCCTCGGCTCCGACGGCCCGCTCCACGAGCTGGACGCGCTCGAGCTGGTGGACGAGGCCGAGTGCTCCGGCGTCATGTGGGTGCTCGTGCGCCTGGCCCATCCCTGACGTGGCGCCCGGCGCGCGCAGCTTGCGGGGCGCGATGGGAACCTACGCCGCGGTGGGTGCTGCCGCCGTGCTCGTGCTGGCGCTCGTCTTGTGGATCGGCGGTCCCAAGCCCCCGGCGGCCATCGTGGAGCTGCCCGAAGACAGCCCCTGGCCGAGCGCCGTCCTCGACGACGGCACATCCCTGCGCACCCTGTCCCGCGGCCAGCCCCTCACGCTGCCGCCCGGCCACTACCGCGTGACTCTTCACGGTCCCGACAATTCCTCCGACCAACGCGACCTCGACCTGCCCGCAGGCCACACGTCCATCTCCCCGTAGGCCCGCGCGGCCGAGACACCGAGTCGCCGTGCCTGCTGCGTCACCAGCGCCCAACCATGGCAGAGCATGCTGCCTCTGTTGCTCAGGAATACTCTGGCGCCGGGGGACGGGGCGGCGGGCGACCTGCCCCGCTGAAAGCCGCCCGCAAGGTCGGGAGCGCGGCGCCGCCGCGCCCCCGACCGAGGACCGCAAGCGGGGCAGGTCGCCCCCCCGCCCCCCGGGCGCTACCGCGGCTGTTGCATCCGCTCGATGAGCGTGAGCACCACGCCCTGCTCCTGGTCCGGGCTCAGCTGCACCTGCGCGTGCGCCGCGAAGCGCAGCGCTTCCCACAGGCTGGGAGGCATGGCATCCACCGCGTACTCGCCCGGCGGGAGGTCCACCAGGCGGAAGCCGCCCTGCGCGTCGGTCTCGGTCTGCGCCTGGTGGCGGTCGGACACTGCCGAGACTCTCACGCCCGCCCGGGCGCGGCCATCCGGACCGACGACGTTGCCGAAGAGCGTGCCACCCCGCTCGACGTCGAGCGTCCCCACGTCCGTGAGCTGCCGATCGGTGACCTGGACATCGCGCACGTGGATGGGGGGCGCGCCCCGCGGGCGAGCCGTGAGCACGTAACCGGCCGGCGGCACGTGCTCGATCCGGAAGGCTCCCTGCGGATCGGTCGCGGTGACGAGGCCGTGGGCCGGAGACGTGGGGAAGGTGGCCTCGACGGGGCTGGCCGGGTCCCAGTCGCCCTCGCGCAGCTCCACGCGCACGCCCGCCTGCGCTGGCCGCAGCCGGCCGGTCACCTCGCCGCCGAGCAGGAGCGTGATGCGCACCTCCGTCGGCCCCTGGCCCTGGCCCAGGATGACGTCCGAGCTGCTGGTGGGCGCGAAGCCCGGCGCCAGGACCTCGAAGCGGTAGGCGCCCGGGCGCAGGCCTGCGACCTCGAAGCTGTCGCCGCGCACGTCGCGCTCGACGTCCGCGCGACCCAGCAGGCCGGCACCGGTGCGGCCGTCGGGCTGCACCACCAGCCGGAATCCGGCGGGTGACGGATCGGCGAGCACCAGGCCATGCACGCTGAGCGCTCCCTGCGCGTGCACCACATGGTCCTCACGTCCGGCGGAAAGGACGGCCGGACGGTCGAGGTAGAAGTCCTGCGCATCGAGATTGAACTGGTAGGCGCCCTCGGGCACCTCGGTGAAGAGGAAGCGGCCCTCGTCGTCCGTCGTGCCGCGCTTCAGCAGGTAGGCGTTGCTGCCCGGCTCCTGGCGGGTGAGCACGAGCGGAACACCGGCCGCGGGCAGCTCGTCGGGCCCGAGGACCCAGCCGCCGAGCTGCGCGTCGGCGTACTCCAGCCGGAAGTCCTGCCGCCAGTCACCGAGGTTGCCGCCGAGGACCAGCGACAGGACCATGCCGACGGCGCCGTGGCCGGGCGCCGAGGCCTCGAGCGCGTACTGCCGCGGCGCGAGATGCTCGAAGGCGTACTGGCCCTGCTCATCGGCCGTGGCGCTGCGTGCGGCGGCCGCGTCCGGCCGACCGAGCAGGGCCGTGACGTCGGAGACGGTCACGGTCGCGCCGGGGAGCGGGCGGCCGTCCGGCTCGCTGACCGTGCCGTGCAGCACCAGTCCCGGCTCGAGCACGATGTCACCGAGGTCGAGATCCGTGCCCGCCCTCACGCGGAAGGTCTCGCGCACCGTGGGTGCGAAGTCCTCGTGCGAGACTTCGAGGCCCAGGTCCGGACCCGGAGGCAGGCCAACGAAGCGGAAACGGCCCTCGGCATCGGCCGCCTCATGCCGCTGCAGGTCGCGGCGCGTGCGGAAGGGCAGGTCGTTCTCTCGCACGAAGGCCGCGACCTGCGCCAGCGCCAGGCCGTTGCCGGCGCGGTCGACGATGCGGCCGGTCACGGCCCCTGGCGTGCCCGAGGTGTCGATGTCGGCGACCGAGGGCGTTCCCGCGGCCGTGCCGGCCGCAGGCGTCAGCGGCACGGGCAGGTCGGGCGCGGGGAGGGCGCTAGACGGCTCCGTCGGCCGGGGCTCCGCGGCCGCGGGCGCCGACTCGGGCGCTCCCTGCACGAGGAACCAGACACCGCCGCCCGCGAGCAGGGCGACCACGGCCAGGATGGCGAGGAGGCGGCGCGACGTCACGCAGCCAGTCTACGCAGCGGCGCTCGGCGCCGCCGGTCCGGGCTCAGCCCGCGCCCAGGGCTTCCGAGTTGCGCCGGATGAACGAGTTGAGGGCGTAATAGGCCTCGGCCTGCATCCGGGTCAGCAGGTGGGCCAGGCGCCGATCGCGCGCGCAGCGGCGGCGGCCCTCGTCATCGACGACGTCCACGCCCAGCTCGCCATCGAGGAGGCTGCGCCACTCGTCGTAGGTCATCCGCAGGGCAAGGTCCGGGGGCATGAGTCAGTCTATCGGCTGCCTTGAGTCCGTGCTGAACGTCAGGAAGGGCGAGTTTTCCGCATCAGTGCCGCCCTTTGCATTCATGCGGACATGGACGACGGCCGATACGAACCTGAAACGGCCCGCTCTGACGCAGACCGGAGGGCCCACCTTGACGCGACACCTCGGAATCATTCCCCTTGCCGCCGCTGTGGCGGGACTGCTGGCGGCCTGCTCGGCCGTGCCCGCCGGGCCCGCCGGCGAGACGTCCGACCTGGCCGGGATGCAGGCCGACGTGGACGTGCTCAACCTGCTCACCGCCGGCGCCGAGGCGCTCTCGGCCGACGACCCGGCGCTCGCCGCCGCGCTGCTCGACCGGGCCGTGGAGGCGGGCGCCGACGACGCGACGGCGCACTTCCTGCGCGGCGTGGCGCACCTGCACCTGGGCGACCTGCGCACGGCGCGGGACGCCCTGGAGGCCGCCGTCGACCGCGACCCGCTCGATGTGGCGGCGCGCTGCGTGCTCGCGCGGGCCTGCCATCTCGACGGTGACCTCGCGGCGGCCCTCGATCATTTGGCCGTCGCCGTCGAGCAGTCACCCGAGGACGCGCGCCTGCTCGTCCTGCGCGGCCACGTCGCCCTGGACGCCCGCAACTTCGACCTGGCCTTCGACGACCTCACCCGTGCGATCGAGCTGAATCCCGACGATCCCGACGCGCACCGCGGCCTGGGGCTGCTCTTCACCGAGATCGGCGAGGCTGGCCGCGCCGAGCTGGCCTTCCGCGAGGCCCTGCGCCTCCAGCCCGAAGACCCGCTGCTGCACTCCGGCCTCGGCCACGCGCTGCGCGACCTCGCCCGCGACGATGAGGCCCTGGCCGAGTACACGGCCGCGGGCGACCTGGACCCGGACAGCGCGATCCACCGCGCCAACATGGCCTCGACGCTCGTGGCCCTGGGCCGGCGCGGCGCCGCCCGGCGCTGCTACGAGGAGGCGCTCGCCCTGCTGCCGTATCCCGGGGCGCAACGCGCCTACGTGCACCTCGGCCTCGGGCTGCTGCTCGAATCCCAAGGCGATCTGGACGATGCGCTCGAAGCCTTCGAGGCCGCCGTCGAGGACGATCCCGACCTTGCCACCGCGCACCAGACGCTGGGCCTCCTGTGCCTCGACCGGGGCGACGAGCCCTGCGCGCTCGAGCATCTGGGCGCCGCGCTCGAGCTGGGAGAGCTCAGCGCCGAGGCGGCCTGCCAGCTCGCCCTGCTCTGTGAGCAGTACGACCGCCCGGAGGAGGCACGACGCTGCGCCTCCCTCCTGGCCTCGGCCGAGGGCGACGAGCCCGACGTGGCGCTGCGCCGCGCGCAGCTCCTGATCGCGTCGACCGACCCGCAGATCCACGACTCCGCCGCCGCCTTGACGCTGCTGCAGGAGCTCCAGGCGCGGCCGGGCCAGGCGGACAGTCCCACGCTGTGGAGCCTCTCGGCCCAGGCGCTGGCCGACCTCGGCGCCTACGAAGCCGCCGTCGCGGCCGTCGACCGCGCGCTCGCCGTCGCGCAGCCCGGTGACCCCGCCTGGCGCCGCGACCGCGCGCTGCGCTCGCGCTACCTGACCCAGCTCGAGGACCACTGAGCGCCACGCCGGCGCCTGCTACGATCGCTTCATGGCGCTCGGACGGGTGCTGCAGCTGCTCGGCCTCGCATGGGTCACCTTCGTGATGGTGCGCTCGTACCTCGTCGACCCCTCGATGCTCTTCCAGTTCGGTGGCCTCGCCCTGGGCGCCGCCGCCTTCCTGCTGGGTCGCGCCCTCGAGGCCCGCACCAAGTAGCCGCCTGCCGGGGGCAGGTCGCCCCGCCCCCGTCAGGCGGCGCTTCACAGTCCGGACGCGGCGAGCCGCATGCGTCGGCAATGCGAGCCGCCACGTCGACGTGCGCAGGCTCAGGTTTCGGCGCGGTGCGGGCAGGCAATCCAGTGAATGGCGCGGCCGCCCGACGACCGTCCAGCCGTCGCAGCGACGACCGAGGCGCTCGCAAGGCCGGGATCGCGCCTCTCCGCGTCGGGCTGGGCGACCTGCCCCGCGGAGAGTCGCCCGCAAGGTCATGGAGCGCGGCTCCGCCGCGCCCCATGACCGAGGACCGCGAGCGGGGCACGTCGCCCGGCCCGACGCTACGCTCGTGGATGCGCCCGCTCGTAGACGTCCTTCAGCCGGCCGATCGACACGTGGGTGTAGATCTGCGTGGTGGACAGGCTCTCGTGGCCGAGCATCTCCTGGACCACGCGCAGGTCCGCGCCGCGATCGAGCAGGTGCGTCGCGAAGGAATGGCGCAGCGTGTGGGGTGACGTGTCCGCCGGCAGTCGCGCCTGCGCTGCGTAGTGCTTCACGAGGCGCGCGATGCTGCGCACGGTGAGCCGGCCGCCGTCGCGCGCGTTGACGAACAGCGCCGCCTCGCCCGTGCGGCGGCGCTCGGCGAGCAGCCGCCCGCGCACGGGCAGCCAACCTTGGAGCGCGTCGCGCGCCGGCCGTCCCAGCAGCCCGAGGCGCTCCTTGCGGCCCTTGCCCTGCACGTGCACGGTGCCGCCGGCGAGGTCGAGGTCGGCGAGATCGAGGCGGCTGCACTCCTCGACGCGCAGGCCCGCGGAGTAGAGCGTCTCGAGCAGCGCCCGGTCGCGCAGGCCCGCCGGCTCTTCGGGATCGGGCGCCGCGAGCAGGCGCGCGACGGCCGCCTCGTCCAGCGCGCGCGGCAGCGGACGGCCGCGTCTCGGCGTGCGCAGCGGCGCGGTGGGGTCCGCGGCGATGCGCCCGCCTTTCACGAGCCAGCCGAAGAAGCCGCGCAATGACGCCTGCTTCCGCGCCAGCGTGGCCCGACTGGGCGCGGGCAGGCTGGCCAGGTACTCGCGGAGCAGCAGCGTGTCGATCTGGCGCGGGTCCGTGGCGCCGCGGCGGGCCGCGAACGCCAGCACCGCGGACACGTCGCCGCGGTAGGCGCGCAGGGTGTGCGGGCTGGCCTGCCGGCCGTCCTGCAGGCTCGCGAGCCACTCGTTCAGCTGGACCGTTCCGCTCATGCCTCCAGAGATTCCGCGCCGCGCCGCCGCCTTCAAGCGCGCCGGTAGAATCGGCGCCTCCCCCCGCGAGCCGTCCGTGACCGAGACGCTGCTGCTGCCTGCGCCCGCCGGCCCTCCGCTGGCGGAGCTGGCGGCAGCCCTGCCCGACGAGCGCCACGTCGTGCTCCTGCAGGGCGGCGGCCCTCCCTCGCGGCTGAATGCCTGGCGCTACCTGGCCTTCGACCCGGACGAGGTGCTCGTGCGCCGTGCCGGCGACGGGCCGGTCACGGCGTTCGCGGCGCTCGAGGCCGCCCTGCAACGGCGTTGGCCGGACGCCCGGCGCCCGGCCGCGGCCGGCGGCGTCGATGACAGGGATCCGACGCCAGCCTTCCGCGGCGGCATCGCGGGCTGGCTCGCGTATGACCTCGGACGTGAGCTCGAACGCCTGCCGGCACGGGCCGTCGTCGACGCCGACGTGCCGGACCTGCACATGGGCCTCTACCCGTTCGCGCTGGCCGAGGAGGTCGGCACGGGCCGCCGCGTGGTGGTGGGGCGGGGCAGCGAGCGGCGCGCCCGGCAGCTGCTCGACGAGCTGGCTTCGTTGGCGTCGCGGGCCCGGCCGCTGCCGCCGTCGCCGCCGGCGGCGGGCCCGGTGTCCAGCACCTTCAGCCGCGCGGGCTACGAGGACGCCGTGCGTGCGGTGCGCGAGCACATTCTCGACGGCGACGTCTACCAGGTGAACCTGAGCCAGCGCCTGCAGGTGCCGTACGCGGGGCGTCCCGAGCCCTTGGCGGCCGCGCTGGCGGCGCGCTTCCCGGCGCCGTTCGCCGCGCTGCTGCGCGCCCCGGGCCTGGCCGTGATCTCGTCCTCCCCCGAGCTGTTCCTGCGGCGCCGGGGCCCAGTCGTGCTGTCCCGACCGATCAAGGGCACGCGGCCGCGCGGTGCGGACGGGGCCGCCGACGCCGCGCTGCGCGCCGAACTGGAGACCTCGGACAAGGAGCGCGCCGAGCTGGCCATGATCGTGGACCTGGTGCGCAACGACCTCGGGCGCAGCGCGCGGCCCGGAACCGTGCGCGTCGCCGGGCCGTTCGAGACCGACGCCTGGAGCACCGTCTTCCATCGCGTGGCGGAAGTGCGCTGCGAGGTGGACGAGGAGCTGGCGTCGGCGCGCGTCGTGGCGGCGGCTTTCCCGCCGGCCTCGGTGACCGGCACGCCCAAGATCCGCGCCTGCGAGGTCATCGACGAGCTGGAGCCGGTGCGGCGCCATGTCTTCACGGGCGCGATCGGCTGGATCGGTGCCGATGGCGACCTGGACCTCTCCGTGGCCATCCGCATCGGCACACTGGCGGGCGGCCGGCTCTTGTTCAACGTGGGCGGCGGGATCACGCTGGCGTCCGAGCCCGCGGCCGAGTACGACGAGACCCTGCACAAGGCGCGCGCCCTGCTCGAGGTACTGGGCTCGCCGCCGGGAGCGGGGACATGATGCTGGACCTGGCCTTCTGCGATGGATCCGTGCGGCCCGTGGCCGAGTGCGCCGTGTCGGTGCTCGACCGCACCGTCCAGTGGGGCCTCGGCGCCTTCGAGACGGTGCGGCTGCACGGCGGCCGGCCGTTCCTGCTGGACCGGCACCTGCAGCGGCTCGGCCGTTCGCTCGGGCTGATGGGCCTGCCGGTGCCGCCGGGCGTCTCACAGGTGCCGGCCGGCGTGGTCGAGCTGGCGCGGCGCGCCGACGCTCCGTCGGCGCTCGTGCGCATCATGGTCACCGCGGGCGCGGCGCCGGAGGTCGCGGGGCCGGGCGCGCGCGTCGTGGCCCTGCTGCGGCCGGTGTCGCCGCCCGACCGCCGCCCGATCGTCGTGGGCGTCGCGCCCTTCACGCGCGACGCGCGCTCGCCGCTCGCGGGCGTCAAGTCGCTCAGCTACCTTGGCCACTACCTGCAGCGCGAGCGCGCCGAGCGTGCGGGCCGGCTCGACGATCTCCTCGTCGACAACGAGGACTGCGTCACGGAGGGCACGGTCAGCAGCGCCTTCGGCGTGCGGGGCGGGCGGCTCGTGACGCCTCCGATCAGCGCCGGCATCCTGCCGGGCGTCACACGCGGCGTGGTGCTCGAACTCGCGGCCGCGCTCGGCCTCGCGGTGGACGAGCGTCCGCTGCCGGTGGCCGAGCTTCCGCAGCTGGACGAGTTCTTCCTCACCGGAGCCGGGAAATGCCTGGTCGCGGCCGATGTTCTCGACGGCCGCAGCCTCCCGGCGGCGCGGCCGGTCTCGGAGGCCCTGCGGGTGGCGCTTCGGAGCCGCATCGCCCGCGAGTGCAGGGTGCCCGAGGAGTCGGTGCGATTCTGAGCGCATTGCCTGGCCGCTCCGGCGCCCCTAACATGGCCGCGCCTCCCGCAAGCCGGGAGTGGCGGGTGCGGGAACAGGTTGCGCGGCGGGCCGTCCAAGGAACCGTGCCGGGCGGGCCCGGGGCGTCCTTCGGGCGCCCGGCCGAAGGCCCGCGTGTCGGCCTCGCGGAGTGCAACGTCACGTGAGCGGGAAGGACGACGAGCTCATCACGCTGGAGGGCGGCGAGCCTCCGAACCGTCCCGCGCGCAGCGAGGCCCAGCTCGCGGCGGCGCTTGTCATGCAGGCCCAGGCGCTCGACGGCATGCGCCGGGCGCACTCCGAGCTGCTGGCCCGCATCGACCAGGGGCCCGAGCGACAGGCGCTGCTGGCCGCGCTGCAGGATCTGCGCGACGCGACGGAGCGCGTGCAGGTCGAGCAGGCGCGGTCCGCGCGGCGTCAGGCGCGCTCGCGCCGCCGCCTCACGTGGCTGGCTGCGCTGCTGGTGGTGCTGTCGGCTGGCGCCCTGCTGGCCGCCGGCCTGTCCGCCGTGCAGCTCGGCAGCAGCCTGCCGGCCGCGCGCGCGGAGCTGGAGGAGAGCCTCTCCGCCCGTCATCAGGAGTGGAGCACGGCGCTGGAACGGTCGCGCGCGGAGCAGGCCGCGGCGCTCTCCGCGCTGGGCACGCGCCTCGACCAGGACGAGCTCGCGCTGCGGGAGCGGCTCGACGAGGCGACCGCCGGCCGCGACGAGGCCCGACGCGAGCTGCAGCTGGCGCGCGAGCAGGCCGCCGCCCTGGAGCAGCGGCAGGACGAGCTGGCGGCCGACGCCGCGCGCGAGCGCGACCTGCGGCTCGGCAACCTGGGCGAGACGGCCAGGCTGCGCGAGCAGGTGCTGGAGGGCGAGCAGCGCCTCGCAGAGCTGACGCGCCGGCTGGCCGAGCTCCGGCCGGCGCCGGTGGCCGCGCCCGCGCCCGCCATCGTGACCACCACGGCCACGGCCGGCCAGCTGGCGCGGCAGGTGACCGGCGCGTTGCGCACCAGCGGCGCGCCCGACGTCTCGGTGCTCGAGCTCGGCGCCGTGCACGACGGCGCGCTGCACGACCTGCTGGTCATGCTGGCGGATCCCGAGGGCGGGCCGGGGCGCGTGCTGCGCGTCGGCCGGGCGGGGATCGTCGCCGAGAACGGGGTGACGGGCCTGCGCCTCCTGGACACGGCCGCGGCCGACGGCGCCCCGGCGCCGCCCGAGGTCGTGGAGCTGCCGGCCCTGGACCGGGCGGCCTGGGAGGTCCTGGGCGTGGTCGTGCCGCCGGGAGCGGTGGCCGTCAACCGCCTGGCCGCGGCGCTCGCCGCGCTGGTCGAGCCGCACGGCTGGCGGGTCGCCGCGCTGCGCGGCTTCGACGGCCAGGCGCTCTTTGGCCTGCGGCTCGAGCAGCTGGACGTCAACGGCCTGGTCACGCGCGCGCTGCGCGCCGAGCATGCCGTCGTGCTGCCAGGCCCCGAGCTCGAGCTGTCCAGGGGCACGTTGACGGTGGCGGGCGACGAGCGGCCGTTCTACGGCGACGTATACCGCCTGCCGCTCCCTGGCGGCGACTTCAGCGCGTGGCTCGTCGCGGTGCAGTCCGAGGCACCGTGAACGAGTTCGAGGCCTTCCAGCAGGCCGCTCGGATCGAGGTGGACGCCGCGCTCGAGCAATGGGTGCCCACGCCCGCGCGAGCCGGCGAGCTGGCGGCCGCGATGCGGCACATCCTCTTCGCGGGCGGCAAGCGCTTCCGCCCGGCCCTGGTGCTGCTGGCCTGCGAGCACGTGGGCGGGACGCGTCGCGATGCCCTGCCCGCCGCGGCGGCCGTGGAGCTCATCCACGCCTACTCGCTGGTGCACGACGACCTGCCGTGCATGGACGACGCGCTGCTGCGGCGCGGCCTGCCCTGCGCGCACGTGGTGTGGGGCGAGGCGCTAGGCGTGCTGGCCGGCGACGCGCTGCAGGCGCTGGCCTTCGAGGTTCTGGCGCGGCACACGCCGCCGCATCGGCCCGTGGCTTCCATGACGGCGGCGCTGGCCGAGGCCGCGGGCTTCGCCGGCATGGTGGGCGGGCAGGCGCAGGACCTGGCTGGCGAAGGTCAGCCGCCGGACGTGGACCGCGTGCGGCGCATCCACGCCGGCAAGACGGCCGCCATGATCTCGGTCTCGCTGCGCCTCGGCGCGCTGGCGGGCGGAGCGCCGGCGCCGGCGGTCGAGTCGCTGGCGGCGGCGGGCCGCGATCTTGGACTCGCGTTCCAGATCGTCGATGACCTGCTCGACGTGCAGGGCACCACCGCCGAGCTGGGCAAGACGGCCGGCTCCGACGCGGCGCGCGAGAAGCTGACCTGGCCCGCGGCCGTGGGCGTCGACGCGGCCTTGCGCGACGCGAAGGAGCTCGTGGACAGCGCCCTCGCCCAGGTGGGCGAGGGATCCGGGCGGGCGCGCTTCGCCGCGCTGGGCGCCTACCTGCTTCCCCGCCGGAGCTAGCCGCCGGGCGTCCCGCGGGGCGATTGTGTAACGTGGGAGGGGTCGAGCCGCCCCCGCCGGATGCCCGAGTGTCCGTCTTCGAAAAGGTCAACAGCCCCGAGGATCTGCGGCGGTTGCAGGTCGAGGAGTTGCCGCTGCTGGCCGAGGAGATGCGGCGCGAGCTGATCGACGCCATCAGCCTGACCGGCGGGCACCTCGGCTCGGGCCTGGGCGTGGTCGAGCTGACGGTGGCCCTGCACTACGTGCACGACTTCCGCCGCGACCGGCTCGTGCTCGACGTCGGGCACCAGTGCTATCCGCACAAGCTGCTCACCGGGCGCAAGGACAGGATCCGCACCATGCGCCAGACCGACGGCCTGTGCGGCTTCCCGCATCCCGTCGAGTCCGACTACGACCTCTTCCACACCGGCCACGCGGGCACGAGCATCTCGCTCGGCCTCGGGCTGGCGGTGGCTGACAAGGCCGCGGGCGAGGACCGGCGCACCGTCGTGGTCATTGGCGACGCGGGCTACGGTGCGGGCGTGGCCTTCGAGGCCATGAATGCCGCCAGTGAGGCGGGCGTGAACCTGCTCGTGATCCTGAACGACAACGAGATGTCCATCAGCCCGACGGTGGGGTCGATGTCGCGCTACTTCACGCGCGTACGCACCGGCCCGCTGGTGACGGGCGCCAAGAAGGAGCTGGCCGAGCTTTTGCGCAGCCTGCCGGTCATCGGCGGCAAGGTGGACCACGCCCTGCGCGAGAGCCTGCGCGCCGCGCGCTCGCTGCTCGTGCCCGGCCACGTGTTCGAGGAGTTCGGCTTCACGTACTTCGGACCGCTCGACGGGCACGACCTGCCGCGCCTCGTGCACACGCTGGCCGACCTGCGCTCGCGCAAGGGCCTCACGCTGCTGCACCTGGTGACGAAGAAGGGCGCCGGCTGCGAGCTGGCCGCCAGCGATCCGCAGCGGCTGCACGGCGTGAAGGCCAAGCCGCCGCCCGCGCCCTCCGACGGAGAGGCCGCGCTGCCCGCCGGCGCGCCGAAGAGCAAGCAGCCCGCGTACACCGAGGTCTTCGCCGAGCACCTCGTGCGGCGGGCGCGGGAGGACGCGCGCATCGTGGGCATCACGGCGGCCATGCCGGACGGCACGGGCCTCAAGGCGCTGGCCGACGCGCTGCCCGCGCAGTGCTTCGACGTGGGCATCTGCGAGCAGCACGCGGTGGCCTTCGCGGGCGGCCTGGCGCGCGGCGGCCGGCGGCCGGTGGTGGCCATCTACTCCACCTTCCTGCAGCGCGGCTACGACGAGGTCTTCCAGGAGCTGCTGATCCAAGGCGCGCCAGCGGTTCTGGCCATGGATCGCGCGGGCCTGGTCGAGGACGGCGCCACGCACCACGGGCTCTTCGACATCGCCTACCTGCGCACGATGCCCAACACGACGCTGCTGGCGCCCGCCAGCGCGGAGGAGCTGCAGGTCATGCTGGACTTCGCGCTGGCCCATCCGGGAGTGGTGGGCCTGCGCTATCCGCGCGACGAGGCGCCGGCGGCGGGTGGGCCCGTCGAGCCGGTCGAGCTGGGTCGCGGGCTGCTGCTGCACGAGGGGCGCGACGTGGCCCTGGTGGCCTACGGCACCATGGTGCCGGTTGCGGTGGCGACGGCGCGGCTGCTGGCCGCGCAGGGCGTGCAGGCCTCGGTGGTCAACGCCCGCTTCGCCAAGCCGGTGGACACCGCCACCATCGGACGGGCGCTGGCACGACGTCGGTTGCTGGTCACGCTGGAGGAGCACGCCGTCGGCGGCGGATTCGGGGCGGCGGTGGTCGAGGCGCTGGCCGTGGCGAAGCTGCCGCTTCCTCCGATGCTCATGGTCGGCGTGCCCGATCGCTTCGTCGAGCACGGCAGCCGGGCCCGCCTCCTGGAGCGCGTGGGGCTGACGCCGCGGGCCGTGGCTGACCGGATCCTGCACGCCGTCGGCAGCCCGTCGCTGGAAGTGGTCGCGGGTCACTAGCGGCCGGTTGCGCCCCTGTCAGTCTGCGAGCGGGGCGCCCGTCCGGGGGCGGCCCCCGCCTGCGGGGGCCGGGCAGCGTCCTCCGGATCCCGACTCAATCCCGACGGTCGCGTGCGCCGAAGTCCTGGCCGGCCCTCATCGGATAGACTCCGTCTCATGTTGAAGCTCGCCGCCCCGATCGTGGCCCTGGCCGCGATGCTGGCCCCCTCCGCCCCCGCCCAGGTGCCGGGGGCGTACCCGCATTTGCAGCTCACGGACGGCGTCAGCGTGCTTGTGCCGCCGGCGGCCGGACCCTTCGACAACACGGGCGTGTTCCAGGCCTATTCGGGGCAGTCGTTCGAGGCGAAAATCACCTATGCCGCGGCCGGGCAGCCCAACCAGAACGTGCTGTGGGGCCTGCTGGTCTCGGGCACCAAGACCCCGTACTCCACGACGCTGGTGCCGCCGCCGCTGCTCACCATGCCGCCCCTCATCCTGCTGCTGCCCGCGCCGGCCAACCTCAACGTCCTGGGGCAGGGCTCGCTGACGCTCTTCGTGCCGGCCGGCATCCTCGACGCGCAGACCTTCGTGCAGGCCGTGATCTACGACGCCACGCACGCGCCGGCCCTGCAGGTGTCCAACGGCCTGGCGGTGGACGTGGACGTGCCGAGCTTCAACGTCAGCTTCAGCTGGTCCAAGTCGACGCCGGCGAACGCGGACGAGACGCTCATGCTCGACTTCGGGCACACGGAGATCGGGTCCGACGTGATGCCCGAGCTCAAGCCGGTCGGGCTGCTCCCGCCGCCGACGGCCGATCCCGGGCCGCAGTTCTTCGCCGACAGCGTGCGCTTCCTGCCCATCGTCCCCAACGGACCGGACGAGCCAGTCAATCCGCTGGCGCGCCCGTTCACGCGGATCGCCACGGCGGCTACGGCCACGGACACGACGATCATCGTCCAGGACACCTCGGCCTTCCCGACGCGCGGACGCATCCTCGTCGCGGCTGACGCCAAGAACCTGTGGGCCGACAAGACCGGCAGCAACCTCGTGCCCAAGTGCGAGGTCATCCGCTACAACGGGAAGCTCAAGGACCGCTTCCTGAACTGCCAGCGCGCGCAGCTGGGATCCTGCAGCGGCACCCCGCCGGCGACGACCTGGCCGCACCTGGTGAACGAGCAGGTGCTGGGCGACTACACCTTCGCGACCACGAGCGGCGCCCGCGCCCGCACGCGCGTCGGGCTCGACGCCGACAACGAGGACATGCCGCACCTGGTCATCCCGGCCTTCAGCATGCCGGCCGGCCCGGACGGCGGGACGCAGACGCTCGACCTCGACCTGTACATGTACGAGAGCGACGTCGACGACGTGCAGGGCTTCGTGGTCTTCGACCGCGTCACGCAGACCTGGCGCACGCTGGGCGGCACGGCCAAGAACAGCCTGGAGGGCCGCTGGAACCCGATGGTGTGCCTGGCGCCCGACGGGCGCAGCTTCATCGCCGAGCTGGTGCGGACGGGAGGCGTGCTGGGCTGGGACAACGAGCCGAACATGGTGTTCGCGATCCGGACCGACGGGCTGCAGTGGAAGTCGACGTCCAGCGAGAGTTGGCAGGTGACCTACGACGTGACGCCCGACCCGTCCACGATCTCGACCACGAACGTGCAGTCGCGGCGCGTGATCATGCGGGCCACGGCCATCGTCGGCCCCGACCCGGACAACTACGTGGCCTTCGTGGCCCTGGCGCACAAATGGCTGTACAACGCCACCGCGCCCGGCAACTCCTTCGAGAAGAACAAGGGCTGGGAAGGCGAGTGGGTGCGCGAGGAGGTCCTCGTGCGCGACTACATCGACGTGCCGCTCGTGCTGTCCACGTCGAACAAGGCCGAGCCTTCGGAGCCGCGACACTACATCACGCCCGATTTCGGACAGAACGGCTTCGGCAACACCATCATCCGCTTCGACCCCGACGTGCTGGTCTCGCCCGACAAGACGCGGCTCATGTTGACCGCCGGCGGCTCCAACAATGCCGACGAGCAGGAGGACGTCTACGTCATCCGCAACGTGGCCATCAGCGCCGCAGGCGCGGTGACCAAGGTCGTGGGCAACGTCTCGGGCTTCTCCGCGAGCACCCAGAGCGCGGGGGCGACGGCGATCAGGCCCTTCAATCCCGGCGGGAACGGCCAGGGCCGCAAGGCGGCGTTCTCGCCCGGCGGGACGCGCGTCGCGTGGGTCGCGAAGCGCGACCCGTCCACGACCAACAACAATGCCGACTGGCTGCAGTACGCCAATGCCAACGGCTCGAGCTACGGGAAGGTCAAGTACGTCTACGACGTGGGCAACAAGACCTTCAAGGAGAACGGGGCGTACGTGACCGACCGGGTCATCTCCGGCCTGCGCTTCGTGGACGAGGACCACATCCTCTTCATGATGGGCAAGAACCCGTACAGCGACGTGGCCGCGGTCCTTGCCGGCAACGTGCCGTTGTTCGACCTCTTCGTGTACGACATCCCGGCCGACAAGATGACCAACCTCACGCTCACCGGCGGCGGGGCCACGGGCTTCCTGACGCTCGGGCTCATCGCCCCGGCCGGCTACTTCGCCTCGGACAACGGCGACTACAGCTACTTCTTCCGCGCCGGCTCGCTGCCCCTCGGGGCGCCGGTGGTCAACCTGGTGGGCATCAACCACGACACGCTGCAGGTCTTCCCGGTCAGCGGCACCGAGTTCGCCGGCGAGCCGCTCATCGCCAACCTCGATCTGCCGTCGACCGAGCTGCTGGTGCCGGTCGAGTCCGTGACCTCCATGCGGCCGAGCGAGGCCACCGGTGTGCAGGAGGGGCTGCTGTGGTTCACGGCGCACCTCCAGGGCGGCAACGGCAGCGACGAGCTGTTCGCCGTGAACCTCGACATGCCGTTCGTGGCCTTCCAGGCCACGAGCACGAGCAAGATCGGGCTGCACATGAAGAACATCGTCTCCGACCCGTTCGGCGGCAAGGTGGCCTTCGCCCGCACCGACGGCACGGACGCGACGGGCGCCACGCAGCATCCCTTCGTGGTCGACCTCGACAACTTCCTGTTCGAGCGCGACGTGCTGCCGATGTGGGTCTCGGGCGGCGCCAACCTGGGCCGCGTGATGGATGGCAGCTTCCACTTCATCGCGCCCAGCGGCTCGGCCGGCGATGCGCTCGTCTTCTCCTTCGGTCTGGGCGCCTTCGAGAACGGCATCGCGATCGGCGCCACGCCGGCCTACTATCCTCTGGCGGCCGTGTCGGACCTGGTGGCCGAGCCGGTGCCGGTGGTCATCCAGCTGATCGACACGCAGCTCCTCGGCTCGGACTACCGCTTCTACGTGCCGTTCGCGGACCTGGCCAGCGACTGATGGCTGCCGCCGCGGGGGACGCGGCCGGACGGCCGGCACAGCGCTCGCTCGACCCCTCGGCCTGGGCCGGGCGGCAGGTGCTGGTGGTGGCGCCGCACCCGGACGACGAGGCCTTCGGCGCGGGCGGCACGGCTCATCTGGCGGCTCGCGCGGGCGCGAACGTGCACGTGGTCGTGGTGGCGCGCGGCGACGGCGGCGTGGACGGGCGCGCGGACGTGGGCGTCCGCGAGCAGGAATCGCGGCGCTGCTGCGAGCTGCTCATGACGCGTCCGCCCGTCTTCCTGCGCGTGCCGTCGCCCGCGCTGCGCGCCGACCCGGCCGCGGCGGGGCGCCTGCTCGCCGGCGCGGCGTCCGGCACGGGCTTCGACGTCCTGCTCGTGCCCTCGCCGCTCGAACGGCACGACACGCACCGGGCCACGCTGCTGGCCGTCCTGTGCGCCGACGTGGGCGCGCCGCAGGCGGAGTGGTGGGGCTGGGGGGTGTGGACCGAGATTCCGCTCGGGCGCGGCGTGGTCGAGGTGGACATCAGCGCCGCGCGCTCGGCCAAGACCCTGGCCATGAGCGCGCACGCGAGCCAGGACAGGGAGCGCGGCCTGGCGGCCGGCATGGCGGCGCGCGACTTGTCGCAGGCCGTGCTGTCGCGCATCACGGGCAGCGAGCCGCGCCGCGCCGTCGAGCGCCTGCTGGACCTCTCGGACCTCGGCCGCCAGAGGCCGGCGCCGGCCACCTCGGCCGAGGCGCGCACGCGCGCGGCGCGCTGGACGCGCGAGTGCCTGCTGGCCACGGCCGCCGAGCTGTGGGAATGACCGCCCCGCGCGCCGCTCAGGCGCCGGGCGTCGCGGCCCTTGGCCGCGACAGGGCCGCGATGACCAGCACGAGCACGATGATCGCGCCCGTGAGGAAGGTGGGCGTCGTGGCCCACCGCAGCCCGCCCTCGCCGGCCAGGGCATAGGCCGGGCTGCCGTAGCTGGCCAGCTCCGACACCCGCTCGATGAGCAGCGCGATGCGCCCCAGCACGGCGAAGCCGAAACGGCTGCCGAAGGCGAGCATGAGCACGATGATGCCCACCCGCGACAGGCCGCCGAGGACGCGGCCGCGCCTGTAGGTGAAGATGAAGTGCGCCAGCACGCAGACGAGGCCGAGGACGAGCACGAGGTTGCCGGCCACCTCGGCCGCCGACGCGTCCTTCGGCCACATCGGCACCATCGTCTGCTGGATCTGCTTCACCAGCTTGGTCTGCGTCTCGCCCGTCATCTTGAGCGCCGCGTAGATGCCGATCATGAGCGCCAGCGGCCAGCGCGAAACCCACGCGTCGCGCCGCACGAGGCGCGCCAGCAGCATGACGGACAGCACCACGGCCAGGAGTCGCCAGGTGATGGCCCAGCCCGGTGCCACGGCGTAGCCGCCGAGCTCCACGGCACGCGGGCCGCCGTCCGCGCCGCCGTGCAGGGCGACGAAGGCGCCCTGCAGGTGGTGCACGAGCGACTTGAGCACGCCGCTCTCGTAGAACTCCATGGTGAACCAGGCCGTGCCGACGCCGATGAACAGGTGCTCGGCCAGCTTGTAGATCGGGTTGTCGCTGTACAGGAAGCTGAAGACCGCCAGCGTGAGCAGCGTGATGAGGAAGGCGCCGGCGAGGTCCGGGGTCGCGGCCGGGTCGAGGTCGAACCAGCGCGGCGGGGCGGCCTGCAGCACGAGCATCACGCGGCGCGCCTCCGGCGCGAGGCGAAGTAGGCGACGTTGCCCAGCACGATGAGCCCGATGATGAGCACGTGCGACCACTCCTGCACGAGCATGCGGCGCTGGCACTCGTCGCGCAGCCCGGCCATGGCGGGCGTGCCGGGCGCCACGAGCTGCAGGTACTCGGTGGCGCCCGTGATGGCCCCGAGGAAGCCCAGGAGCTGCTCCGGGTAGTACGGGTACAGGCTGGGCGTCTGCACGGCCGTGGTGCCGGCCACGACTGGCACGCCGTAGCGGCTGGTGAGCTGCGGGATCCACTCGAGGATGCCGGGGAAGCCGGCGGAGATGGTGACCAGCAGGGCGATGCCGCGGCAGCTGTCGCCCACGTCGCGCAGCAACGGGAAGTCGTCGTAGGGCGCCTTGTTGACCTTGTCCTGCGGGTAGGCCGAGCGCAGCGACTGGCCGATCTGCCCGAGCGCCACGTCGTCGCCGGCGAGGAACCCGAGCTCCACCCAGTCGCGCCCGTACACCTTGCCGTACTGCGGCGCGATCTCGCGGAAGGCCGCGCGCGCGAAGGGCGGCGCGGCGGGCCAGGTGCACACGGACACCACGCGCAGGTTGCGCCGGAACATGTGGTGCAGCGAGGCGTGGAACATGGGCTTGAGCTCGGCCGCGCTGGCCGGGTCGAAGTCCGCCGAGAACAGCACGATGGAGCCCTCGGGCAGCTTCTCGATGGTGTCGAAGTAGCGCTGGGACTCCGGCGCCGGCGCGAGCGGCCTGGACATGCCGAAGGCATACAGGCCCACGACCAGCAGGGCCATGGCCAGGTAGATCCAGCGGCGGTCGATGTCGAGCGTGCCGGCCACGTCCTACTCCGAGAGGTAGCTGCGCTCGAGCCCGAGCACGATGCGCAGTCCGGTGGCCAGCACGCCGAAGCTCGCGCCGATGACGATGGCGCGCTCGGCGGCCTTGACGAAGTTGTTCATGAGGAAGTCCTTCACCTCGCCCGCCACGCCGCCGGTCCACTCGTTGCCGAGGCTGACCTGGCCCAGCATGACCACGGCGCCGGCCACAAGGAGCAGCGTGGCCTCCAGGCTGCGGGCGCGGAAGGCGCGGAAGGTGGCGGAGGCCACGTAGAAGGCCAGCAGCGCGAACATCGTGGCCTGCAGCGGCGCGAAGATCTTGAAGTAGATCCACAGCTTGAGCGAGGGCTCGACGATGCTCGCCACCTCGGCGTGCGGGATCACGCGCTCCTCCAGCGCCTCGCCTTCGCGCACGCGCAGGCCGACCGGCGTGCTCTCCATGATCCAGCCCTCGATCTCCCCGCCGGACTGCAGAGTGATGCGGTCGGCCGGCACCAGCATGCGCAACAGGGGCGCCGGCAGGTCGCTCTCGTGCATCTCGGCCAGCCCGATGACGAGGAA
>Ga0075421_100001445_pt1 | contig 27821 bp, 26 predicted proteins | sample SoiMetdeltSBSDD5_FD_75292 | JGI IMG/M metagenome (GOLD analysis project Ga0075421, IMG submission 75292) | Bulk soil microbial communities from a Populus tree surrounding site in Tennessee, USA - Soil MetaG P. deltoides SBSDD5 | ecosystem: Environmental > Terrestrial > Soil > Tree plantation... | reverse complement strand
CGCTGATGGCCGGGCTCGATATTGCTGGCCTTGACCAGAAACACCGACAATCGTCCCTGGACCGGCTGGCTGACTTCGCCGTCCTTCAGCGCGAAGGCGACATTGGCGACGGCCGGATCGCGCATGTCGTTCTTGCTCACCTTGTCGAGCACCAGGTCTTTCTCGGTGAAGCGGCGCTCGCTGCCGACCGTGGCGAAGGGCGTGCCCTGCATGATCCGCGCACGGGCTTGCTGCGCCTCCTCGACCGAGGGGAACGGGATGCGCTCGATCCGCCGCGTCTCGGGAATGGCATACTTGTCCTTCCGGCTCTCGAACTGCTTTGCGAGCTCCTCCTCGCTGAGCGTGATCGACGGCGCCACCGCCTGTGGCGTCACAGTCAGCGTCGCCACCGTTCGGCGCTCCGGGACCGAGAAGGCCTGCGGGTGCTTGTCGTAATAGGCTTTGAGATCGCTGTCCGACGGTGGCGGGATAACGATCTTGTCGCCGGCGATGACGAAATACTTGACGTCCCGCTGCTCGTTGCGATGGCGCCAGGCGATCTGTGCCATGGTCTTGGGGATCTCGGTGCCGCTGGTCAGCGCATCGACGATGCCGCCGCTGAGCAGGCTCTCCTTCTCCAGATTGACCACCTCGCCTTCGCTCAGGCCGTTGCTGGCAAGGATCTGGCGGAATCGATTCGCGTCGAATTGGCCATTCGGGCCCTGGAAAGCCTTGTTGGAGGTGATCCGCTCGGCGATCATCGCGTCCGAGATCGCCAGCCCGAGTTTGGCTGCCTGGGCATCGAGCGATGCCTCCTGGAGCAGCTGCGCGAGCACCTGCCGGTCAAGCCCGATGGCGCGCGCCTGGTCGGGGGTGATCTGGACGCCCTGCTGCTGGCTGAACACCCGCACCTGACGGTCGAAGGCCCGCCGATATTCCTCGCCGGTGATCTTCTTGTCGCCAACGCTGGCCAGCACGTCGCTGGTGCCCCCGCGGAACACGTCGGCGATGCCCCAGATGCCGAAGCTCAGCGCGAGGAGAGCGATAAAGATCTTCGCGATCCAGCTCCCGGCCGAGGAGCGAAGGGCTTCCATCATGGGGTGTCGATGTCCTCAAATTCGATTGACGGCAGGAAAAAATCTTCCGCGCGCGGTGCATATTAGGTATGCCCACGCGGTTCGCAAGTCCATGCGACCGGGTTGGGTTGGACAAAGGCGTTGTCGGGAAGGGCGGAGATGGCGGGTCCGAAGGCCCTGGTGGCCGGAAACTGGAAAATGAACGGGCTCACCCCCCAGCTCAAGGAGGTGCGGTTGCTCGCCGACATGCTGAAGGGCGTAAGGCTCGGCTGCGACGTGATGGTGTGTCCGCCCGCCACCCTCATCCGCCCGGTTGTGCAGCTGCTCGGCAGCTCCCGGATCAAGGTGGGAGGGCAGGACTGTCATGCCGCGGCCGCCGGCGCCTTCACCGGCGACATTTCCGCCGAGATGCTCGAGGACGCCGGATGCACGGCGGTGATCGTCGGCCATTCGGAGCGGCGCACCCGGCTTTGCGAGACCGATGCCATCGTCCGCGCCAAGGCCGAGGCGGCCCGCCGGGCGGGGCTCTCCGCCATCATCTGCATAGGCGAGACCCTGGAGCAGCGCGAATCGGGGCGGACGCTCGAGATCGTTTCCGGACAGCTTGCCGGCTCGCTGCCGGCGGGCTTCGGCAGTGCCGACACCGTGATCGCCTATGAGCCGGTGTGGGCCATCGGCACCGGCCGCACTCCGACGACGGGTCAAGTCGAGGAGGTGCATCGGCAGATCAGGCGCGATCTCATTGAAATGGCTGGGGAAGAGCGGGGGAGCAGTGTCCGGATACTCTATGGCGGGTCGGTCAAGCCCGACAATGCCGCCGAGCTTCTTGGCGGCGACAATGTCGACGGCGCCCTGGTTGGCGGTGCCAGCCTCAAAGCCGCCGATTTCATCGGCATCATCAAGGCCTATGCCTGAGGGGAGCACGCGGTTGCAACCGCCGTGCATCCGCGCTACACCGCTCACCCCGACAGAGGTCCTCGGAATCACACGCGCATGTCAGCCGTCCTGCTGATCATTCATCTTCTGATCGCCATCGCGCTCATCGTGACGGTGCTGCTGCAGCGCTCCGAAGGTGGTGCCCTCGGCATCGGCGGGGGCGGTGCCGGTGCCCTGTTCTCGAGCCGCGGCACCGCCAATGTGCTGACCAGGAGCACCGCCGTCCTGGCGGTTGCCTTCTTCATCACCTCGATCGCCTTGACCATTCTGGCGCGACAGGGCAGCAATTCCGGGTCGGTCTTCGACAGGGCCCCGCCGAGCGGCACCCAGCAGAACGCGCCGGTTGCGCCGGGGTCGGGCGGCGGCGCGGTTCTGCCGCGTCTGCCCGGGGCGGCGCCACCCCAGCAACCGGCGCCGGCTGCTCCCGCTGCCCCGCCGCCAGGGCCGCAGGTGCCGACCACCGAATAGAGACCCGATAGAGCTTGTGGAGGCTTGGTTTTTTCGCTTTCGCGCCGAGCCGACTCCCTCTATATCCAAAGTCCCATGGCGCGGTACATCTTCATCACCGGCGGCGTGGTCTCTTCGCTTGGCAAAGGTCTGGCATCTGCAGCACTTGGCGCATTGCTGCAGGCCCGCGGCTATTCCGTGAGGCTGCGAAAGCTCGATCCCTATCTCAACGTCGATCCCGGAACCATGAGCCCGTATCAGCACGGGGAGGTGTTCGTGACCGACGATGGTGCCGAGACCGACCTCGATCTCGGCCATTATGAGCGCTTCACCGGCCGCTCCTCCAACCGGCAGGACAACATCACCACCGGCCGGCTCTATATGGACATTATTGCCCGCGAGCGGCGCGGCGACTATCTCGGCGCCACCGTGCAGGTGATTCCGCACGTCACCGATGCGATCAAGGAATTCATCCAGTCCGGCAATGACGGCTTCGACTTCGTCCTCGTCGAGATCGGTGGCACGGTCGGCGACATCGAGGGCCTGCCGTTCTTCGAAGCCATCCGCCAGCTCGGCCAGGAGCTGCCGCTTGGCCAGGCGATCTTCATCCATCTGACGCTTGTTCCCTTCATCCCCTCGGCCGGCGAGCTCAAGACCAAGCCGACCCAGCATTCGGTGAAGGAGCTGCGCTCGATCGGCATCCAGCCCGACATCCTGCTGTGCCGCGCCGACCGCGCGATCCCGCTGAACGAGCGCCGCAAGATTGCGCTGTTCTGCAATGTCCGCCCTTCTGCGGTTATCCAGGCGCTCGACGTTGCCTCGATCTACGACGTGCCCATCGCCTATCATCGCGAAGGGCTCGACGAGGCAGTGCTTGCCGCTTTCGGGATCGCCAACCCGACGCGCCCCGATCTGTCGCGCTGGCGCGGCATCTCCGAACGGATCTCGACGCCCGACGGCGAGGTCACCATTGCCGTGGTCGGCAAATATACCGGCCTGCCCGACGCCTACAAATCACTCAACGAAGCGCTGGTGCATGGCGGCATCGCCAACCGCGTCAAGGTCAATCTCGAATGGATCGAATCGGAGGTGTTCGAGCGGGCTGATCCCGCGCCATACCTCCAGGGCGTCCACGGGATCCTGGTGCCCGGCGGCTTCGGCGAGCGAGGCTCGGAGGGCAAGATCCGCGCCGCGACCTTTGCCCGCACCCGCCAGCTTCCGTTCTTCGGCATCTGCTTCGGGATGCAGATGGCCTGCATCGAGGCGGCCCGCAATCTCGTTGGGATCTCAGGCGCCTCCTCCACCGAGTTCGGACCCACCGGCGAGCCGGTCATCGGCCTGATGACCGAATGGATGCGCGGCAACGAGCTCGAGCAGCGCCGCGCCGGTGGCGATCTCGGCGGCACCATGCGGCTCGGAGCCTATGCGGCGATGCTGAAGCCGGGGAGCCGTGTCGCCAGCATCTATGGCGACCTGCGGATTTCCGAGCGGCACCGCCATCGTTACGAAGTCAACACCCATTACCGCGAGCGCCTCGAAGCCCAAGGCATCACCTTCTCCGGCATGTCGCCCGACGGCCTGCTGCCCGAGATCATCGAGATCAGCGATCACCCCTGGTACATCGGGGTACAGTTCCACCCCGAGCTCAAGTCACGGCCCTTCGAGCCCCACCCGCTGTTCCGCAGCTTCGTCGGCGCCGCGATCGATCAGAGCCGGCTGGTTTAGAAATCAGACCCCTCACCCGGCGCTTCGTCTAGCGGCTCTTGCTCTTGTGCTCCGGCAGTGGCTTCCGCTTGGTGTGCGCCAGCTCTTCGAGCTGCTTCTCGGTCATCGAATCGACCATCGATCGCGACGCACCCTTCAGCTCCGATTTCGGCGTCTCGCCTCGTTTGGCCGATAGAGCAGCACCGGCCGCCTTCTGCTGAGCTTTCGACTTTGCTGGCATCGCGTCCTCCACATGAATGATGGCGCCTCAACGACCGCGCAAAAAGCCGGTTCCAAGGGAGTTGTGCACCAATATGCCACTTCCACGTGTCAAAACTTGCTCAGAGTTGCAGAAAACGATATGACATGCGACTTGGGATTGCAACTTGGAGCTCGGGGAAACGCATGAATGGAATAGCAAGGCCGGTTTTCGGGGAGGCGTTTTGGCGGCCCTTCCTGGCGCGCGCCGCCACCTTCGCCGCGAAATTGTCGGACTCTGCCGACGGTTTTAGCGAAGGCGACGTGATCGAGGAAATTTCCGGCCTTCTCGCCGACTTCGACAAAAGGCTGGCCCCTATCATCGATGTCGAGGCGGGCGGCCGTATCGACTTCGTGGTGACGGCCAACGGCAATCGGAGTGCCTTCGGGATCGCCCGCCGGCTCGTCCGTTCGGCTCCGGCCGTCGCGAATTGGCGGTTCATTGCCCTGAAGCCACGCAATGCCGTCGATATGCGGCAGTCCATCACGCTGCCCACCGGCGAGGCGGCCAAGCTCGAGGAGATCCGCGTGGCCATGGTCTCGTCGCGCCGCGGGGTGGAAATCGCCTTGCTGATGCCGATCTCGCTCAGGACCGGCAAGCCGCCGCAAGCTGCCGGCCCGTGGCACGGGAAATCATTCTCGAGCTGATCGGCGAGGAGGACATGGCGATCTCCGTCACCGACGTCGAGGTGTTTCCGCTGTCGGTGCTGCATCCCGGGTCGCAGACGATCTCGCTAGGCCAATTCGTCCAGGAGTTCGACCGCGTAATCGGTAGCTGACCTGCGGCGCATGGTGGCGTTGCCGTGGCGGCATGGCACTCCCTATAACCGGAAGCCTCATCGAGGAGCATCCGAGGCGGAGCAGCCATGACCACGATCATCGACATTACGGGGCGCGAGATCCTCGACAGTCGCGGCAATCCGACCGTCGAGGTCGACGTCACATTGGACGACGGCGCCTTCGGACGCGCTGCCGTCCCTTCAGGCGCCTCCACCGGCGCCCATGAGGCGGTGGAGCTGCGAGACGGCGTGCGGGACCGCTATCTCGGCAAGGGTGTGACCAGGGCGGTGGCTCATGTCAATGGCGAGCTCCGCGACGCCGTCGAGGGCATGGATGCCGAGGACCAGATCGCCATCGACAGCCGCATGATCGATCTCGATGGAACGCCCAACAAGTCGCGCCTTGGCGCCAATGCGATCCTCGGCGTGTCGCTCGCCGTCGCCAAGGCAGCGGCGGATTCCGCGGGCCTGCCGCTCTTTCGCTATGTCGGCGGCATCGCCGCCCGCATCCTGCCGGTGCCGCTGATGAACATCATCAATGGCGGAGTCCATGCCGACAATCCGATCGACTTCCAGGAATTCATGGTGGTGCCGGCCGGCGCTGCCACCATGGCTGACGCCGTCAGGATGGGCGCGGAGGTGTTTCACACGCTGAAGGCTGAGCTCAAGGCGGCGCGCCACAACACCAATGTCGGCGACGAAGGCGGTTTTGCTCCGAACCTGCCGGGTGCCGAGGCGGCGCTCGACTTCATCGTCGGGGCGATCGGCAAGGCCGGATTTGCGCCGGGCCGCGACATCTTCCTTGCGCTCGACTGTGCCGCGACCGAGTTCTTCAAGGACGGCGCCTATCGTTATGACGGTGAAGGCACCGTCCGCTCCCCCGAGGAGCAGGCGCGCTATCTCGCCAGGCTCGTGGATGACTACCCGATCATCTCGATCGAGGACGGCATGGCGGAGGACGATTGGGACGGCTGGAAGGTTCTCACCGATCTTGTCGGCGCGCGCTGCCAGCTGGTTGGCGATGATCTGTTCGTCACCAACACCGCGAGGCTCCGGCAGGGCATCGAGCGGCACGTCGCCAATGCGGTCCTTGTCAAGGTGAATCAGATCGGCACGCTGAGCGAGACCATCGAAACGGTGGATATGGCGCACCAGGCCGGCTATCGCGCGGTGATGTCCCACCGCTCGGGCGAAACCGAGGATTCGACCATTGCCGATCTGGCGGTTGCCACCAATTGCGGTCAGATCAAAGCCGGCTCGCTCGCCAGGTCGGATCGTACTGCAAAATACAATCAGCTGTTGCGGATCGCCGAGGAGCTCGGCGCGGAAGGCCGTTATGCAGGACTTTCAATCATTAACAGGTGAACTGGCCGCGGCTTTGCCACAATGCCACGGCACAGCATGGGAGAACTCAGGGCGGCCCGGGGTCGATGCAAAAGATTCACCTGTTCATTTCAAGCGCCTGCGCCGTGACGGCGGTGGCGCTGGGCGTCATTCAGACGTTTGATCTGACGCGCTCCTCGCCGCCGGTTGCCGCCCCGGTGACGGCGGTTAAGCCGCTCTCCCAGTCGATTGTCACGGCGGCCAAGACCAATGCCCAGTCGTCCTATGCCGGCCGGCCCGACGCCCGCAAATTCCGCTTCAGCTCCACCTTGCCTGGCGATGCCGCGCCAACCGCCGATCTCGCTGCCATTTTCGATTCGGAATCAGGGACCACCGCCACCGTCAACGGTCAGAACGGCGTCGACTTCATCGTCGAGTTCGGCGAAGCAGGGCCGCTCACCGTCACCGGCCTCGACTACCGCCAGCCGGCGGTGGTGCGCAATGTTCCTCGTCCGGTGGCGCTCGACGTCATGGTCCTCCCGGAAGGCCAGGTCGAGGGTGGCGGCCGCGCCATTCTGAGCTTTCCGCTCTCCGGTGAGGAAGGCGTGCAGAGCTTCCGGATCCCCGCGACATCCGGCAAGGGGCTCTGGATCAGGCTCGCCGGTTCGATCGAGAGTTCCTCGCTCGCGCTCGGCGAGCTCAAGGTGCTGACCGCCGGGCCGAACTGAAGGCAGTCGCCGTTCGCTGCCTACTGCCCAATGCCTACTGCCTCATTCGGCCGCCTGGGTCTTCTGCCTGCCGCGTTTCAGCACGTCCTTCAGGAAGCTTCCCGTGTAGCTCTGCTTGGCCCGCACAATGTCCTCCGGCGTGCCGGTCGCCACGATCTCGCCCCCGGCATCGCCGCCTTCGGGTCCGAGGTCGACGACCCAGTCGGCAGTCTTGACCACTTCGAGATTGTGCTCGATCACCACGACGCTGTTGCCCTGATCGACCAGCTTGTGAAGGACCTCGAGGAGCTTTGCGACATCGTGGAAATGCAGCCCCGTGGTGGGCTCGTCGAGGAGATAGAGCGTGCGCCCGGTCGCCCGCCGCGACAGCTCCTTGGCAAGCTTGACCCGCTGCGCCTCACCGCCGGACAGCGTGGTGGCCTGCTGGCCGACATGGATATAGCCGAGCCCGACCCGCTCGAGCGTCACCAGCTTGTCGCGCACCGCCGGCACCGCTCGGAAGAACTCGGCCGCCTCGCTGACCGTCATGTCCAGCACATCGGCGATCGACTTGTCCTTGAAAGTGATCTCGAGCGTCTCGCGATTGTAGCGTTTGCCATGGCAGGCATCGCAGGTCACATACACATCCGGCAGGAAGTGCATCTCGATCTTGATGACGCCGTCGCCCTGGCAGGTCTCGCAGCGCCCGCCCTTGACGTTGAACGAGAAACGGCCCGGACCATAGCCGCGCGCCTTAGCCTCGGGCAGCCCGGCGAACCAGTCGCGGATCGGCGTGAAGGCGCCGGTATAGGTCGCCGGGTTGGACCGCGGCGTGCGCCCGATCGGTGACTGGTCGATATCGATGATCTTGTCGAGTTGCTCGAGGCCCTCGATGCGGTCGTGATCGGCCGGCATCTCGCGCGCCCCCATGAGCTTGCGCGCCGCTGCCTTGTAGACGGTATCGATGAACAATGTCGATTTGCCGCCGCCCGACACGCCGGTCACCGCCGTGAACACCCCGAGCGGGATCTCCGCCGTGATGTTCTTTAGATTGTTGGCGCGCGCTCCGACCACCTTGATCCACCGGCCCTTCTCGGGCTTGCGCCGCCGCTGCGGCACCGGGATGCGCAGGCTCCCCGTCAAGTAGCGACCAGTCAGCGAATGCGGGTTGGCCATCACCTCTGACGGCGCGCCCTGTGCCACGATATGGCCGCCATGGACGCCGGCGCCCGGTCCGATATCGACCACATGGTCGGCCCGGCGGATCGCATCCTCGTCATGCTCGACCATCAGCACCGTGTTGCCGAGGTCGCGCAGATGGATCAGCGTTTCGAGCAGCCGCTCATTGTCGCGCTGATGGAGGCCGATCGACGGCTCGTCCAGCACATAGAGCACGCCGGTAAGGCCCGAGCCGATCTGCGATGCCAGCCGGATCCGCTGGCTCTCGCCGCCCGACAGGGTGCCGGAGGTGCGCGACAGCGTGAGATATTCGAGGCCCACATCATCCAGGAATTTCAGCCGGTCGCGGATCTCCTTGAGAATGCGCTGGGCGATCTCCCGCTCCTTCGGCTTGAGCTTGGGAGGGAGCCCGCCGAACCATTCCTTGGCTTGCCGGATCGACATTTCCGACACCTGCCCGATATGAAGGCCGGCGACCTTTACGGCGAGCGCCTGCGGCTTGAGGCGGTATCCTTTGCAAGCCTCGCAAGGATGGTCGGACTGGAATTGCGATAGCTCCTCGCGCACCCAGGCCGAATCCGTCTCCCGCCAGCGCCGCTCGATATTGGCGAGCACGCCTTCGAAGGGCTTCGTCGTCTTGTAGGATCTGATTCCGTCGTCGAACACGAAGGTCACGGGCTCGCCGTTCGAGCCGTGAAGGATGACGTCCCTGACCTTGGCGGGAAGCTTCTCCCATGGCGTGCTCATCGAGCCGCCATACTGCTTCACCAGTGCCTCGAGGCTCTGGAGGTAATAGGGTGACGAGCTGCCGGTCTTCGCCCACGGCAACACCGCGCCTTTCTTCAGGCTCAGCGATTGGTCGGGAACGACGAGATCCGCCTCGAACCTGAGCTCGGTGCCGAGGCCGTCGCATTTCGGGCAGGCGCCGAACGGATTGTTGAACGAGAACAGCCGCGGCTCGATCTCGTCGATGGTGAACCCCGACACCGGGCAGGCAAACCGCTCCGAGAAGATGACCCTCTCATGGGTTTCGTTCTTCGATTTGTTGGCGCTCTCCGCCGAGGTGTCGGCCGCCGGCAGGGGTCGGTCGGCGAATTCGGCAATCGCCAGCCCGTCGGCCAGCCGCAGCGCCGTCTCGAGCGAATCGGCGAGCCGGTTGCCGAGGTCGCGCCTCACCACCAGCCTGTCGACCACCACATCGATATCGTGCTTGAACTTCTTGCCAAGCGCCGGCACGGCATCGATCTCGTGAAACTTGCCGTCGACCTTGACCCGCTGGAACCCCTTTTTCTGGAGATCCTGCAGCTCCTTGCGGTACTCGCCCTTGCGACCCCGCACGATCGGCGCGAGCAGATACAGCCTCGTTCCCTCCGGCAGCTCGAGGATCCGGTCCACCATCTGGGTGACCGTCTGGCTCTCGATCGGCAGCCCCGTCACCGGCGAATAGGGGACACCGACCCTGGCGAACAGCAGCCGCATATAATCGTAGATCTCGGTGACGGTGCCGACCGTCGAGCGCGGATTGCGGCTGGTCGTCTTCTGCTCGATCGAGATCGCTGGCGACAGCCCGTCGATCTGGTCGACGTCCGGCTTCTGCATCATCTCGAGGAACTGCCGGGCATAGGCCGACAGGCTCTCGACATAGCGCCTTTGGCCCTCGGCATAGATCGTGTCGAAAGCGAGCGACGATTTTCCCGAGCCTGAAAGCCCCGTGAAGACGATGAGGCTATCCCGGGGTATATCGACCGAGACGTTCTTCAGGTTGTGCTCGCGTGCACCCTGGATTCGAATGTATTTCTTGGCCTCAGGCATGATCGCTTGGGACTAGACCAAAAGGTGAACATCGGCAAGCTCGCAGTGAATACGCATACACAACAAAGAGATCTCGGGGGCAGCGTCCGCCTGGAGCAGAATACCGAATATGGGACTGCGATGTGTTTGGAAAATAGCGCATTGCACCATGACTGCCGCCAAGGCTTGCCATTCACTTGTGCTTCCGCTCATTCTGGCGCGGGAGGAGTCCTCAAGTGATCGATGCCAGTGTCGAACCCCTGCCTGTCCGCCCCGAGGCGATCCGCATCGAGGATCTTCACAAGCGCTTCGGCCCGCTGGAGGTATTGCGCGGCGTCTCGCTTTCGGCCAGGGAAGGCGATGTCCTGTCGGTCATCGGCGCCTCCGGCTCGGGCAAGAGCACGCTCCTGCGCTGCGTCAATCTGCTCGAGCTGCCGTCGCAGGGGCGCATCCTCGTCTCGGGCGAGGAGGTGAAGCTGAAGCCCGGCCGCGACGGCAACCTGGCGCCGGTCGACCATCGCCAGGTCGAGCGCGTCCGCAGCCGGCTTGGAATGGTGTTCCAAAGCTTCAACCTGTGGCAGCACATGACGGTCCTGCAGAATGTCATCGAGGCGCCCGTCCACGTTCTCAAGGTCCGCAAGCCCGACGCCATCGAGAAGGCCGAGGCGCTGCTCAACCGCGTCGGTCTTTACGAGAAGAAGGATCAATATCCGGCATTTCTCTCCGGCGGCCAGCAACAGCGCGCCGCCATTGCCAGGGCCCTGGCGGTCGATCCGCAGGTCATGCTGTTCGACGAGCCCACCTCGGCGCTCGACCCCGAGCTCGTCGGCGAGGTTCTGAAGGTCATCCGGTCGCTTGCCGAGGAGGGCCGGACGATGCTGCTCGTCACCCATGAGATGGCCTTTGCCCGCGAGGTGTCCTCGCATGTCATGTTCCTGCATCGCGGCCTGGTCGAGGAGGAGGGGCCGCCGACGCGGGTGTTCGGCAGCCCGCGCTCCGAGCGCTGCCGCCAGTTCGTCAACGCCATGAACAAGGAGGCGGCGGCCCACCCCCGCCCGGAGGTCTAGCCCCATGGAGCTGAATGCCTTCCTCGCCTACTGCCTTGCCGCGGTGGCGATCATCATCGTGCCCGGCCCGACGGTGACCATGATCGTTGCCAACAGCCTGCGGCATGGCTCGCGCGCCGGCATGCTGAATGTCGCCGGCACCCAGGCCGGCCTTCTGATCTGGCTCGCCATCGCGGTGCTCGGGTTGGCCGCTGCCATCCAGGCCATGGGCGTCTGGTTCGACGTGGTCCGGATTGCCGGTGCCGCCTACCTCGTCTGGCTCGGTATCGGGCTTTGGCGCTCCGGCGGCGAGTTGCGCACTGCCGAGCGGGCCAGACCCAATGGCAGCTTCTTTCTCCAGGGGCTCTGGGTGATCCTGTCCAACCCCAAAATGCTTCTGGTGTTCGGCGCCCTCATCCCGCAGTTCATCTCGCCGGAGCGCGGCTTTGCAGGCCAGCTGACCTTCCTGGTCGTGGTGTTCATGGTGCTGGCGGCGTTCTTCGACGGCGCCTATGCGCTGCTCGCCGGATCGGCCGGGGCTTGGCTGTCGCGCGCCCGGATCAAGCTGGTCGAGCGGATTTCCGGCAGCTGCCTGATCGCCGGCGGGCTGTGGCTTGCCTTCCGCCGTTAGATGTCCTTAAAGGGGCGCCGTAACCAACAGGGCTCTCGGATGTGACCTCGCGCATCGCCTTTTACCCGGGAAGCTTCGATCCCGTCACTTTCGGCCATCTCGACATCATTGCCCGCGTCGCCCGCATTTGCGACCGCCTGGTGCTGGGGGTCGGCGCGCATCATGGCAAGCAGCCGTTGATCGAAACCCCGGAGCGGGTCAGCCTGCTGCGCGAGGTCGCGACCCCGATTGCCGCGCATTCCGGCATTGCCCTCGATATCGTGGTGTTCGACGGCCTCGCGGTCGACGCCGCCCGCAAGGCCAAGGCCGGCCTGATCGTGCGCGGCCTGCGCGATGCCACCGATTTCGATTACGAGGTGCAGATGGGCCAGATGAATGCCGCGCTCGCACCCGATATCGAGACCGTCTTCCTTGCCGCCAGCCCCGCCACCCGAATGATCGCCTCCTCCCTCGTCAAGCAGATCGCGCGCATGGGCGGCGATGTTCGCCCATTCGTGCCGGAGGAAGCGGAAAAGGCTATCCGCCGGGTGCTCGGGACATCCAATTGATCCATCTCAGGGAGAAACCAATGCTGCCGAAAGCCAGCCTGTCGCGAGCTGCCGCCTTGCTTGCGCTCAATGTCGTCCTCGCCGCCCCGGTGCTGGCGGCGAGCGACCCCGAGAACACGCTGGTGATGACCCTGAAATGCGGCGACGTCGTCATCGACCTCCTGCCTGACCTCGCGCCCAAGCATGTCGCGCAGATCAAGAAGCTCACCCGCCAGGGCTTCTATGACGGCATCGTCTTCCACCGCGTCATCGACGGCTTCATGGCGCAGACCGGCGATCCGACCGGCACCGGCACCGGCGGCTCGCAGGAGCCCGATCTGCCGGCGGAATTCTCCAAGGAACATTTTTCCCGCGGCACACTTGGCATGGCGCGCACCAATGACCCGAACAGCGCCAATTCGCAATTCTTCATCATGTTCGCCGATGGCGGGTTCCTTAACGGCAACTACACCGTGTTCGGCAAGGTGCGCAGCGGCATGGAATGCGTCGACCAGATCAACAAGGGCGAGCCGCCGGCCAATCCCGACAAGATCGTGCGACTGAAGGTGCAGAAGGATGTCAAATAGGAGGACCGATGGCGGACCGCGACCCCGATAACACCATCTACATGGATCTGCCGCATGGCCGCGTGGTGATCGAGCTCAGGCCCGACATTGCACCCGACCATGTGCGCCGCATCAAGGAGCTGGCCCGCGAGGGCTTCTATGACGGCGTGCCGTTCCACCGCGTCATCGAAGGCTTCATGGCGCAAGGCGGCGACCCGACGGGCACCGGCACCGGCGGCTCCTCCAAGCCCGATCTCAAGGCCGAGTTCTCCGATGCGCCGCACAAGCGCGGGGCCTGCTCGATGGCGCGCAGCCAGAATCCGAATTCGGCAAACAGCCAGTTCTTCATCTGCTTTACGCCCTGCGACTTTCTCGACGGCCAATACACCGTCTGGGGTCAGGTGGTGGAGGGCATGGAGCATGTCGATCGCCTGAAGCGTGGCGAGCCGGTCAGCAACCCGGACCGTATCGTCAAGATGCAGGTGGCCGCCGACGCCCGCTGATGCGGGTCGACGCCTTCGACTTCGCGCTGCCCGACAAGCTGATCGCGCTGGAGCCGGCGCGCCCGCGCGATGCGGCGCGCCTTCTCATTGTTCGCCCGGGCGCATCGCGCGAGCTCGAGGACAGCCGCGTCGCTTCATTGCCGAGCCTGCTCAGCCCCGGCGACCTGCTGGTGTTCAACGATACGCGGGTGATCCCGGCACGGCTCACCGGCCGCCGCATCAATCGTGGCGACCGTCCGCTGATCGAGGTGCTGCTCAACCGGCGCATCGATCCCCACCGCTGGTTCGCTTTCGCCCGTCCCGGCAAGCGCCTCAGGCCAGGCGACCTCATTCGCTTCGGCGAGCAGGGTCGCGTCTGCCTCCTGGGCGAGCTCGAAGCAACGGTTGCCGATAAGCGTGACCGCGGCGAGATCGAGCTTGCCTTCAGCCTGAGCGGAGCGGTGCTCGACGAGGCGATCGAGCAGCTGGGCGAGGCGCCGCTGCCGCCCTATATCGTCGGCCGGCGTGACGCGGTGGACGCCGATCGGCAGGACTATCAGACGGTCTACGCCGCGCATGACGGCGCCGTCGCCGCACCCACTGCCGGCCTCCATTTCACGCCGGAGATGCTGGCCAATCTTGCGCGCTCGGGCATCGACAGCGCCTTCGTGACGCTGCATGTCGGCGCCGGCACTTTCCTGCCGGTGACCGCCGCCGATACGAGCCAGCATCACATGCTCCCCGAATGGGGGGAGATCGACGGAGCCACCGCCGAGCGGCTGAACAAGGCCCGCGACAAGGGCGGGCGCATCGTCGCCGTCGGCACCACGGCGCTACGGCTCCTCGAGAGCGCTGCCGACGAGCGCGGCCGGATCGAGGCCTTTCGGGGCGACACCGATCTCTTCATCACGCCAGGCTACCCTTTCCGCACCGTCAATGTGCTGATGACCAATTTTCACCTGCCGCGCTCGACCTTGTTCATGCTGGTGGCCGCCTTTTCCGGTCTCGACACGATGAAGCGCGCCTATGCCCATGCCATTGCCGAGCGCTATCGGTTCTATTCCTATGGCGATGCCAGCCTGCTATTTCGCTCGCCATGACAACAACGGATTTCAGCTTTCGGCTGCTCGGGCAGGATGGCGGCGCACGACTCGGCCGCATCGACACGCCGCGCGGCGCGATCCGAACCCCGGCCTTCATGCCGGTCGGCACCGCCGGAACGGTGAAGGCGGTTCACCTCGACCAGCTGCGCGCGCTCGGCACCGACATCATCCTCGGCAACACCTATCATCTGATGCTCCGTCCCGGCGCCGAGCGGATCGCCCGGCTCGGCGGTCTCAACAGCTTCATCGGCTGGCCGGGACCGATCCTCACCGACTCGGGCGGCTTCCAGGTGATGTCGCTCGCCAGGCTCAGGCGCATCGACGAGCATGGCGTGACCTTTGCCTCGCATATCGATGGCAGCCGTCACGAGCTGACGCCCGAGCGCGCCATGGAGATCCAGCATCTGCTCGGCTCTACCATTCAGATGCAGCTCGACGAATGCCTCGCCTTTCCCCATTCCGAGGCCGAATGCGCCCGCGCCATGCGGCTGTCGCTGCGCTGGGCCGAGCGCTCGCTCAAGGCCTTCAACCGCCAGCCCGGCCATGCGTGCTTCGGCATCCTTCAGGGCGGCATCCATTCGAAGCTTCGCTTCGAGTCTGCGCAGGGCCTCGCCGCCATGGGCTTCGACGGCTATGCCATTGGCGGGCTTGCGGTCGGCGAGACCCAGGCGCAGATGCTTGCCACCATCGATGTCACGGCGCCGCTCCTGCCGGACGAGCGGCCTCGCTATCTCATGGGCGTCGGCACGCCGCTTGACATCGTCCAGGCGGTGGGTCGCGGCATCGACATGTTCGACTGCGTGATGCCGACGCGCTCGGGCCGGCACGGCCAGGCCTTCACCCGCTTCGGTCGGCTCAATCTCCGGAATGCCAGGCACGCCGACGATCCGCGGCCGCTCGACGAGACGAGCTCATGCCCCGCCGCCTCGCGCTATTCGCGAGCCTATCTGCACCATCTGGTCAAATCCGGCGAGATCCTCGGCATGATGCTCCTGTCCATCGCCAATCTCGCCTATTATCAGGAGCTGATGGCAGGGATCCGCCAGGCCATTGCCGAGCGCCGCTTCATCGACCATCGTGATCGCCTTATGGCAGAGTGGAGCCAGGTTGCAGACTGACCTTTAGCCTGAGCCAAGAGCGGAACCACGTCATGAAAATGCAAGGCGAAAGACTGATCCAGGCACCGCAGCAGGATGTGTGGATGGCGCTCAACGACCCCCTCGTGCTGAAGCAATGCATCCCTGGCTGCGAGGAGATGAAGAAGGTCTCCGACAACGATTTCTCCGCCACGGTGAAGGCCAAGGTGGGCCCGGTGAGCCTCACCATGACGGGCGATGTGCATCTCTCCGACCTGAACCCGCCAGTCAGCTACCGCATCACCGGTCAGGGCAAGGGTGGCGCGGCCGGCTTCGCCAGGGGCGGCGCCGACATCCGCCTCGAGGACAAGGGCGGAGCCACCATGATCGCCTATGACGTCGATGCGCAGGTCGGCGGCAAGCTCGCCCAGATCGGCAACCGGCTGATCGATTCCACCGCCCGCAAGATGGCCGACGATTTCTTCTCGCGCTTTGTCGCGATCGTCGAGAGCGGCGAGAAGGCAAAGGCAGAATTGCCACCCGATGGCAGCGCCCCGGTCGCGCCGGCGGCAGCCGAGAGGGCCGAGCGGGCCCGCCAGGATACCGGTGTCGACGAGTTGTCCGACATCCCGACCAACCAGAGCGGCCATCTGGTCCTGTGGCTCATTCTCGCCGCCGTCGCCCTGGCCATCATCTACTATCTGTTCTTCCGCAACTGAAAGGACGGCGCGTTTTGCGCTGTACCGCCCTCGGTTGCCCTGCTGCAGAGCCGGTGACATAAAGGCGCGATGTTCTCCTCCGTCCTCATCGCCAACCGCGGCGAGATTGCCTGCCGGATCACCCGGACCGCCCACCGTCTCGGCATGCGGGTCATCGCCGTCTATTCCGAGGCCGATGCCGATGCGCTGCATGTCAAGCTCGCCGACGAGGCCGTGGCGATCGGCCCGGCAAGCGTGCGCGAGAGCTATCTCCGCCCCGATCGCATTCTCGACGCGGCTGCCCGGACCGGTGCCGAGGCGATTCATCCCGGCTATGGCTTCATGTCGGAGAACGTCGCCTTCGCCGAAGCTTGCAGCGCTTCCGGCATCGTCTTTGTCGGGCCACCGCCCGATGCCATTCGCGCTATGGGCCTGAAGGACGCTGCCAAGGCGCTGATGCGCGACGCCGGCGTGCCGGTGGTGCCGGGTTACCTGGGCGCCGAGCAGGATGGCGATTTCCTGAAGCGCATGGCGGCGGAGACCGGCTATCCGGTGCTCGTCAAGGCGGTCGCCGGCGGTGGTGGCAAGGGCATGCGTCTCGTCACCGATCCGGCCGATTTCCTGCCGGCGCTCGAAGCCTGCCAACGCGAGGCGCAAAGCGCCTTTGGCGACTCGCGGGTGCTGATCGAGCGCTATGTCAGCGCGCCGCGCCATATCGAGATCCAGGTGTTTGCCGATTCCCGGGGCAACGCCGTCCATCTGTTCGAGCGTGACTGCTCGCTGCAGCGTCGCCACCAAAAGGTCATCGAGGAAGCACCGGCACCCGGCATGACGCCGGAGATGCGCGAAGCGATGGGCAATGCCGCGGTGATGGCCGCCCGGGCGGTCGGTTATCAAGGGGCCGGCACCGTCGAGTTCATCGTCGATTCAAGCCGCGGCCTGGTGCCCGACGGTTTCTTCTTCATGGAGATGAACACCCGCCTCCAGGTCGAGCATCCGGTCACCGAGGCGATCACCGGCCTCGATCTCGTCGAACTGCAGTTCAAGGTGGCGGCCGGCGAGCCCCTGCCGATCCGCCAAAGCGATCTGACGCTCACCGGCCATGCGGTCGAGGCGCGACTCTATGCCGAGGATCCCGATCACGAGTTCCTGCCGCAGGCTGGTCGTCTCCGCCGTCTGTCCTGGCCGGAGGGAATGTCGGCTCTGCGGATCGATACCGGCGTGGAGCAGGGGGATGTCATCACTCCCCATTATGATCCGATGATTGCCAAGCTGATCGTCCACGCGCCGACGCGGCGCGAAGCCTTGCACGAGCTTGCCAATTCGCTCGACGGCACGGTGCTGCTCGGCATTCGCAGCAACCGCGCCTTTCTCACCCGGCTGGCCCGCCATCCCGACTTCCTCGCCGGCGCCGTCGACACCGGCTTCATCGGCCGCAACCTCGCCGCCTTGGTCACCGGCGCGCTCGATCCGATGCTCCTGGCGGCTGGCGCCGAGGCCTGGCTCCTCCTGAAGGCCGGAATCGGCGCCAGCGCCGCCGAGGCCGCTCTCAGCGGCTGGGCATTCGCCGGCCTCGGTCGCCGCGACCGCCTTCATCTGATCGTCAATGGCGAGAAGACGTTGGCCGACATCACCTGGCTCGGTCCGGCACATCGGCGCTATCACATCCGTCACGGCGAAATGTCGGCGAACCTTGCGGTGGAGGATGTCAGACACGATAGCGGACGCCTCAGCTTCGTCAGCAGCGCCGGTCCATTCGCCGGTCACATGGCGCTGTCCGAGGGCAGGATCCTGGTGGCGTCGCCGGCGGGCCATATCGAGCTCATCGAGGAGGATCTGACGGCCCGCGATGCCGAGGCGCTGGCCGGTGGCGCGTCGATCAAGGCGCCGATGCCCGGCAGGATTGTCCGGGTGCTGACCGCCGAGGGAAAGCAGGTCGCCAAGGGCGAGCGGCTGATCGTGCTCGAAGCCATGAAGATGGAGCACACCCTTGCCGCGCCGCGAGCCGCCACGGTGGACAAGGTGCTGGTCAGCGAGGGCGAGCAGGTCCAGGATGGCCGGGTGCTGGTCACCTTGACAAGCGACGAGGACTCCGTTTGACCCTGCACCTGGTGAAGCTTTGTGTCGGTGTGGTCGAGGTTCCCGAGCTCGCCGACTGGCAGAAGCGTCGCCTCAAGGAGAAGAAGCGGGTTTATCATGTCACCCGCATGATGCCGCGCCGCGCCGCCGAGATTATCGGGAGCGGCTCAATCTATTGGGTAATCCGCGGCCTGATCCTGGTGCGCCAGCGCATCATCGCCATCGAGCCGTTTGTCGATGGCGACGAGATCGAGCGCTGCAAGCTGGTCTTCGATCCGACCCTGGTTGCCGTCCAGCCGCAGCCCCGCCGGGCCTTTCAGGGCTGGCGCTACCTCGAGGCCGACAACGCACCGGCCGACATCAAGGGCTCGGCCGATGCGGCGCTGCCGGCGAAGCTCCGCGCCGAGCTGGCGGCGCTCGGGTTGCTATGACGCCGGTAGTGATCCGCCCGGTCGCGGGTGAAGATGATCTCGCAGCGGCCTGCCAGCTGCTGCAGCAGTTCTTTCGCGAGGAGCAGTTCGACACTCCGCCCGAGACGGTGGCAAGGCACGCCCGGTGCATGCATGAGCTGCCGCATCATTGCCTGATGCTGGTGGCCTGGGACGATGATCTGCCGGTCGCCGTGGCAACCCTGTCGATGAATTTCGGAATCGAGTTCGGCTGGCAGGCTGAGATTGGGGATCTCTATGTTGTGCCGGCGGCGCGCGGGCAGGGGCTCGCCTCCCAACTTGTCGAGGAATGCACTGCCTGGGCACGTCGCAAGGGTGCGAGGTCTCTTGCGGTGACCGTGACCACCCATGGCGCCGACCAGGGCTTGCACAGCTTCTACCGGGCGCTCGACTTCCAGAACGACGGCCGGCGCGTGCTGCTGCGCCCGGTCTAGGACGACACTGGAACATTGTCGATGAGGCGGGTGCTGCCGAGCCAGGCGGCAGCGAGCAGGCGCACCGGATCGCTCTCGGCATGGAGTTCGGCCAGCGTGTCGGCATTGCGCGCTTCGATATAATCGACCCGGAAATCGGATTGCGTCAGGGCGCGGGCTGCTGCCGCCGCCGCGTGCGCCGGCGCCGTTCCGTTGCGGATGGCGGCAGCCGCGGCTTCGAGCTCCTGGTGAATCAGCGGTGCCCGCGCTCTTTCTTCGCGGCTGAGATAGGCATTGCGCGACGACATGGCGAGGCCATCGGTCTCCCGCACCGTCGGCACGGCGATGACCACGCTCGGAATGTCGAGGTCGCCCGCCATTCGTGTGACCACCTTCAATTGCTGGTAGTCCTTCTCGCCGAACATGGCGTAGTCGCAGCCGGCCTGGATGAAGAGCTTGGCGACGGCGGTCGTCACACCGTTGAAGAAATGCGGCCTGAAACGGTCCTCCAGCCCGACTTTCGCCGGTCCCGAAGTCACTACCTCCGTCGCAAACCCTTCCGGATACATTTCCAATGTCGCCGGAGCGTAGATTATATGAGCGCCAGCCTGCTTCAACTTGCGACGGTCGCCGGCTTCATCGCGCGGATACTTGCCAAGATCTTCGTGAGCTGAGAATTGTTTGGGATTGACGAAGATCGTCACCACGACGCGATCGGCAAGCCGCAAGCCGTGCTGCACCAATGCAACATGGCCATCATGCAGCGCCCCCATGGTCGGCACCACTGCGGTCCGCATCCCCTGCGCCCGCCAGCCGGCAACGGTCCTGCGCAATTGCTCGACGGTGTTGATGGTCTCCACCGAAAGCGATCTCCCGAGACGGACGAAAAATCGGCCAACCTTCCCTTCTCTCCCTCGTCGAAGCAAACTCTTTCTCGTGGACAACGCTGGTCGCTGTAGGAAGAGTATCGCTTGCATAGGTTGTGGAAACGGAGCACACCCGTAGTCAATCAATATTCGGGACCAGGACGTGAACCAGCTTCTTCTTCCAGGCCGACAGGCAATCGAAAACAAGCTCTTGGCCGACGAGGCGGCGACCGTTGCCGAGCTGGTGCGCCGTGCTGCCCTCTCCACTGACCAGGCGGCATCGGTCGACCAGCTTGCCAGAAAGCTTGTGCAGGCGGTGCGCAAGGGCCGGCGTCAACAAGGCGGCATCGACGAGTTCATGCAGGAATACTCGCTGTCGAGCGAGGAGGGCGTCGTCCTCATGTGCCTTGCCGAGGCGCTGTTGCGAATTCCCGATGCCGACACCGCCGACAAGCTCATCGCCGACAAGATCGGCGGCCGCGACTGGAGCCGGCATCTCGGCCAGTCGGAGTCGCTCTTCGTCAATGCTTCTGCCTGGGGTCTGATGCTCACCGGGCGCATGATCGAGCTGGGGGACGATACCAAGACCGATTTTGCGAGCTATCTGCGCCGCCTGGTGTCGCGCTCCGGCGAGCCGATCATCCGCCAGGCCATGCGTCAGGCCATGCGCATCATGGGCAAGCAATTCGTCATGGGGCGCACCATTGCCGAGGCGCTCCAGGTCGCTGCCCCGCTCGAGCGTGACGGCTACCGCTTCTCCTACGACATGCTGGGCGAGGCGGCGATGACCATGGCGGACGCCGATCGCTATTCGGCGAGCTACCGCGACGCCCTCGACGCCGTCGCTGCGGCGGCCGGCAGGAGCGAGGCCGGCGACGTCTTTGCCCGCCCTTCGATCTCCGTCAAGCTTTCGGCGCTCCATCCTCGCTATGCCGAGAAACAGCGTCTGCGGGTTCTTCATGAGCTCCTGCCGCGGGTCGAGGATCTTGCGGTCAAGGCCCGTTCCGGCAATCTCGGCTTCACCATCGACGCCGAGGAGGCCGACCGGCTCGATCTCTCGCTCGAGCTGTTCGGGCGTCTGGCGACGGCCCCCTCGCTTGCCGGGTGGGACGGGCTTGGCCTGGCCGTCCAGGCTTATTCCAAGCGGGCTTACCCCGCCATCGAATGGCTGGCCGAGCTTGCCGCCGCCACCTCTCGTCGCCTCCCGGTCAGGCTGGTCAAGGGCGCCTATTGGGACACCGAGATCAAACGCGCCCAGGATGCCGGCTATAACGGCTATCCGCTGTTCACCCGCAAGGTCTCGACTGACGTTTCCTATCTCGCCTGCGCCAGGCTCATGCTCGAGCGCCGCGACGTGTTCTATCCCCAATTCGCCACCCACAATGCCCACACGGTCGCCGCCATCGCGGTGCTGGCCGGCAACGACCGGCGCTTCGAGTTCCAGCGCCTCCACGGCATGGGCCAGGCGCTTTATGGCGAGATCGTCGGTCCGCAGGGAATGAACCAGCCCTGCCGGATCTATGCCCCCGTCGGCAGCCATGAGGATCTGCTCGCCTATCTGGTGCGGCGACTCCTGGAGAATGGCGCCAACACCTCCTTCGTGAACCGGTTGGCCGACGACAACGCGCCGCTCCATGAGATCGTCGCCGACCCGGTCGAGCAGGTGAAGCGGCTCCCGTCGATCCCGCATCAGCGCATCCCCCTGCCGAGCGCCATCTTTGCCCCGCGCCGCAACAGCCGCGGCTTGCCTCTCTGGGATCATCTGACCCGCGATCGACTGACCGATGCCATCGCCAAGCTCGCCAAATCCGACCGGCCGATGGCTGGGCCGCTGGTCGCCGGCGAGGCGATGCCGGGCATGGCGCGGCGCCGGGTCACCTCCCCCTATGACCGTTCCGTGGTGGTGGGCGAAGCCGCCGAAGCCAATGAGGCCGCTGTGGAGGCCGCTCTTGTCGCCACCACCACCGCCGCCGCCGACTGGGACAGGCGTGGCGGTCCGGCACGCGCGGCGCTCCTCGAGGCCGCCTCCGACCTCTATGAGCAGGATACCGGCCGGCTGGTCGGCCTGCTGGTGCGCGAGGCCGGCAAGACCTTGGAAAACGCCATGGCTGACCTTCGGGAAGCGGTCGATTTCCTACGCTACTATGCCCAGCAGGCCCGCGCCCAGTTCGGCGGGCCGATGCTGCTCCCCGGCCCGACCGGCGAGCGCAACCAGCTGAGCCTTGCCGGTCGCGGGGTCTTCGCCTGCATCAGCCCGTGGAACTTTCCCCTGGCGATCTTTACCGGCCAGGTGGCTGCCGCCCTTGCCGCCGGCAATGCGGTGATTGCCAAGCCGGCAGAGCAGACGCCGCTCATCGCCCACCGGGCCGTGACCCTGCTGCACAATGGCGGCATCCCGCCCGAGGCCTTGGCCCTTCTTCCCGGCGATGGCGGCCGCATCGGTCGCCAGCTCCTCGCCGACCCGCGGATCAACGGCGTTGCCTTCACCGGCTCGAACGAGACCGCCAATCTGATAAACCGTGCGCTCGCTGAGCGTCGTGGCCCGATCATTCCCCTCATTGCCGAGACCGGCGGCATGAATGCGATGATCGTCGATTCCTCGGCCTTGCCGGAGCAGGCGGTGCGTGACGTGCTGTCCTCCGCCTTCGACAGCGCCGGTCAGCGCTGCTCCGCCGCCCGCATCCTGTTCGTCCAGGAAGACATCGCCGACCGGCTCGTGCCCATGCTGGCCGGTGCGATGCACGAGCTCGCGGTCGGCAATCCGCTCGACTATTCGACCGATGTCGGGCCGGTGATCGACGAGGAAGCGCGGGTGGCGCTCGAGGCCCATAAGACGCGGATGCGCGCCTCATACCGCACCATTGCCGATCTGACCCTCGCGCCGGAGTGCGAACGGGGCACTTTTGTTGCACCTGCTGCCTTTGAGCTGCCGCGTCTGGACATACTGGAGCGGGAGGTGTTCGGGCCTATCCTGCACGTCATCCGCTATCGCGCCGACCGGCTGGCCGAGGTCTGCGACGCCATCAACCGAACCGGCTACGGGTTGACGCTCGGCCTCCATACGCGGATCGAGTCGACCGTCGAGGAGGTGCGCAGCCGGGTGCGGGTGGGCAACATCTACGTCAATCGCAACCAGATCGGCGCCGTTGTCGGGGCCCAGCCCTTTGGCGGCGAGGGGCTGTCGGGGACTGGACCCAAAGCCGGCGGTCCGCATTATCTCTATCGATTTGCCACCGAGCGGGTGGTTTCGGTGGACACCACTGCCTCGGGCGGCAATGCCGCGCTAATGTCCCTGGAAGGCGATGCCGGGCGCTAGACTGTCAAATTCTTTGCCGATGATCTTTTCGGCGCGCTTACGCGATCTCATCTATATGCCCGTCGTCCTTTGAAGGGTGGATCGTCGATGGCGGATGACAAACGCAACGTTCCCGTAGCGGGTTCGGCCGCACCGTCGAGCGACGGGGATGTCTCCAAGTTTCTGGAATCTGTTCGCAGCATGCAACCGGCCGTCGCGCGCGGCGAGGGCAGGGGACGCCTGCTCTTCGCCATGGATGCCACCATGAGCCGCCAGCCCACCTGGGACAAGGCGCTCCAGATCCAGTCGGAGATGTTCCACGAGACTGCCCGCATTGGTGGTCTCGACGTGCAGCTCGTCTATTTTCGCGGTTTTGGCGAGTGCCGCGCCTCGAAATGGGTCGGCGAGCCGGACAGCCTTGCCCGCTTCATGACATCGGTCGATTGCCGTGGCGGCAACACCCAGATTGCCCGTGTCCTTGCCCATATTCTGAAGGAGGGCCGCAGTCGGCGGATCAATGCCGCGGTCTTCGTCGGCGACGCGATGGAGGAGCGGATCGACGATCTGTGCGCCAAGGCCGGTGAGATCGGCCTGCTCGGCGTGCCGGTCTTCACCTTTCAGGAGGGCCATGATCTCGCTGCCGAACGGGCATTCAAGGAAATTTCGCGGCTGACCCGGGGTGCCTGGTCGCGCTTCGACGCCAACTCGGCACGTCAGCTGCGCGAATTGCTGTCGGCCGTCGCGGTCTATGCCGCAGGCGGACGCCAGGCCCTCACCGACTATTCGCGCCGCTCGGGCAGTGGCGCCCTGCTGCTGGAGCAGTTGAAGTAAGATGCCCTATGTCCTCGCCGTGATTGTCGGATTGGCATTGCTGGTCGCCGCCGGCAACGCCTTCACCAAGCTCAATCCGGGACAGCTGGCGGTGGTGCTGCGCCGGTCGGCGGCGACGGTGCTGCTGGGAACCTCGGGCTTCCTGGCGCTCCGCGGTTTCCTGCCGGTTGCCATCCCGCTGTTCCTCCTCGGCCTCGGCCTTCTCGGCATCCGTCCCTTCGCGTTTCAGCAGCGGACGCCGGGCCAGAAATCGCGGGTCTCGACCTCTCTGCTCGCGATGGAGCTCGATCATGATTCCGGCAACATGGATGGCCGCGTCCTCTCCGGACGGTTCGAGGGCCGCGAGCTCGGGACCATGGAGCTTCGCGAATTGCTCGATCTTCGCGAGGAGGCCCTTGGCCTGAACGATCAGAGCGCTGTCCTGCTCGATGCCTTTCTCGACCGCCGTGATCCATCCTGGCGAGAGGCCTGGTCGGCCCGCCATGGCGCCGGGCAGGGGGATGGCGCCAATCGCTCGTCCAACGGCAGCGGTCGCAGCGGCCGCAATGGCCGCACGGCCATGCGCAGGGAGGAGGCACTGCAGGTGCTCGGGCTCGCCGAAGGCGCGACCGAAGAGGAGATCAGGTCAGCCCATAGGCGGATGATGAAGAACTTTCATCCCGACCATGGCGGCTCGGATTATCTCGCCGCCAAGATCAACCAGGCCAAGGACGTCCTGCTCGGCGTGTGACTGCCTAGCCGTGGGGTGCCAGCGGGAAGCACCCGACACCCTTGCGGCTCAGCCGCTTGCAGGCTTCCCGCGCCTGTGCCTCGTCGAAGCCGGAGAACCGCGCCCGGAAGATCGTGTCGTTGCCCCGGCTCACCGGCATGGTGAAGGGGATCTTGCCGCGCAGGAGATCCGCAGCGGCCGCCTTGGCGGCATCGATGCGCTCTTGCGCTGCGCTGGAGGAGGGAAATGCGCCGATCTGGATGTTCCAGCTGGCCGAATGGGTCGAAAGATCCGCCGGCGCGCCACGTGTCAGGCTTGCCGGCTCGATCGTCGGTGCCGCCGCCAGCGACGCCCTGGCCGGCTTGACCGTGGTGATCGTCTTGCCCGGTGCCGGCGCCGCCTGGCGCATCACGAACAGGCTGTCGCTCTTGCCGACCGCCACAGCGTCTTCACTGGGATCGATGGGGTTGAGGCCGGTGGTGCCGAAGTCGCCCTGCGGCGCCGATTCGGGTGGCGGCGCCTCCGCGGCCGGCGGCTCCGCTGCCGAGGCGCTTGCGAGTTCCAACGACTTGGGCGGAGTCTCGGAGGGTCGGCTCGCTGCTTCGCCCCCTTGCTGATCGGCAACCCGGGCCGACTCCTGGGCAACGGCCTCTTCGTCCTCGCCGGAATCGGCCGCCACCTCGGCCGGCACCAGCGCCATGTCCGGTTCCTCGGTCTCGGGCTTCGGCCGCGGCACCGGAACCCCAGCCAGCTGCATCCTCGCCGGTGGCGGGTCGCTTGTCGCTGCGGCAACTGCGACCGCCGCAGCCGCATTGAAGCCCGGCGGACGGCCGGCGGCGAGCGCAATGATTTTGCCTCTGCCGGCTTTCGGGAAGGCGGTCTCCAACATCGCCGCCATATAGCGGTTGCGGGCCCCGCCCGAGGCCCCGCCCATCACCACGCCGACCAGCCGCCTGCCGTCGCGCCCGGCCGAGGTGACAAGATTGAAGCCGGAGGCGCGGGTGTAGCCGGTCTTGATGCCGTCGACCCCCCGCATGCGGCCGAGCAGCCGGTTATGGGTGCGGACCACCCGCCCGCCAAAGGTGAAGGACGGTCGGGAGAAATAGGCGAATTCCTTCGGGAAGTCCCGCTGCAGCCGCAAGCCCAGGGTCGCCATGTCGCGCGCCGTGGTGCGCTGCTGCGCGTCGGGCAGCCCCGATGCATTGCGGAAGGTCGTCCGAGTCATGCCGATCGAGCGGGCGGTGCGGGTCATGCGCTCGGCGAACTTGGCTTCCGAGCCGCCAAGGTTCTCGCCGATCGTCGCCGCGACATCGTTTGCGGACTTGGTCACCAGCGCCAGGATCGCGTCCTCGACGCGGATGGTCTGACCAGGCTTGAGGCCGAGCTTGGAGGGGGCGCGCGAGGCCGCATAGGCCGAAACGGTAAAGCGCGAGTTCCTGTTGATCTTGCCGGCCTGCAGATCCTGGAACACCAGATAGAGCGTCATCATCTTGGTGAGCGAGGCAGGGTAGCGCGGCTCGTCGGGAGAGCGCTCGTAAAGCGTCTTGCCCGAATAGGCATCGATCGCCATGGCGGCGAATGCGGGTCTGTAGGCAGCCGCTGCCGACCGTTTCTTCGCCTGGGCGGGCTCGGCCATGAGACCGGCGGCCAGCACAAGGACAGGGACGGTCCCGAATGTGCGGGCAAAACGCCACGCCCCCGAGCGTCCTGAAGACGCGCACACCTTCACCAGCACCACAAGATTCCTTCTGGTCCCCTCATGGCCTCGTATCCCGAGCGAGGCGCAGACGTCGCGACCATCACCCCTGAGCGCTGGACAGTTGGTTACATCCGGTCAGCACGCAACAGACGACGGTCTTGTTTCGAAGGACAGCCTCCCGCTCTGCCCTGCAGATCAGCTTCGCAACTGATTCCTAACAAGACGTAAAAACCTTGGCCAATAAATGTCAGCCACGCTTTCGCATTACTTCTTGCAATGATTCGATGACCCAAGGGGAGGTCCTTGAGCTGGAAATTCTCTTTTTTCTTCATGGCTGTGACTTCTGGGTGCGACATCGTCGCATTCCGGTCTTATTGTGCAGTGCAAAAAATGCTTGACGAAAATTTGTGCAACGCATTATATCCCGTCCAGACGCGGAGGATGGTTTCCGGTCTGCCCCCAGCAGGAGATTGTGACGATGATTAAGTCGTTCGAGGACGTGCAGGACTACGGCAAGCAGGGCTTCGAGGCCTGGATGGCTTCGGCCACCGCAATGACCAAGGGCTTCCAGGCCGTGGCCGCCGAGACTGCCGAATACTCGAAGAAGTCGTTCGAGAAGGGAACGGCAGCTCTTCAGGAGATCATGGCTGCCAAGTCGCTGGACCGGGCGTTGGCCGTTCAGCAGGGCTTTGCCAAGGAGGCCTATGAGGGCTTTGTCGGCCAGCTGAACAAGTTCGGCGAGCTCTACGCAGCGGCTGCCAAGGAAGCCTACAAGCCCTTCGAGGCGCAGATTGCGCAGTTCACCAACAAGGTTGGCGGCCCGAAGTAAGCGCCACGTAAGCGCCACGCAGCAACGCTTGACGACGCCCGGCTGGGGTGAACCCCGGCCGGGCGTTTTGCGTTTCGGGAACTTCCATGATGGCGGCAGCGCCTCATGGAGCGAAATCCGTCTCCCCTCCTGAGCCGTAGCACCTATATAATCGGCTCTCGGACCGAGAACAGGAATGACGAGCGACAGACCGAGCATGGCTGGAAAGTCGGGGCGCCCGAAAGACGCCGGGCAGACGGGCGTCATCACCAGGACCGAGCCGAAGACCAAGAAGCCCAGCCTGTACAAGGTGCTGCTGCTGAATGACGACTACACGCCCATGGAGTTCGTCGTCCACGTGCTC
>Ga0075421_100001443_pt1 | contig 27834 bp, 33 predicted proteins | sample SoiMetdeltSBSDD5_FD_75292 | JGI IMG/M metagenome (GOLD analysis project Ga0075421, IMG submission 75292) | Bulk soil microbial communities from a Populus tree surrounding site in Tennessee, USA - Soil MetaG P. deltoides SBSDD5 | ecosystem: Environmental > Terrestrial > Soil > Tree plantation... | reverse complement strand
ACGGCGCGGGCAAGACCACGTTTCTCAACCTGGTGACCGGATACCTGAAGCCCGATCGCGGCAGCATCCAGTTCGAAGGCCGCGAGCTGACCGGCCATTCGCCGCGCGAGATCACGTCGCTCGGCATCTGCCGCTCGTTCCAGATCCCGCAGCTTTTTCATTCGCTCAGCGTGCGCGAGAACCTGCTGGTCGCGGAAGGAATCGCGCACGCCGAACGCGTGGAGGAGGCGACCGACGCCGTGCTCGAGCGCTTCGGACTCACCGGCTATGCCGCTCAGGCCGCGGGACTGCTCCCCGAAGGCGTGCGCAAGCTCCTCGACGTGGCCATGGCACTCGTCGCCAAGCCGAAGGTGCTGCTGCTCGACGAGCCGACGAGCGGCGTCGCGGCGGACGAGAAGTTCGGCATCATGGATCTCGTCATGGGCGCGGTTCGCGGCTCGGGCGTGACAGTGCTCTTCGTGGAGCACGACATGGACATCGTTTCGCGCTATGCGAGCCGCGTGATCGCGTTCTACGACGGCCGGGTGGTCGCCGACGGTGCGCCGGCAACGGTGCTCGCCACCGCGGAAGTCCGCCGCTACGTGATCGGGGAGGACCATGCTGCGCATTAGCGGCGTCTCGGTCTCGATCGGGCCGGTCGGCATCCTGCGCAACGTCAGCCTGGAGATCGGGTCGGGACAATTCGCCGGGCTGATCGGCCGCAATGGCGCAGGTAAGACCACGCTCCTGCGCACCATCATGGGCATCCTGCCGTATCGCGTCGGCAGCATGGAGTTCGAGGGCACCGGGCTCGCGGACCTGCCCACGCACGCCAGGGTGGGGCTGGGTGTGGGCTACATGCCTGAAGATCGCAGGCTGGTACCTGGCCTGTCGGTCGAGGAAAACGTGCTGCTGCCGGCGTGGTCAGCCGGATTTCCGGACGCCGCGGAGCGCCTTGCGCGGGTCTACGAAGCGATTCCGGAGGTGCGGGACTTCCGCACGCGCAGGGCGCTGCAGCTCTCCGGTGGACAGCAGAAGCTTGTCGCGCTCGCGCGTGCCATGATGGCCGGGACGCGGCTGCTATTGCTCGACGAGCCGTTCGAGGGCGTAGCGCCGGTGCTTGCGCGGCGCCTGGCGGAGGTGATCGCGGGCTTGCGCAAGACCGGCCTTACCGCGATCCTCTCGGAATCGAGCTTGACGCATGCGCACGGCCTGCTCGATCGCGTGTTCGTGATCGATCGCGGCGCGGTATCGGGAACGTGAGCGCGTTAGACGCAAGGAGAACGCAGATGGGACCGGAGACGCAAGACTTCCTGAAGAACACGTGGTACGTCGCCGCATGGGACCACGAGCTGATCGACGGCAAGCTGCTGGCCCGCATGATCCTCGAGAAACCGGTGCTGCTCTACAAGGGCGAGAGCGGACGCGTGGTGGCGCTAGACAACAGATGCTGCCATCGGGGCGCGAAGCTTTCGAACGGCCGCATGGAGGGCGACGATATCCGCTGCATGTACCACGGGCTCAAGTACGACCCGAGCGGCAGGTGCATCCAGATTCCCGGCCAGGACAACATCCCGAAGGGGCTCGGCGTGACGAGCTACCCCATCGTCGAGCGCCAGCACCTCGTGTGGATCTGGATGGGCGATCCGGCGAAAGCCGATCCCTCGAAGATCCTCGACATCCCGTACCTCGCGAATCCGGCGTGGCGCGGCGTGCCGGACTACCTGCACTACGACGCGAACTATCTGCTGATCGTCGACAACCTGTCGGACTTCGCGCACCTCGCGTTCGTCCACACGAAGACGCTCGGCGGCAGCGAGGAATACGCGTACAAGAGCAAGCCGCTCGCGATCGAGCGGCTCGAGGACGGCTTTCGGGTGGAGCGCTGGCACATGAACGCGCCGTGCCCGCCGTTCCACAAGAAGGTCGTGCGCAACGTGCCGTTCGTCGACCGGCGCAACGTCGGCCGGATGCACGTGCCGGGCATTTTCTTCCTCGAGTCGCTGTTCGGCCCTGCGGGCCAAGGGCTCGAGAAGGGCAACATGGAGGATGCGAAGCAGTACCGCAACTGTCAGTTCTTCACGCCCGAGACGAAGCGCTCGACGCATTTCTTCTGGAACTATCTGCACGACTACAGCCTGGAGGACGCGACGATCGCGCGTTCGCTCCACGACAGCATGGTCGACGGCTTCATGGAAGACAAGTTCATCATCGAGGGGCAGCAGGAGATGCTCGATGCGGATCCCGGCTTCAAGATGCACGGCATCGTGTCGGACGCGCCGCTGGCGCATTTCCGCAGGACGCTAGGAAAGCGGATCGAGTCCGAGCGGGTAGAGACGATTGATTCCGGTCGTGAGGCGCTCCGCCGCGACACCGTACAGGTGTAGCGTCGCGAGCGGCGCGTCGGAGCGGTTGCAGACGCGATGAATCACGCTGCGATCGACGTCGAGATCGGCGATGTCGCCGGCGCGCAGCACGGTCGTCTTGGCCGGCTCGATGCCGTTGCCTGCAGCGCGGTACTGCTCTTCGGTTAGTTCCCCCTCTACGACCCCATAGGCGCACCAGACTTCGTGGCCGTGGATCGGACTCTGCTGCCCGGGCAGCCAGACGAGCACGCTCATAACGAAGTCGCCCTCCGGATCGACGTACAGCAGGTGGCGCATGTACCGCAGCGGATCGCCGATGCGGTGCTCGGGGCGGAGCCAATGATGCGGGCCGCGCACCGCCTTGCGCAGCGCCTCGGAGAGCAGTCCTCCCGTTTCCGGCACTCGCTGCCGCGTCATTTGCTTGGCGGCAGCCGCCAGTGCGGCGAGTTCCGGATGGATCGGGTGCCGCATCTCGAGCGTCGCGCCTAGCCGGTGCTTGCGGAGACGAAGTGGTTGAGCTCTCGATCCGCGTCGATCATGTGCGCGAGCGCTGTCTCGAGGTGCGCGACGACTTGCGGACTGACCGACGCGAGGTTTTCGACCACGAGGGTTTCGATGATGCGCGTCAAAGTATCGACCATCGCGGCATGTTCCCTGAGATGCGCATCGGCCTGCCCGTACGCAACCGCGCGCATCAGCGCCTCCTCGGTGGCGTAGTGCCGCACCTCGACGATCAGTAGTTTCGTCAGCAGCGACTGCATCAGGTCGCGGTCGCCTGAATCGGTCGCCGCGCGCAGACTTTCCACGAGGCCGGACATCTCCGCGTGATCGCTGGACGTCGTGCTGACGAGCTGTTTCGGTGTCATTTCCTTACGCCAGCCCGTCAAACGGTTGCACGCTGATCATCTCGCCCGCGGTAATGGTTCCGCGCTCGTGCTCGAGCACGATGAAGCAGTTCGCTTCCGCCATCGAGCGCAGCACGCCCGAGCCTTGCTGGCCGGTGGTGCGCACTTTCCAGTCGGCGCCGTCGCGGAACAGAATCCCGCGCTGGTACTCGGTGCGGCCGGGCACCTTGCGCAACGCCACTGCGCTCGGAACGCGGAAGCTCGCGGGTGAGAGATCGCCGCTGCGGCCGGCGAGAACGAGCAAAGCCTCGCGCACGAACTGGTAGAACGTCACCATCACGGCGACCGGGTTTCCCGGAAGGCCGAAGAAGAACGCATGGTCGATCCTGCCGAACGCCATCGGCCGCCCCGGGCGCATGGCGATCTTCCAGAACAGCACTTCGCCGAGCTGGCCCAGCAAGCGCCGCACGAAATCGGCTTCGCCGACCGACACGCCGCCGGACGTGACGATTGCATCGGCGCCTGCGGCCGCGCTGCGCAGCGCCTGCTCGAGCGCAGCGGGGTCGTCGCGCACGACGCCGAGGTCGAGCAATTCGACGCCGAGCCGCGACAGCATTCCGTGCAGCGTGTAGCGGTTCGAGTCGTACACCTCGCCCTTGGCGAGCGGAGTTCCGACCGAGGCGAGTTCGTCGCCGGTGGAAAAGAACGCGACGCGCAGCCGGCGCTTGACGCTCACCTCGCCGATCCCCAGCGAGCTGATGACGCCGAGCTGCGCCGGTCCCACCAGCGTTCCTGATGGGAGCACGGCCACGCCGGCCTTCAGGTCTTCGCCCGCGTAGCGGACGTTCTGCTTCGCCTTCTGGCCTGGCGGCACGCCGATCCGCTTTGCGTCCGCGCGGACGATCTCCTGGATCACTACGGTATCAGCGCCTTCCGGCAGCACTGCTCCAGTCATGACGCGAACGCACTGGCCCGCGCCGACGCGTCCCTCGAACGCGCGGCCTGCGAGCGCGGTGCCGATCTCCTCGAGAACCGTTTCGGCGTCGGCCTTCAGATCCGCGGCGCGCACTGCGTAACCGTCCATCGCCGAGTTGTCGTGTCCCGGGACGTCGATCGCCGGCACGATGTCTTCGGCGAGCACGCGCCCGAATGCAGCGTGCAGCGGCACGCGCTCGCTGGCAGCAACCGGCGAGAGGCACGCACGGATCGCTGCGCGCGCCTTCTCCACGTGCAGCGCGTCCGGGTCGTAGCCGTCGATGCAGCTGACGATGCGGGCAATCTCGCTCATGCCTGGCTCAGCTCATCGCGGGTATTGATGTTGCGGAAAGCGTCCTCTTCGTCGTCGAAGGCGACCTCCACCACCTTCAGCGTCGCGTACCAGGCGTCGATCTTGCGGCCGCCGGCGACGAGGAACGCTTCCAGATGCGGCAGGACGTTTCGCAAGACGAGCGAGAAGACCGGATGCGGTTGCGCACCGGTCTTCGCAACCGCCAGCTGGTTTGCACCGAGCGCCGCGCTCAACCGTGCGACCAGATCGGCGGCGAGAAACGGAGAGTCGCACGGCACCGTGACAACCCGGTCGCGATTCGCCGCCTTCATGCCGGCGTGCAGGCCGGCGAGGGGGCCGGCGAAACCGCTCAGCTCGTCCGGCACGACGCGGTAGCCGAAGCGCGCATACTCGGCCGGATTCTGGTTGGCGTTGACGATCAGCTCGTCCACCTGCGGGGCGAGGCGCTCGATTGCCCATTGCGCCATCGGCTTGCCGCGAAACGGCTGCAGGCCCTTGTCCACGCCGCCCATGCGCCGTCCCAGTCCGCCTGCGAGCACGATGCCGGTCACGCCTTGCATGCGACGAATTGTAAAACGGGGTTTGTAGCGCGACTGCGCGCATGCGAGACTCGGCGCATGCAGAATCGCTGGCTGGTGCCGTTTCTCAACCTCGGGCACCTGCTCGACCACCTGGTCATGCTGGTCTTTCCGACGGCCGTGCTTGCGCTCGCGCGCGAGTGGGACCGGCCCTATGCCGAGCTGCTGCCGCTCGCGCTCGGCGGGTTCATCTGCTTCGGCGCATTCGCGATTCCCGCGGGCTGGCTCGCCGACCACTGGAGCCGCTATCGCACGATGGTGCTCTTCTATTTCGGCATCGGCGCTGCGATGTTCGTGACCGGCTTTGCGCGCGAGCCGTGGCAGCTCGCCGCCGGCCTGACCGTGACCGGCGCGTTCGCCGCGATCTATCACCCGGTCGGCATCGCGATGCTCGTCGCCTCGCCCGAGAAGATGGGGCGCGTGCTCGGGTGGAACGGGTTGTGGGGGAACCTCGGCCTCGCGGTCGCGGCGCTCGCGACCGGCGCGCTGGTCGATTTCGCCGGCTGGCGCGCCGCCTTCTTCGCGCCCGGCATTGCATGCATGGTCGCCGGGGTCGGCTTTCTCGTTCTCGTCAAGGATCCGGGCCGCATCAAGAAAACCTCGCGCTCGATCGGGCTGCATGTCGATGCGCGCATGATGGCGCGCATTTTTGCGGTGCTGCTCGTCGCCACCGCCTGCGGCGGCATCATCTTCAACTCGACCACCGTATCGATGCCGAAAGTCTTCGACGAGCGGCTGCAGACGCTGACGCAGACCAATTTCGGTATCGGGCTGCTGGTCGCCGTGGTGTATTCGATCGCCGCCCTGGCGCAGCTGGTGATGGGCGCGCTGATCGACCGCACCGAGCTGAAGCGGCTGATGATCGGTGTTGCGCTGGTGCAGATCCCGCTGCTGTTCCTGGCGGCGCACCTCGAGGGCTGGCAGATGCTCGCCGCGGCGCTGGCGATGATGCTCGCGGTGTTCGGCCAGATCCCGCTCAACGACGCGATCGTAGGCCGCTACTGCGCGGACGAATACCGCGCACGCGTGCTCGGAGTGCGCTACGTCGTTTCGCTCGGCGTGGCTTCGCTGGCGGTGCCGCTGGTCGCCGGCCTGCATCACAGCCCGGGCGGCTTCCGCAGCGTCTTCCTGGTGCTCGCGGCGCTGGCGGGCGGCATGCTGCTGGCATCGCTGTTCTTCCCTTCGCGCGCAGAGCTGGTAGCGAAACGCGAGCAGCTCGCGAGCGAGCCGGCTACAGGATAGGCTTCTCGTCGCGGCGCTGTAGCGGAAACAGCACGTCGCGCTCCAGCCATAGCAGCATCGCGTGCGCCTCGGGATGCTGCGATTGCTTCAGCAGCCGCCGCAGGCCCGCCTCCGAGAGGCAATACTCGTCGTTTGCGAACGGCTGCTTCGCGAACTCGCTGGCCCGATAGCCGCGAAACGCGCCGGGAACGTCCTCCACCGCCAGAATGTGCGCGATCTCCTTCGCCGCGATCCACGGATTGCGCCGCTCGTCGAAGAACACGCGGATCGTAGAGCCGTGAAAGCCGTACCAGTCGTGCCGCCCCGCGTGCTCCACGCCCTGGACTCTTTTCTTTGCCGCGTAATAGCCCGAGAAGAGGAACCCGGGCACGTCGAATGTGTAGACGAGCACGATGACCACGCCGGCCATGGCAAAAAGGGCGAATGCGCCGAGCGTGGTGAACGCGAGATAGAGCACGATCACGCTGCCAATCACGACGGCAACGCGCATCGTGCGCTTTCGCTTTCGCTCACTCTCGTCGAAATCGATCATGCCGCGCCCGCTGCCGCGATCCGCTCCCACGCGCGCTCGGTGCGCCGTGTGCGTGCCGATGACGCGACCTTGAGGAGCTCGCGGTCGCGCTGCCACCGGCGCGCAGCTTCGTCCTCTGCCGCGGCCCAATGCGCATCGGCCTCGACGCGCAATGCGTCGCCGGTCGCGAGCGCGCCGGCAAGGGCGATATGCGTCGCGGCGGCGTCGCGGTCCTCGTCGGCAAGTGCGCGCATCGCGTGCAGATGCGCGGCCGCGCGCTCGACCCATGGCTTCGGCCAGGAACGCAGCAGCGCTTCGCGCAACAGATACGCCAGGACCGCTCCGTGCACGTGCAGGTCTTCAACCGTGCGAAAGGGTTTTACGTATGCGCTGTAGCCGTCGCCGGGAAGCAGGGCTTCCTCGGGCAGGCGTACATCCTCGAAGCGCAGGCGCGCGTGCGGCACTTCCGGAACGAATTTCGTCGCCGGCATCGTCTCGATGTGCACGCCTTGTGCGTCCGATGGCGTGCGCGCCACGCGTAACGCGGGGCGCTCGCCGGCGACCTCGGCGTCGCGCGCCGCCACGAGAAACAGTGCGCCCTCGGGGCCGAGCGTGGTCCAGCGCTTTGCCCCATCGAGACGCCAGCCGCCGCCGGCGCGCCGCAGCGTCGTACGGATTGCACGCGGCGCGTTGCCTGCCTCCTCGGTGACGCACAGCGCGCAGATCCGGTCTTCGGGCAGTGCGGGAAACAGCGCGCGCAACGCGGCCTGGTAGCCCGATGCGAACGCCCATCCGGTGCGATCGGCGTGAAAACCGCCGGCGATCGCCTGGTCGATCGTGCGCTCGTACCCGCACGCGACTTCCCGATGCCGCTGCCACCATTCGGCAACGCTCGTGCAGGGACTTGCCCGGGCGCCGGCCGCGAGCAACTGCTCGAGCATCAGGCGAACGCCGTGGCCTGCGGCAGCGTCTTCTGCAGCCGGTGCTGTCCCGTGAACGCGAGGTAGTGGCGGCCGCTGGCGCGGCCGAGCATCGTCAGGCCGACGCGCTGCGCGACCTCGTGGCCCATCTTGGTGAGGCCCGAGCGCGACACGAGGAACGGAATCGCCATCTGCGCGCACTTGATCACCATCTCGGAAGTGAGCCGCCCGGTGGTGTAGAAGATCTTGTCCGAGCCGTCGATCGCATCGAGCCACATGAAGCCGGCGATCGCGTCCACGGCGTTGTGCCGCCCGACGTCCTCGATGAACAGCAGGATCTCGGCCGTGTCCTGCGCGGTTGCGCGTGCGAGCGCGCAGCCGTGCACCGCGCCGGATTGCTTGTAGATGGTCTCGTACTTGCGCACCTTCTCCACCAGGTCGAAGAGCTGTGCGTCGGTCAGGCGCACGTCATCGCGCAGCTTGACCTTGTCGATCTCGTCCATCAGATCGCCGAACACCGTGCCCTGGCCGCATCCGGTCGTGACCGTGCGTTTTCCCAGCTTGCGTGCGACGCCTCTCAGGCGCTTGTGCAGAGTGACCGCGACCGAGTCGGTTTCCCAGTCGACCTGCACAGCCGCGATCTGCGCGATTCCGTCGACCAGCCGCTGGTTCCTCAGGTAGCCGATGGCGAGTGCTTCGGGCGCATGGCCGAGCGTCATCAAGGTGACGATCTCGCGCTTGTCGAGGTAGAGCGTGAGCGGATGCTCCCCCGCGATCGAGGTCGGCACCATCTCGCCGCGCTCGTTGTACGCCTCGACTTCGAACGTCGCCGGGCGCGCGGCGTTGGTGAGCAGCGGACGGTAGGTTTCAGCCACCGATATAGGACATTTCGACCTTGCGCTGCTTTGCCGTCTCCGCGGTACGGATTTCCGAGTAGCGGTCGTCACGCGCGCGCCAGATGGAAGCGATCTCATTGACGATCTCGGTGTCGGAAGCACCCCCGCGCAGCAGCGACTTCAGGTCGTGGCCGTTCTGCGCGAAGAGGCATGTATAGAGCGATCCCTCGGTAGAGAGCCGCAGCCGGTTGCAGGTTGCGCAGAATGCCTGCGTCACCGAAGAGATGACGCCGATCTCGCCCGCGCCGTCTTTGTAGCGCCAGCGCTCGGCTACTTCGCCCGGATAGTTCGGGTCCAACGGCTCCAGCGGAAACGCTTCACCGATGCGGCGCACGACTTCCATCGACGGAACGACGTCGTCCATGCGCCAGCCGTTGGTGCTGCCGACATCCATGTACTCGATGAAGCGCACGATGTGGCCCGTGCCGCGGAAGTGGCGCGCCATCGCGACGATCTCGGCGTCGTTGACGCCGCGCTTGACCACCATGTTGACCTTGATCGGCGTGAATCCGGCTGCCGCCGCAACGTCGATGGCCTCGAGCACGTCGGCGACCGGGAAATCCGCGTCGTTGATCGCGCGAAAGGTCGCTTCGTCGAGCGAATCGAGACTGACGGTGATGCGATCGAGCCCCGCGGTTTTGAGCGCGCGAGCCTGTCTCGCAAGAAGCGAACCGTTCGTCGTGAGCGTGAGGTCTGCTCCCAAAGGCGCGAGCATCGCGATCAGCCGGTCGACACCCTTGCGTACGAGCGGCTCGCCTCCCGTGAGGCGAAGCTTCCTCACGCCGAGCCCGACGAACAGGCCCGCGAGCCGTGTAATTTCTTCAAACGTGAGGATTGCGCTGTGCGGCAGGAACTTGTGGTCGGCGTCGAAGACTTCGCGCGGCATGCAGTACACGCAGCGAAAGTTGCACCGGTCGGTCACCGAAATGCGCAGGTCGCGAAGCGGCCTGCCGAGCGTGTCAGCGAGCGCTCCGCCTGCGAAGTGGGGCGCCGGCGTGCTTTCGCTCCGATTCCCGACGATCGGAATGACCTTTCTCGCCATGATGTTTCTGCTTAAAAATCATAGCGCAAAAGGCCCTCGGGCGACGATCTAACCGCCGGGCCGCTGGAAGTCCTTGCGCTGCTCGGGTTGTTTCGGATCGACGTGGCCCTGGACCGGGTTCGACCCGGTCTGCCTTTCAGACTGCGAGGGCACTCCCACATTGGCGGGACTGCCAAGCGGGGCGCTGGTCGTGGGCTGCGGCGGCGGTGCGCCGCGGGAGATTTGCTTCGCGACATCGCGTTGAGGGGTCTTGTCGCAGGCGGCGAGCAGACCGGTGCAGAGGGCGACGGCGATTGCGCAAGCAAGTGGATTCGGGCGCATGAAGGGCTCCTTGATGGCGTTGCCTAAAGCCTTGCAAGTTCTACGCCAATTGCAGATTCGCGCTGCCACGCTGCGGTATAGTCCGCCGAGACCACAGCCGATGGAAAAACCGAACTTTGCGATCGCAGTAGTGATGCAACGGCGCGCGGTGCAAAGCCGCTGGATCGATCACGTCTGGGAACCCTGGGGCGTGGTGCCCGGATTCGCCGCAAGCGGCGCGCCGCGGCTTCTCGTTGACGAGCCCGGCGTGCAGCAATGGCTTCACCCCGGCTATAAGCTCGTGCTGCATCGCGACGAGTGCGAGGGGTATTACCTCAACGTCTCGATCGATCACCCTCGCGTTTACGTACTCTGGCGGATGGACGAAGCGATGGCCGTGCCGCTCGACGTGACTGCAAGCTCGGAGGAGAGCGGTCGCTGGCTCGACGGCGGACACTCGGTCGACGGCGTGCCGATGCCGCCCGACATCTACGCGTGGGTCGGCGAGTACGTGGAGCAGAACTATCGCCCCGAGCCGAAGAAGCGCATCAAGCCGCGCTCCTTCATCCATCCGAAGGACCGCACGTCGCGATGAGCGAAGCGAAGGAACCGTTTCTCGAGCGCTGGTCGCGGCTCAAGATCAAGGATCGCGAGGCCGCCTCCAACGACGTGCCTGCGGCAGAGCCTGCGCCTCTGCCCGCAAAGGCCGACGAACCGCCGGCGCCGCTGCCGAAAATCGAGGAGCTGACACCCGAATCGGACTTCCGCCCGTTCATGAAAGCGAACGTGGACCCGGCCACGCGGCGCGACGCTCTGAAAAAGCTTTTCGCCGGGGATGCGCACTTCAACCTGCCCGATCCGTTCGAAGCGTATTCGGAGGACTACACGGGCGGTGAGCCGATTCCGCCGGAGATGCTGAAGACGCTAAACCAGGCGAAGAAGCTGCTGTTCGATGAGCCGGAGAAGGTGGCGGACGCGGCGACGCCGAAAGAATCCGAGCCACCCGCCGCGGATGGGAAAGATGTCGCTGGAAGCAAAGACGCTTAAGCTCTGCTCCTGCAACGGGACAATCCCGCTCGACGCGAAACGGCTCGCCGACGCGCTCAAATCGGGTTCGGCCATCACCGTTCATACGGAGCTGTGCCGCAAGCAGGCGGGCGCGTTCCAGTCGGCGCTCGGCGAATCCGACCTGATCGTCGCCTGCACCCAGGAGGCGCCGCTCTTTTCCGAGCTTGCGCAGGTCGCGCAGTCGAGCGCGAACCTGGCGTTCGTCAATATCCGCGAGTCGGCGGGCTGGTCCGAGCAGGGCCGAGCCGCGACGCCGAAGATCGCGGCGCTGATCGCAGCCGCGGCGCTCCCCGAGCCCGAGCCGGTGCCGGTCGTGAAGTACACGTCTGCCGGTCAGCTGCTCATCATCGGACCGTCCGAAGCCGCGCTCGACTGGGCCGAGCGGCTGGCCGATTCGCTCGACGTGAGCGTGCTGCTGACGAGCGCAAGTCACGGAGAGCTTCCCGCAGAGCGCAAGGTGCCGATGTGGTCGGGGCGCGTGCTCGCGCTCTCCGGCTGGCTCGGCGCATTCGAAGTCCAGTGGCAGCAGGAAAATCCGATCGACCTCGAGATCTGCACGCGCTGCAACGCGTGCGTGCGCGCGTGTCCCGAGAACGCGATCGATTTCACGTATCAGATCGACCTGGAAAAATGCAAAGCGCACCGCGAGTGCGTCAAGGCCTGCGGCGCGATCGGCGCGATCGATTTCGCGCGCGCCGCGCAGCCGCGCAAGGAGACGTTCGACCTGGTGCTGGACCTGTCGCGCGAGCCGCTGATCGCCCACGATGCGCCGCAGGGATACGCCGCACCCGGCGCGGATCCGCTCGAACAATCGCTGGCGGCCGCCAAGCTCGTCGGCCTCGTCGGCGAGTTCGAGAAACCTCGCTTCACGCAGTACCGCGAGCGAATCTGCGCGCACGGCCGGTCGGGGATCATCGGATGCACGAAGTGCCTCGACGTGTGCTCGACCGGCGCGATCCACGAAGACGGCGATCACGTACGCGTCGAGCCGCACCTGTGCGCGGGCTGCGGCGGCTGCGCGACCGTTTGCCCTTCCGGCGCGATGACGTACGCGTATCCGCGCGTCCCCGACGTGGGACGCCGGCTGAAGACGCTGCTCTCCACATACCGCGACGCTGGGGGCGACGGCGCCTGCATCCTGATTCACAGCGCAGAGAGCGGGCGCTCGCTGCTGCAGGCGCTCGGGCGCCGCGCCGGCTACGGCGAGCGCGGCCTGGGGCGCAAAGCCGGAGGACGGGGACTGCCTGCCCGCGTAATTCCGCTCGAGTGCTTCCACGTCGGCTCCGTCGGCATGGACCTGCTCCTCGGGGCGCTCGCCTATGGGGCGAGCCAGGTCCGAGTGCTCGCAACGGGTCGCGAAGGAGACGGCTATCTCGCAGCGCTGCGACAGCAGATTGCGTACGCGCAGGCGATCGTGTCGGCGCTCGGCTATGAGGGCGAGCACCTCGGCTTGATCGAGGCGGGCGAAGTCTCTGCACTCGAAGCCGCGCTGTGGGGACTCGGCAAGGCGCAGGCAACGAGCCGTTCCGCCACCTTCAACCTGTCGACCGAGAAGCGGACCACGCTCGATTTTGCATTCGAGCACCTCGCCACGCACGCGCCGCGACCGACGGACGAGATCGCGCTTGCCGCGGGCGCGCCGTTTGGCTCGCTTGTCGTGAACAAGGACACCTGCACCCTGTGCAAGGCCTGCATCGGAGCCTGCCCCGAAGCCGCATTGCTCGATTCGCCCGAAGCGCCGCAGCTGCGCTTCATCGAGCGCAATTGCGTGCAATGCGGGCTGTGCGTGAGCACGTGTCCCGAGGATGCAATCCGGCTCGTGCCGCGACTGCTGCTCTCGGCTCAGGCGAAGGAACCGGTCGTCCTCAACGAGGCCGAGCCGTTTCATTGCGTACGCTGCGGCAAGCCGTTCGGCACACGCCGCATGGTCGAGAGCATGACCGGCAAGCTCGGCACGCACTCGATGTTCGCTGCCGGAGGGGCGATCCGGCGCCTGCAAATGTGCGGCGAATGTCGCGTCGTCGATATGGTGAGCGCGACGGACGAGCCTTCGGTCTTCGAGTACACGAAACCGAAATGACCGAACCCGCTCAGCGTCCGGCGCTCGATCCGGAGGATGAGGCGCGCGCGGCGGTCTATGGCCTGATCGCTCAGCTGTTTTACGCGCCGCCCGACCAGGGTGTGCTCGCGCAGATCCTCAATGCAGGTCTCTTCGAGGCCGGGGACGCAGAGTTGCCGCTGCGCTGGCGGGAACTGGTCGAGCGGTGCCGGACCGCGTTCCCGGTGCTGCTCGAGAACGAGCATACCGAGCTTTTCGTCGGTACCGGCAGAGCTGCGGTGACCCCGTACCTGATCCACTACCTGGTCGAGAGGAGCACCGATAACCCACTCGTACAACTCCGTAAACAACTCGCCGAATGGGGAATCCGCCGGCGGGAGCGCACAAGCGAACCTGAAGATCACATCGCCAGCGTCTGCGAGGTCATGCGGTTCGCCATTGCGGTGCAGCATCGCTCGCTAGACGAGCAGAAAGTGTTCTTCGATCGCTATGTGCACGAAGGCGGAGTTGCATTTTGCGATGCGGTAATCGCGTCGGCGAAAGCGGATTTTTATCGCGTCGTCGCTGCATTCGCAGGCGAATTTTTCCGGTTCGAGCGCAGCGCCTTCGACATGGCGTGAAGTGCGCGGTTGAGAACGACTCTCAACTGCGTATTCCCAGATAAGAATAATTTTCGGTTGGTCTGTTTTTCACTCTTGATCAATGAGTAAGACCCGGGTAACTTGGTGAGGATTTATCACTCGGGCCCTGATTTGGTGCACTTGGTGCGACGGACCTGACATCCGACTGACGCGAAGGAGGCAGGCATGAGTCAGAAAAAATCGATCCTCTCCCGCAGAAATTTTCTCTTGACGATCGGCGCTGGGGGCGTCGCGACCGCAGCAGCGGTCGCCACGAAGAATACGCAGCAAAGTTCGGTACGCAATCGAGACGCGAAACGCGCGACCGCGGGGTACAGCGAGTCGGCGCACATCCGCAATTACTACCGCACGACGAAAGTCTGAGGAGACAGCCATGCTGCTGACCAGGACAGCGAACGCGAGCGTCAACTCTGCGTCGCGCCTTGCGCGCGGGCTTGCCGGCGTGATGGCGAAGACGATCGATCGCCGGACGTTCCTGAAGCGCTCCGGGATCACCGCGGGCGCCGCGGGAATCGCCACCCAGCTTCCGTTCAACATGATCGGAATCGCCGAAGCGAAAGACGAGAAGCCGGCCGGCAAGGTGGAAATCAAGCGCACCGTCTGCACGCACTGCTCTGTCGGCTGCGCGATCGACGCGCACGTGGAGAACGGAGTCTGGGTGCGGCAGGAGCCGGTGTTCGATTCGCCGATCAACCTCGGCGCGCATTGCGCCAAGGGCGCATCGGTGCGCGAGCACGGCATCACGCACGACTCCCACCGCCTCAAGTACCCGATGAAGCTCGAGGGCGGCAAGTGGAAGCGCGTGTCGTGGGACCAGGCGTACGACGACATCGCAAAAAAATTGCTCGACATCCGCAAGCAGAACGGCCCGGACGCGCTGTTCGTGGTCGGCTCCTCGAAGCACAACAACGAGCAGTCGATGCTGCTGCGCAAGTGGGTTTCCCTGTGGGGCAGCAACAATACCGATCACCAGGCGCGCATCTGCCACTCGACGACGGTCGCCGGCGTCGCGCAGACCTGGGGCTACGGCGCGATGACGAATTCGTACAACGACGAGCAGAACTCGAAGTCGCTGATGTTCCTCGGCTCGAACGCGGCGGAAGCGCATCCGGTTTCGATGCTGCACACGCTGCACGCCAAGGAGAACGGCTGCAAGGTCATCGTAGTCGACCCGCGCTACACGCGCACCGCAGCGAAAGCCGATATGTACGTGCGTCACCGCTCCGGCAGCGACGTCGCATTCCTTTTCGGGGTGCTGCATCACGTCTTCAAGAACGGCTGGGAGGACAAGGAGTACATCCGCACCCGCGTCTACGGCATGGACAAGATCAAGGAAGAGGTCATGGCCAAGTGGACGCCCGACAAGGTGACCGAGGTCACCGGCGTTTCCGAGGCCGAGGTCTTCACCGTCGCCAAGACGCTCGCGGAGAACCGCCCCGGCTTCATCATCTGGGCAATGGGTCAGACGCAGCACAACAATGCCAACGCAGTCGTGCGCGCATCGAACATCCTGATGCTCGCGCTCGGCAACGTAGGGCGCTCGGGTGGCGGGTGCAACATCTACCGCGGACACGACAACGTCCAGGGCGCAACCGACGTAGGTCCGAACCCGGACACGCTGCCGGGCTACTACCCCGTCGCAGTGCCCGGCTCGTGGGCGCATTGGGCGCGGGTCTGGAACGTCGATTTGAAATGGTTGACGAGCCAGTTCGCCTCGCCGGCGATGATGGCGAAGCCCGGCATGACGGTGTCGCGCTGGATCGACGGCGTGCTCGAGAAGAACGACGCGATCGACCAGGACCCGAACCTGAAAGCAATCTTCTACTGGGGCCATGCGCCGAACTCGCAGACCCGCGGTCCGGAAATGCTGGAAGCGATGAAGAAGCTCGACCTGATGGTCGTGCTCGATCCGTATCCGTCCGCGTCGGCTGCGATGTTCGCGATGGTGCGCAAGGACGGCGCGTACCTGCTGCCGATCGCCACCCAGTTCGAGACCGACGGCTCGGCGACCTGCTCCAACCGCTCGCTGCAATGGCGCGAGAAGGTCATTGAACCGCTCTTCGAGTCGCGCACCGACCAGATGGTGATGTACCAATTGGCGCAGAAGCTCGGCTTCGGCGACCAATTCGTCGGCAAGAAAGACGGCAAGCAGTCGATCAAGCTGGTGAAGGGCAAGGGCGGGATGGACGAACCGTCGATGGAAGACACGCTGCGCGAGATCAATCGCGGCGCGTGGACCATCGGCTACACCGGCCAATCGCCCGAGCGGCTGCAGGCGCACATGCGCAACATGCATGTCTTCGATGTGAAGACGCTGAAGGCGCGCGGCGGCAAGGATGCAAAGACCGGCTACGACCTCACCGGTGACTACTACGGCCTGCCGTGGCCTTGCTACGGCACTGCGGCGATCAAGCACCCCGGCTCGCCCAACCTCTATGACAACTCGAAGCACGTCATGGACGGCGGCGGAAATTTCCGTGCGCTGTTCGGCATGGAGAAAGACGGCGTGAACCTGCTCGCGGAAGACGGCTCGCATCCGAAAGGCGCGGAGATTACGACCGGCCATCCGCAGTTCGACCATGTGCTGCTGAAGAAGCTCGGGTGGTGGGACGATCTGACGGAAGAGGAGAAGAAGGAGGCCGAAGGCAAGACCTGGGCGAACGACCTCTCGGGTGGCATCCAGCGCGTCGCGCTGAAGCACGGCTGCCATCCGTTCGGCAATGCGAAGGCGCGCGCCGTCGTGTGGAACTTCCCGGATGCGATCCCGCTGCATCGCGAGCCCCTGTACAGCCCGCGGCCGGACCTGGTCGCGAAGTATCCGACCCACGACGACGTGAAAGTGCTCTGGCGGCTGCCGACGCTGTTCAAGTCGGTCCAGGACAAGGCGGTCAAGGACGAGATGCACAAGAAGTATCCGCTGATCCTCACGAGTGGCCGCCTGGTCGAGTACGAGGGCGGGGGCGAAGAGACGCGCTCCAACCCATGGCTCGCCGAGCTGATGCAGGACAACTTCGTCGAGATCAATCCGAAGACCGCCGCGGATCGCAGCATCCGCAACGGCGAGTACGTGTGGGTCAGCTCGCCGTCGGGCGCGAAGATCAAGGTCAAGGCGAAGGTGACCGAGGGGGTCGGTCCGGACACGGTGTTCATCCCGTTCCACTTCTCCGGCTGGTGGCAGGGGCAGGACATGCTGCCGTTCTATCCGGAGGGCGCGGCGCCGATCGTGCGCGGCGAGGCGGTGAACACGGCGACCACGTACGGCTATGACCGCGTGACGATGATGCAGGAATCGAAGACCACGCTGTGCCAGGTCACGAAGGCATAAGGAGAACGCCATGGCGAGAATGAAATTCCTGTGCGATGCCGAGCGCTGCATCGAGTGCAACGGCTGCGTCACCGCGTGCAAGAACGAGCACGAGGTGCCGTGGGGCGTCAATCGCCGCCGCGTCGTCACGATCAACGACGGCGTGGTCGGCGCCGAGAAGTCGATCTCGGTGGCGTGCATGCATTGCTCGGATGCGCCCTGCATGGCGGTCTGTCCCGTCGATTGCTTCTACAAGACGGCCGATGGCGTCGTGCTGCATGACAAGGACCTGTGCATCGGCTGTGGATACTGCTTCTACGCATGCCCGTTCGGTGCGCCGCAGTTCCCGCAGGCCGGCGCGTTCGGCCTGCGCGGCAAGATGGACAAGTGCACGTTCTGCGCGGGCGGTCCCGAGCCCGACCGGTCCGAAGCCGAGTTCAAGAAGTACGGCAGGAACCGGCTTGCGGAGGGCAAGCTTCCCGCGTGCGCCGAGATGTGCTCGACGAAAGCGCTGCTGGGCGGTGACGGCGACGTGATCGCCGACATCTACCGCGAGCGCGTGTTGAGGCGCGGCAAGGGCTCCGAGGTGTGGGGCTGGGGCACCGCGTATGGCCCCGGCAAGCCGGGTGCGCAACCGCCCACCGGAGCGAAGTCGTGAAGCGAGCACTCGCGCTGCTCGGGGCGACGCTTGCGCTCGGCGCCTGCATGGAAATCGAACAGGAGTCGGCGAAGAAGGAAGTCGGCAAGACCGTCAAGAGCGATACGGCTGCGTGGAGCAACGAGCCGATCGCGGGCGGACCGAAGTGGACGAAGGGAGACCGCAACAGCTGGGAAGACCAGATCAAGAAGCGGCAACTCGCCCAGCACGAGCATAAGCGGATCTACCAGTAGCCCGTCCGAGCCCAAAGGAGAAGTTCATGCACACGCTCTCCCGCATGACGGGTCAGCTCCTGCTGGCGCTTGCGTTCGCGCTGCCGGCGGCGGCCCAGACCCCGCAGCCGGCCCCAGCACCCCAAGCGGCTCCAGCGCCGGATACGGCCAAGGAGCAGCAGAAGAGAAGCGTCGATCAGCCCGGAAACAACGCGCCCGTGTGGCGCGAGGTCCGATCCGGGCAACCCAACTACTCAAGCATTCCCGGCCGCGAAATGGGCGTCCTGGTCCAGCCAGCTGCGCGCTTCCCCGGGCAGGATGCGATGACGACGGCCGGTGAAGCGTGGCGCAAGTTCCGCAACGGCCCGGTTACGTTCTGGGGCGGCTGGCTGGTGCTGCTGGCGTGCGCGGCGATCGCAGCGCTCTACTTTGTGATTGGCCCGATCAAGCTGCACGAGCCCCCCACCGGACGCATGATCGAGCGGTTCTCGGTCGCCGAACGCTGGACGCACTGGATCGTCGCGATCAGCTTCTGCGTGCTCGGCGTGAGCGGCCTGATCATTCTCTTCGGCAAGCATGTGCTGCTGCCGATCTTCGGCTATACATTGTTCGCCTGGCTGACGGGGCTGATGAAGAATCTGCATAATTTCGTCGCACCGCTGTTCATGGCGGGCCTGGTCGTCTTCATCGTCATGTACGTGCGCGACAACCTGCCCGAACGGGGTGACGCCAGCTGGCTTGCGAACGCGTGGAAGTTCTTTCGCGGCGAGCATCTGCCGTCGGGGCGGTTCAATGCCGGCGAGAAAGTGTGGTTCTGGGTGGGTGTCGTGCTGCTTTGCCTCGTCGTCAGCGTGAGCGGCCTGATCCTGCTGTTCCCGAACTTCGATCAGCTTCGCGCGACGATGCAGCAGGCCAGCATCGTCCACGCGATCGCCGCGCTGGTGGTGATCGCGTACGGGCTCAGTCACATCTACATGGGCACGATCGGCGTCGAAGGGGCCTACCGCAACATGCGCGACGGCGTCACCGACGAGACGTGGGCAAAGGAGCACCACGAGTATTGGTACCACGACGTCAAGTCGGGAAAGGCGGACGAGAAGCCGGTCGCCGCGCCGCGGACACAGGCTTCACAAACTTGAGGAGGAGACCATGAAGAAGCTTGCAATTCCGGCCGCGCTCGCCGCGGGCCTTCTCATCGGTGCCATCGCCGCGACGCACGCCAAGCTGCCGCCGCCCACGCCCAAAACCGACGCAGAAAAAGCGGCTGAAGCCGACAAGGCGGCGGCTGCCAAAGCGAAAGATGCCGAGGAGCTCGGCCGCTACCAGGACAAGGCAGTAGCGAACTACAAGAAGAACAAGGGCATCGAGGAACCGAAACCGACGCCGGCGACCACGTCCGGAAAGAAATAGGAGTCCCCATGCGAATCCTTCTGCTGGCCGCAGTGTTGCCTCTGTTCGCCGCGTGCCAAAGCGTGCCGTCGAGCGCGCCGCGCGCAACGGCAACCCTGCAGCCAACCAAAGGCAACCAGACCTCGGGCACGGTGACGTTCGTCGAGGCCGGAGCGAGAGTGCGCGTAAATGCCGTGGTCGTCGGCCTCAAGCCGGGCAGCGAACACGGGTTTCACGTCCATGAAGCCGGTGACTGCAGCTCGGGCGACGGCATGAGCACCAAAGGGCATTTCAATCCGCACGGCAAGCCGCATGCGCACTTCAGTACCGCCGAACGGCACGTCGGCGACATGCCGTCGCTGAAGGCGGATGCAAAGGGGCGCGCCGAGGCGAACTTCGAGCTCGACGTGATGACGGTGAGTCCGGGACCTGCCAGCGTGGTGGGTCGCGGCCTGATCGTGCACGCCGATCCCGACGACTACCGCACCCAGCCTACCGGCAACGCCGGGGCGCGGATCGCCTGCGCGGTGATCCAGCGCAGCTAGCGTTCAGACTCCTTCGACGAGGATCAGCTTCGCGTTGGCGGATTTGAGCCGCATCGCGAGTGCCTGCGCGTACTCGGACGAGTGGTACCACTTGCGCGCCTGATCCATCGACGGAAACTCGACCACCACGATCCGCGAGGGCGACCAGCCGCCTTCCTTCGTCTCGACCGCGCCGCCGCGGACGACGAATCGCCCGCCGTACTTCTCGATGGTCGCGGGCACCAACTGGCGGTACTCCGCAAACAGGTCGGGATTGGTGATATTCACTTCGGCGATTACGTACGCGGACATCGGGCGACTCTCTTTTGCGGCTCAGCGCAGAAGCGTAATCGCGAGACCCGCGAGCGCGCAAGCGCCGATCACCGGAATGATCCCCACCTTGAAGCGAAACAACGCGGCGAGCGCCGCGACGCCGATCAGCGCGGAAAACCATTCGAATGCCCCGCCGAATCCGCGCGGCCAGAGCACGTGGTACGCGAAGAACAGCGCGAGGTTGACGATCACTCCGACGACCGCCGCGGTGATCCCGGTCAGCGGCGCGGTGAATTTGAGATTGCCGTGCGTCGTCTCGATGAACGGCGCGCCGACGAAGATGAAGACGAACGACGGCAGGAACGTGAAGAACGCCGCCACCAGCGCGCCGGCAATCCCGGCCAGCAGAAGCGCATCGGCACCGAACAGCGCCTTCGTCCATGCGCCGACGAAGCCGACGAACGCGACCACCATGATCAGCGGTCCCGGGGTCGTTTCGCCGAGCGCCAAGCCGTCGATCATCTGCGGGCCGGTGAGCCACTGATAGTGCTCGACCGCCCCCTGATACACGTACGGCAGCACCGCATAGGCGCCGCCGAACGTGAGCAGCGCCGCTTTCGTGAAGAACCATGCCATGTGGACGAGCTCGCTGGCCCAGCCGAACGCAAATCCGAGCGCGCCGATCGCTATGGCCCAGATCGCGATGCCGACCGTCACGTGCGCCCATAGACGACCCCACGTGAAGCGCGCGTGCTCGGGAATCGGCGCGCCGTCGTCGATCAGCGCGCGGCCGTTGCCCGCCTGCGCGGAGGCGTGTCCACCGCTCGATGTGAACACATGCGGTGCAAAACGCCCGCCGAGCATGCCGATCAGCGCCGCGGCGATCACGATCGCGGGAAACGGTGCGTCGAACGCGAAGATCGCGATGAACGCCGCCGACGCGAGGACCCACAGCGCCCAGTGCTTCAGCGCCCGCGACCCGATGCGCCATGCCGCGGCGAGAACGATCGCGACGACCGCGGGCTTGATGCCATAGAAGATGCCCGCGACGAGCGGCACGTTGCCGTACGCAAGGTAGATCCACGACAGCGCGATCAGGATGAACACCGACGGCAGCACGAACAGCGTGCCCGCGACGACGCCGCCCCATACGCGGTGCATCATCCAGCCGATGTACGTCGCGAGCTGCGTCGCCTCCGGACCCGGCAGCACCATGCAGTAGTTGAGCGCGTGCAGGAAACGATTCTCGGAGATCCAGCGCCTGCGCTCTACCAGTTCCGCATGCATGATCGCGATCTGGCCGGTCGGCCCGCCGAAGCTGATGAAGCCGAGCTTGAGCCAGAAGCGGAATGCCTCGGCGAAGGAAACGGGCGCGGGCGGCGCGGAGTCGATGCGATGTGCAGGTGCGTCCAAAGTGAGCTCCTTCAGCAACCTGCAGAGCTTGGACGCACCGGCGTCTTGGGTCCGCGGGAGTCTGCGATCCCGCGTCTCGAGAAGGATGCGCGCGACTGCGGCCGAGTGTCAACCTTTCCTGGCACCCGGACGAACGAGCCATCCGAGTGCAGCGCCGAGCGTTTCTCGCGCGCCGGCGCGCGACGCGTCATAGCCGGGAAGTCGCGCCACGCACGCACCGAATTCCTCGCCGCGCAGCACGCCGACGAGCACCTGCATCGCCGGCTCGCGCAACGAGCGTCGCGAGGCGGCGAGGTAGTAGCGCTCGGTTGCGAGCGGAACGAAATCGAGGGCGTAGCGCGCGGCCGCTGCGCGCAGCCCGAATCCGGCATCGGCGCGGCCGACCGACACCGCCTCGGCGATCGCCAGATCGAGGTCATCATGCGTGCCAGATCCCGGGTGGCGATTGATGAAGCGCACGCCGGGGCGGGCGAGATCATGGACACCGCGGATCCGCGCGCCCGGACGCACGATGATTCCCTGCTCGCGTGCGACGAAATGCAGGAGCTGGTGCTTGCGGGGATCCAGCCAGCGGCCGAGCGCGGCAGCGGCTGCGGCCGCCCGCGGCAACGCGTCCGCGACGTGAAACCCGGCGAGATCGCATTCCTCCCGCGCCAGCGACGCAAGGCATTCGTCGGCGCCGCGAAACGCGAGCTCGAGCCGCAGGCGCGGCGCGCACAGGCGCGCAAGCTCGGGCAGCGCGAGGTCGTGGCTGGCACGCAGCAGGAGCCGCGGCTGTCGCCGCGGAATCGCGTCGGCGAGCAAGGCCTGTACTTCCCGCCGCAGCGTCTCGAACTGGCTCTCCAGTGTAGAGCGCACGTGCGCGTCAGCCTCGAGCAGCCGATGGCCGAGCGCGGTGAGCCGGGCACTGCGGCCGCGCTGCATGTCGGCAATGGGCGCTCCCAGCGCGCGCGCACCGGCGCCGAGCAAACCCCAGGCGTGCCGATACGAGATCCCGGCTTCGCGCGCGGCTTCGCGCAGCGAGCCGGACCGGGAAAGCGCGTCGAGCAGATGCAGCAACGCGCGTCCGTGCCGCGGGGAAAGACCTTCGCCCGCCAGCCAGCGCATGTCGGGCTCGAACCCCGGGTCGATATGAACTGCCATGCCTATTCCAGGAAAAGGATCACGCCGTATACAGTAGATGAGGAAAGCGTTATATGCAAACTGAAACATAACGATGAGCGCGCTTTGGGAGGCAGCGCACGGCGCGCTCGGCTTGATCCTCGCTGGCGACCCGGCGCTCCGCGGGATCGTGCTGCTCAGCCTCGGCGTGAGCCTGTCGGCGGTGGTCTGTGCGACCCTGCTCGGCCTGCCGCTCGGTGCGGCGATCGCGGTCGGACGCTTTCCCGGCCGCCGCGCGGTGGTGGTGCTGCTGAACGCGCTGATGGGCCTGCCGCCAGTCGTCGTCGGTCTGTTCGTTTACCTGATGCTGTCGCGCGCCGGGCCGCTCGGTGCCCTGGGCATCCTGTTCACGCCGGGGGCAATGGTGCTCGCGCAGACCATCCTCGTGCTGCCGATCATCGCCGCGCTTTGCCGGCAGGCCGTCGAGGACGCGTGGATCGAATACGAAGAGCAGCTGCGATCGCTTGGGGCGCGCGGCCCCGGCGCGGCGCTCACGCTGGTGTGGGACATTCGCTTTTCGCTGCTCACTGCGATCCTGGCAGGACTCGGCCGGGCATCCGCGGAAGTCGGCGCCGTGATGATCGTCGGCGGCAACATCGACGGCGTCACGCGCGTCATGACGACGACGATCGCGCTGGAGACCTCCAAGGGCGATCTGCCGCTCGCGCTGTCCCTCGGCATCGTGCTGATCGGGCTGGTCCTCGCGCTGAACGCCGCCGCCTTCTACGTCAAGGACGCCGCCCAGCGGCGCTACGGATAGTGACTACGGACGGCCGCATCCTGCCGCTCCACATGCGCGACGCGTGCTTTCGCGCAGGCGGGCGCACGATCATCGACCGCATCTCGGTTGAAATCTCCGCCGGCCCGAGCTCGATCATTCTCGGCGCGAACGGTGCCGGCAAAAGCGTGCTGATGCGGCTCATGCACGGGTTGCTCGTGCCGACCAGCGGCGAGGTCGGCTGGACGGAGACCGATCCCGACAAACGACGCCGCCAGCAGGCGATGGTGTTCCAGCGGCCGGTGCTGCTGCGCCGGAGCGCACTTGCCAATGTGACCTATGCGCTCAAGGTCGCGCGCGTTCCCCGCCGGGAGCGCGAACACCTCGCGGTCGACGCGCTGGAAAGCGTCGGCCTGCTGCACCTCGCGCATCGGCCTGCGCGCGTGCTCTCGGGCGGTGAACAGCAGCGCCTTGCGCTGGCGCGCGCCTGGGCGCTGCATCCGGAAGTGCTGTTCCTCGACGAGCCGACTGCGAGCCTCGATCCGAGCGCAACGCGCGAAATCGAGCGCGTAATCCGCGCCTTCGACGCGGCAGGAACCAAGATCGTCATGGCGACGCACAATCTCGGCCAGGCACGCCGGCTCGGCGACGAGGTTCTGTTCGTTCATCTGGGACGGCTGGTCGAACGGGCGGCGGTCGACGAGTTCTTTTCCAGCCCCGCGTCGCCCGAGGCCGCTGCTTTCATCAAGGGAGAGCTTCCATGGACATAGCGTTCAGGATTCTCTTCTCGCTTTTGTTCTGTGCGACGGCACACGCCCAGCAAACCTACATTACGGTTGCATCGACGACCTCGACCGAGCAGTCGGGGCTGTTCAAGCACCTGCTGCCGATCTTCGAGAAGAAGACCGGTATCCAGGTGCGCGTGGTCGCGCTCGGGACCGGACAGGCGCTCGACATGGGGCGGCGCGGCGATGCCGACGTGGTGTTCGTGCACGCCCGGCCGCTGGAGGAGAAGTTCGTCGCGGAGGGATTCGGCATCCGGCGCTACGACGTGATGTACAACGACTTCGTGCTGATCGGACCCAAGGCCGACGCGGCGAAGGTGGCCGGGGGCAAGGACGCGGCGGACGCGTTTCGCCGGATCAAGTCGGCGCAGGCGCCGTTCGTGTCGCGCGGCGACAGGAGCGGCACCCACTTCGCCGAGCTCGAGATCTGGAAAGCCGCCGGGATCGATATCGCGAAAGACAAGGGGACGTGGTACCGCGATACCGGCCAGGGCATGGGGCCGGCCCTGAACAGCGCAGCGGGCATGAATGCCTATATCCTCGCCGATCGCGGGACCTGGCTTTCCTTCAAGAACCGCGCCGACCTGACGATCCTGCTCGAGGGCGACAAGCGCCTGTTCAACCAGTACGGCATCATTCTGGTGAACCCGGCAAAGCGTCCTTCGGTCAAGAAGGCCGACGGCCAGGCGTTCATCGACTGGGTGATTTCCCCGGAAGGTCAGAAGGCCATCGCGGAGTACAGGATCGGCGGCGAGCAGCTGTTTTTTCCGAATGCGAAAAGGTAGATGGGCCGCTATCGCGGACTGACATTACGCGTGCTCGGCAAATCGGGCCCGCCCGCAATGGGGCCGGGCAAAGCCGAGCTCGTCGAGCAGATCGCGCGCACCGGGTCGATCTCCGCGGCAGCGCGGGCGATGGGCATGTCGTATCGCCGCGCATGGCAGCTCGTCGAGGCGCTCAACCAGACGTTCCGTGAGCCTGTGGTCATCACTGCGACCGGCGGCACTCGAGGCGGAGGCGCCCGCGTAACGGCCCATGGCGTCCGCCTGGTTGCACGGTTTCGGTCGATGGAGAGCAAGGCTTCACGCGCGATCACCGCCGACTTGCGGCGCTTTGCTGGGCACCTGCGTGGGCCAGTAAGGCGCCGCTAGGTTTCGCTATATTCCATGGTATACAACGAGCCATGGATCCCGCCCTTGGAGGTCTGCTGGCTGCAGCCATGCTGGTCGCCGCGTTCGTCTACGCGACGGTCGGTCACGGCGGCGCGTCGGCGTATCTGGCGGTGATGGCGCTCGCCGGTGTCGCGCCGCAGGAGATGCGGCCGATCGCATTGCTGCTGAATGTCGTAGTGTCGGCGATCGGCACGTTCAAATTCCATCGCGCCGGCCATTTCCGCTGGCGATTGTTCTGGCCGTTCGCGGTCGTTTCGATCCCGATGGCGTTCGTAGGCGGGGCGATCACGCTGCCGGGGCAAGCGTACAAGATCCTCGTGGGCGTCGTCCTGCTCTATGCCGGCTGGCAGTTGTGGCTGAGCGCCAGGGCGGGAGACGAGATCCGGCCGTTGCGCGACCCGCCGCTTGCCTGGGCAATGGGCATCGGCGCCGCGATGGGACTGCTCGCCGGGCTGACCGGCGTCGGCGGCGGCATCTTTCTCAGCCCATTGCTGTTGATGCTGGGCTGGGCGGGCACGAAGCAGACCTCGGCGGTCGCGGCGCCGTTCATTCTGGTGAATTCGATCGCCGGCCTTGCCGCAGGTTTCACCGCGCGCGTGGCAACGCTCCCCGAGCACGTGTGGGTCCTCGCGCTTGCCGTTCTCGTAGGCGGATGGTTCGGCGCGGAATACGGCAGCCGGCGGTTCGCCAACCCGATCGTGCGGCGATTTCTGGCGGTGGTGCTGGCGGTCGCCGGCGCAAAGATGGTTCTGGTGTAGATTCCCTGCATGAAGACGATCGGTTTCGCCGGCTGGTCCGGCAGCGGAAAAACCACGCTGATCGAGAAGCTGATCCCGCTCTTCGTGCGCCGCGGCCTGCGGGTGTCGTTGATCAAGCACGCGCATCACACCTTTGACGTGGACCAGCCCGGCAAGGATTCATACCGTCACCGCCACGCGGGCGCGAGCGAGGTGCTCGTCACTTCGTCGCGGCGCTGGGTGCTGATGCACGAACTGCGCGGCGAGCAGGAGCCGCGATTCGAGGACCAGCTGCGGCACCTCTCGCCGTGCGACTTGCTGATCGTGGAAGGATTCAAGTACGCGCCGATTCCGAAGCTAGAAGTGTGGCGTGCCGAGACCGGCGAGTCGCTGCTGCATCCGAACGATCCGCATTTCGTCGCCATCGCGACGGACGCGAGCGTCGATACGCGGCTTCCGGTGCTCGACCTCAACAATGCGGACGCGGTCGCGGCGTTCGTCGTCTCGCACCTCCAGCTCGCATGAACAAGGGAATGCTTTCGGTCGACGAGGCGCTCGACGTGCTGCTCGCGGGCGCGAAGGCCGTCGACGAGGTCGAACAGGTCGCGGCGCTCGAGGGGTCCGGCCGGGTGCTGGCGCGCGCGCTTGCGTCGACGATGGACGTGCCGCCAATGGACAACAGCGCGATGGATGGCTATGCGGTACGCGCCAGCGAAGTGACGGCGCCCGAGACGCGGTTGCGGATCGCGCAGCGCATCGCGGCGGGTGAAGTGGGCAAGCCGCTCGCGCCGGGCACGGCGGCGCGCATCTTCACCGGCGCGCCGATCCCGCAGGGGGCCGACGCCATCGTGATGCAGGAGTTCTGTGCAGTGGAAGGCGAAGCGGTCGTCGTGAGGAAGGTGCCGAAGCCGGGCGAATGGGTCCGCCGCAGCGGAAGCGACGTGCGCAAGGGCGATACGATCGTGCCGGCGGGAAAGCGCCTGCTGCCGCAGGACACGGGCCTCGCGGCATCGGTCGGAATTGGGATGATGCCGGTCTACCGGCGCGTGCGCCTGGGACTGTTCTTCACGGGCGATGAGCTGGTGATGCCGGGCGAGCCGCTGGCGCCGGGCCGGATCTACAACTCGAATCGCTTCACGCTGAACGGCATGGCGCAGGCATTCGGCTGCGACGTCCGCGACTACGGGATCGTGCCGGACTCGCTGGACGCGACGCGCGCCATGCTGCGTCGCGCGTCGGCAGAGTGCGACCTGATCGTCACGTCGGGCGGGGTCTCCGTCGGCGAGGCCGATTTCGTCAAGCCCGCGGTCGAGGCCGAGGGTTCGCTGCTGATGTGGAAGATCTCGATGAAGCCGGGGCGGCCGCTCGCGTTCGGCAGAATCGGCGCTTGCGCGTTCATCGGTCTGCCGGGCAACCCGGTCTCGAGCTTCGTCACGTTCCTCATCTTCGTCCGGCCGTTCCTGCTGCGCACCCAAGGCGTGTCCGAAGTCGGGCCGCGCGCGAGCGACGCACGCGCCGACTTCGACTGGAGCGAGCCGGATCCGCGGCGCGAATTCCTGCGCGTAAAATGGAATTCGGACGGCGGGCTCGATCTCTACCCGACGCAGGATTCCGCCGTGCTCACTTCGACCGCCTGGGCCGACGGATTGGTGGACAACCCGCCGAACCATGCGATCCGCAGGGGCGACCGGGTGCGTTTCCTGCCATTCGCGGAGCTCTACCGGTGAAGGTGAAAGTGCTGTTCTTCGCTGCG
>Ga0075421_100001438_pt1 | contig 27857 bp, 28 predicted proteins | sample SoiMetdeltSBSDD5_FD_75292 | JGI IMG/M metagenome (GOLD analysis project Ga0075421, IMG submission 75292) | Bulk soil microbial communities from a Populus tree surrounding site in Tennessee, USA - Soil MetaG P. deltoides SBSDD5 | ecosystem: Environmental > Terrestrial > Soil > Tree plantation... | reverse complement strand
ATCCTCCGGCTTGCACCGGGCGCGAAGTTGAGCGACGAAGTACCCCGAGGCTCCGATCGCTATTTCTTCACGCTGAGCGGCGAAGCGTCGATCGCCGGCAATGGCGCGACGCACACACTTCGCCAGGATACGTTCGCGACCGTGCAGGAAGCCGTACAGTTCACGCTCACGAATACAGGCAACGCTGAAGCGGAAGTGCTCAGCGTTTTCGCTCCACCCGCCGGCGAAAAGAAGGCCCACGCGGGATTTGCGGGCGGAATCGCCGTCGCACACCGCAGCGCACCGCCTGTCGTGTCGATCCCGGAGCAGAAAAAGCGGCGCATCTTCTTCGTCGACAAGAGCGCGGCCGCTTCGGATCGCGGACACGCGATGATCGTACTCTATGAACCTGAAACGGTGACCCAGCTGCACAGGCATCCGAACGCCGAAAGCATGTTCGTCGTGCTGACAGGGAAAGTCCGATTTACCGTAAATGGACAGGACGTGGTGATCGAGCGCGGCCAGGCCGCGCACTTTCCAGCGAGCGACGTGCACGGGTTGCGCGGTGCGGAAGGTGACGTGAGCTTCCTCGAGTTTCACATCCCCGCGAAATTCACGACCGAGTACGTGTGAAGCTCGCAGCCGTCGTCGCCGCCGCTCTCGCGCTCGTCCTCTCCGCGACGGCGAGCTCGGCTCCCTCAGCGCAGGCGTACCCGGAGCGGCCCATCCGCATGATCGTCCCGTTTCCGGCAGGCGGTCCGACGGACATCGTTGCGCGCACGATTGCGCAGCGGCTCACCGAAGCGCTCGGGCAGACGGTCGTCGTCGACAATCGCGGCGGCGCGAACGGCGTCATCGCGCAAACCCTGGCGGCACGCGCCGCCCCGGACGGTTATACGCTTTTCGTCCACTCAGTCGCGTTCGTCGTCAATTCGATGCTTTACAAAGTGCCCTACGACAATGACCGCGATTTCTTACCCGTCACGCTCGTGCAGGCTTTTCCGCTCATGCTCGTCGTGCATCCGTCCGTGCCGGCGAGGTCCGTGAAAGAGCTCGTCGGGCTCGCGCGCGAGCGGCCGGGCAAGCTCCTGTATTCGTCGTACGGCCAGGGCAGCATCGCGCAGCTTGCCGCAGAGATGCTGAAGAAGTCCGAAAACGTCGACCTCACGCACGTGCTCTACAAGGGGGCACCACAGGGTCTCGGAGCCGTCGTCACGAACGAAGTGCAGGTGAGCTTTCCGAGCTTCGCGACAGGTTTCCCACTCGTCAAAGCGGGACGACTCCAAGGGCTTGCAGTCACCTCCCGCCGGCGATCCCCGCTTTCACCCGAGATGCCGACGATGATCGAATCGGGCGTGCGCGATTTCGTAGCAACGTCCTGGTTCGGCACCTTCCTGCCGAAAGGCACACCTGCGGCCATCGTCGATCGCCTGCACACCGAAACGACCAAGGTATTGCGCATCCCGGAAGTGAAAGCGAGCTTCGAAAGCCAGGCCTTCGAAATCATCGGCGCCGGACCCGCCGAGTTCCGCCCGTTCCTGCGCGAGGAGCAGAAGAAATACGAGAAGGTAATCCGGGATGCCAACATCCGCGTGGAGTGAGCGGCGAGCGTGATCGTCGATATACACGCGCATTACTATCCCGAGAGCTATCTCGCGTTGCTGCAGAAACACGGCTATCCGGCAGGCACGGTTTATTCAACTGCTGATGCGGCGCTGCCGGACGAGACCGGCGCGCGAACCTACAAGGTGCACGATCGCGCGTTCACGGACCTCGATCTGCGCATCGCAGCGATGGATGCACAGGGGATCGACGTCCATGCCCTGTCGCTCCCGCCGCCGTACGTTTTTGCCCGCAACCCCGCGTTGCTGGCACAGATCGCGCGCACGTTCAACGACACGGCGAGCGCGGCGCACCGTGCGTATCCCGATCGCCTCGTGGGGCTCGCGACGCTGCCAGTGCACGATCCGGCCGCAGCGGTGCAAGAGCTGGAGCGCGCCGCGAAACTCCCTGGCGTCCGCGGCGTAGGGCTCGGCACCCGCTTCGCCGAGCGCGATCTCTCCGATCCCGCATTCTTCCCGCTTTACGAGCGCATCGCCGCGCTCGAGCTCCCCGTGTTCCTTCATTACGCACCGCTGACCGTGATCGGGATGGAAGATCGCCTCACGCGATACCATCTTTCGAACATTATCGGCAACACGACGGAGACCGCGATCGCGGCGGCGCATCTCGTTTTCGGCGGCGTGCTGGACGCGTTCCCGAGTCTCGAAATCATTCTGCCGCATTCGGGAGGTGTGTTTCCGATTCTCGTGGGCAGGCTCGACCGCGCTTTCCAGGTGCGCCCGGAGTGCAGGCATCTTCCGCATCCGCCAAGCCATTATCTGCGGCGCTTCACCTACGATACGGTCTGCCATTCGGATGCCGTCATGAAGTTTCTGGTCGACTTCGTCGGCACCGACCGTATCGTGCTCGGCAGCGATTACTGCTTCGACATGGGTTACGAGCGTCCGGTGCAGGCGTTGCAGGCTGTCACTGCGCTCCCGGAGCGGGAACGCGCGAACATACTGGGCCGTACCGCCGCACGGCTTCTCCGGCTCTGACACAACGAGTCATAGGCGATGATCCTCAAATCACTGATTCGCACGATGCCGCATTACCCGAAGCCGGGAATCGTGTTCCGTGACATCACGACGCGTTTCAACGATGTCGTCGGTTCCAGGCTCGCGATCGCGGCGCTGATCGCGGTGGGCACCGTCAGTCACGCCGCTGAAACGCCGCCAGGCAACTATCCCAACAAGCCGATCCGGTTCGTCACCGGCTTTCTGCCGGGCGGCGTGAGCGACACGATTGCGCGTATCACCGGCGACAGGCTCGGAGAGCAGCTCGGTCAGCGCGTCATCATCGACGGACGGCCCGGTGCCGGCGGCGTGCTGAGCATGGAAATCGCCGCGAACGCGAATCCGGACGGCTATACATGGTACCTGGCTCAGCCCGTGATCACGATCAGCCCGAACTTCAAGCGGAAGCTGCCGCTCGATCCGATGAAAGCGTTCGCGCCCGTCTCTCTGATCGGCGTCTCGCCCACCGTGCTCGTCGTGCACCCGTCGGTCCCGGTGAGCTCGGTCCCTGAGCTCATCGCGTACGCCAAAGCGCGGCCGGACGGCGTCAAGGTCGCGTCATCCGGTCCCGGAACGACGAACCATCTCGCGGGAGAGTTGTTTCGCGTGAAGACCGGCGTCAAGCTTCTCAACATCGCATACAAAGGCGCGGCGGCAACGCTGCTCGCGGCGATGTCCGGCGAAGTGGAGGCGACTTTCTCGCCGCTCGTCGCGGGTCTCACGCAGGTCAAGGCAGGTAAGCTCAAAGCCGTTGCGCTCACCGGCAAGAAGCGTTCGCCGGTGCTGCCGAACGTGCCGACGATCGGCGAGACCCTTCCGGGCTACAGCGTCGAAGCGTGGTACGGGCTGATGGTGCCGGCGAAGACTTCCACTGCCATCGTCGAGCTCCTGAACGCGCACACGCGGAAAGCACTCGACGCACCGTCCGTCAAGGAGCGTCTGATCGCGCAGGGTGTCGATGTCAGCTCATCTACGCCAGCAGAGTTCGCGCGCTTCATACGCGAAGACGCGACGCAGTGGGCAAAGCTCGTCAAGGACGCGGGCATCGAGCTCGAATGAGCACGTGCGGTGCCCGCATGCAGGCACCTTCTATTCCATCTCCAGCCGCTCGCAGGCGAGCTCGGCGTATTCCACGGCGACTTCCTTGCTTTTCGCGTGAAGCGCGCCCCATTTCATGCGCACGATGCGCGTGCGCAGCAGCTTCCAGGTTTGCACGATGGCGGTATGGTCCTCGTTCTGCAACTGGACGACGACCGTGCGCAGCGCCTGTGTATCGCCGTTCCGGATCTGGTTGTACCACTGGTAGAGGTTGAGCGAGCCGATGGCGCCGCGCTTGAGAATCACGTTCCCGCAATGGTCGAGGCCCGTCAGCTTGCGCACGGAATTTTCCTTGTCGTTGCCGTTCCGGTACTCGATGACATCGACCCAGACTTCCGGCAGCACGACTTCCTCGAAGCCGGCATCCGGGCCCTCCGTATCCCCGGTACCGAGGTCGACCAGAAAATTGAAGTTGCAGTAAGGCCGGTCTCTTCTAACTGCCATATTTTTTCTCCCAGGTGCCAGATGACGCCCTGCGGACGCTCGGCGCGCTGCCTGCCGGGGAGCCGGCCGGGGTATGCTGCACGAGGTACGCGATGTCCTTGTAGATCGAGAGGTCATGAGCGATGCGGCGCTCGTACGGACGTCGCTCCGTATCGCGGTACGTGACATGCGCGGTGAGGCGCGTCGGTTCGCGGCGCGCGAAATAGGCGCTGCTCGTATCGACGAAAGTTTCGATCGCTTTGTACGGCGCGAGAAAAAGCAGACGTTTGAAGAGCGCGAGGGACGGGATTTCCCGCTCGCCACCGAGACCTCGGAATGGCTTGTCGAATTTCACGACCACGTCGTGAGCGGGCGCTCCGCCGACGTTCGCGACGGCAATATAAAGAACGCCCTCACGGAAAACGAAATCGACGATAACCTCCGGGTGCTCACGCTCGGGCGGCACCTGCGGTTCATTCGAGGAGCGTTCGGGTTTGCTCTTTCTCAAGATCGTTATGGCACACTTCCCGCCGAAGTGGTTGCATGGAGTGTAACGCAGAGTATCGGGGGAGGTTTCATGCTGGCAAGAACCAGAGTTTGTCTTTCGGCGGCATGGCTGCTGTGCGCATGTCCGGGGCTTGCATCAGCCCAGCAGCTCTACCCGTCGAAGCCGGTGCGCATCCTTTCGCCGTTCGCGCCGGGAGGCGGCAACGACAACATCTGCCGCATCATCGCACCGAGGCTTTCCGAAAGCTTGAAACAGCAGGTGATCATCGAAAACAGACCGGGCGCCAACGGGATTGTGGGCACCGAGGCCGCGGCGCGCGCGGCTCCGGACGGTTACACGATCGTGCTCATTCCGAGCGGCCATGCGGTGAACGCCACGCTCTACAAAAAGCTGCCTTACGACTCGCTCAGGGATTTCGCGCCGATCACGCTGGTTGCATCGAGTCCGCTCGTGCTCGCGATGCATCCTTCGGTGCCGACGAAGAACGTGAAGGAGCTCATCGCGCTCGCGAAAGGACGGCCGGGGCAACTGACCTATGGTTCGGCGGGCGTCGGGTCGTCAGGACATCTCGCGGGCGCGCTTTTCGAAACGCTCACCGGAACGAAGATGGTGCACATCCCCTACAAGGGCATGGGGCTCGTCGTGACGGATCTTCTCGGCGGGCAGGTTTCGCTCACGTTCGGAACGAGCGCGTCGGTGATGCCGCAGGTGCGCGCCGGACGTCTTCGGGCGCTCGCGACAACCGGCGCGCAACGCTCGCCGGCCCTGCCCGACATAGCGACAGTGGCGGAATCAGGCGTGAGCGGATACGAGGCGAGCTTGTGGTACGGATTCGTCGGACCGGCGCGAATACCACCGGACATCGTGCAGCGGCTGAATACGGACATCACCGCCGTGCTGAAACAGCAAGCGGTGCGCGAGCGCCTGGCGACCGAGGGCGTCGACGTTCGCTACAGCACGCCGGAAGAGTTCGTACGATTGCTCTCGTCCGATATAGAACGCTGGGCCAAAGTCGTGCAGCGCGCGGGCGTGCGGGTCGAGTAACGCAGGATGACCAGCGGCGGGTGTGCAGCCTGCGCCTGGGCCTGGCGGAGAGTCAAAGGGTCTCGTGGCGCACGCGGTGCCGTGCTGCCGCCCTACTGAGGCTCGATCTTGTTGTCTTTCACCACTTTAGCCCAGCGCACGAGCTCGCGTTTGATGTGCGCGCCGAACTGTTCGGGCGAGCTTGCGATCGTTTCCACGCCCTCGTCGGCGAACCGCTTGCTCACCTCCGGCGTGCGCGTCGCTTTCGTTACGTGCTCGTTGAACGTGTTGATCACCGCGGGCGGTGTGGCCGCCGGCGCGAGCACGCCCCACCAACTCGAAAATTCGTAACCGGGTACTCCGCCTTCTGCAATCGTCGGCAGGTCCGGCAAGCTCGGGCTGCGCCTGGCTCCGGTCGTCGCGAGCGCGCGCAGCCTGCCGCTCTGCATGTGCGGCAGCGCCGCCGGAATGCTGAGGATGCTGAGCCCGGTTTCACCGCTCAGCGTCGCGACGAGCGCCGGGCCACCGCCTTTGTATCCGATGTGCACGATGTCAGTTTTCGTGAGGTTCTTCAGGAGCTCGACGGCCACATGCAGATTGGTCCCAATGCCGGCTGAGGCGTAATTGAGCTTGCCCGGCTGGGCGCGTGCGAGCGCGATGAGGTCTTTAACGGATTTCGCAGGCAACGACGGATGCACCACCAGCACGAATGGGGCGGTTCCAATCAGCGAAACGGGGGCGAGATCCTTCGTGACATCGAATGGCAGCTTCCGATAGAGACTGGGGTTCACGACGAGCGGAAGCGTGTTGAGCAGCAGCGTATAGCCGTCGGGCGCAGCGCGCGCCACAAGCTCGGTCCCGATGTTCCCGGACGCGCCCGGACGAAAATCCATGACGACCTGCTGCCCGATGAGCTGCGACGTTCTGTCGAGCACGACACGTCCGACGACGTCGAGGCTGCCGCCGGGCGCGAACGGCACGATGACGCGGACCGGGCGGACCGGATAGCTCTGAGCGGATGCGTGATGTGTAACCATGGCCGCGAGAACAGCCGCGCAAAACGTAATGAACTTGCCTGGCATGAGAGCTCCTGCAATGCTCGCCGCGCGAGCACATGACCGAATGGGGCCCGGTATTCTAAACCGCCGGCCGTCTTTATACTCCCGGAAACGAGGAGGAAAAGATGGTGTCCAGACTGCGCATCAGCGTTGCGGCCGTCTTCGTGCTTGCCGTTTCCGCATTTTCGCTGCCCGGTGCAGCGCAAACTGCGGGATGGCCCGCGAAGCCCATTCGAATCATCGTGTCTTCAGGTGCCGGCGGCGGTCTCGATTTCGTCGCGCGACAAATCGCGACGCCATTGAGCGAAGCACTCGGCCACAGCGTTGTCGTCGATAACCGCGCCGGCGCAAGCGGTAGCATCGCTGCAGAGCTGACGGCGCAAGCCGCGCCCGACGGTTATACGCTGATGGTTCTCAGCGCGAGCCTCGTGGTCTATGGGGTCGTCAACAAGACGCGCTACGATCTCTTTCGCGACTTCGACGCCGTCTCGCAGATCGCGGCGAGTCCCTACATACTGACTGTACATCCTTCCTTGCCGGTGCAGTCCGTAAAGGATCTTATCGGGTATGCGAAATCCAACCCGGCGAAGCTCAATTTCGCGTCGACGGGTCCGGCATCGCTCGCCCATCTCGCCGGTGAGCTCTTCGCGCTGACCACCGCAACGAAAATGGTGCACGTTCCGTACAAAGGCGTCGGCGCCGCGCTTCCCGACATGCTGTCGGGCCGCATCCATCTCTCGTTCCTCAGCGGCGGCTCGGTGTACGGTCAGGTGAGGACGCAGAAGCTGAAAGCGCTTGCGATCGCGAGCCCGACCCGCTCCAGGATGACGCCCGAGCTCCCGACAATGATCGAATCAGGGGTCCCGGGATTCGTGGTCACGCAATGGCATGGGCTGCTCGCGCCTCGCGGCACGCCACGGCCGATCGTCGACCGGCTGCACGCGGAAATCGTGAAGGGCGTCCAGCGCCCGGACGTCGCATCGCGTCTCGCGCTCGATGGAACCGAACCGATTGCGAGCTCACCGCGTGAATTCGCCGCGCATCTCCGCGCCGAAGCCGAGCAATGGGCAAAGGTCGCGAAGGCGGCGAATATCTCCGCGAACTGATCGCGGTCGAGTCGCGAGGCTTTTGTCTGCGCGAGCCGTTCGGCAACAGACCTGTCCGAACAGGAGCGGCCGGCCGCTCACCCCCGTGCGTAGTTGGTCGCGCCAAACCAGTCCACGACGACCACCGGCTCGTCGCCGACCACCCATGCATCGTGCCCTTTGGGGAGCGAGGTGATGTCTCCCGGACCGGCGATGAACTCGGTTCCGTCATCCATGCGGATCGCGAGCTTTCCGGACACGTGATACTGGAAGTGCGGGGCTTCGCAGCTGGAAGTCTTTGCGATCGGCCGGATATCCGTCGACCATCGCCAGCCCGGCTGAAACACGAGCCGGCCGACTTCAGCGCCTCCAACCCGCAGGATCTCGGCACGGCCGTTGGGAAAGTCCCGGACCTCGTCCGGCCGCGAAAACGTCTTGTGCTCCGTCGTCTGCTCGTGATTGTGCATGGATGCCTCCGTGACAGGGAAAAGAACGTCTGCTGTCGCCCCGATACACTGCTGGCGAGCCCGAATACGTAACGCACGCAGTGGACTATGGTCAATTTATACTTACTAGTAGGTAAAATCAAGTAACCTGGCCAAAGGAACACGCCATTGCGGACCGCCGTTGCGGAGCGGATACTGGACATTGCCGAGCGGCTCGCGCAGACGCGCGGCTTCAACGGTTTCAGTTATGCCGATATCGCCGAAGAACTCTCGGTGACGAAGGCGAGCCTGCACTATCACTTTCCGTCGAAGTCCGAGCTCGGTCGCGCGCTCCTCGTCCGCTACCAGCTCGTGTTCGGTCGCGCGCTCGAAGCGATCGATGCGGAAGCCGGCACGGCCGTGGAAAAGCTGCAGCGCTACATCGCCCTGTACGACAGTGTCATGCGTGACGACCGGATGTGTCTGTGCGGCATGTTCGCCGCTGAGTACGCCACGCTTCCGGAGCCAATGCAGGAAGAACTGCGGCACTTCTTCGACGCGAACGAGCAGTGGCTCACGCGAGTGATCGGCGAAGGCAAACGGACAGGTGAGCTTTCGCTATGGGATTCATCGGAAGAGCGTGCGCGTCTTTTCCTCGGCGCCCTGGAAGGTGCGATGCTGGTGGCGCGCTCGTACAAGGACGATCGCCGCTTCCGCCGCGCTGCCGAGCACCTGCTCGCGGACTTGCAAACGGCTTCCCGGTCACCCACGCTACGCCGGAAAGCGCGGGCCACTCGCTCGCGACATCGCACGTAAGCGCCGCAACGATTCCTACACGGTGTACTCTTCGCACCGTGATCAGCGTCACAACGAGGAGGAGCATGGTGAAACGCGCCGCACGAGCGATCGTCTTCGGAGCCTGCGCAGTGTGTGCGAGCTCAGGGTGGACCCAGGGATATCCGGCGAAACCCGTCCGAATCGTCGTGGGATTCTCGCCCGGCAGCACGACGGACCTCATCGCGCGGGTGCTCGCCACCGGCATGCATGCCGGGCTCGGCCAGCCGGTCGTCGTCGACAACCGGCCCGGTGCCGGCGCGAACATCGCGGCGGAGCTCGTGTCGAAAGCGCCACCGGACGGCTACACTGTACTGCTCGCCAACGCCGGTATCGCGACGGGTGCGACCGCTTACGTGAAGTTGAACTTCAATGCGCTGCGTGATTTCGCGCCGGTGTCGCAGGTGAGCGCCACGCCGCATCTTCTCGTCACGCACCCTTCCCTGCCCCCGAGGTCCGTGAAGGAGCTCATCGCATTCACGCGAGTGCGGCCCGGCGAGCTGAATTTCTCTTCAACGGGCCACGGCAACTCCGACCATCTCGCAGCGGAGCTCTTCAGCTTCATGACGGGGCTCAAGATGGTGCACGTCACCTACAAAGGCGGGCCGCAGGCGCTCGGCGATGTGACGACGGGACAAGTAGCGATGTACTTCGCAGGCCTGCCTTCGGCGCTGCCGTTCGTTAAAGCAGGCCGTGTGCGGCCGCTTGGCGTAACGAGCGCCAAGCGTGCTGCGGCGGTGCCGGAGGTACCGACAATCGCCGAAGCGGGCGTGCCGGGCTACGAGCACATACTGTGGAGCATGCTGCTCGTGCCGGTGGCAACGCCGAAGGATGTCGTGGCACGCCTGAACGACGTGGCGGTGAAAGCGCTCGGCGCATCGGACGTGCGAGAGCGGTATGCCGGGATGGGCGTGGATCCGACTCCATCCACGCCCGAGCGCGCCGCAGCCTACCTCAAGAGCGAAACCGACAAGTACGCCAAGGTCGTGAAAGCGATCGGTCTGCGGATCGAATAGCGCTCCCTTCACGCCGAATATACCTCCGGCGCTACGATGCCGGCGGCTGCACAATCGCGCGTCGCGCTTGCCTCGAGTGCCGGATGTTCACTTCTTCTTGCGTAGGGCGAAAAGGACGGCGGCGCCCGCTAGGCCGATGAGAAACATGCTGCCGGGCTCCGGGAGCACCAGAATGGCGGTGTCACGAGCGAAGGCCGACGCGGTGGTGAAAACCAGGATTCCGGTAGCAAGCAAGCCGCGCATAATGACTCCCCTTCGGAATGATTCGATGTAAACGTGCGGATATCGTGCGGCGGACCTTTGCTTGGCTCTACCGCGTATGCTCTCTATGCTGAGCACCGCGTCACACCGTGCGCGTAGGATGCGGTAAATCCCACGAGCATTTGAGGAATAACGACTCCAATCTTTCAACGTTCCACCATAATGCGCCTCGCACCGTAACGGGAGAGCCTTGTCCATGAGTCAAAGCAACACGACGTCTTCAGCACATCGGCATGAGGAGCTGTCTTTCACGTACTTCCCCGAGGACTATCGCTGGTCTCACGGGCTGCTGATCGGACTCAATGCTGCGCCGTGGGGCGGAGCCGAGATCGGCGAAGTGAATCGCATTGGCCTGCGTCTTAAGAAGCATCCCGGAGATGACGACGCATGGTTCCGCGAGTGGACGCGTGAAGCGGAGAAAGTCGAGAGCGCGGGCCGCGCGAAGCTTGCGGAAGGACATACCGCGAGCGCGGCCGCGTATCTGCTGCGTGCCGCGAATTACTATCACGTGGGGGAGCGTTTTCTGCAGCCGAAATCCGAAGGGCTCGATGCATACAAGCGCGGCGTCGATTGCTTCAGGGATGCGGCGAGATTCATGAAGCGGCCGCGCATCGAGCACGTCGAGGTGCCGTACGAAGGACAGTCACTGCCGGCGATACTCGTGCATGCCGAACCGCGCGATGGCCGCCATTCGAGGCAGCCCGCGATCGTGTTTTTCGACGGCTTCGACATCACGAAGGAAATTCAGTACTTCAAAGGTATTCCGGATCTCGTTAAGCGCGGCATCGCGTGTCTTATCGTGGACGGTCCGGGCAACGGCGAAAGCCCGCGCTTCCGCAACCTGTATCTTCACCATGAAACGGAGCGTTACGCGACCGCCGCTTACGAATACCTCGCGAACCGCGCGGAATTCGATCCGAAACGCATCGGCGTGATGGCGATCAGCCTCGGCGGCTATTACGCGCCGCGCGCCGCGGCTTTCGAACAGCGCTTCGCGTGCTGCATCGCGTGGGGCGCTCAGTGGGATTACTGGTCGACGTGGAAAAGACGCTTCGATCTCATCGACAGCGGACGCGTGCCGTCGCTTTCGGTCGCGTGGGAACACCTGCTGTGGATTTTCAATGCGAAGACGCGTGAAGAAGCCATGAAGAAGCTCGAAGGCTTCAGGCTCGACGGGGTAGTCCAGAAAATCACGTGTCCTTTCCTGCTCCTGCACGGCGAAGGCGACGAGCAGATTCCGCTCGAGCTCGCGCAGAAAGTGATCGACAGCGTCGGATCCGAAGACAAGACGCTCAAGGTCTTCACGCGCGAAGAAGGCGGCTATCACCACTGTCAGATCGACAACACGAGCATAGGGACCGCTTACATGTGGGACTGGCTCGAGACGAAGCTGTTCACGCGAGCCTGAGGCTTCCACGATAAGCATCGCCGGCGCGTCGGTGCCGGGGAAGACCTCGCTGCATTTTTGATTTACGTCAAACCGGGCCGGCGTCCCCGCCGGTACCCTTCACGCTTCCCGCAATCGGAGGCATAAGCGATGTCACCCCTGCAGCTCGCGGAGGCCCTTGCGTGGCACGGTATCCACGTCGACCGCACGGTCGAAGCCACGGATCAGCATGACGGCAACGTCACGATCGCCGATCTCGTGTACGTGCAGGTCCCTGCGTTCGGTGGAGCGCCGCGCGTCGTCATCGATAGCTACGACAGCGACTTGCGCTGCTATCCTCCCCGGATGAACGTCGCCGATCTCGCGAGCGACATCCGCGACGCGGTGAACAAGCTCACGCCCGCAGCGGTGGCGAGCTGCTCGATTCACTGAATACACGTTTCCGAGATGCCACCCGGACGAGCTCGGAGGCGGGCGAGCCTCGGCCTGGGCCTTTATATCGCGTCCGAAATCGCACACGCTCATGGCGGTACGCTGCAGGCCACTTCGAATGCTCGTGAGACGCGCTTTACGTTCGGGATGCCCGCAGACCAGAGCGCACCGACGGCCGCGTCCAAAGCCTGAAACTATTTAGCGAGTCCCAGGTCGACCAGCACGCTCCGCGTATGGTTGTACTGGCCTTCGAGATATTTCTGGAGGTCAGCGCCGCGTAGCGGCGGCGCCGCCACATCGTTCTTCGTCATCCACGCTTTCCATTCTTCATGCGTGAACGCGCGTGCGAGCGCGTCTTCCCAAAAGGCGATCTGCGCGGGCGTGATGCCTTTCGCGCCGAAGACCGCACGCCATGTCTCGAGAATAGGCGCCTCGACGCCCTGCTCCGCTAACGTGGGCACATGCGAGATCGCACCGGGCCGACGCTTCGGTGCGGCGATCGCAAGCATTCGAAGCTGGCCCGCGACGACGGGCGGCGTCGATCCGGCCGCTGACGAAACCGCGCCCTGGATATGTCCGCCCATGAGCGCAGTCGTCGCTTCCGCGCTCGTCTTGTAGACGACCAGCTTCAACCGCCTGGGATCGACGCCCGCAGCTTTGGCGGCGGCGGCGAGCACCGCATGAGAGGTGCCCCCGCGCGCGACCACGCTGAACGCGATCGATTCCGGATCCGTCCTGAGACGCTCGATCAGATCCCGCATTGTCTTGAACGGTGAATTCGACGGCACCATGAAGGCGCTGTAATCGATGAATGCGAGCGCAAGCGCCGGGAAGTCACCGTACCGCGCGGGAGTCAGCCCCTGAATCTGGTTCGTGAAAAGCGTGGACGTCGCCTGCAGCAGAAAGTGTGGATCGCCAGGATGTTGCGCGAGATACGTGACGGAAAGCGCCTGATTGCCGCCCGGCTTGTTGACCACCAGGATGGGTGTCGACACGAGCTTCTGCTCCTGAAGCACCTTCGCCATCAGCCGCGCGACCGCATCGTTTCCACCGCCGGGCGCCGTCGGAAGAACGATTTCGACCTGCTTTTCGGGCTTCCAGGCGGGCTGCGCCCAGGCGTGCGTGATGATCACAGCGCTCAGGACAGCGCTCGCCAACGTTCGCTTCATCGACTGCCTCCTGCTATTGCGGGTTATCGACCGCGTCGGTACGCTCAGCGAGATTCTCGCCTATATCCGCGGACAGAATACATCCTCTGCGCGGCACGGCGCGACAGATCTGGCGGATGTGACGAATCGACGGGAGGACTGATGGCGGCGAGCAGAGTCGAGAAAAGGGTTTTCTGGTTCGACGACGGGAAGCGTCCCAACGTCGCCGACGCGCTCGAGAAAGAGCCCGACGTGATCGTGCACAAGCTCGCGTTCGATGGGCCGCCCGCCGATAACTGGGGCGCCATGTCGGCATCGCAGGTCTACTGCATCACTTCGGCGCGGCACGAAGTACCCGACGAATACAAGTGCACGCCTGCGCTCCTCGCGCGCTGTCCGGATCTTATCGCGGTCTCGACAACCGGCGCAGGCTACGACACCGTCGATGTAGGCGCGTGCACGGCGGCAGGCGTGCTCGTCGTCAATCAGTCCGGAGCGAACGCCGACGCCGTTGCGGAGCACGCGGTCGCGATGCTCCTGTCACTCACGAAGAACATCCCGCAGACCGACCGCTCGCTTCGCACGGTGCGTGGTATCGACCGCGAAGTATTCAAGGGATGGAACGCGCACCGCCGCACGATCGGTCTTGTCGGGATCGGCGAGGTCGGGCGGCGAGTCGCGCGCATTTGCGGCCAGGGCCTCGGGATGCGGGTTCTCGCGTACGATCCGTACGTGACGAAGGAGCAGTGCGAGACGCGCGGTGCGACCAAAGTCGATCTCGACACGCTGCTCTCAGAATCGCGCTTTGTGTCGATTCACTGCCCGCTCAACGACGAGACCCGCGGCATGATCGGCTCGCGCGAGCTGGCAGCAATGCCGGCCGGCGGTTACGTGATCACCACCGCACGCGGCGGCATCATCGACGAAGAAGCGCTCGAAAAAACGCTCGCGTCCGGACACATTGCCGGCGCAGGCATCGACGTGTGGGTGCAGGAGCCTCCGCCGCTCTCACACCCGCTGCTCAAGTTCGATCAGGTGATCGCAACGTATCACACGGCGGGCGTCACGTACGATTCGCGGCGCAACATGGCCGAGTGGAACGCCGAGCAGGTCGTTGGGATCCTGCGCGGCACGCGTCCGCCGCGTCTCATAAATCCCGACGCGTGGCCGCTGTACGTGCAGCGCTTCGAACGTATTTTCGGGTTCCGGCCGCAGGGAGAAGCGCGATGAGGCGCGCCCGGATTCGCCATCGAGCGCCGGCACAGCGCAATTTTCGACTCGCGGCTGCGCTCGTGCTTGCGGGCCTCACCGCTTCCGAAGCGGCAGCGCAGGCGTCCTATCCGACGCGGCCCATTCGGCTGATCGTTCCGTATCCGCCCGGCGCAGGCACGGACTTCACCGCCCGCACGATAGGAGAACAGTTCTCGAAAGTGCTCGGGCAGCCCGTCGTCGTCGACAATCGGCCCGGCGCTGCTGCGACACTCGGACATGGGCTGGTCGCGAAAGCCGTGCCGGATGGTTATACGCTGCTCCTCGCGACGACCGGCGGTCTCGTCTCGGGCCCTGCGCTCGTCGGCTCGAAGATTCCGTACGACCCGCTCAGGGATTTCGCCACGATCGGGCTTGCCACGTACGTACCGTACGCACTGATCGTCACCGCGAGTCTGCCCGCCCACAACGTGAAAGAGCTGATCGATCTCGCGCGCGCCTCGCCACGCAAGCTGAACGTCGCCTCGCCCGGTGTCGGCACGCCCAACCATCTCGGCGCAGCGCAGCTCATGACACTGACCGGCATCGAGCTCGTGCACGTGCCATACAAAGGCGGGTCCATCGCGGTCACCGATCTGATCTCCGGAAACGTGCAGGTCCTGATTACGGGACTCCTGCAAACGCTGCCGCACCATCGCGCGGGACGACTTCGAATACTCGGCGTAGGGCATCCGCAGAGACTGAAAGCCTATCCGGAGATTCCTGCGATCGCCGAGACGGTGCCGGGCTACTACAACACCGGCTGGTGGGGCATCGCGGCGCCCGCAGGCACCCCGAAAGCGATCGTCGAGCGGCTGAACGGGATCATGAACAAGGCGCTCGCGACGCCCGATATGCAGCAGCGGTTCGAAAAGAACGGATTGGAAGTCGCGACCACTACCCCGCAGGAATTTCACGACATGCTCAAAGCGGAGCTGAAAATGTGGTCGAAGCTGATCAAGGACGCAAAGATCAGCGTCGACGTACTGCCGTGAGCGGATCACACACCGTCAGCGACATGCTTGCAACAGATTCGCCAGGTGGGTCGGACTCCGTGTTCATCGACTTCGCAGAGATGCGTGCCGCCGATGCGACGCCGATCGATCTCGCGAGCATCGTGACGGCAAAGGTGTTGCAGGACGTTGCGCTCGTGGCGTAACGGCCTGGAATCACTCGGCCCGCGCGCCTGAGGTCTTTACGAGCGGCGCCCACTGGTCGATCTGCGCTTTGATGAAGGCGCGGGAACGTCACCCACAGGCCGATGTGCTCGAAGTCGCGCATCGCATCGTAAGGCAGGTCGGGGTACATCGCTGCTGCAAACGCGAATTCGTGAGCGGCGGAAATGCGCATGCCGTATGCTCCAGGCGTCATCGATATCAAAACGGAGAACCATCATGCCTCAAGCGAGCCTCGGATTCGATCACGTCCATCTCGTCGCAAAAGATCCGCGCGCGACTGCCGGCTGGTACGTGGACAAGCTCGGGGGCGAAATCGTCAGGGACCTCGAGGTGCGAGGCGCCCCGCAAGTTTACGTGTCTTTCAATGGCTTCATCGTGATCGTGCGCGGGCAGCGGCCGGCCGAATCCGCGAATGAGAAGCCGGGCCTGCAGTGGGGCGTCGATCATTTCGGATTGCGCGTGAAAGGCGATTTCGACGGATTCTGCAATGGCCTGAAAGGAAAAGGCGTCACGTTCGGCCTCGAGCCGACGGATTTCAATTCGACGACGCGCATCGCGTTCATCAATGCGCCGGACGGCGTCAGCATTGAGCTGCTCGACAGAAAAGACCAGCGCTGAAGGCGCATTGCTGCGCCCCGCTATGACATCACTTATGTCATAGCGGGCACAAGGTTCGAAGCAATCCCGAAGCGTTCGGAGCTTTACTGCGGCGCCCAGGCCGGAGGCGCCATCTCCTTGACGTCGCTCATCACTTCGACGACGACGGGCTTGTTGCTGACGCTCAACGCTTCCTGCAACGCGCCTCTGATCTGACCCGGCTGCTCGACACGCATGCCGACGCAGCCCATCGCTTCGGCGACTTTCGCGAAGTTGAAATCGCTGAAGCGCCACAGCTCGTCCGACCGTCCGTACGGCTTGCCGTCGTAGTTTTTGTTGAGCGACGGGTATTCCTGGCTGAGCGCCTCGTTGTTGTTGACGAGCACGACGAGATTGATGCCGTAGCGCAGCGCCGTCTCGAGCTCGGTCATATGGTAGTACATGCCGCCGTCGCCGGTGAAACACAGCACCGGGCGATCCGGCAGCGCGCATTTCACACCCATCGCGCCGGGCAGGCCCCACCCCAACGACCCTGCGCAGCGGATGTAGCGCTGGCCGGGATGTTTCAGGTCGACCATCTGGCTCGTCCACATGCCGGCATGGCCCGTATCGGAGACGAGCACACCGTTCGGAGGAAGCACTTCGGTGATTTCCTTGCAGATGCGCGCGGGGTGTATGGGCGTTGCATCGGAATTCAGCTTCGCGTTCGCCTTCTCGCGCCAGTCCTTCACGAGCTGCTGAACATGCTGGACCCACGCTTTCGTCGTACCTTCGACGGGCTTCACAGCGTCGATCAGCTTGCGCAGCGTCACCTTCGCATCGCCGAGCAGCGCGACCTTGTTCGGATAGTTGCGCCCGAGCTCCGTCGCCTCGATATCGAGCTGCATCACGGCCGTACCCGGCCGGACGAGCGCCCAGTTGCTGGTCACCATACCGCCCCCGGGACAGCCGATCAGAAATATGAGATCGGCTTCGGAGAGGGCGCGATTCGCGCACTCACGTGAATACGTGCCGGTCACCCCGACCGACAGCGGATGCGTGTCGAGGATCGTGCCTTTACCGTTGAGCGAAGTCGCGACAGGGATCTGGAGCTTCTCTGCGAGCGCCACGACTTCGCGCTGGGCCTGCGAGCTCGCGACCCCGCCGCCCGCGAGGATCAGCGGCTTCGCGGCTTTCGCAAGCACCGACGCGGCTTCGCGCACGCGCTCGGGTTCCGGCTCAGGCCTGAAAGGCGGCACGCTCGCGAACTGCTTTTCGACGAGCGCTTCGGCATCGAGCTCGCCGAGGGGGACATCGGAGGCGCGCCCCTGGAATCGCAGATGCACCGGACCCGGCATGCCGGACACCGCAGCTCTGAACGCCTGACGGAGGAGATCGGGCATCCGCGCAGGCGAATCGACGTTCATGTTCGCTTTCGTGACACCGTTGAACTGCTCGAAGTCCTCGACTTCCTGATAAGCGTGCCGATAGCGCGAAGCGACGGCAGGACCGCCGGAGATCGCGATCACCGGCGAGCGCGCCATGAACGCGTCGCGCAGGCCCGAGGCGAGATTCGAGGCACCGATCGGCTGCGCCGCGCACACGCCCGGCCCACCTCGCGCGCGCGCGTAACCGTCCGCCATATACGCAGCGGCTTTTTCGCTGTGCGCGACGACACGCCGTATGTCCATGCCCTCCATCGCTACGAGCGCCTTGGAAAGCACGTTCGGCACGTAAAAAAGATGCGTGATGCCGTAGCCCTGCATCATCTCGGCGAAAAGTTTCGCCCCGGTGGTCTTTGCCATGATCGTTCCGTCTAGTTGTTGGTGGAATTTGGATACTTGTCGAACCACGCGAACACGCGCTTCCAGCCGTCGATCGCCGCGTGCACGCGGTACTGCGGACGGTCGACTGCGAAGAATGCGTGTCCCGCGTTTTCGTACGTGTGAAATTCGTACGTCTTGCCGAAGCGCTTCAGCTCTTCCTCGGTCTTCTTCCATCCCGGCATGTGGTGAATGATGACGACGCCCGGATAAGGCCCGGCGCCGAAGGGCCGGGCCAAGTACGCGTCGATCTCGTCGCCCATGTGTCCGCGAATGTTTACGGTCTCGGCGAATTGTGCTTCGTAGGTCAGCTGTCCTCTCCTTCGGATCGCACGAACGTCCTCGGTTGTTTGCTGCCATTGTCGCAGCCTTGCGTTCAGGTGTCATTCGACGCGGCGCATCGCGTTTGACCGCCTGCTAAACTCCCGACATTGAGAAGTCTGCCGCTCCACGCACGATGCGCTGGTCTGTCTTTCGCACCCACCTGCCGCTCACCGTAGTGCTCGCGTCCCTGCCGCTTGCGTTGTTTGCGGCGGGCGTGGTTTTCATGCTGTGGCAGCAACAGCAGTATCAGTTCGAGTTGCAGCAGAGAGCGCGGGCACGGGCTATCGCGGTGGCGGTCGAGAAGGAGATCGCCAGCAGCGTGCGACAGCTCCGCTACATGGCAAGCTCGCCGCTGCTCGGAAGCGCCGCGTTAGAGCCGTTCATGGACAACGCGCGCCGGGCGCTTGCCACGACCCGGGAGTGGAACAACATCATCGTTTTCGCGGACGACGGGCAACAGCTTCTCAATGTCCGCTATCCGCCGGCCGTGAACCGTTCCCCGGCGGGCCAGGCCCATGTGAAGGCAGTGCTCGCATCGGGCGAGCCCGGCGTTTCGGATCTCTTCATCGGCCCCGCATCGAAGCGCCACGTGATCGCAGTCACCGTCCCGGTCATGCGCGATGGCCGTGCGGTTTATGCGGTGTCCGCAGCGCTCGATTTCAAACCATTCGACACGCTCGTCCAGCAGGGCGCGACAGACGCGAGCGTCGTAGCGATCTGGGACGGTCAGCACCACTTCATCTCCCGGAGCCTCTCGCCGGAAACATTCCGAGGTCAACGCCCGGTGCCCGAGCTTATCGAAGCTGCTCGGTGGACCAAGGAAGGCTGGCAGCGCTTCACGACCCACGAAGGCACGCACGTGTTCACGGCGTGGACACCGATCGCTTCGACCGGCTGGACGGTTGGTGTTGCAGTGCCCTCCGCCGCCGCCGATGCGTTTCTGCGCCGCTATCTCTGGTTTCTTGCCGTCGCCGAGCTGCTGATTCTGGTGATGGCATTGCCGATCGGGCTCAGGCTTGGCCGCGAAGCCCGAGAACGCATGCGAGTAGAAGCAGAGCGGGATCGCCTCCTCACACTGGAGCGCGAAGCGAGAGCGGTCGCGGAAAATGCCAGCCGGTCGAAAGACGAATTTCTGGCCATGCTCGGTCACGAGCTGCGCAATCCGCTCGCCGCGGTGAGCAACGCCGTGCAGTTGCTGGAAAGTGACCGCAGCACGCCTGAAAGCAACGCATTCGCGCGCAAGATCATCGGCCGCCAGACGAGGCAGCTCGGGCGGTTGATGGACGACCTGCTGGACGTCGGCCGCGTCATCACCGGAAAGATCCATCTCCAGAAAGAGCCTGTCGAGCTGTCGGAAGCGGCGGAACACGCGCTCAACACGGTGCGCGCCGCGGGTAACGCCGCCGATCACCCTGTAACGTTCGACGGCGAGCGCGTGCACGTCGAGGCGGATCGAGCGCGTATCGAACAGATCGTCATCAATCTCGTCTCGAACGCGATCGCCTATACGCCGTCGGGCGGGGCGATCCGGGTTTCGGTGAAGCGCGACGGGGCGGATGCGGTCCTCACCGTCGAGGATGCCGGCATCGGCCTCGATGCGCACGAGCTCGAGCACGTATTCGACCTCTTCTTCCAGGCGAAAGGCGAGTTGCATCGTAAAGGCGGTCTTGGGATCGGCTTGACGCTGGTGCGCCGCCTCGTCGAGCTGCACAGCGGCACGGTAGCGGTCGCAAGCGAAGGTGCGGGTAAAGGCGCGCGGTTTACGGTGCGGCTGCCCGCGGTCGAGAGCCCGCGCATGGAGACAAAATCCGAGCCGTTGGCGACGCGCGGACGACAGGCGCTTTCGGTTTTGCTGATCGAGGACAACGAGGACGCGCGTGAATCGCTCGCGCGGATCCTCAGGCTGGAAGGACACACGGTGCATGTGGCCGGCAACGGCAAGAGCGGTGTGGAAACCGTGGAGCGCATCCGCCCTGACGTCGCAATCGTGGATATCGGCCTGCCGGGAATGGACGGTTACGAAGTTGCAAGAAGACTCCGTGCAAACAAGGACTACCGCTTAATGCTCGTCGCATTGACGGGCTATGGCCAGCCGGAAGACGAACGGCGCGCCCGCGAAGCGGGATTCGACGCTCACCTCGTGAAACCGGCAGAGTTCGTCAAACTGCGCGCCCTGCTCCGCTCCGCCGCGCGCGCTGCAGCCTGACGTACGAGCGCCTCACACGCATAATGCACTCCCGAAGGAGATTCGACGTGAGCTTCCGCTGGAAAATGGTTCAGTTGTTCTGCGCGATTGCGCTCGCGCTCAGTGGCCCCGCAGCCGCTGCCGACGCCGGTCAGGCGCAATACAAGCCCAAGCTCGGGCAGAAGGGCAAGGACGTCGTGTGGATACCTTCGCCCGAAGACATGGTCGAGAAAATGCTCGACATGGCGCATGTGACTTCGCGGGATTTCGTGATCGACCTCGGCTCCGGAGACGGACGCAACGTCATCGCTGCCGCGAAACGCGGCGCCCGCGCCCTCGGCGTCGAATACAACCCCGACCTTGTTGCGCTTTCGCGCCGAGCCGCGGCCGCGGCCGGCGTAGGGGAAAGAGCCAGGTTCGTGCAAGGGGACATGTACGAGGCCGACATCTCGCAGGCGAGTGCGCTCATCCTGTTCCTCATTCCCAATAACCTCATGAAGCTCGCGTCGAAGTTCGTCGGGCTCAAGCCCGGCACGCGGATCGTATCGAATACGTACGAGATCGGCGGCGGGTGGGACCCGGACGCGACCGATCGGCTGCAGCCGTGTCTCACGTGGTGCGTTGCGCACCTCTACATCGTGCCGGCACAAGTCGAAGGCACCTGGCAGCTGCCGCACGGCGAGCTTACGCTCGAGCAGTCGTTCCAGAAAATTACGGGGATCCACGAAGTCGAAGGTATACGCGTGCAGATCGAGAACGGCGTGCTGCGGGGAAACGAGATTCGCTTCACCATCAACGCCGTGGAATACACGGGGCGCGTGAACGGAGATTCGATGGAAGGGGTCGCCAAAGGGCGTATTGCATCGCAGTGGACGGCGAAGCGAATCGGCGACTGATCGCGCAGTGCGTTCGTAGCGCTACGTCTCGCGTTCGAATCTCTGACTCCCCAGCTGCTGTAGCGCTGCCCCAGTCACGCGCTGCACCGTCCAGTCGGTCATCGCGACCGCGCCTAAAGACCGATAGAAATCGATCGCGCGCGTGTTCCAGTCGAGCACCGCCCATTCGAAGCGTCCGCACTTGCGCTCGACCGCAACTCTTGCGACGAACGAAATGAGCGCCCGCCCGATGCCCTGACCTCGCGCGTGCGGCCGGACATAAAGATCTTCCAGATAGAGACCTGCGCGACCTGCGAACGTCGAGAAGTTATGGAAGAAGACGGCGAAGGCCACCGCCTCGCCGCGCAGCTCCGCGATGATCACTTCCGCAACGCGACGCGTGCCGAACAGCTCGTCTGCGAGCGTTGCTTCGTCCGCAGCGACCTGCTCGAGCAGGTGCTCGAATTCGGCGAGCTCGCGTATGAGCACGAGCAGCAGAGGCACATCGTCGCGGCCGGCATAGCGAAAGTAGAGATCCGGCACGGGTGTGGAGTAGCGCCCCGACATACCGGTGCCGCCCTACTGCTTCTCGACTTTCGCGAGCTTCATCACGCGCGTCTGAAAACCGATGTCCTCGTCGATGAATGCCCTGAACTCGGCGGGCGTGGACGCAACGCCCACGAGTCCCAGCTCTTCGAGCTTCGCTTTCACTTCCGGCGTCGAGATCATCTTCCGCACTTCCACGTGAATGCGGTTCACGCGAGCCTGCGGTGTTCTTGCCGGAAACCACAGGCCATAAATCCCTGTAAAGATCACGTCGGGGTAACCAAGCTCCTTGAAAGTCGGTATATCGGGCAGGATCGGCGCGCGCTCGGGTCCGGTCAGACCCAGCGGCCGCACGCGGCCATCCCTGATGAACGGCTGCACGAACACCGTTGAAACGTACGTCATCTCGATCTGTCGGCCGAGGACGTCGGTCATGGCCGGACCGCTGCCCTTGTAAGGCACGTGCTGGATCTGAACGCCCGCCGCGGCATTGAAGAGCTCCGCCACCAGGTGCGTGATATTTCCGGCACCACTCGAGCCGTAGCTCAATTTCCCCGGCTTTGCTTTTGCGAGCGCCACGAGCTCTTTAACGGAGTGCGCTGGAACGCCCGGGTGTACCACAACCACGAGACCGTACGAGCGTGCGACCTGCGTAATCGGCGCGAAATCGCGAATGCCGTCGTATGGCAGCTTCTTGTACAGCACGATGTTGCCGATGAACGAACCCGTCGTGATCAGCATCGTGTAGCCGTCGGGCGCCGCTTTCGCCACGAGGTCGATGCCGACGATGCCGTTCGCGCCGGGTCGATTGTCGACGACGATGTTATGTCCGAGACCCGCACCGACTCGCTCCGCGACGAACCGCGCCATGATGTCGAGCGTGCTTCCCGCCGTGAACGGCGCAATGAGTCTCACGTGACGCGCGGGGTATGCTGCGTCCGCGGTACTCTCCGGCCGCTGAGCCGAAGCAGAAGATGCGGCGACCACGATCAAGAACAACCACAACGATCGCGAGATCCTCATCGCGTTCCCTCCCTGTCGGGTGGAGGCAGTATAGTCGCGCGTGACGCTCACGCCCACGTGGCCCGTCGCGGGGCGGCGGAAAAGCAGGAATTTGCCGACCGCGGCGTGATGGCGATGCTTTGGCCGATCGCGCTGCCGATCGCTTTCGTGATGTATGGCGCGCTCGGGATCGTGAACCGCGTCATGCGGGACAATCCGAGCTAGATGCGCGCACAGTCCGGCGGGATTGGGAACGAATCGCGCCCCTCGGCACGACCGCCGAAATCTTTAGGGTAGCCGTGTGAACTTTACCCTACCGCCCGCGCCCCTTTTAGCCGAAGCTCTGCGTCGCGGCTAATGTAGTCGCCCCTACAGCACGGATCATGGCCGAAGAACGAAGAAATCATTGGAATTTCGAAAACACCGACACCGGCTGGACATGGACCGTCTCACGAGCGGACGGATCTCGCGAGGCATCGACCCGAGCTTTCAGAACGCTCAAGGAATGCGCCGACGACGCGATCAGCCACGGCTACGTCGCATGGCGTGCCGAAGAAGAGCGCCGGCGCGACCTGGTGCTCGGCGTGAAGAAGGCGCTGAAGCGCGACGTAGCGCAGGATTGAACCTACAGCCTCTGCCGCGCAGCCGTGACACGGCCGCATCAATAAAGCAGCACCGACCGACGCTCGTCCGCCCACGACTGCTCGTCCCGGGCGGCGAGCACATCGAGGTCGCCCGCTTCGGCGGCGGGATCATCGACCCATTCACGTAGAAGCTCGCTACCGTTGATGAGATCGATCGCCAGGCGGTCGTGCTCGTATTCGTACGGGAAATCCCGCCAGAGCTCGTAATCCGGCCGGAGTCTTCGCAGAGCTTTGAACGCGAGCGCCTGCAACCGCCACGGTCGAAAAGCATCGTGGTCGTAAGCCGCGTCCTCGACATGCATCTGCACGCCCGCGCAGAGCTTGCCCGCATGCTTGTGGAATGTCGGCTCGAACCAGCACTCGCGCAGCCTGCAGCCGCGCAACCATTCTGGCGCGAACGCCTGCATTTCCGAGAGCAGCGCACGCGCGTCCAGATCGGGGGCACCGAAGAGCTCGAGCGGCCGCGTCGTGCCCCGCCCTTCCGAAAGCGTGGTTCCTTCCAGCATCACGGTTCCGGCGTAGCAGCGCGCCATCCACAGGTTGGGCGCGTTCGGGCTCGGATTGACCCATACACGGTCGCCTAGCGGCCAGCCGTAACCGGGCGCGAGCGCGGGCTCCCAGCCCTCCATCTTCACGACGTGATGATCCACATCCAGACGAAGGGTCGCGACGAACCACGCCGCCAGCTCCCCCATCGTGAGGCCGTGCCGCATTGGCATGGGCGCTGCGCCTACGAAGCTTTCCCACCCCGCGCGCAACGTGAGCCCTTCTACAGGTCTGCCCGCGGGGTTCGGGCGGTCGAGCACGTAAACGCGCTTGCCGTGCTTTGCCGCTGCTTCGAGCACGTAGCGCAACGTGGTAATGAACGTGTAAATGCGGCAGCCGAGATCCTGCAGATCGACCAGCAGCACGTCGAACGTGTCCATCATCTGCACCGTGGGACGCCGCACTTCGCCGTAAAGGCTGAAGACCGGAATGCCATGCACAGGGTCGACGAAGTCCTCCGACTCGACCATATTGTCCTGCTTGTCGCCGCGCAGCCCATGCTGCGGACCAAATGCCGCGGTAAGCTCGACGTCGACGAGCGCCGCGAGCGCATCGAGCGTGTGCTCGAGCTCCGCCGTCATCGACGCGGGATGTGCAAGCAGCGCCACGCGCTCGCCGGCGAGCGGTTTTCTGAGCGCCGGCTCTTCCAGCAGCCGGTCAATTCCGAATTTCATCGAGCTCGAGCACGAACGCGTCGCGGTGGTGGAAATCCGGCTTGCCCGGAGGATGTGCAAGCGCCCAGTACGAGAGCACACCATCCCGGTCTTCGATCACCGCTGTCAGCGAAAGTGAAAGCGCGTCGCCGGCGTGCATGGGCGAGAGGCGCGTGAGACGTACCAGGGCGTCAAGCTCGAGGGTTACCGATGTGCGACGCACGGTCACTCCCGGGTCCAATGCGTCCTCCTGAAGCCACGCCCCGTCGCGATATGCATCGAAGCTGTACGCCGCCCACTCGCCTGACGGCGAGAAATTGAACTCGTGATACGCAGGTGCGGTTCCCCGCCTCACGAAAATCTCGCAGCAGGTGTGCTGCCAAAGGCGCTCGGCTACGCGAGCCTGCCGCGCCCGCGGTATCCGAAGCCGATCGAGCGCACCATCGATCATGTACATCACCGCCAGCGTTCCGTCCGTATACCTCTGCAAACGCGCTCGGATGCTGTGCACGGCATCGGCCGGTGTGTCCGGATGCGGTGTAAGGGTGACGGTGCGCACCGGGCCGTGCGGCACCGAAGTAAGATCCGTAGCCAATGTACCGCTCGTGACGCCTGCTGCCATTGCGAACGGATTATACGTGCGTCGCCGGCGGCTCACTCCCCCGCAAGCGCGGGAAGATTCGGATAACATGAGCCCCCGTACGTCCTACCGAACCAGGAGTCGCCATGTCCGAGTACACGACACAGGAGCTGTCCGAGGAGCGGCTTAGACAGGCCGCTGAAGAATTCGTCCGGCAGGGGGTCGACATTCGCGCCCGGGTCCACGATCTGACGCTCGCCGCGCTGCAGAGCCGCCGCTTCGATCGTGACGCGATGCGGGATGTGTTCCGTGCAGTCACCGCCGGCGTGGCTACCGGCGCGGAAGGCTCGCCCGACATGCGCCAGGCGTTGGCCGACGGCTTGAAAGGCATGGACCAGGCGCTCGCCCGTTCGGCGGAAGCCGGCGCAACGGCGTTGAAACAGCTCGCCTCCACCGGCAGGAATTTCTCGGAAAGCGATCTCAAGGCAGCGCTCGCAAGCCTGAAAAGGCTCGAGGACGATTTCGTCGCGACGATCACCAATGTCGCGGACGCGGCCTCCGGGCCGGTGCAGCCGCAGCTGCGCGGTGCGCTCGGAGACCTGACGCATGCCGGCACCGAAACGGGCAAGCAGCTCGCGCTCGCCATGAACGAGCTCGTCTTTCGCTTCGCCAATTTTTCGCTTGATGCCGGCATCGCGGGACTCGAGGCGGCGGGGGAATTCGGCGCCCGCTTCGCCAATCTCGCGAGCGGCATCCTGTCGGGCGTTGCGGACGCGCTCCAGAAAGATTCCGAGGCGCGCAAACGTGTCTAGAGACTGCGCTTCCGTCTAGCGCCGCCAGCGCCCGCACGCCTGTCATGCTGAGGGAAACCGTAGGTTTCATGCGGGACCTGCCGCGCCTGCAGGAGATCAGCGCGGTCCTGATCCGGCATGGGCTCGGAGACATCGTCAGGCGCTTCGGCGTCGGCACGGTGCTAGAACAGGCCGGCCAGATGCTGAATTTCCGCGCCGCCTCCGAAAGCGTGCGTCTCACGCCCGCCGAGCGCATGCGTCTCGCGCTCGAGGAGCTCGGGCCGACCTTCGTGAAGCTCGGCCAGGTCATGGCGACACGCATCGATCTCTTTCCGCCCGACTGGATCGCCGAATTCGAAAAGCTGCACAGCTCCGTGCCGCCGGTGCCGATCGACACGTTGCTTCCCGAGATGACGCTCGCGCTCGGCCGCTCGCCTTTCGATGTGTTTCGCGACCTCGAGCGCGAGCCTTTCGCCTCCGCCTCCATCGCGCAGGTACATCGGGCGAAACTGCAGGACGGCACACCGGTCGTGCTGAAGGTGAGGCGTCCCGGCATACGCGAGAAAATCGAGGCCGATCTGCGCATCCTCGAGCAGCTCGCCGCGCTTCTCGAGTCCGAAAGCTCCGAGGCGCGGCGCTATCAGCCGGTTGCGATCGTCGGCCATTTCGCGCGGTCGCTCGAACGCGAGCTCGATCTCGCTCTCGAAGCGCGAAACGTCGAGCGTTTTGCGAGCAACTTCGCCGGCGACCCGGTCGTCGTCGTCCCCAAGGTATACGCCGAGTGGACGAGCCCCGTCATGAACGTCCAGGAGCAGATCGTCGGCATTCCAGGGACCGACATGGCCGCGGCCGAAGCCGCCGGATTCGATCGCAAGCTGCTCGCGGCCCGCGGTGCCGAGGCGGTGCTCCGCATGATACTCATCGACGGTTTCTTTCACGCGGACCCTCACCCCGGCAACGTATATTTCCTGCCCGGGAACCGCATCGCGATCATCGATTTCGGTATGGTCGGGCGGTTGAGCCCGCTGCGACGCAATCAGGTGATCGACCTGCTGGCCGGCCTCGCGCGGCTGGACGAGGCGCCCATGATCGACGTGCTGCTCGAGTGGGCGGGCGACGCTTTTGTCGACGATGTGAGACTCGCGGCCGATCTGAACGATCTCGTGTTCGAGTTCGAAGGCGTACCGCTGAAAGACATACGCATCGCCGTGCTCCTGCGGCATTTCGCGGCGCTCGTGCGCGAGCATTCCATTGCGATTCCTTCCGACCTTGCGCTCATGTTCAAGGCCATCATCACGATGGAAGGGCTCGGCCGCCAATACGATCCCGATTTCCAGGTCGTCGATCACCTCGCGCCCCTGCTCCGCCGCGCGCGCATGGAGCGCTATCAACCGGAAGCGCTCGTCACGCGTGGCCGCAACGCCGTGACGGATTTTCTCGAAGTCGTCGGCAGCGTCCCCCGCGATCTTTCCCGCCTGCTGCGCGACGCGAGGCGCGGCAAGACGCGGATCGACCTGGATCTCAAGCGCCTTGATCAGTTCGGCACGCACCTCGACCGCACAATCGATCGGGCGACGGTAGGCGTTCTCAC
>Ga0075421_100001437_pt1 | contig 27860 bp, 27 predicted proteins | sample SoiMetdeltSBSDD5_FD_75292 | JGI IMG/M metagenome (GOLD analysis project Ga0075421, IMG submission 75292) | Bulk soil microbial communities from a Populus tree surrounding site in Tennessee, USA - Soil MetaG P. deltoides SBSDD5 | ecosystem: Environmental > Terrestrial > Soil > Tree plantation... | reverse complement strand
TTTTTCGCGTCACATTATTCGCCGCTTTTTGCCTGTTTTGCCGCCTCGTTCGCAGTTGTCAGCACAGCCACACCTGCTGGGGGCGCTTCCTCCCTGACATTTTCCACACGCATCACTTTATCTCCCCTCACAAAATTCTCCCCACCTATGCGGTTTGAGATTTTATCTCTTCATATCGAAAGCAGTCGGTTGTGTGGTCGTTGACCATCCCGGTTGCTTGCATATGAGCATAGCAAATGGTCGGGCCGACAAACTTGAATCCGCGTTTTATTAAGTCCTTGCTCATAGCCTCGGACTCATTAGTTTTAGCTGGGATTTCATTCAGAGAATTCCATGCATTCTGGATCGGCTTGCCGTTTACGAACTGCCAAATGTAAGCGTCAAAAGAGCCGAATTCCTCTTGAACCTTGAGAAATGCTCGCGCATTTCCAATTGCTGCATTAATCTTGGCACGGTTGCGAATAATTCCTGGGTTGTTCATCAGCGCGGCGATTTTTGCATCATCGTATTCAGCGACCTTCACCGGATCGAATTGATCAAAGGCGCGGCGGAATGCCTCTCGCTTTCTCAAAATTGTGATCCAGCTTAGGCCCGCCTGTGCCCCTTCGAGTACGAGAAATTCGAACAAGTGCTGATCATCGTGAATCGGAACGCCCCACTCGGTATCATGGTAAGCGATGTAAAGCGGATCAGATGCGCTCCAGGCGCAGCGATTCTTTCCTGTCATTGATTGCTCCACTTAAGAAAGGTTCTAGCGGAAAATAAAAGAGTCAATGAAAAACGCCAGTATCACTGGCGTTATGCTTGATTCACCAATCGGATTTAATGATGTCCGTTGCCACTATGGTCGGAGTCGTCATGGACGTGTCCATGAGCAAGCTCATCCGGCGTGGGTTCGCGCAGCCCCGTAATCTCCACCTCGAAGTGGAGGCGCTCGCCAGCCATCGGGTGATTGAAATCCACCGTAATATCTTCCTCATCCATCTCAACGATCAACACTTCGGCCTCGTTGCCTTCTTCGTCGATAATTGGGACCAACATCCCAACTTCCGGTTCGAAATCGTCAGGCATCCCGTCGCGGCTGATCCGCCCAATGTCGTCAGGATCATAATCGCCGTAACCGTCTTCTGGCTCAACAACCACCGACTTTTTCTCCCCGATATGCATTCCCACCAGTGCATTCTCTAAGCCGGGAATGATGTTTTCATGCCCATGCAGATACATCAGGGGATCGTCCGGTTCGCTCTCTTCCACTAGCGTTCCATCGTCTAGCCGCAGCTTGTATTGCACTGTCACGACGACATCATCTTTTACCGTGTCCGGGGCCATCTTCGACTCCTATCGTGAGTTTGCTTCATCAAAGAGGGCGCAATCCCTCAATTGCGAGTATAACCTCAGAGGGTATGAGGTTCAATAATGCGGTTTGGACGTTGGAATCCAACTTCGAATCCTGTACAATCGCCTTGTCTGCCCTTATGGAGCAAAGCCCCTGTGAGCCGCACCTCTCGCGTTCTAACAACAATACTCGGATTGGGGGCGGGGGCAATTGCAGGCTCGCTGTTGAGTCGCCGTGCCATGCTCGCAATCAATCCAGGCTATTTTAGTGGCAAAGTCGTCATGATTATCGGTGCATCGCGCGGCATTGGGCGCGAGCTGGCGCTCGACTTTGCTGGGGCGGGTGCAAATCTGGTACTGGCAGCCCGCAGTGAGGATCAGTTGAGCGTAGCTGCGGCAGAGTGTGCCATAATCCAACCCGGAATCCACATTCTCATCGCCCCGATTGACATCACCGACGAAGGGCATTTGAAGCACCTGACTAACTCGGCAATGGATAGTTTCGGACATATCGATATTCTGGTGAACAATGCGGGAATCATGCAGGGCGGGGCGCTCTATGAGATCGGTGGAGTATCGCTGCGCAAACACTTCGAGGTCAATGTGCTTGGCCCCATGCGCCTCACCCAAATGATCTTGCCCTACATGTTGGCCCGCAGGCAGGGTCATATCGTGATAATGGCTTCGGCAGCAGGTCGCCATTCAATGCCTTTCTTCGCTGCCTACAGCGCAACCAAACATGCGCTGATTGGTTTTGCCGATGGCCTCCGCCGCGAACTTGCTGGGACAGGCATCAAAGTAACGACGGTCAACCCCGGCTTCACTGATACAGAGATGGTATCCGATGCACAGCGAGCGTGGCATCGTATGGGTTTCTCGATGATTCCGCCGGAATTGGTGGCGAAGCGTGCCCTTGAGGCAATTCAGTTAGGGCTAGTTGAAGTGAATATAGGCTGGCTGGAAACCTTCGGTGGATGGGCCAACGGGATCGTTCCGGGGGCGGCAGATCTCTACTGGCGGATCTTTGCACCCTCTGATCTCCCGCAGATTGCAGCCACACAGAACACCAAATAGTCTTAGGTTTTGCGTTGTTTGCGCTTCAGCCACCGATCCAGCATCAAGCGTGTGCTGGCGAAGGCAGCGATTTCTTCCATCGGAATCGTAGCATCCTTGAAGAAAGCTACTTCTTCCGCGTCATCTTCTGGATTCAGCACACCGCCGATTATTTCTGCCTCGAACATGATCACGATGCTGGCCCCGCCGAGTCCATCGCCTCCCACAACATCGATCAGTTGGGTAATTTGCACGTGGAGTCCAGTTTCCTCATGCACTTCGCGGATCGCCGCTTCGCGCGGGTCTTCCCCATAGTCAATGTACCCACCCGGCATTGACCATTTTCCTAGCTCAGGCGAGACTCCTCGTTTGACCAGCAGCAATTGATCATTTTTCGTTACGGCTACCACTGCTGCCACCTTTGGGTCGCGAAAATAAATAAAGCCGCATGCATGACACACGCGGCGCATCTTCTCAAGGTGCGGCGCGTATGTTAAGGGTTCGCCGCAATTCGGACAGTATTTCATCTGTTTCGGGTCGGTCAAGAGTTATCGCCGCCGCGACCGCGCGATTACCACGCCGCCGACGAGCAGAAGCACCAGCACGCCGAGCGAGATGAGCGCAACAGGGAGCGCCCGCACTGTTGATGCATAAATATCTCTACTCCCCTGCTCGAATGACTCAGTCGCCGCCTGATTCGCGCTCGCTTCACCTTCAGTTGCCGCGAAGCTCTGCATAGTTGCCTCGGCTACCTGAGTCGGCTGGGCGCTCCCGACGGGAGATTCCTTAGTCGATTTGTCTGAGCTTCGGCTAATCGGTTCTGTGTTGGTAGGCGCTGGCATTGGAACAGATGCGGCCATCGTTGGGACGGGCGTAGCGCTCATGAAGATTGCAGGCCCGCCCGTTCCGCTTGACCCGCCTGCACCACCTAACCCTCCACTAGTGTCACCGCCTGCGCCAGCTTCAGCGCCGCCGCCCATCCCCGGAGTGTTCAATGCGTCATAAGGTGGGAAAGCTTCCTCGGTAGCTGCTTCGGTTGATGCTGCTTCCATCGCGGTGATCCCCGTACTATCCTCAGCCTGCCCAGTTGCAGTACTCAGGGCTTGATCAGCCGCCGGAGCCATGGCCGCTTGCGGTGCAGCCGCTCCATACATCGCATTTTGGCCTAGCACAGCATAAGCAATCAGCCCTGCACAGATTAGGGTTGCAGCAATAGCCCCGCCTGCGGTCACAAGCTGCGGCAGTCCGATTAGCCCTAGCCTATCAAGCAGGCTGCGCCGTTCAGGTGCGCCATACTTAACAGGATCAAGTGTAAAGTTGCGCGGCACGCGGACTTGTTCCGCCAGCTTGAGGATCGCAACAATTGCCCGCAGTGCCTCAAGTTCCTGACCAAGCTCCGGTTCAGCCGCCAGCCTCTGCTCAAATGCAGCACGCTCTCCGGCTGGCAGCGCACCATCCAGATAAGCATTCAGTGTTATGAGATCACGTTCGTCTAATGGTGTCACGGGATTTTATTGCCGTCACAATTCAACGCAGTACAAATCTGCGATTCAGTTTTACGTTGGGGGGTTGCCTCGGCGCTCATTGTAAATTCTCAGTATTAAGACGATAAGAAGCGGGCAAAAGTTCCCCATACCCTTGCAGGCAGTCGCGCAGACTAGACCGCGCGCGGCTCAACCGAGACTTCACCGTGCCGAGCGCCGTCCCGACCACCTGCGCGATCTCTTCGTAGCTCATGCCCTCAATGTCTGAGAGGACAGACACAGTACGCTGTTCATCTGTCAATCCCTGCAAGCAGGTCATGATAGCGGCTTGCAAATCCATGCGCTGCGCGTAGCTCTCCGGGTTTTCACTGTGAGTGACCAGCGAGGCATCTGTCGCTTCGTCTTCGACGTATAGCGCATCGAGCGAGGCGTCCGGGCGGCGCTTACGTCGCCGGATTTCGTCATAGCACGCATTAGTCACGATCCGTAGCAGCCACGCCTTGAACGAACCCCCGCGAAAACTGCGTATCGCACGGTAAGCGGAGATGAACGCTTCTTGTGTTGCATCTGCGGCCGAATCAGGCTCACCCATGATCCGGTAGGCAACATTATACGCTTGCGTCTGATAGTTCAGAACCAGCGTATTATACGAATTCACGTCGCCGCGCTGGGCGGCGTGGATCAATGCTGCTTCGTCCATTTAGTACCCATTCCGAGGGTGTACTCTCTGACTACCCAACCTCACGTGCGCGCCGATTGTATCAGAAAATCTTGGCACTTAACACATGGTTAGGTATAATTTTCTTGTTCGCCGACGTGCTGGAATTGGCTTACAGGATCGCCTCAAAAGCGATTGTCCGCAAGGGCATGTGGGTTCGAATCCCACCGTCGGCATAAGAGAGACTGGTCATAGCATGTTGCCAGTCTCTTTTCTTTTCCTTGCTCTACAGTACAATACCAGCCATGCGAACTGTTAAGGAATACGAGCGGATCCTCTATCTATGGGAACAGGGAAACAATCAACTTGAGGTTGTCTGCTTGACAGGGATTCCAAGAGGAACCGTACGCGACTGCATCAAGCGCTTTGGTACAGTACATGGGCTGATAGAATATCAGCAATCATCTCTAAACAAGCACCATCGACCCAAAACTCTCGAAATTTTGATTAATAGTGAGCCTTGCAATGAGCCAAACATTTCCCAAGCCTATGCCTATTTGCTTGGACTTTATCTCGGTGATGGATACATCAACAAAGAACCTCGAACCTATAAGTTGCGAATTAGCATGGCAACTGTGTATCCGAATATTATTGAAAGTTGTATAAAAGCAATCACCACACTTGTTCCAAACAAGATTTTCTTCGCCAAGAAATTAGGTGCTTGTATCGATCTTGTTTGTCTGAACAACTACTGGCCCGAATTTTTCCCGCAGCATGGCTCAGGACGGAAACATACCCATCGTATTGTTTTAGAATCTTGGCAGGAACGAATCATTGAACAGTATCCATTGGCGTTTTTCAGAGGACTTTTTCACTCCGATTGCTGCCGTTCAAGCAATATACTCAGCGGGCAAGACTATCCTCGTTACGGGTTTACAAACAACTCGCTTGACATTAAGCAGCTATTTTCGAAAACTTGCGATTTGCTGGGAATTCATTGGACATTAGCATCCAATGGTAAAAACGTTCATATCGCCCGCCGACCAGACGTTGCCTTCCTTGATCAGCACATCGGGGCGAAATCGTAGCGATGCGGCGAGCACTTCTTACTCTTTTAATCGGATTGGGCATCGGCGCATTGGGCGGCGTACTCTTCGGATGGGTGCAGCCGATCCACGATCTGAGCGTCGGCGTGAGCAAGCTGCATCCTGAATACAAAGCAGATTACACCGTCATGGTTGGCGCAGCCTATGCTCTTGATGGCGATTGGGATACTGCTCAAGCAAGGCTTGGTGAGCTGGCCGAACCCGATCCGGCAGCTTACGTTGTTGTGCTGGCAGAGCAATATATAGCAGAAGGCCGCAGTCCCGACGATATTCGCAATCTTGTGCGCCTTGCCGCACGCTTTGGTTACACAACCGCGCCGATGCAGCCCTACCTTCCCCCATCCCAGCCCTGACCGATGACACAACAGCACCAGCATTTTCCCTGGTTAGCGTTGATCGTCGGCCTGCTTATTGGCGCAGCCGGGGGATTGTACTATGCGTGGTTCCTGAACCCCGTCGAGTTGGTTGATGTTGCGCCGAGCCAGCTTGTCCCTGCGGATCAAAGTGCGTATATCTTGTTGATCAGCCAGGCGTATCTACAAGACAACGATCTTGACCGCGCCAAAACGCGGCTCTTCACGCTAAAAGTTCATGATCTAGCTTCAACAGTCTCTCAAGAGGCCGATCAAGCTCTTGCCAATGGACGCGATCCAGACACTGTGCGCGCCTTCACTGCACTCGCTGAAGCTCTCGGCGGTCATCCTCGCGCCCTTGAGATCTTCTCGCTGACTACCCAGCCGACCTCCATTGCAGAAAATGGAACACCGACTCCGACATTTGAAGGAATACCAACAATCACACCTACGCCTATAGTTACTATCACCCCAACTTTACTCATCCTGACTTCGACACCTACGCCCGATATTGTCCACGAAACACGCTTCAATCTCATCACACTGACACCCATTATCTGTCAAGATGATTATCTCTATGGTCAGATTGAAGTCTATGTGAATGATTCAGATGGCAACGGTATTCCGGGCTTGCAAGTGAAAGTCGAATGGGAGGGGCAGGAGGATGATTTCTACACGGGCCTCAAGCCGGAAATTACCCCCGGTTATGCTGATTTCGCAATGGAGCCTAATAAACTCTACAAGGTGACCCTCGTTGGTCTTGCACCCGCCGTCGTCGGCATCGACAGCACACCCTGTACCAGCGACACGGGCAGCACTATCATTCCCACCTACCAGCTTGTCTTTGCCCCTGCTCCTGATCTCACCGAAACTCCCGCCCCTTAATTTGATAGTGAGCAAGAATAGCAAGGCGCTGCTTGACGCCAGTTTCGCCTACAGCTAGAATAGCCCCATACTAAACATCTTTCATAGAGCACTATTACTTGTCATTGTGAGGGAACCGGTGAGCAAACGTTGGCCCGGAAAAACTGTGATCGGCCTGACCGGAAACATTGGTACAGGAAAAAGTGTAGTACGGCGCATGTTGGAAGCGCTGGACGCCTTTGGTATTGATGCGGATGGTCTTGCCCACCGTGCCATGTCGCCGGGAGCGCCTGCCTACCAGCCTGTAATCGACACCTTTGGTAAGTGGCTTCTTGCGCCAGATGGTCAAATTGACCGTGCCAAGCTCGGTAAGGTGGTCTTCACTGATCCCGAAGCGCTACAGCGCCTTGAAGCCATTACCCACCCAATTGTGAAGCAGGTAGTCGATCTACTGATCCGCCGCTCGAAGAAGGATGTCATCGTCATCGAGGCGATCAAACTCTTTGAAGCCGGGATGGCGAATGACTGTGACTCGATTTGGGTAGTCGATGTGCCGCCCGATGTTCAGATCAAGCGCCTGGTCGAAGGACGCAAGATGGATGAAGACGAGGCGAAGATGCGCGTTGCCGCGCAGTCTCCTCAGTCCGAGAAGCTCGCTCGTGCCAGTGTTGTGATTTACAATGCCAACGCCTACGAGAATACTTTTGAGCAGGTTCAGAAGCATCTGAATGAAGTGCTTGGCAAGAAGCCAGAGGAAGCGGTCGAGCCCGCAGCCCCGGCTCCCGTCGAACAGCCTACGCCTGCTGTCGCCTCGACTGTCGCTCCAGTTCAGGAAGATGCCCTTACTGCCAAGCGCGGCGGCCCGAAGGATGCCGAGGCAATCGCCAATTTCATTAACAAAGTCACGGGGCAGTCACTTAGCCGCACTGATGTACTTGTGCGGTTCGGGCAAAAAGCTTATATGATGGTCGAATCGGGCAGCCAGATTTTGGCATTAGGCGGCTGGCAGGTCGAGAATCTTATTACACGTATCGACGAGATTCTTTTCTCGGAAAGCACCCCACAGGAATCAATCGTATCCAAGCTGATTGATGGCATGGAGAAGAATTCTAGTGATTTGCAGAGTGAGGTTTCGCTGCTGTTCCTTGCCCCAACAACACCTGATACCGTGAAGGATATTGTGCGGAAGAAAGGCTATGAGCTGATGCAGCCCGCCGACTTACGCATCCCCGACTGGCGTGAGGCAGCCGAAGAGTCTGCCCCACCGAATACCACCTTGAATGTCAAGCGTCTGCGTGAGGATCGTATCCTCAAGCCCATCTAACCAACATAATTAGTTGGGGCGCATTTCGACAGTATATCGTCGAAATGTGCCCCAATTTTGAGAGGTCAAATGTCCGAGTTTTTCAACCGTAATATGGAGAATCTGCGTAAGGGGCCGCTTGGCCCGCTTGTCGCTTGGATCGAAGTACACCCTCGCCTCAGCGCATGGATTGTGCTGGCTCTCGGAATGGTAATTTTGTTGGCATTTGAGGCGCGGGATGTTGGTCTGCTTCCTGGTCAGTGGGCTGCATTGATCATCGCGACCATTCTTGTTGCAGGAGCTTGCATCTGGATCATTAGCTGGGAAGATGCTGACGAGGTTGCTGAATCAGCCGAAGCTCCTGTCGAACAAAGCGAAGAAACTAAGCCGTAAGAGTTATACCCCAATGAAGAATCGTCAGGCCAGCGAAGTTCGCTGGCCTTATTGCTTGTCTGCTGCGTACAAGTTTAACGCTTCAACTCTCTAATCTGCTGGAAGCCAAGCACCAACACTACGAAGCCGGATAGAACAATCAGACGGTGAACCATCGCTTCTAGCGGCCCATTTTGTGATTGCCCTAATACTGTTGTTCTCTTGAGAATGGTCGAAAGTAAATGAGCAATTCCCAGAATAACCGCTCCGATCGATATCCAGTTGACGGATCGCCCGACAATGCCGCCCAGACCACGCACGGTGATGACCATCCAGACCGCCGCGAGGACTAGAATGACATCCAGAGCGATATTAACAGTTGCGTAATCCATCGTGCTCCCCTTCCGTTGAAGATTCCCGACACGACATCATAAATTCGCCATGCCGCAAGAATAAAGATTTCTCAGATCATCATAGTCCTATTGCATCAGAATCTCAAAACGGCAGAGAACAGGATGTCTCCGCCTTACTTCGTGTTTCTGTCGATTGTTTGCCACTTCCCATGACTATCGGCTATCTGCAATAAGTCATTTGCGGATCTACCACCATTGAAAATAAGTGGTCTCAACTGTGAAGAAAATCTCACCGGAAAGCAGATGCAGTTCAACCACCACCTGCGAACCCGGCAGGGCGGGCGGCGCTTTGAAGCGGACACTGGCGAGGCCGTTAGAATCCGTGTCGGGCATCTCAACTTCGGCGCGTGCTTGATCGTAGCGCAGGACAGCAAGTGATTTTGCACCCGCGACAGGATGGCCCTCGCCGTCCTCAACGTAAACGTACAGAGTTTGCTCACCGCCCTGCGGCACGGCGGGATGTTCCACCGATATGCTTACTCGAATCGGTGGGGGAGGTGTTGGTGTGCCATGTAACCGGATTGCCGCTTGTCCATCAGTATGGGGTGGTGGAAATGCTGCCAGATACGCTGCTCCAAGATCAGCGAGATGTACAGAGCCATCGGCTTCCCGCACAAGACGCGCGCGCTCGAAATCCTGTGCAAGTACGCCATTCTCTTGCCGTGATGCATCGAGCGCCATGCCAAAGGTTACATCGCCGCCCTGCGATACATAGAAATCTTTGAGGGCTGGATCGACCCTCAGATCGGGCTGAGGATCGCCAAGCCGCAGGTCTCGCCCAATCGGAGCGAGTTCTACGCCCCGTACAGTAAGCTGGAATTTCGCCCGTTGAAAGGTTTGCACCAGCGTGCCGTTTTCGTCCACATAGGCATCAGTTAAAGGATACCCAAACATGCTGATGCCGCCGCGCTGTTGGAAGGCATGAAGAAATGGGTCCCGAATGAGATGTCCGCTTTCAGGGAAATATTGAAGTTGCGCCCCCACGCGCTGCTGAACCGCCAGTGCGGTCATGCTGATAATGACCACCCCGGCCAACAGGTAAATTGGACCAGCCCGGCGCTCGACGCGCATCTTTAATCCTGCTGAATCTTGTTCTTGCCCGGCCTCAACGCACGGACTATACTGATTCATTATAGGGCCTCTAGTTAACCGTGCAATCGAACACTTATTCTATTGATTCTGCCTCAATGCAGACTCATCCAAACAAGGTTTCTTCCTCGCCAATGGATAACATCACGAACATCCTCACCATTAGCCTCGGTCAAATAAATGTCCGGTGGGGCGATCCTGATAGCAACATGACACGGATGCGTGAATGTATCGAAGAAGCCGCACGGCGCGGCTCCGATGTCCTGGTGATGCCGGAACTGTGGGATACAGGTTACGCCCTCGACCGAGCACAGGACTTGGCGACGATGAATGGTGAAGGACGCTTCGCAGAAGTCGCTGCCCTCGCCCAAGAGCATGGCATCCACGTGGTTGGTTCCATGCTAGAGTTAGGTTATCAGCAGGGAACCTCGCGCCCCAGCTACAATACAGCCGCCTGGTTCAGCCCGGAGGGTGCTGTTGCTGGCATATATCGCAAAATTCACCTGTTCCGTCCATTTCAAGAGGATCAGTACCTGCTGCCAGGGGGCGCACCTCATTGGCTTGAGCTTCCCTGGGGATTAACTGCACTCGCCATTTGCTACGATCTGCGTTTCCCTGAGTTGTTCCGTAGCTATCGACAGGCTGGCGTGAATATCGTTTTCATTCCGGCTGAGTGGCCGCTTCGCCGTCTGGCTCATTGGCAGACTCTGCTACGCGCCCGTGCCATCGAGAACCAGACAGTCATTGTGGCTTGTAACAGCGCTGGCGATAGTAACGGTAATGAGATGGCCGGGCACTCTGCTATCTATGATGCTTGGGGCGAGACAGTGGTGGAGGGTGGCACGCACGAAGACATTATCACGGCAACGGTCGATCTCAGCCATGTTGCCGAGATTCGCCAGAACTTCCCGATCTTTGAGGATCGCCGCCCTGATGTCTATGATTGCATCTGATTTTGGTGCTTATGGAGCAAACGGAATCCCGCCCATCTCCGCAATACACGATCCATCTGGCGTAGCCACCGGATTATTCAAAAACGCTGCCGCCATTTCGACCGGGCAGCCGCTGTCGCTCCGCATTACCCAGTGACCTTCAGGAAATTCATAGTAGTAGGAATGATCGAGCGTCTCCCCTGCGATCTGGCCCCATGCAGGCGGCGTGATTGGATCGTACCGCCCCGTATAGATCAACGTCGGTATGCTGCTGGTGACAGGCTGATTCTCCACCGCATCCCCCAAGCCAGCACCCCACATGTCGCATAGTTGGAACAGCATCTCGAACCGAATTACATAATTGTGCGCCACCTGCGGTTTTGCATTCGACGCTTCTGCAATCATTTCGTCAAGCGAATCGAAGGGAATCTCTTCATGACACTGCACTGAGAACGTCATTCCCCGGCTGGCAGAGCGATCAAAGTACAACTCAAGACGAGATTCGAGGAACGGGTTGGCATAGCCGCGCTGCAAATCGTAAATCATGCGGGGAATTTTCCCTTCATAGAGAGGGCGATACATCGCCGTTGCGGTGAGATCAACTAGAAGATCGCCGTTCAAAACGATGCTGATTGGCTGCTTCGTATTCGGCTCAGTGATGGGCACTCGCATCGGCGACGCGTTCAGTACATCCACAGTCTGGTAGAATACTTCCTCAAGATCAGGGAATGTACTGTTGCATAATGCATCGCTGGCGCATGCGCTGAATAGTTCATCAAGTGCGCGTTGGGTATTTGGGGCAAGCGATGTGTATAAATTGAACTGCGGCGGGTAGACCGAATCCAGAATTACGCTGCGCAAAATGCCCGGATTATCCCGCATCACTGTCAGCGCCAGCCGTGTCCCATAAGACACACCAAATAAGTTGATCTTCTGGTAGCCAAGTACCACTCGCAGATCATTGATGTCGGCGGCGCTAGCGGCGCTGTTGTATGCTGTGAGATCATTTCCCTCAGCTATCAGCCGATCATGGCACGCTTGCATCGATTGTAGCTCTAGCTGGCTTTGCTGTTCGAGGGTCAGGTCTTGTGTGAGTAGGGTAACACTGGCATCCTCGCGCTCAGGGCATTTGAGCGACGGCTCGGAGTGCCCTGAGCCTCGCTGATCGAAGAAGATGAAGTCGCGATCATCGCGAAATCGATCCGCCCCTTGCTGAAAGTGATACCACACAAGATCGGTTGCGCTGCTCCCTGGCCCCCCGGAAAGCTGAATAACTGGATCAGGTGCAGGGTTCGGATTAGTGCTGTGAAAAATCGCTATGTGCAGGCGGATCATCCGTGTGTTCGGGTTGCTCCGATTCTCCGGCACAGTGAGAAATCCGCAGGTAGGATTGTATCCCGGCGGCACATAGAATTCGCAGCTTGATTCCTCGAAGGTAGGGGTGTAAGCGATGGTCGGTTCTTGGGTAGGTGCAGGCGAGGCTTGCTCAGTCGGCTCGATGCTCGGAATTTGCTGAGTCGAATCGTTGCTCTGTGCTGTTCCAATTGGGTTGGGCGTGGCTGGAGGCGTTTCGACTTCGCCGCTAAACCCCGGAAAGTTGCATGCGATCAGCGCGAACATCAGAACAAGTAGGGGCAGACCCACGTGTCTGCCCTTGTTGTTATCGGCTAATTTTGATTGAGACATACGGACATTATAGTCCATACAAGGCTTGTTGGAGGTCTTCAATCAGATCATCAATATGCTCCACACCGACTGAGAGCCGCACTAGCCCAGGATGGCACGCCAGAGGGCTATTCGCCGTCGAAGCATGTGTCATCGTGAACGGGTGCTCGATCAACGATTCCACTCCGCCCAATGATTCCGCCAGCGCGAAGATTTTAGTGCGGCTGACAAAGCGCTGCGCGGTCGCTGGCCCCGCGTTCAGAATGGCGCTGACCATCCCGCCGCCGCCCTTTGGCATCTGGCGCTTCGCCAGTTCGTACTGCGGATGCGTCTCTAAACCCGGATAATACACCTCGCCAAACGCGGGATGATCCGAAAGAAACTTGGCGACTTCCAGCGCATTCTCGGAATGGCGCTCCATTCTCAAGGGCAATGTCTTGATCCCCCGCATCGTGAGCCATACATCTTGCGGGCCAGGAACCGCGCCAATCGCATTTTGCAGGAACTTAAGCTGCTGGTACATCTCTTCATCGTTGACCACCACCGCCCCGCCGACCACATCCGAATGCCCGCCGAGATACTTCGTGGTGCTGTGCATGACAATATCTGCACCGAGTTCGAGAGGGCGCTGTAGATACGGCGATGCAAACGTGTTATCGACCGCTACCCAGACGGTATCCGGTACTAGATTCGAGATTGCCTGAATATCCGCCAATTTTAGTGTTGGGTTAGTGGGTGTTTCCAACCAGACCATTTTGGTGTTTGGCCTGATCGCCGCTTGCACCGCGTCGATATTCGATGCATCGACAAAGCTGAACTCCAACCCATACCGTGCCAGTATCTTGTCGAACAGCCTGAATGTACCCCCATATACATCATTGCCGACTACTGTATGCTCACCCGGATTTAGTAGTCGCATTACGGTATCGATAGCCGCCATCCCCGATGCAAACGCGAGTCCATATTTGCCGCCTTCTAATCCCGCCATTAACTCCTGAAACGCCTTGCGGGTCGGATTATCGGTGCGGCTGTATTCGTAGCCCTTGTGCTCCGCCGGGGCAGGCTGCACATAGGTTGATGTCTGGTAGATTGGCGTCATGATTGCGCCGGTCGCAGGATCAGGTTCCTGCCCCGCGTGAATCGCAATCGTTTCGATATGTGGATGATCTTTGCTCATAAGCCCAACTTGTTCTGTGAAGAATAAGAACTCCCCTCTGCACCACAGAGAGGAGCTTAGTTCAGCTTGTCTTACATGCAGTGTGTGGCAATGTAATCCAGAATATCGATCTTGGTCAGGATACCGAGCACTCCACTCCCTGACTTCCCATTCCCCGGAACGACCAGCACCACATCATCGCCCTTGATGAACATCCCCATCACATGATCCAGCGATGCATCTGGGGTGACGGTCTTCACGTTGCGCTCCATAATGTCGGCAATCGTCTCATCGGGACTGTGTTCGTGGCTGCCCATAAGCATATGATTCAGCAGATCAATTTCCCGGATCAAGCCGAGCAGTTCGCCGCCTTGCACCACGGGAGCCTGCGAGAATCCATTGGCCTTCATCACGCTGATCATGTCAGTCATTTTCTCGTCAGGGCTGACCGTCACAAGTTCCTGCTGTGGCTTGGCTTTGAGCACTTCCGCAATGCTCGCGTCGCAGCCTACCTGCCCGAAGAAGCCCATCTCTCGCATCCAGTCGTCGTTGAAGACCTTGCTCAGATACCGCGATCCAGAATCAGGGATCAGCACCACGACGTTCTTCTCTGGGCTGAGCTTTTCTTTCTTTGCGTAACGGAGCGCTCCAACTACTGCCGCGCCAGCCGATCCGCCAGAGAAAATTCCCTCTTCGCGCACGAGCCGCCGCGCCATGATCAGCGATTCGCGGTCTTCTACCTGCACCACATCGTCAATCACCGACATGTCATAGGTTGAGGGGATGAAGTCCTCGCCAATCCCTTCGATCCGGTAGCCGAACGCTTCTTTCGCTTTCCCGGTATGAAATACGTCATACAGGATCGATCCAACAGGATCAACGCCAACGATCTGGACATTAGGATTCTGTTCTTTCAGATACCGCCCCACACCAGTAATCGTGCCGCCTGTGCCCATTCCGGCTACAAATACATCGATCTTACCGGCGGTCTGCTCCCACACTTCTGGCCCTGTAGTTTCGTAATGTACCTGCGGGTTCACCTGATTGTGATACTGGTTGGCGAGAACGCTGTTGGGCGTTTCTTCAACCAGCCGATGTGCTACGCTGTAATAGCTGCGCGGATCGTCGGGTTCTACGGCGGTAGGCGTAATCACCACCCGCGCGCCAAATGCACGCAGAAGCTGAACCTTATCCATCGACTGCTTGTCCGGCATCACGAAGATTGTTTTGTATCCTTTGATCGCGGCGGCAATCGCAAGACCAACCCCTGTATTGCCGGAGGTCGCTTCGACAACTGTACCACCCGGTTTGAGCAGACCTTGCCGCTCGTAGTCCTCGATGATCGCTAACCCAATGCGATCCTTCACCGAGCCGCCGGGGTTGAAGAACTCTATTTTGCCGAGAATGTTCGCCTGTACGCCCCGCGTGACAGTATGCAATTTTACAAGCGGTGTGTTTCCAAGTGTGCCGAGGATGTTCTCATGATATTGCATCTCGCCAGTGCCGATCTTTTCGGGTCGGGCGGTAGTTGAGGCCATCGTATCGCTTCCTCTCTGGATTTGTCCGGGCCTGTAGTTCTTCTGTAGCTTAGATATAGCTTTGACTAGGTGGTTTCGCTCGATTCTACCTTGAATGGCCGGGGTCGCACAGTGAATTTCGCACCTGATAGCCTTGTGATATAGTTGCAAGCAGCGCCATTTGCCTAAATCAGACTGTGGAAAGCTATAGCTATGGGCAACCCCGATCTACGCCGAGTCAGCATGTCACTGGTCGAGGCGGTCTCAGAAAACCCACATATTACAGTGCTGTGGTACAGCCCAAAGAAGGTTGAAGAAACCGAGATCGATGACCTCGGTGATATTAAGCTCAAGCCTCAGCCAAACGAGATCACATGGATAGATATTGATGGTGTTACCGAGCCATCTTCCCTCATACCTCTTCTCAAGACCTTCAACCTCCGCGACTCACTTATCGATCAGGTTCGGGCCAGCCTACGTCCGCAAGTGGAAGATTATGGCGATTACATCCACATCGTCATTCGTATGATGCGCTACGAGGATGAAAATTCCCCCATCATGGCGGAACAGGTGCATTTGGTGCTTGGTAAGAACTACGTGCTCTCGATTCAAGAAGGTGCCGAGGGCGATGTCTTCAATGCGGCGCGCGACCGCATCCGCGCCGACCGAGGCAGCATCCGCGAGAAGGGCGCAGATTATCTTGTCTATGTCCTGCTCGAAGCAGTAATTGATAACTACTTCAAGATTCTTGAGGAAATCGGCGAATCAGTCGAAGACCTTCAAGACGCAATGCTTGATAACCCTACAACTAGCGCACTCCGTGACGTGCGTGATCTCAAGCGAATTGTGCGTTTCTTACGGAAATCCGTTTGGCCGCTCCGTGAAGTGCTGAGCGAGTTAGAGCGTGAAGATTCTACCCTGATCGATGACACCAATAACATTCACTTTCGCCGCGCTTACGAGCACGCTATTCAGGCGATGGATGTTTCCGAGACTACCCGCGATACGCTCTCCGATATGCTCGATATTTACTTGTCTAGCGTCAGCAACAGGCTCAATCAGGTGATGAAGACTCTCACGGTTATCACCACGATCTTTATGCCTCTAACTTTCATCGCCGGGGTGTACGGGATGAACTTCCAGTTCATGCCAGAGCTTCACTGGCGCTATGGCTACCCTCTTGTTCTTGGATCGATGTTAGCAATTGTCGCTTTGATGCTCGTGTACTTCCGCCGTAAAGGCTGGTTGTAGTTCCTGATTGGCTGAAATCCTGATAGCCTGACCGACTATCATAGGAGAGAATCGATGGATGTAGGTTCCGAAAGCGACCGTCTTTACCGTGAAGGCGTAGCCGCCATCCGAGGCGGTGATAAAGCCACTGCGCGCACCAAGCTGACTGAGGCTGTCCGGCTCGATCAAACGCATGAGCAGGCGTGGCTCTGGCTCAGTGCCGCAGTTCAGACCAATGATGAGCGGATCACCTGCTTGCAAAACGTGCTGACGATCAACCCCAACAACGATGCAGCGCGGCGTGGTTTAGAAAAACTCGGCCTATCTACCGCCATCGATACGGATCTAGCAGGTCATACGGTCGAGCCGCAGGTCAATCAACCGGCTGCCGTTCAAGAAGCCCCACATCGCCTCCAGCATGGGTCATCCTATGTTGCAGAGACTCTGGAAGAATCTACCCGTGAGCGCGATGAGCGTGAGCGTAAGGAACGCGAAAACCGTGATCGCGCCGAACAAGCAGCATCTGCTGGGCGTGAAATCCGCCCCGGTTCTGTTCCCAAATCACCTTATGGCCCCGATGAGGCATGGCGTTCGCGTCTCTATGAGAACTCACCTGTGCCTACCGGAGCGGGCGCACAAAAGAACCTACGCCGCGCAGCGTATATCGATGACGAAGCAGAGTACCCGAAACGCAATCTGCTCGATCTGATAGATGCGTGGTTCGCTGCGATAGTCTTCAATCTGGATGGAGCCTACGCGGGCGAGATGCGGGTAGCAAGCCTCGGGTGGTGGTTGTTCAATGTGTTTATGGTCGGTGTGCTATCCGGGTTAGGGGCAATTCTCTCTCTGCTGCTGTCTCTGACAATTAACCACACGACGATTGATGCTTATCTCAACGAGATTGTTGCCCCTCTTGTGGAGCAGGGTGTGCAGATTCCCGCCTTCCTGACAGGTGGAGCATTTCTTGGGACGTATCTTGCTGTTAGCATTTTTGGCACGATCATTGGGCTGTTCTTCATTGAAATCATGACCCATGTTGCCGCAGGTTGGTTAGGTGGCAAAGGTTCGTTTGTCGAAACGTTGCATGCGATGTCGATTGCGGCGGTTGCACAGCAGATCGTTGCCTTGCTGCCCGCTTTGGTCGTCGGCTTTGTGCCTGGTCTGGCCGGAATTGTAGGGCTGGTCATGTGGCTTTACGGTCTGGCCTTGAATGTCACCGCCGTATCATCTGCACATCGTGATTTCGGTATAGGCAAGTCACTCGCCGCCCTGTTCTTTGGCTGGGTGTTTCTAGTTATATTCGGCTGCTGTTCGATTTTCGGTTTTGGCTTCCTTGCTGCGCTGGGCACGCCGAGGTAATCACCGCTTATCCAGCATTGCCGCGAGGCGCTCCGCTTCAACGAGTTCCTCCGGCGTATTCACATTGATGAAACTGTGCCGCTCCGGGTCTATCCGGTCGATTTCCTCTCCTGCGACTTCCCGCACGCGCACGTCTTGGAAAAACCCGATCATTTTCAACCGATCAGCCTCCAGCCGCTCCCGAATAGGCTCAATGCATCCTTTCCCGTAGGCTGCGTGCATGCTCTGTGGATAACTCTCGCGGTTGAGCGGAACGACCACATCATACCCGTCTCTTAGCCCAATGAGATACCTAAGCAGCATCGGATTCAGGAACGGCTGATCACAGCTTACCGCCAACAAATATTCATTCTGAGCATGACTCAGCGCAGTATATAGCCCACCGAGCGGTCCCTTGCCTAGAATCAAATCTGGGTAGCTTGGCAATTCGAGATGCGCGTAATCCGCAGGGCTATTTGTGATCAGCATAACCTCGCTCCCTAGATTACTCACACGCTCGATAATCCGCTCGATAATGGGCCTCCCCCCAACTTCGACAAATGCCTTGTTCCGCCCCATCCGGCTGCTCTGCCCGCCTGTGAGAATTGCTACGCTGATTGCTTCACCCACTGATTCGCTCCCGCCAATTTGGAACAAGAGTTATACTTGGCTTGCCTTTTGCTTTTGCCATCTGCCATCAGCTATTAGCTATCCGCCCGGAGTATACTGTTGCCAGACGATCTCGAAGCTCTAAAAGAAAAATACCGCAGCGTTGCCGAAGCCTTCCGCGAGGAATACGGCTATCCTCAGTGGCGGCAGCACCTACCTCCCGTCGATGAGTTGGTCAGCACGATCCTCTCGCAGAGCACATCCGATACCAACCGTGACAAGGGCTTCGATGCCCTCAAGGCGCGCTATGCGAGGTGGGAAGAATGCCGCGATGCCAATTTACAGGAGCTAATTGACTGCATCCGCCCAGCAGGGTTGGCAAATCAGAAAGCGCCGCGAATTCAGGACGCCCTCCACACCATCACTCGCGAAGATGGCGTCATCTCGCTCGATCATCTAGCCGAGATGTCCATCGAAGATGCGAAAGCGTGGCTTACTCGGATAAACGGAATTGGCCCCAAGACGGCAGCAATCATCCTACTGTTCGCCTTCGGCAAGCCTGCCTTTCCCGTCGATACCCATGTTCATCGCGTGACGGGGCGGCTCGGCCTGATCCCGCCGAAGATGTCTGCTGAGAGAGCACACGAATTTCTGGAGCAGATCGTCCTATCGGATCAGTACTACCCCTTCCACCTGCAAACCATCTGGCACGGTCGTCAAGTCTGCCACGCCCGCAATCCCGAATGTGGTATCTGTGTTGTCCAAGCATACTGTAATTACTACGCCAGCTTATCCCCTGTCGAGAAAGCCCTCAAACAATCAGAGTTGTAGGTGCTGACATTTCATTCATATGCCTTCGAATTCTAATCTACTTCTTATAGGCGCTCCCCTAACAGCCTGATAGACTGACAACATGAAAGCCTCTCGCACTTTTCCAACTTCCCGATTGACAAGCAGCAAAAATCCATTGTAGAATACTAACGCGAGTTAGTAACGCGGGTTAGCACTTACCCTGAACTTAAGGGACTTCTGTGACTCAAAAGCGTGTCACCATGCGGCAAATTGCCGAGGCAGCAGGAGTTTCGCGTACGACCGTCTCGTTTGTGTTGAACAACGTCCCCGGCATCGCCATTAGTCCGGATACCCGCCAGCGCATACTCGACGCTGCGCGGGCGCTGAACTACGTTCCGGATTCGGCAGCCCAAAACCTCGCGCGGCAGCGCGCCGGTGCAGTTGCCCTTGTCCTTCATCAAAGCCCGCATCAAGTTGTCAGTGATGCGTTCCTCGCCCCCGTCGTTCAGGGGATTTCCGCAGCCGTCAAAGATCATGGCTATCACGTTCTTGTTGAGCCGCTTGATCCCTTGATCGACAAGAGTGAATACGGTGATCTCGTTCGGAGCCGCCGCGCTGATGGTATCCTGCTTTCTGGCCCTCGCCTCGACGATGATGAGTTAATTCGCGTTCATAAGGCTGGTATTCCCCTCGTTTTGATGGGCCAGCTTCCCGATAACGATGTGCCTTTTGTCGATGTCGATAACATTCATGGCGCGCAAATGGCCGTCGAGCATCTGATAAGCCTCGGCCATACTCGCATCGCCTGTATCACCAATGCTTCATTAGCCTACACCGCCAGCCGTGATCGGTTAGCTGGGTATCGCAATGCACTGGAAGCCGCCGGGCTGCCATACGATGAGTCATTAGTGCGTACTGGCGATTACACAGATGAGAGCGGCGCAGCAGCCATGCGCGATATTCTCAAGACTAGTGATCCTGTCCCAACCGCCGTCTTCGTCGCAAGCGACGTTGTTGCCCTTGGAGCCTTGAGTGCCATTCAACAGGCGAGTCTCCGTATTCCATATGATATTGCGCTGGTGGGGTTCGATGATATTCCGCTCGCTCAATATGTCGATCCACCGCTCACAACGATCCGGCTTCCTGCCTATGGTTTAGGCTGGGGTGCAGGGGATATGCTCGCTCGCTTGATTGATGATCCTGGCGAGGTCAATCAACGTCAGATTCTACTTGAAACTGAGCTTGTGATTCGACATTCATCAGGGGCGTAATGGGATGCACTAACAATTTGCTTTCTTCTCTCACCTCCTCCTGGTCCCCTTCTCCTGAACATTCGTAGTGTGGATGTTAGGAGAAGGGGATGGAAGGTGAGTTTCTCTAATAATCACGAACGAGGAATGTTCGTTCCATACTGATTTTGGGAAGGGGGTGATGCAGGCCGCAGTCTCGGCCCTACAAGTTCTAATTACTGAGGATAACTGTCTAGAAGATATCTAAAGTTGGTTCTACTCTCTGGAGGAGAAAACCGAATGAGGAAGAATAGTTGGATTATTCTAGCCCTGCTGCTGGTCTTCGGAATCGTGTTGGCGGCTTGTACGCCCGCGACACCGGCAGCAACGGAAGCACCAACCGAAGTAATGACTGAAGCACCAACGGAGGTTATGACTGAGGCTCCAACTGAAGTCATGACCGAAGCACCCACCGAAGCGGCAACACAAGCCACAGGCGGCATCGACTGCATGGATGCAGCAAGTGGCGATGAAGTTACGCTGCTCTACCAGTGGTCAGGTGCAGAAGAGGAAAAGCTGAATGCAATCCTCAAGCCACTCGTAGACGCATGCGGCATCGTCCTGAAGCCGGAGTCCACCCGTGACCCCGCGATCCTTGATACGCGCGTTCAGGCTGGCACGCCGCCCGACATCGCGTTCTGGCAGGCGACCACCGCCGTTCAGTACAAGGACAAAGTTATCCCTGTAGCCGATCTCGGCGCGAACGAAGCTAACTATGCTGACTACTGGCATAACTTCGCCAATGCCGATGGTGTCTGGTTGGCTCTTCCTGTGAAGGCCGACATCAAGACGATCATTTGGTACAACCCGGCGGAGTTCGATGCCAATGGCTATACAGTCCCGCAAACGTGGGATGACCTTGATGCGCTGGTCGAGCAGATGGTTGCCGATGGCAATGTTCCCTGGTCGATGGGTCTGGAATCCGGCGATGCAACTGGCTGGACGGGTTCTGACTTCATTCAGGACATCCTGCTGGTTCAGCAAGGCCCCGATTACGTCAACGGGATAATCGATGGCAGCACTCCCTACAATGATGATGGGGTCAAGCAGGCGTATGAGACCTACGGCAAGTGGGCAACCGATCCGAAGTACACGGTCGGCGGCGCGCAGGGCACGCTCTCCACGCCGTTCCTGCAAGCGATCTACAAAGTCTTCTCCGATCCGCCGGAAGCGATGATGGTCAAGCAGTCCGGCTTCGCTGGCGATGAGGTCAAGAAGCAGTTCCCCGATCTGGAATACGGCACGGACTACGACTTCTTTGGCGTACCAGGTGCGCAGGGCGTTCAGGGCGGCTCTGACTGGATGATGGCTTTCAGCGACTCAAACGCTGTCAAAGCGATCTTCGCTTACCTCAGCAGTGAGGCAGGTGGTAAGGCATGGGCCAACGCTGGATTCGGTGTGACCCCGAACACCGGTGCGGCAGTGGATGACTATCCTGATCCCGCCAGCCAGAAGTTTGCTGAAATTCTGGCAGGTGCTCAGGGCTTCACCCCGGATATCGGCGATAGCATCCCCGGCGGCTTCGGCAGCGCCGAGTGGAAGGCCATCGTTGGCTATCTGAACGGTGGTGATCTCGACACCCTCTTGAAGCAGGCAGCCGACGTTCAGGCAGCCGCGCTCAAGTAAATCAACTGATTTGCAACATAGGGGATGGGATAGCACCCATCCCCTAACTTATGTGTTCTTATCGCTAAAATTGCTTTCCAATACGCTCTAATCCATACTGAATTCAATGGCTTAACGCTCTGATCAATCCACGTTCTAGCCGGGGAAATACCCGGAGCGCCGGAGGAGAGAGACTGTATGACAACAGACGCGGCAGTTGCACCAAAAGTCGGGTCAAAGAAAAAGGCGAAACCCGTCATCCCACAGGTGATGAGACAGGGGCCTGTAACGCCGTGGCTCTATCTTGCCCCGGCGCTGATCATCATGTCCTTCTTCATTGTCTATCCGATGCTCAACACGTTGATGCTCAGTTTTGAGAACAAGGATGGCACAGCATCGGCAGCTACCACTTGCGTTGAAGGGAAAGCTTGTTGGGGTGTCTTGGAGAATTATCACTATGCCCTGACTGCCGAGTTGGATACCAGTTCCTTTGGGTCAACATGGAACACCTTCTGGCAATCGTCCTACGGGAATAACATTAAGTGGATTTTGCTGATGGTGACAGGCACGGTCGTTTTGGGCTTGCTTGTCGCCCTGCTCGCAGATCGTGTCAAATACGAGCCGCTTTCTAAAGCCATCATTTTCATGCCGATGGCGATCTCGTTCGTGGGTGCGGGGATTATTTGGCGGTTCGTTTACGATTACGGAACACAGCAAGTTCAAGTCGGTCTGCTGAATTCGATCATCACCTTCTTTGGTGGTCAGCCTATCTCATTCCTGACCACACCGGGGCTTAACACCATCGCACTGATTGTGGTAGGCATCTGGATTTGGACAGGCTTCTGCATGACGATTCTTTCGGCGGCGCTGAAATCAGTGCCGGGTGAGATTCTGGAAGCCGCCCGTGTCGATGGTGCGACCGAGTGGGTTGTTTTCTGGCAAATTATGGTTCCGATGATTATGCCGACAATCGTTGTGGTGATCACGGTGATGATCATCAACGTGCTCAAGATATTCGACATCGTATATGTCATGACAGGCGGCAATTACGGAACGAATGTCATTGCCAACCGCATGTATTCAGAGATGTATATCAACTTCAATACGGGGCGCGGCACGGCTATCGCCATAGTTCTGATCTTGGTGCTGATCCCGTTCATTTATCTGAACATCAAGCGGTTTCAGGAACAGGAGGCGATGCGATAATGAATCGTGAACGACTCGCTAATATGCTGGGCAAAGTTCCGACGCATGCCGTTCTGATCCTCCTGATGCTGATCTGGATATTGCCTACGATTGGGCTGCTGGTTACGTCTTTCCGCCCGATTCAGGACATCGCCCGCTCTGGATGGTGGACAATTTTCAGCCCTCCGCAGGGACAGGAAGTCTATGTCCAGAATTGCGCCGAATGTCATGGTGGCAATGGTAAGGCAATCGCTACCGCCGACCTGACCAACGCCACCCTGATAGATAAGTACCCACGCTCAACTCAGCTTCGTGCCATGCTGCGGAAAGACATCAATGGCAAGCCGCACATGGGTGATAAAGCAGTACCCGACGCGCAGACCGCCGCCGATGTTGCGGCCTTTCTCAAGCAGCTTTCGGGAATTGCCGCCAGTTCTCGCTTCACGATCAGCAACTACCTTGATGCGCTGGTTGGTTATCGTGGCACAGCCACTTATCAAGCTGATTGCGCTGCCGGAACACAGTCAAACGATCTATACTGCGATGCCCGCGACTTCTTGAATCCGCGTGGTATGGGACGTGCCTTCATCAACACGCTGATCGTTACGCTGCCCGCCACGGTTCTCCCAATTCTAGTCGCTGCGTTCGCGGCATATGCGTTTTCATGGTTCGACTTCCGGGGCCGCCACTTGTTGTTTGCCCTGTTGGTTGGCTTGCAGGTCGTCCCTCTTCAAATGACTCTTGTGCCCATCTCGCGGATTTACGCGCAGTTAGGCTTGAATGGGACGTTCCTCGGAGTTTGGTTATTCCATACGGGATTTGGCTTGCCCTATGCCATCTACCTGATGCGTAACTTCTTGGGCGCGTTACCCCGTGATTTGTTTGAGTCTGTCTACCTTGACGGGGCGGATCACTGGACGGCGTTCTATCGGCTGGCGCTTCCGCTTGCCATGCCTGCGATTGCTTCGCTGGCGATCTTCCAATTCCTGTGGGTCTGGAACGATCTGTTAGTGGCGCTGGTATTCCTCGGCGGCAGCAATCCGGTCATGACCTATCAAATCGGTAACATGGTCACTTCGCATGGAGCAGGCTGGCAGCTTCTGACCGCAGCAGCCTTTATCTCCATGCTTCTGCCGATGCTTGTATTCTTTAGCATGCAGCGATTCTTCGTTCGCGGTATGCTTGCAGGATCAGTGAAGGGCTAGAGTCTAGCGTTCTCACACAGCACAGCGGCGTGGTTCCGATCACGCCGCTGTGTTTCATGATAAGGGGATGCAGAGGTATCAGATACGCTGACCAACTGCCTTTAGCGCGCTGCTTGCAGTTGACTATCAGCTATCTGCCACCTGCTATCCGCTATTGAGGAATGGTATGCAGGGCACGCACGACAATCTTTGGTATATGGATGCCATCTTTTATCAAGTCTACGTCCGTGCTTTTTGTGATAGCAATGGCGATGGCAGCGGCGATCTGCGCGGCTTGATCTCCCGTCTCGACTACTTACAGCATCTCGGTGTGGATTGCATCTGGCTCATGCCCATCTACCAGTCACCATTGATCGATGATGGCTACGACATATCCGACTACACCCAGATTCACCCCGATTACGGTACAGTACAGGATTTCGAAGACCTCCTTTCTGAGGCGCAGAAGCGCGGCATGCGTGTGATCACCGATCTCGTCCTGAACCACACCTCCGATCAGCACGCTTGGTTCATCGAATCGCGCTCATCCCGCACCTCACTCAAACGCGATTGGTACGTCTGGAGCGATACCGATCAGCGCTATAAGGGAGTTCGCATTATCTTCTTGGATTGGGAGCCTTCCAACTGGGCCTACGATGCCCACACCCAGCAGTATTACTGGCATCGATTTTATACACAGCAGCCCGATCTGAATTACGATAATCCTGCTGTTCAGGGGGCCATGCTCGACGTGATGCGGATGTGGCTCGATAAAGGCATCAGTGGCTATCGTGCTGATGCTGTACCCTACCTCTTCGAGCGCGAGGGCACATCCTGCGAGAATCTTCCCGAAACCCACGCCTATCTGAAAGAGCTTCGCGCCTATCTCGATGCCCATTATCCCGATGCCATCTTGCTGGCCGAAGCCAACCAGCTTCCCGCCGATGTCGCAACCTACTTCGGCAGCGGCGATGAGTTCCACATGGCGTTTCACTTCCCGGTTATGCCGCAGATTTATCTCGGCCTCAAGACCGGAAATAGTCTCCCCATCCGTGATGTGCTAGAACGCACCCCATCGATCCCTCCCAACTGTCAGTGGTGTACCTTCCTCCGCAACCACGATGAGCTAACCCTCGAAATGGTCACGCCGGAAGAACGCCAATTCATGTGGGAGCAGTACGCCCCCGATCCCCGTATGCGGATCAACCTCGGCATCCGCCGCCGACTCGCCCCCCTCCTCGATAACGATCTGCGCAAGATCATGCTCGCCAACCGACTACTGTTCTCGCTCCCCGGCACACCGATCATCTACTACGGCGACGAGATCGGCATGGGCGATAACATCTGGCTCGATGATCGCAACGGGGTTCGCACGCCGATGCAGTGGGATTCTTCCCCCAACGCTGGCTTTTCGACCTCGGACTCCCTCTACTCGCCCGTCATTGATGATCCCGTCTTCGGCTACCAGCAGGTGAACGTCACCGCCCAGGAATCCGATCCCGACTCCCTGCTCAATCAGATGCGCCGCCTGATCGCCCTGCACAAGCAGTTCAAGCGAGTCTTCGCGCGCGGCACGCTCCGTTTCTTCGATGCCCACAACCCCGCGATCCTCGCCTTCGCCCGCTCGTATGATGCCGATACCTTCGTGATTGCCCACAACCTCACCGATCAATCCGTGCCCGTCTCCCTCGATCTTGGCGAGTTCTCAGGCCGCACTCCCGTCGATGTCCTTTCCGCCGAGTCCGCATTTCCGTCCATCACCGATGAGTTGTACACCTTTAACCTGCCGCCCTTCGAGAGTGTGTGGCTCCACGTGGGTGGTTTTTAAGTACAAAAAATTTCGTGACACCAGAAAATTGCGGAGATGCGTCGCAAGTGGGGGTGATAGGACACCTGAATTTTTGGGCTGAGTACAAACTGGTTGGATTCAGGTTAACAAAGGAGATGCTATCACGCGAAGTTGTGACACAGGTATTGAGGGATGTGTCTCAAAAGTACGGATCATGTTATGGGGGTGGGCGGTCGCCAAAGCGTTTAGCAGTCAGCAACAAGCGAGGCTATCAGGTGGTCAGTCTATTAATCAGTCAGGAACGGCTACCGGGCGGCGGAAGGGCTGCCGGGCGGTGGGGAGCGCGGGTGGGGTAAGAAGCGGCGTGACCGGCGATGGGATGGGAACGGCGCAGCATCATTCGCCCTGCAAGCTATCAGCCTCTGAACCATTATGACGTTCCTATGCTCGATGCTTCTGCGGGCAAAGTGGCGATTGGCATCGCGGCGATGTCCATCGCTGCGACCGCCATCTGTGGGGTAAGAGCGCGGCGTCTGTGGGTCTCGGCGTTTTTCCTCGCGCCAGTGGGCTTTGCGGCAGCGCGGCGTGCAGTAAATCTTGCGCTTGTCGTAATCCGGGAAGGGCTTGGTGCAGTGCGGGCAGACCTTGATCGGCAGGTCAAGGCGCACTCGCACATCGACACGCGGATCGTAGCGACCCTCCCACTCTCCGATTGCAGTCAGCAGAGTCCTGGCGCGATTGTGCCCCAACTCCGAACAGTCAGGCGAACAGTAAATACCGCGCACGCCACCCTCGGTGATGAAGGGTTTGTGGCAGACCAGGCACTTGGGCACATCCATGCCGCGTGACATGCGGATCAGGATGCGCTCTCGCACGGAAATAGTTGGATCATAGATGCTCGTGATCGGCCCGACGGTATCGGGCAGGCGACCGCAGACCTTCTCGATTTTGCGAAGGTCGCGCTCAGCTTGACGCCACTGCTGGTCGTGCTGGCGGGGATAGCGCCAGCCGAGGTAATCGTAGCGGCGTCGGCGTACTTGTCGGCAGCGGTCGGAGCAGGTAATACGCGGGCGTCCGCGTGAGGCGTGCGGGAGTTCCTTGTGGCAAATCTCGCAGATTTTTGGGCGGTACACTGGTTCTTTGGTGGTCATGGCAGCCTCCTCATGATGGTTAAAGGCTTGTCGTGCCTGCGACGCCCGAAGCTAAAGCTCCGATGCTACATGCAGATAACATTCAATATTGAGGGTTATCTGCCGAAAAGCCCACTAAAGGGGCTGAACACGTTTCGCCGCAGAAACGAAAAGGACGCACAAGTTCGTAGAACGAACTTCAAGCGCCCTGGGCGGCTCGGTGGCTGCTCAAATGAATTTCCTGTTTCGCAGACATATTATAGAACGTATGAGCTACAATGTCTATTGATTGTATAGACTGGAGACAAAGGTGACAGAAGTGCGGGGACATGGGTAACACATCTTAGACGGGTCAGGGAGACAGGTCAAGGGTTGCAATGCGGATGGTGTTGAAATAGACGTGAAGGAC
>Ga0075421_100001436_pt1 | contig 27874 bp, 26 predicted proteins | sample SoiMetdeltSBSDD5_FD_75292 | JGI IMG/M metagenome (GOLD analysis project Ga0075421, IMG submission 75292) | Bulk soil microbial communities from a Populus tree surrounding site in Tennessee, USA - Soil MetaG P. deltoides SBSDD5 | ecosystem: Environmental > Terrestrial > Soil > Tree plantation... | reverse complement strand
CATCCATCCACCAGTCGGCGCCAGTCTCGTCCATCGCCGCACACCCAACTGCCCGCAGCGACCGAGCCAAGCCAGGATGGCCCACCCGGCCCAGACTCAGTATGCGCTCGCAGCGACCCACCCGGGGAAACACCACTAGACCGACCCCCAAAGGTCAGAGTCGGTGCGTCGGGCCGTCGCGCGACGACCGTGCAACGTCCCATGCCGCTTTGGGCCTCGGAGCTGGCGGCTATCCGACGTCGTCGTTGGTCTACGGCTCCCGAGTCCCGGCTAGGGCACCGGCGTGCCAGTTCGCGCCAGATTGCGCAGGAAGCCGAGCGCAGCGACGGCCACACACGGTCAACGAGCCGAGCTACAGCTGGTCCTGGTCGCGACACCCTGGCCCCAGCCCTTCCCAAGCTGGTGATGCGGCGGACAGATCGGCAACTAGGTGTCGACGACCGCGTGTAACCGCCAATCGTCAGCGATGCCCTTGAGCGTATGCAGGCCACGATCGTCAAAGGCGATGTTCGATCCGGCGACGAGTTCCTTCACGGTATTCGTGACCAGTAGCTCCCGGCTCCCGGCGATCGAGCTGACGCGCGCGGCAATGTGGACCGCGAGACCGGCGAGGTCGTCCTCTCGCATCTCGCATTCTCCGGTGTGGATCCCCGCACGCACCTCCAGGCCGAGGCGTCCCCCGGTCTCGATGATCGCTCGGCCACATCGAATGGCCCGTGCCGGACCGTCGAAGGCCATCAGAAAGCCATCGCCGGTGGTGTTGACTTCTCGCCCACGAAATTGGAGGAGTTGCTGACGCACGAGGCGGTCGTGACGGTCAAGCAGCTCACGCCAACGCCGATCGCCCAGCGCGGTCAGCCGCTCCGTCGAGCCGACGATGTCGGTGAACAAGACCGTCGTCAGGACGCGATCGGTTTCGACCTGCGGGCGTTCCCCTGTCAGGAACGCCGCTACCTCGTCGGCGACAGCGCGCATCATCGTGTCATTGGCGACGTTGAGGTCGCCGCCCGAGGGGATCTCGACGAGCCTCGCGCCCTCGATTGCGTTGACGAGGTAGTGAGCATGACTGATGGGGTAGAAGGGATTCGGGTTGTTGTGCAGGACCAGCGTCGGTGCGCGGACCAGGGGCAGAACCTCGCGCACGTCCACGTGCTGAGCCATGTACCGCATTTGTGTTGCGACCGTTCGCGGCGTAAGCGCAGCACGTTGCATCCGCATGAACAGCCGGAGGTTCTCCGCATCCTCAGCCGCGCTCGGAAAGGCCATCTCGACCAGTGACCTCAAGCCCCACGAACTCTCGGCCAAGGCCACGGACCGGTCGAAACGGTCCCACGACACGCCGATCGGATAGTCGTCGTCGACCAACAACCGCGCCGACGTATTCACGAGCACAAGCGCGCTCACTCGCTCAGGGCGCGTCACTGCGAACAACAGCGCGATGGGCCCAGCGTCGACCTCGGCATACACCGCCGCCCGTTCACAGCCTGCCGCTTCGAGCACCGCGCCGAGGTCGTCGGCCCACTCCTCCCACGTCGCAAGCCCACGACGAGGAACACCGTCGGACATGCCCGTCCCGCGCCGATCGAACTGGATGGTCCTCGCAAACGATGAGAAGAACTTCGCGGGCGAGCGCGACAGGTCCCACAGCAAGTCGATCTGACTGCCCATGCCGTAGCAGCACAGAAGGTGTAGTGGCCCGTCACCGACGACCTGATATGCGACATCGGCGTCCCCGACAGCGACATACCTCGTCTCGGGCAGTTCGCCGTGCACCCGCACAGATTGCCCGTTCTGGCGCTCGCCCGCTCGAACAGTCCGCAACCTCTGCTGCGAAGTGGGCCGGGCCACAGACGGGCCACACGGCCGGGCCAAAGCAGGTCGGTCGAGGCCGGGTGAGGAACCAGGGGCCGCAGATCAGCGCCAATGCCGCCGCCCGGTTGGTGGGGTTCCCAAGCTGACAATGCGGGTTCGACTCCCGTCCCCCGCTCGCTGTGATGTCGCGCGACACCCGGCCGGTGCCGGCCGTCTCAGGGCCAGTGCGTTCAGGCTCGCCGACAGGTGGCCTAACGTTGACGCGTGCGATTTGGGCCGGTGCGGTTCACGGCCGTGGGCGATGAGTGGGTCGGCTACCGGGTGCTGCCAGGTTCCGACGAGCGGACGATCCTGTACCTGCCCACCCTGATCTCTACGGTCGACCTGGCGACCGAGATGGCACCGATGGAGTCATTTCTCGATGACCTTTCCCGGTTCGCGACCGCGGGTTTGTTCGACCGGCGGGGCACGGGCGTGTCCGATGGGGTACGTGACGCCGTCGTGCCGACGTTGGAGGACTGGGCCGACGATGCCATCGCTGTGCTCGATGCCGTCGGCGTGGAGCGGGTCACAGTGCTGGCCTACGCGCTGGGAGTCGCGCCGGCGCTGTCGTTCGCGGCGGCGTTCCCGTCCCGAGTCGAGTCTCTGATCCTCGTTCAGGGGTTCGCCCGCCTCATGGACGGTGAGGGCTATGACGTTGGGGTCCCGGACTTGAGCGGCATCGACCTCGTCGTGAACGACATCGCCAAACGCTGGGGGGAGGGCTCGACGTTCTTCTTGTTCCATCCCGAGTTCCGTGACGATTCGGACCTGGTGGAGCATGTCGCTCGTGTCGAGCGCGCCAGCTTCGGGCGAGCGGCGGCAGCCCGGGCGCACCGCGTCTGGCTGAGCGTCGATGTGCGCGACGTGATCCCCGCGATCGAAGTGCCCACTCTCATCATGCAGGGCACCGCCTTGGGCAGCCCTGTCCGGCAAGGCCGCTGGCTCGCCGGGCATCTACGCGACGCCCGGCTCGTCGAGTACGACAACGAACACTTCGACTGGTGGCTCTATGACGGCCGTGAGGTTGCGCTGGATGCCATCGAGGAGTTCGTCACCGGCGCGCCCGCACGCCGCCCGGACCGGGTTCTCGCCACGGTCCTGTTCACCGACATCGTCGCGTCCACCCAACACGCCACCGACCTCGGCGACCGACGATGGCGTGATCTACTGGACCGGCACCGGACGACTGTCCGCGACCGGCTCCAGGCCTATCGCGGCCGGGAGATCAACACCCGCGGCGATGACGTGTTGGCCACCTTCGACGGACCCGCACGCGCTATGCGCTGCGCCTTCGCGATCGACGAGGCCGCCTCCGCGCTCGGCCTGAAAGTCCGCTCCGGGATCCACACCGGCGAGGTCGAGGTCATGGGTGACGACATCGCCGGGATCGCTGTCCATATCGGCGCCCGGATCGCCGATCTCGCCGACACCGGCGAGGTCCTCGTCTCCCGCACCGTGGTCGATCTCGTCGCCGGATCCGGCATCAGCTTCGCCAGCCGGGGAGAACACCAGCTCAAAGGTGTCACCGACACGTGGCAGCTGTTCAGCGCTACCAACACCTGACCACCAGGTTTCTCGACTACCAGGCAGCTGCGGGGCGGACATGGACCGGTCGACCGCCTCGGTTGCTCCGCTGTCACTCCCGGTGCATGTTCAAACCAGGGCGAGCACCGAATCCCGTCACCTCGGGTCGGCCAGGTGCGCTGGCTAGTCGGTCGTGAGCGCGGCGCTGGCTGACGCGGCCTGGTGTTCCTCGTCGAGGTAGACGTCGACCATCACGGTGCCCTCGAACCCGCGGGGGACTTCGTCACCGGGAAGACCCAGCTCGGCGGCGAACAGGACATGGCCACCTGCCGGTATCTCGTCGGGCGACGCCGCGCAGTTCAGCTCGTTGTGGATGTCGACCACCGTGCCGGATTCGCCGTAGGCCAACCGATAGACGGGACACGGTGCGAGGCTCACCGGCTCGCCACTTGTGTTCCGTAGTTCCACGACAACATGGAGCGTGCCATCGAAGGGCGCCGCCTCCGGAAGCTCCACCAGTTCAGCCGTAAGCGGAGAGGGAGCCGCGGGCGCCGGGAGGGTCATGAAGAAGCCACCGGTGTTCGGGGGCGCCGAGGCATCGCACCCGGGCCGGTCGGGAAGCACAGCCGACAGAGTGCCCCCACCGGCAAGAGTTGCTTCGACGTGGACTTCGGCATCTGGTGGTGGCGCACAGGAGCTGTGCCAACGAACGATCCCCACGACCCGCTGGCGACCAGTGAGGAGCAGGCGCACGGGAGGCTGGCCGGCGGGCTCGGGCGCCAACGCGTCAGACTCGCCTTCGGTCGCAGCCAGGCGAAGCGTTGGCCAACCCGAGAGACCACAACGCTCGCCGGGCTGTGCCATGAGCGCGACGCTGCGGTTCTCAGGAGCCTCGCCTATGCCCGGCCCGCCGAGCACCTCAGCGCTGGTCACGACCTCGAAAGTCACGAGTTCGGCCGTGCACTCCGGTACCTCAGGTCCTGCTGCCTCCTCACTCGGAACAGTGGTCGGCGGCTCGGCCGGCCGGGGCTGGAAGGGGACAACGTCACCCGACTCTGAGCCCGAGAGTTCAGACGGCGTGGCTTCGGTGGGACCTGAGTCTTCGTCCTCGCCGCTCCCGCACGCCGCTGCCAACGCCAGGACCACCGCGGCAACGGCGAGGTGTTCGCCTTTGCGTGCACCCACAACCGCAATCCTCGCCGACCCTGAGACGGAGTGCTGCCCACCGATGGCGTGGTGCCGGGGAGCCAGAAGGGGAGCCAATCGGTCTCGGCCGGCCACGGACTGACACGTACACCGTTGGCTGAGTGACCCCTTCTGACCTGCACTTCTGCTGCCTTGCACGAACCGCCACGGACGCCCAGGAGTGCCTTGCAAGCACCTGGTCTCGCGTGCCGCGAGCGCAACAGCGAAACGTAGCTCTCGATCGTCGCCGCAACCTTGCGCGGCAGCGCCTCGCCCCAGACCATCTCCGCCAACTGGTCCTTGGCCAGCGAGCGGCCACGCTGGACGAGGAGAGCCTCCAGCAGCTGCTTGGGCTTGACCCCACCGAAGTCACCCGGGCCCAGGCGCTGGGAGTCGACCCTCACCTCGAACGCGCCGAACATCCGCACCGCGATCACGCCGCGTCAAGTATCGCCCCCAGCAGCTAGCCGTGCCGCCGCCATCGATCCGGCACCGCGGGTCGTTCTTGGCGTCGACCCGGATTCGTTCCCGCTTGTCTTCCTCCTTCGAGCGCTGATCGGCTGAGCTGTCGCGACATCGATGCTCATGACGACCTATCCGAAGACCCGCGTACGATCGCCTCGGTGTTCAGCGGGATGAGGATCATCGCCCCACCGGGTCTCAAGACCGGAGAGTTCCTACTGCGGCCGTTGCGCGCTTCCGATGCCGAGCTCGACTACGACGCGGTGATGGAGAGCCGGGAGTTCCTGCGCACGTGGGAACAGTCGACATGGCCCGAGGACGACTTCACGATCGAAGCCAACCGACAAGACCTGCTCAAGGCCGAACGTCGGCATGCCAACGGCGACGCCTTCACCTACACCGTGATGAACCTCGATGAGACCGAATGCCTCGGGTGTGTCTATGTGCTGCCACCGGACGCCAAGATGTTCACGGGCGCGGAGGTCACCGCGATTGGTACTGGCCTGTGGTCCGACTGCGACGCCACGGTCTTCTTCTGGGTGAGGGAGTCAAGGTTGCCCGACGGTCTGGACCGGAGGCTGTTGAACTCGCTCGTCACGTGGTTCGAACGGGGTTGGAGCTTCAACGCGCCGGTCGTCGTGACGAACGAGCACTTCGACCAACAAGTAGCGATGATTGAGCGGACCGCACTCCGACGTCGGTTCGAGGTGAAGGTGCCCGACGACCCAGGCAAGTACCTGGCCTACGCCTAGCGACCCGTTGCCACGAAGACCTGGGCCACCGTCGGAAGTCATCGCACGGAGCGGCGCGTGCCTCCGTTGCGTGTCATGGGATGCTCGCTGCCGCCTTCGAAAGCTTGGGCGGAGGGTCCCTGTGTCCGCAACACTTTCCCAATGGGTGATCTCGTGCCGCCCGATCCACCCCTCGCCGGAGTTCAGACCGCTCTGCGTCCGTTCCGGGTCGGCGATGCGGCCGCTATTGCCGGGTCCTGCCGCGATCCCGACATAGCACGGTTCACGATGATGCCGGAGGCGATGACTGAAGTTCAGGCCAGGGAGTGGGTCGAACGCGGCCTTGAGTGGTGGCCTCGCGGTCTGGCCCGCTTTGCGGTGACAGTGCCGCCTTCGGACGAATGCGCTGGTCAAGTTGGTATTCAGTTCGACTTCACCGCCCGTCGAGCCGAGGCGTTCTACTGGCTTGATCGTCGGGTTCGAGGTCGTGGTATCGCGGTGGAGGCGCTCAGCCTCGTCACTGAGTGGGCCTTTCGAGACCATGGAATCGTGCGGGTTCAACTCGTCACTCATCTCGACAACGAGCGCTCGCAAAGAGTGGCCGAGCGCTGCGGTTTCAGCCGGGAGGGTGTCCTGAGGGCATGGGAACCGGTCAAGGATGAGCAGCCCGACGTCGTCATGTGGAGCCGCCTCATCAACGACCCAGCGCCGGATCTCAGTCACGCATAGCGGCAGTCGGCCGCCCCGTCACCGGTGAGTCGTCGAGACGTGGCCGGCCCTTCTGATCGCGCCCTCTATTCCCGGGTCTTCCCCCAGGCTTGCAGGAGGGTGAACGTGGTGCCCCACCGACCTGGTTCGTCGAGTTCGACTTGGCCCTGCTGTTGCAGGTGATCGAGCTCGCCCGGGTCCACCAGTTCCCGCAGGCAGGGCGCGAGGCCAGCGGCCATCTGGAGGGGTAGTCGTAGATAGGGATGCCCGGGAGGCAGAGCCAGAACTTCGGCTCGAACATCGGCTTCGAGGCCATAGCTGTGGAACAGCTCGAGGTGTTTTCGGCCGGCGTCCGCGTCACCCCAACGCTCGAATGCCGCCCGGGTGAGCGCGATCAGCTTCTCGAGAGCTGGTGCCGGCCGGTTGAAATGCCAGGATCCCCAGTCAGGATCTTCCAGCACGACCGTGCCGCCGGGGCGTGCCAATCGGACGTAGGCGGCCATGTGCTCGGGACCACGTCCTAGAGGAGTTACCTCGAACCGGGCGTGCACGAGATCGAACGATGCAGCTTCGAGTGCGCTGTTGAACAGATCGTCGTTGACGAGCACCACATTGCCGAGGTTTTCGTGCGCCACGAACGCCTTGGCGGCCGTCAGCATGGCATCGTCGACGTCGGTTCCGACCACGGTGCCCTCGACGCCGACCCAATCGCTGAGCAGCCGCAGCCAGCCCATCACCCCGCACCCGACATCGAGCGCCCGCGCGCCCGCGCCCTCGCCGATCGCCGCCAGCAGGCGACGACCGCTGGGCTCCCACACCACGGACTGGAGCGCCAGCCGATCCAGTTCCGTGGACTGCCCGGCCAGCAGGTACGACGTCGAGGCGATCATCTCTCCCTTTGGTTGGCGGTCGTCCACGGGCGTGAACGAACGGCGGCTCGGCCCCACAGTCCGGGCTGCATGCCCCGAACGAAAGCGCGATCTTTGAACTCCGCTCGGCAGGGTTCGGAATTTGAACTCCCCTTGGAAGGCTCGGCATGACACCCTGCGAGCGTGCGAACGTATGGTCAGTACTGCCCGATCGCTCGTGCGTCGGAGATCCTCGCCGAGCGCTGGACACCGATCATCGTCCGCAACCTCTCGTTGGGTTGCACGACGTTCAATGCCATCCGAAGGTGCACCCGGGCTGTCCCGCGGGTTGCTCGCGACACGCCTACGTGCGTTGGCACGGGCCGGGGTAATCGAGATACGGGGCCAAGGATGACAACCGGGGTTCGACCTACGAGCTGACCCAGGCCGGGCGAGAGCTCTGGAGCGTCTTGCTCGCGTATCAGGACTGGGGGGCCAGGTGGGTGGAACTCACCCCCGAACACGCCCACCCCGGCGTGGTGCTGTGGACGTGGGTGACGGCCTACCTGCGGCGCGACCGCCTCCCTCATCGCCGCACGGTGGTCCGCTTCGACTTCCCGACCGTGAGCAGCAGCCGTGGAAATCGGGGGTGGCTGCTCGTCGAGCGCGGCGACGCCGAGATCTGCGAGAACCACCCGGGCGGAGAGGAAGACCTGGTGGTCGACATCCGCGACCCCCTGGCCTTCGCTCGCTGGCACCTCGGAGAGATCGAATGGGGCGACGCCCTGCGCTCCGGGGCAATCAAGCTGAGCGGCCGGCGTGACCTGGCTCGTGCCTTGCCCACCTGGAGTCAGCGCGTCACGAGGCCCGCCAGTGCCCCAGCCGTGGCCGAGAACGAGCGGACCGCCAAACAGCTGGATCATCGGCAGCCAGCCCGTCGCGGCAGCCTCCCTCGCTGACGATCGGGCGGAGGTCGCGACCCGAAGGAGTTCGAAGCGCGCGCTGACGGGCGCGCTCGCCGCCGCTCGATCGGAACGCGGGGTCCTCCCCCGTCGGGCGTCGGAGGCACGCCGGCCGCAGCGGCTTGTTGCTACTTGCTCACGTGTTGGACTGCCGTCTCGATGAGGTCTGCGGTGTCTTCGGGGTGGGAGACCAGCACGACGTGGCTCGACGCGAGCTCCACCACCGTGGCCCCCATCCGCTGTGCGAACTGACGCTCGGCGTCGGGTGGGATCACTTCGTCGCGCTGTGCCACAGCGAACCACGAGGGGAGGTTCTTCCAGGCGGGCGGCCCCATCACGTCGTCGAAGGCCGACATGGCCAAAGGTTGCTGGACGGCGTACATGATGGTGGCGTCCGCCGGGTCGACGTCCGGGGCGAAGTGGGCCAGGAAGTCGTCACGTGGCAACCAGGCGAAGCCTTGATCGTCGACGCGGATGTGTGCCACCGCGGGCGTCGGCTCGCCTTGGCCGAGTAGGGCGCCGATGGACTCGCCCTCGTCGAGCCCGAAGCCGGCCACGTAGACGAGCGCGACAACGTTCGGAGCGTCCGTCCCTAGGGCGGTCATGATCTGGCCACCGTAGGAGTGGCCGGCGACGACCGTGGGCCCGTCCTGGACGGCGAGCACCTGGCGCAGCCGCGCCACATTGTCCGCCAAGGTCGTGAGGGGGAACTGCGGAGCCGTGACGTTGTGGCCAGCTTGTTGAAGGCGCCCGATGACGCCTCTCCAACTGGTGCCGTCCGCCCACGCACCATGGACCAGGACGATGTTCATCCGCGTCTACCTCCGCGATCCGAGGAGCCGCTAGCGAATGTGGACAGCACTAGCAGTCAGCTGGTGGGGTCGAACGCGCCTTGATGATGGACATGAGCATCGTCAGAGTCCAGCGCGCCTCCGCACCCTACGCAGCACACAGTCGCCAGCCACCGCTGAGGGTGGGGTGACCGTGGGCACAGGGCCCGCGACTCTCGCACACGGGTCCACGGCGTTGGTGGCGATGCGCTGTGTTAGGCATCGGGCGTGGCCGTTGGTATCGGGCTGTTGCTGGTGGCTGCGGTGGTGCTGCTGGCTGGTGCGGAGCTGTTTGCCGAGCACGCCGCGGCCGCTGGTCGCCGGCTGGGGGTCACGGGCTTAGCCGTAGGTGTGTTGTTGGCGGGAGCCGAGCCTGAAGAGTTGTTGACGGCGGTGACAGCGGCGGCGCGTGGTCGGCCGGGGATCGCTGTCGGCGACGCCATCGGCGCCAACATCACGATGCTGACGCTGGCGTTGGGCCTGGCGGCGGTGATCCGGCCGGTACCGGTCGGTGGCCGGGTGCGGTCCTATGGCGTGGGAGCGGCGGTGGCGGGAGCCGTGGCCGCGTTGGTTCTGCTCGATGGGCGTCTGAGCCGTATCGAGGGTCTCGGTCTGGTCGTGGCCTATGTGGTGCTGGTTGGGTTGGTGTGGTGGCGTGAGCGCCAACCGCCGGTGATCGGTGAACTGGCGGAGACCCTCGACGACGATGATGACGATGACGAGCCCGGTGATGCCGACGGGGCGGTGAAGGTTCGGGAACGGACCGGCGTCGGGTTGGTGCTCGCGGTTGGCGGGATCGTGGTCATGGCGGCCGGCGGGGTCTTTGCGGTGAACGGGGCGGAGCGGGTCGTGGATGCGTTGTCGGTGACCGACACTGCGGTGGGCCTCACGCTGGTGGCGTTGGCGACCACCGCGGAGCTGTTGGCATTGGCGTGGGCTGCGGCGCGCCGGGACGTCAGCGAGCTGGCCGTCGCAGCGATCGTGGGTTCGGCGGCGTACAACGCCACCGCGACGTTGGGAGCCGCTGCGCTGGTGCACCCCGCGGCTCATATCGACGTACGGGCGGCCGCCATCGCTGCCGCGGTGCTGCCGTTGAGCATGCTGGCACTCGGTGGCAAGGACCGGCGGCTTGGCCGGGGGGCCGGCTTCGCGTTGTTGGCCGCCTACGGCGCGTTCGTGGCCGTCGTGTTTCGGTGATCGCCTCCCCCGCCACCGTCGACAACGACCGGGCTGTGTCACCGCCTGGCGCCGCGCGGCTGGTCCTCGGTGATCCCCGTACCAGTGGGCCACATCGGCGATGAATCCGGCCCGAACCGATGAGTTCACGGCGCATGGGCACTCTGACCGGTGGACACCTTGCCCGCGAAGGAGCACGCCATGACCCCGGACGAAATCACCGAGGTGCTCAGCAAGCCCATCTCGCAGCGGCTGCTGGCATCGAACATCCCCGCCCGCCTGGCCTACACCGGCCGGGACGGCACGCCCCGGGTGATCCCGATCGCCTTCGGCTACAACGGATCGACGATCGAGATGTGGACCGTACCCAACTCCGCCAAAGTGTCGGCGCTGCAGGCAAACCCTCAGGTTGCACTCACGGTGGACACCGCCGGCGAGTGGCCGCCACGGGTGCTGCTGGTGCGGGGCACGGCACGCGTGGAGACAGTCGATGGGGTGCCGCAGGGCTACATCGACGCCTCCGAGAAGGTCACCCCCGCCGGCGAGTTCGAGGGGTGGAAGGCTGGCGTCCTCCAGCTCTACGACCGAATGGTGCACATCGAGATCACGCCGACTTGGACCAAACTGCTCGATTTCGAGACGACCATCCCGCAGGCCGTCGAGGAACTGGCCGCGCAGAAGTTCGGCGCCATGCCGCCCACCCCGTAGCGCAGCCGCGCCAGCGCCGACGACCTCAGTGAGGTTCCCGGAACCGTCGGCTCCGCGACCCGGCGACCGTCGTCGGTGCTCCCCCAGAGGCTGAGGTCGTAGGTCCCTAGCGCCGGGGCACGGTCCACGTCGATGATCGCTTCATGGGCAAGAGCCTGTCCGTCGCCGGCGCGACCGTTGTCGCCGCGGTGGTGCTGCTGTTCGGCGTGCGCCTGCGGGGAGCGACGGATGCCGCCTTCGCGTTCCTTGTGGTCTGGGTGCCGATGACATGGCTTGGAACCGTGAGTCGAATCGTCCAGCCGCGGTTGCCGCCGGGATACCACGAGCTACGCGAGTTCGAGCGTGACCCACGGCTGTACGAGCTTCTTGGCGTGAGGATCGTGAAGCGGCTGCTGCGCCGTGGCCCGATCGCGGTGTTCAACCCGGGGCTGCACGTGCCGACGGAACGGTCGCCTCAGCGTCTCGCGGAGCTCGAAGCGAGGATGAAGGATGCCGAGGCGAGCCACGTTGTCCTGCTCCTGGCGACGCTCGGGGTCGTGATCAACGCGGCCGTACGCGGGTGGTGGCTGGCAGCTGGCCTGACGTTGCTGTTCGACGTGCTCATGAACGGCTATCCGGTCATGCTGCAGCGCTACAACCGCGCGTTGCTCTACGCACGATTCCCGACCCTGCAGGCCGACGCTCGTACCGCTCCACGTCGCCGGGGTGTGGAACGTCGTCATGCTCTGCCTCCCCCGAACAAGGGCCGCACGTCGGCGATGTCGTACTCGGCTACCGACGCCGAGAGCATGGCGACGACGCCCACGCACCCCGCGAGATAGGACTCGCGCTGTCGGGGCTCGACGGTGATGTGTCCTGCAACGATGACCATGGGTGCGCTCCTCGGCGGCCGCCTGCTAGGGCCGCTTGCCGTACCCCAGCGCCTCGACGATCTTGCCGTCCCGCACGCGCATGAGGTTCACGCCCCGGTAGTCCTGGGCGCCGGTGACCCGCCAGCGGACGACGGCTCGGTCGCCGTCGACGTCGGTGTGTTCGACCTCGAACCGGATCGTGGGGTCGGAGGCCAACCCCTGCCAGCCAGCAAGGCATTCGTCGTACCCCGTCCAGACGTTGCCGTCGGGCGCCGGGCCGGTGCCCTCCATCACACAGTCGGCTGCGATGAGGTCGACGAGCTTTTCGGGTGCCCGCTCGAGGAAGGCGGCGTTGAACTGGTCGATGACGGCTGTGGTGTCGGTCATGGGCGCATCGTCCGCCGCGGTGGGACTCGCAGCAACTCCCGGGAGGGAATGGCATCGATGCCCGGCAGGGGCGACGATCATCGGTGATGTCCCGGTTTCCGAGCGAGCTGCGGCGCTGGCGCACGGCCCGCCGGCTGAGCCAGCTGGAGCTGGCTGTGCGGGCGGGCACCACGCAGCGGCACGTGAGCTTCGTCGAACAGGGCCGCTCCCGCCCGGGCCGCGGCATGGTCGTGCGACTGGCGGAGTCGATGGAGCTGACGCTCCGCGAGCGCAACGAGCTGCTCCTCTCGGCCGGGTTCGCCCCGGCGTTCCCGGAGTCACCGCTCGACGACGCGGCACTCCGGCCCGTCCGCCAGGCGCTGGACACGATCCTCGACGGCCACCTCCCGTTCCCGGCGATGGTCGTCCGGCCCCACGGCATCCTCGTCACCGCCAACAGGGCATTCGAGCTGTTCCACGAGGGCGTCGACCCCGCCTTGCTGGCGCCGCCGGTCAATGTGTTCCGCCTCGCACTCCACCCCGACGGCGTCGCACCCCGGGTTCGCAACCTGCCGGAGTGGGGCCGGCACATCACCGAGAACTTGCGGGCACGGCTCGTGCGGTGCCCGGATCCGTCGTTGGACGCGTTGCTCGCCGAGCTCGAGGCCTACCTGCCGCCGCTACCCCCGCCGGCCGACGTGCTCGGCTTCGCCGTGCCGCTGGAGCTGGGCTCGGCCGACGGCGACCTCCGTCTCATCACAACGCTCACGTCCTTCGCCACCGCCGCCGACGTGACGCTCGCCGAGCTGCACCTCGAGGCGTTTCTGCCCGCCGACGACTGCACCGCCGAGGTGCTGCGCCGCCGATGGGGGTGACGATGTACATCGGCCATCTGCCCGATGTAGCTGGCGCCGGCCGGTTCGACGATGGCGCCGATGAGCGATACGGACATCGCAGCGCGGGCTCGCCGGCGCGACAGCACTCGCTAGCGGTCGCTCGGCTTCCGACGGCGGCGGCGCATCGCAGGGAAGAGTCGGTGGTAGATGGGTCGGACCAGCCAGGCGGGAAGGTAGCGGTGGCGTTCCTCGTACGCCACGCGGGCTCGGCGGTGTGACTTGGCCAGCTCGAGGCCGAGGTGGACCAGCAGCGAGGGGTGGTTGCGCACCTTGGGCTCGGCGTCGCAGACCACGATGCGGCGGAGGTGCTTGGTGCTGATGAATCCGTACTGGCCGGGACTGACCAGGCGGACGGGCGCGCCGTGTTCGGGCTCGAGGGGCCGGCCGTCGAGGCTGTCGGCGATGATCACGTCGTCGGCGAGCGCGTCCTCGAGCAGCACGACCGATCGATAGCCGTCGAGGCCCTCGAAGATGACGTGGGTGATCGCGGTGCCAGCGCGGACCGTGGGCTCGATCACCGTGTCGTAGAGGTCGGCGAACGCGATGCCTCCCCAGCGCAGCCCGGTCGCGGACCACCCGGCGACGCAGTGGAAGTCGGCGACGATCTCGCGGCGAGGAAGGGACGCGAGCTCGGTGAGGGCCACGGCGACGGGAGCCCTCACCACACCGGTGATCTCGAGGCGATGGTCCTTGGGAACCTCGGGAGGTGGGTGGTGCAGCTGGACGCCGAATCGCGGGAACCCTTCGATCCGGTACTGGCCGGGTGGGAGCGTCACATTGTGCTCCGGAAGGGCACGGTCCATCGCGGGCTCTGCCATGTCGCCTCCATTCCGCAGATCCATACGGCTGCGTATGGATGCACCGTAGCCCTTGATCGCCGATCGAGTCCATACGCAGCCGTATGGACTACACAGGTAGGCATGGCCGTCGTCCGCACGCCGCGCACCGAGTGGGTCGACGCAGGGTTGCGGGCGCTGAGTGCCGGAGGTCCCGACGCGGTCAGGATCGAGCGTCTCGCCCGGGCACTCGGCGTCACGAAGGGTGGCTTCTACTGGCATTTCGATGACCGCGACGGGTTGCTCGACGCCATGCTCGCCACGTGGGAGCGCACGATGATCGACGACGTGATCGATCGTGTCGAGGGTGGCGGGGGCGACGCACGAGCCAAGCTGCGACGCCTGTTCGCCCTCGCCGCAGCCCGTCGCGCCCTCTTCGAGGTCGAGCTCGCCGTGCGTGACTGGGCTCGGCGAGACAAGGCCGCCGCTCAGCGCTTGCAGCGCGTCGACAACCGCCGGATGGACTACCTGCGATCGCTGTTCCGCGAGTTCTGTGACGACGCCGACGAGGTCGAGGTCCGGTGCATGCTCGTCATGTCACTGTTCATCGCCACTCGCGTCATCGCCGCCCACCACGACGGCCGGCGCCGCGCCGATGTCGTCAAGCTCGCCCTGGCCCGACTCCTCGAGTGACGGGTGCCCAGGCGGTACACGGCGTGCGCTTCTGAGGCATCCACAACCAGGTTCCGCCGAGCGCGTCGCTGCTAGGGTCCTGGCGGGCTTAGCGGCAGGGGCAGAGGCCTCTTGGGGGTAGAGGCGGAGGCGTCCGGCATGATTCCCGCTGGGGCATATCGCAATCGCACACGTCGTGTCCGGCAGGAACCGTGTCGGTGACGGCCAACATGACCGTCGCCGCCGAGGCACCGGTCGGCGAAGGCGGGCGAGCGCCCGAGGGGGCAAGTCGGCGGTCGGATGCCGTCTTCGCGGCGGTGGTGGTCGCGGCGTTGCCGGTGTTTCTGTGGTTCGGGCGACACCACTGGTTCTTCCTGGACGAGTGGTGGGGTCTGGGCCGGAGCGAAGCCTGGCATCCTGGCTACCTCGACGGTCACAACGGGCATTGGCTCACGCTCACACGGGTGCAGTACCGGCTGACCTTCGAGCTGTTCGGCCTGCGCACGTACCTGCCCTACCAGCTCCCGACCGTGGTGGCTCACCTGGGGACCGCGGTATTGCTCCGTCAGGTGAGCCGCCGGTGCGGGGTACGGGCGTGGATCGCGACCGCGGTCGCTGTGGCGTTCGTGTTCTTCGGCACCGGGTACGAGAACATCTTGTGGGGCTGGCAGTCCAACACGACGGGTTCCCTCGTGTGTGGGTTTGCCCTGTTCCTGCTGGTGGACGGCCCGAGCGCGGTGACCAGGCGCGACTGGCTCGCACTCGGTCTGGGGATCGTCGGGCTCATGACGTCCGCGGCGTTCGTGGGCATCGTCGTCGGCTTGGGCGTCACGATCGTGCTGCGGCGCGGCCTGCGCGTCGCCGCGTTCTACACCGTCCCGTTGGCGACGATCTATCTGGCCTGGTACGCCACCTATGGAAGCGAAAGCAATGCCGTGCCGTTCATGCTGACGACACGGACGCTGTGGTTCGTGGGTCGCATGTCCTGGGCGGTTTTCGATGCGCTGGCGCAGGGCGGCATTGGCGTGGTCCTGCTGGCGCTGGCCGGGATCGGCCTGGCGAGCGCGCTGAGCCGGGCGGCGCAGAGCGGTGACTGGGCCGATGTGGCGTTGCCCGCCGGGCTGACCGTCGCGTGGCTGGTGTTCGCCGGCATGACCGCGCTGGGACGGGCGCTGGTGCCGCTCAGCCCGAACGCCTACGCAACTAGCCGGTACGTGCACGTCGGCGCCGCCTTGCTCCTCCCGGTCGCCGCCCTGGGGGCCGAGCGGCTGGCACGTCGACGCGCCCTGCTGGGAGCGCTCGCGCTCGTTCCCCTCGCCATCGGGCTTCCCGGGAACGTCGACCGCATGGCCAACACTCCTGCCGCCTTCACCGGGGGTAAGGACACCATTCTCGCGATCGCGCACTCGCGCTATCTCGATGACGTCCCGCCGGACACGATGCCGCTCCGGATCGGCGGCGGCCTCGAGATGCCGGTCACCGCGGACTGGCTCTCACGTCAGGTCGACGCAGGGCGAGTCCCGGAGCCCGATGGAGCCGACCCCGTGCGCGACCTCACGGCGACCAGCCAGATCGTCCTCACACAGGATGCGGGTCCAACGGACGTAGTCGGCTGCCCACCCCTGAGCGCCGACGTCCCCGTGACCCTGCACCGAGGTGACCAGCTCCCGTTCGACGGCGCCCTGAGCGTCTTCGTGACCGACCGAGCACACACGGCGTTCCCCCGCAGCTTCCACAGCCGCGATGGGCCCGTGATCCGCACGCTGGCCGGCCCGGTCGATGTCATCATTCGACCCACGCCCGGCGTGCCGACCCGGTTGTGCACGCCGCCCCCAGGCTAGGGGGCGAAGCTCGAGCGGGCGGCGATGAGCCAGCGGTCGTCGTCGCGGACCACCACGTAGACCGCCGGGTAGACGCCGATCACCGAGCCGTCGGCGTGGTGGCGGGTGAACTGGACGTCGAGGTGCACCTTGTCGCGCCCGGCGTGGATGACCCGCCGGTGGTCCCACGTGCTATGGCTCCAGCCGGCCCGCTCCCGCAGCGCGGCCATCGCCCACTCCATGGCGGGCACGGCCTCCTCGCGGTCCTGCCAGATGCGCACGGTGCCGCTCGCCAGCCGCACGTGCGGGTAGGCCAGCGTGCCGGCGTGTCCGGGGGCGTCGCAGGCGTTGAAGCTGTCGAGGAAGGCGCTGGTCACGCCCAGCGCGCCCTCGGTGGGGTCGTCCACGGCCATCGCTCCCATCCTGCCCCCTCGGCGGATCGCTGCCGGCTCACGCGGTCGTCGGTCGGCGAGCACGTCACTGTCCGTGGCAGAATCGGGGTGTGGGCGTGGGCGTGGACGGGCAGGGCGCGGGTTCGTTTCTGGAGCGGTTGCGGGCGGCGGACAGGGAGGCACTGCTGAACGCGGGCCGGCCGCGGCGCTACCGGGCCGGTGAACCGATCTTCGTCACCGGTGACGCCGGTGGCTTCGTCGTGCTGATCACCGAGGGTCGCGTGAAGGTGTTCGCCCCGTCGGCAGCCGGCACCGAGGCCGTGCTCAGCCTGCGTGGGCCCGGTGACCTGGTCGGAGAGCTGTCGGCGATCGAGGACGAGCCGACGCCGCGGGTGGCGACCGTTGTCGCGCTCGACGCTGTCGTCTGCCGTGTGGTGCGCGTCGCCGAGTTCCGGTCGCTCCTGGCCGGCCGCCCGGCGGTCGCCTTCGAGCTGTTGCGCATGGTGGCCGCCCGGCTGCGGTCGTCGGATCGCCGTCGCATCGAGTTCGGTGCCTACGGCATCACGCAGCGTGTTGCTCGCTTGCTCGTCGACCTGGCCGTCGCTCATGCAGGTCCGTCGGGAACGGATGCGGTGCTGCGCAGCGGGCTGACGCAGGACGACCTCGCCGGGATGGTGGGCGCGTCCCGCGAGTCGGTCGCCCGAGCGTTGGCGACCCTGCGGACGCTGGGGTTCGTGTCGACCGGTCGCCGTGAGATCGCCGTGCTCGACCTCGTGGGCCTGCGGGAGTTCGCCGACTGACCGACCGGCGCACGTGACCCGTGTCGTTGACGGATGTCACTGCCGCAGTGCGTCGTCCGCAACGGTCGTTCGCGGCGCAACGGCGCATCGTCTCCCCATCGGATGGTGATCATCCGAACTCAGGGAGGACGAACAATGGCGGAGAACAGGATCAGAAAGCTCGGTTGGTTGGCCCCGCTGGCGCTCGTCGCCGTGGGCGGCCTTGCCGCCTGCGGCGACGAGGACGCCAGCGAGACCAGGACGGCCCCGAGCGCCGAGGCGTCGCTCGGCAGTGATCAGCACCTGTACAGCCAGGCGGCTGAGATCGCGGCGAGGACGGCGGTCATGGGCAGCGATGTCCATCTGTACAACCAGGCGGCCGAGATCGCCGACACGTCGGGCACCGATGCCGCGACCGTGGCGAGGACGGCGGTCATGGGCAGCGATGTCCATCTGTACAACCAGGCGGCCGAGATCGCCGACACGTCGGGCACCGATGCCGCGACCGTGGCGAGCTCGACGGTGGTGGGCAGCGACGTCCATCTGTACAACCAGGCGGCCGAGATCGCCGACACGCAGGCCCAGCGCGATGACGCCGGGACCGTGGCGAGCTCGATGGTGATGGGCAGCGATGTCCATCTGTACAACCAGGCGGCCGAGATGGCCGCGTCGGGCACCGACGCCGGGCCGAACGTCTAGGAGGCCGGCAATCGAGCGGTCGAGGCGGCCCTCGAGCCGCCCGGCGGCGGGCGGCAAGGACCTCCCGGGCAGGCGGAACCCGGAGTCGACGGCAGGAAGGCCTCGGCTCCGGGTTTCGCTGCCCGAGGCAGGTCGTCACCGCGTGCAGGAGAGCGGCGCCGATCCCCCGGCGCCGCTCAGCCGCGCACGAACCAGGGTGTCTGGTTGACCACCGTCCCCAGGCCCGGGATGCGGAACAGCCCTCGGTCGTCGATGACCCGCTCCACGGCCTCGCGCGCCGTGAGGACCCCGTCGCCCATCGCCCGGGCCAGCGCCCCGACGACCGCAGGAGCGGCGAAGGACGTTCCGCTCCAGCGCACCCACTCCAGGAGCTCCCTGTCGCCCGGCCCTGGTGTCCAGCCGACGAAGAAGCTGCTCACCACGTCGACGCCGGGCGCGCACGCACGGACCCAGGGACCGTAGTTCGTGAAGTGCGCCGGCCCGCTCGGGCCGAGCGCGCCCACCGAGACGACACCGGGGAAGGCGGCCGGGAACGAGGGACGGCACGTGGCGTCGTTACCGGCGGAGGCGACCACGACCGTTCCCTTCTTCTGCAGCTTGCCGACGGCCTCAGCGAGCACGCCCATCTCGACGGCGGTGTAGCCACCGAACGACAGGTTCACCAGCTCCGGCGGCGGGTCCCGGTCGCTGAGCGCGTTGAGCGTGGCGACGATGTCGCCTTCGTTCGCGTCGCCCCGCCCGTTGAGGAGTCCGGCCACCTCGATGTGACTTCCGGGCACGATGCGGTCGATCAACCCGGCGATGAACGTGCCGTGACCGGCGACGGGATCGATGCGGCCGTCCGTGGGGTCCTCGTCGGGTTCCTCCCCTGGAAGGATCGAGTCCCCGGTGCGCGTGGTGCTCGGAATCCCGGCGACGACACCATCGAGCGCAGCCGGGCGGAAGTCACCCATAGCGATGCCCGTGTCGATCACGACGATCGTGGGTGGGCCATCGGCGTCGGCCAGCGCGGCGGGCACACCGGTGAGGACCGGGGTGTTGGCCGGGTGGGCGCTGTGGTTCCGTCGACCCGACGCCCTGAACGCCGCCGACTCCGGCCTGGCGCTCCCCGACGCGAACAGGCGCGCGGGGTTCGTCACCACGTCCTCGGCCTCCGGGTTGGCACCGAAGGGGTTGGCACCGAAGGGGTTGGCGCCGAAGGGGTTGGCGCCGAAGGGGTTCGCACCGAAGGGGTTGGCGCCGAAGGGGTTCGCACCGAAGGGGTTCGCACCGAACGGATTGGCACCGAACGGATTGGCACCGAACGGATTGGCACCGAACGGGTACGCCGACAGCCACGCGTTCGACCCGGGCCAGAACGCGGCGGGATGGGGGCCGCAGCCGCAGCACATGCAGTGCGGGAACAGGACGTGGTTGGGTTGAGCGGGGATGCCCCGACCGCGAAGCTCCCCGACGACGATCAACGTCTCCTCCACGTTGGGGATCCTGTCGAAGGTCGTGTTGGGGATCGACTGCCTGCCGCCCTCCCGGGAAGGTTGCCGCCGGCCGATCCACTCCTCCGCCTCACCGCCGCTCGACGAGGGCACCAGGATCTCTCCCGGCACGTAGGCGAACTCGTCGCCATCTGCAAACTCGACGTCGTCCGACCACCGCTCGCCCCGTCCCGCCATGACACCCTCCTCGGCCGCGCTCCGCGCGGATTCTACCACTGAGCGGAATCGAGCGCGTCCCGTGCGAGCGTCGCCGCGTCGAGCAACGTCAAGGATGCGCCGTCCTCGCGGGCCCGGTGGTAGCCGTCCTCGCCGAGATCGCCCCGGGCCTGCTGGAGCATGTCCTCACTGGCCCGCAGATCGTCGTCGTACAGCTGGTGGCCGGCGTCGGCCAGAAGCGATTCGGCCTTCGTGTGCAGACGGACGGCCCGACCCGGATCGGTGCCCGCGGTGAGCCGGGCGGCCACGATGAGCGAGTAGGCGACGGCCACCGGACGTCCCAGCGCGAGCCCGAGGTCCAGGCAGGCCGCTTGGTGGCGGGCGGCAGCCTCCTTGTCCCCCCGACGCATCGCCAGCTCGGCGACGTTGCCCTCGGCGATCGCCATCAGGTGCTCGTCGCCGAGCTCGCGTGCGACGTCCAGCTCGTCGGTGACCGTCGCCTGAGCCGTGCCGACGTCGCCCAGGAAATAGGACGCGATCGTCAGGAGGTTGAGCATCCGGGCCCGTGCCGGTGCGTTCAGGTCCCGGTCGAGGGCGCGGTGCGCCAAGGCCGCGGCCTCCTCGTGGTCGCCCGATCGCAGTGCCACCTCTCCCGCGGCCCGCTCCACGGCGACCTCGTCCCAGTCCGGGGCTCCGCCGACCGCGTCCGCGAGGTGCCGGGCGCTGGCGACGGAGTCGCGGGCCGCGTCCATGTCGCCGTGCTGCACCTGCAACAGCGCGAGCGTGGCCAGCAGCGAGACCCGGGCGGCGGACGGGGTGGTGAGGCGGTCGGCGTAGCGTGACAGCTCGTCGACGGCGTCACGCGGCGACCGCACGGCGTAGTAGTAGTGACCGATGCTGCACGCCAGCTGCTGGGCCTGCTCCTCTGCGTCCGCTGCGACCTGCTCCACCAGCGCCCGCAGGTTGTCGAGCTCGACCTGGATCTCTCCCGCTCGCTTCCGGTCCACTCGATGCCACGGACCGACGCGGTCGAGCCACCACGCCGCGAGTCGCCTCGCCGTGTCCCCCTCCTCACCCGCGTCGCCGGCCAGCCGGCGCGCGTAGGACCTCATCGTGTCGAGCAGGCGGTAGCGGGTCTCGTTGGCGGTGAGGTCGACGGCCACGAGCGACTTGTCGACGAGGGTCCACAGCAGGTCGGGAACGTCGGAGTCCCTGAGGTCGCCGCCCGCCACGACTGCGGCCTCGAGGGTGAAGCCGCTCTGGAATGCGCCGAGGCGCCGCAGCATCGCCTGCTCGTCCGTCGTGAGCAGCCGGTAGCCCCACCCCATCACCTCGTCCATCGTGCGCTGCCGGTCGGGGATCCCGCGCTGGCGGCTGCGCAGCACGCGGAAGCGGTCGTCGAGTCCCCTGAGCAGGTCGGCGACGCTCAGCACAGAGCTCTGCGCCGCCGCAAGCTCGAGGGCCAGCGGGAGGCCGTCGAGACGCCGGCAGAGCTGGACCACGACCTCCCGGTTGTCCTCGTCGAGGGCAAAGGACGGACGGACCGTCCGGGCGCGCTCGACGAAGAGCCGTACGGCCGGCACGGCCAGGGCCTCGTCGACGGTCGCGCCGGACGTCGGCACCCCCAACGGCTCCACCCGCCACACCGACTCCCGTGCGATGCCGAGCGGCTCCCGGCTCGTCGCCAGGACACCGACCCCCGGGCATTTCGCCAGCAGCTCGGTGACCATCGGCGCGAGATCGTGTGCCAGGTGCTCGCAGTTGTCGAGCAGAAGCAGGGTGGCCCGACCGCTCAGATAGTCGACCGTGGCGTGCCACGCGTCGACTCCCGTACCGACGGCGACCCCGAGGACATCGGCGACGGCCGCTCCCACGAGGCGCGCGTCCTGCAGCGGCGAAGCGTCCACGAGCCAGACGCCGTCGTTCCAGTGAGGCGCCGTCGCCAGGCCGGTGGCGACCGCCAGGCGTGTCTTGCCCACGCCCCCCGGGCCGGTCAACGTGAGCAGGCGGCCGGCGCCCAACCGGGCCTGCACGTCTGCGAGGTCGGCCTCGCGTCCCACCAGGCTCGTGGGGGGTGACGAGAGGTTGTGCCCATCCACCGGCATCGCTCGCACCGCGGGGAAGTCGGTGCTCAGCGCCGGGCCGGTCACGCAGTAGAGCCGGACCGGTCCATCGAAGTCGCGGAGGCGGTAGAGGCCGACCGGCCCGAGCCCGAGATCGCCGAGCGAGCCGGCCTCGCTCGCCGCGACCCCGGACACCAGTATCTGGCCACCGTGGGCTGCGGCCATGACGCGGGCCGCCTGGTGCACGGCCAGCGCGACGTAGTCGCCGTCCCGCGGCGACGCCAGGCCCGTGTGCACGCCCATGCGTACCCGCGGACCGGTTCCTGACGGCCACATCTCCGTGGCGAGGCGGCGCTGGGCGTCGGCGCACGCGCGGAGGGCCGACCCCGCGTCACCGAACGCCGCGAGGTGAGAGTCGCCCCGCGCGCTCACATGGGCTCCGCCGTGGTCCTTCCACGCGCTGCTGAGCAGCACGTCGTGCCGGGCGAGCACCGGGTCGTAGCGCTCCTCGAGTTGGCGGAGCAGCCGCGTCGACCCCTCGATGTCGGTGATGACGAAGGTGACGAGCCCGCTCGGCATCGGGCTGTCCGGCGCGCGATCGGCCGTACCGAGGACGCGTGGAGACAACCGGAGTGCGGGGTCGTGGTCGAGGATGCGGTGCTCGAGCTCGCTCAGCTCGGGCCCTGGCTCGATGCCCAGCTCGTCGATCAGGTGGCGTCGTACCTGCTGGTACGCGTCGAGCGCATCGGCCTGCCGCCCGGTGCGGTAGAGGGACAGCATGAACTGGGCCCAGAGTCGCTCGTCGAGCGGGTGGGCGCGCACCAACGGTTCGAGGCCTCCAGCGGCGTCCTCGGCCCGGTCGAGGGCCAGCAGCGCGTCGAACCGTCTCTGCAGCGCTCGGAGGTGGACGGCCTCCAGCCGCATCGCGGCCTCGTCGGCCCAGCCGGCACCGGCGAACTCCTCCAACGGCGGGCCGCGCCACAACGCGAGCGCCTCGTCGAGCACCGCCAGCCGGCGCCCCAGGTCGGGCTCCGTGGCGGCCGCCGCCACGTTCCGCTCGAAGCGGACCGCGTCGACGGCGTCGGGCTCGATCGCCAGGAGATAGCCTCCCGGGCTGGTCTGGAGCGTCGCCCCGTCGGGGCCGAGGAGCTTGCGGATCCTGGAGACGTAGGTCTGCAGCGTGGCCGCGGCGCTATCGGTCCCGTTGTTCCCCCACATCGCCTCGATCAGCCGGTCGATGCTCACCGGCTGGCCGGCGTGGGTGGCGAGGCAGGCGAGGAGGACGCGTCTCCTGCCGCCACGCAGGGTGACGCTTCCCGCCTCCCCGATGGCCTCGAAGGAGCCCAGGATCCTGAAGTCCATCGCCACACCTGTCGCCGCCAACCCGGGGGGTGGCACACCGTCACCGCAGCGTACCTCCGGCAGGTTGCGACGCTCCGACAATTTGGCGGGCGGTGGTCCGTCGGTCAGCGCCCGGAGGGCGGGGCGGCTCGGGGGGCCCGGGCGGCCACGAGCGAGGTGAGGCCGATGACGCACAGCGTGACGCCGAGGGCGGCCGACCGCGCGAGCCCGCCGTCGTGCTTGTCGAGGCTGCTGACCCCCCGGTCGGTGATCGACGCGAAGGTGGCCGCGAGGAGCGCAACGGCGACGAGCCAGCCGGCGACCGCCTGAAGCCGGTCGCGCGCCGAGGCCGCGAACCACACCGCCAGCAGGGCCGGGCCGAACAGGCTGCCGGTCGGCGCGAACGCCGCGTCCGCCAGGCAGCCCGCGAGGAACATGGCCGTCCCGAGGCGCCACGATCGGCGCCGCGGCCCGAGCCAACGGCCGCGGGTCGCCAGCGTCACCGCCGCGAGCCAGGCGGCCGCCGCCACGACCGCACCCGTGACAAGGTGATCGACCCAGCCCGACGAGCCCTGGAGCCCGGTGCCGGCGACCAGGAAGTACGTGTCCCGCTCCCTGTGCATGATGGTCCGCCAGCCACGCTGGTCGGCGGCGGGACGGATCCACGCCGACATCGTGAAACCGGTGCTGATGTCGAGGGACCTCGAGGCCGGCACCCGCACGAGGTCGCCGCCGCCGTCGAAGCGCAGGGCGCCGCCGTAGCGACCGTGCGTGGTCCACGTGGCGCCGCTTAGGGTCCCCACGTTGTCGTGGCCGGAGTCGTCGTGGACGGACGTACCGGTCCCCTCGTCGAACGAGTACGCCCCGACGAGGCCGGGGCTGGCGGATGCGACCGGGGATGCCATGTCCGCGCGGATCTCGGCCTCGTCGAGCGCCCGGTCGTAGATGCGAGCCTCGTCGATGATCCCGTCGAAGTGCTCGCCGTAGGGATGGTTGCCGCCGAGCCACAGCGGGCTGTCGCTGGCGGCCAGCGTCCCCGTCGTCGTCTGGGTCGCGACAGGCGCGCCGTTCTCGAAGAGCCGCAGGAACGTGCCGTCGTAGGTCGCCGCGAGGTAGGACCACGCCCCGACCGGGCTCGCCGACGGCCCGACGACGGACCGGATCGTCCCGTCGACCGTCCCCCCGCCCGAGGGGACCAGGGTGCCGTGATCGGTGAGCGCCGTCGCCGTGGCCGCGAGGACGATGGCGCCGACCCCGACGGCCGCCGCGGGGCCGATCCAGCGCCCTGTCGGACGCGGCCGGGCGCGCGGGCGCGGGGACGCGGGGCGGGCGATCACGACGGCCAGCGCGACGAGGGGGACGACCGCCAGGTCACCAGCGGCGATGCCGTGGCCGGTCGACAGCGACAGCAGGATCGGACCGTGCCACGGCTCCCGCACGACCAGGGCCACCGCGGCGCCGAGCAGAAGCCCGACACTGACGGTGACCAGGATGCGCTGGGCGCCGGCGGGGGCCGAGCGCGTGGGAGCCACGACCTCGAACCTCCTTCGTCGCCGCTCCGGCTCACACTCACCCTCAGCGTTGAAGCTGCGCTGAAGAGTCGCTGCAGAGTCACTGAACGTCGCAGGGCGACCGCTGGGGCCGGACGGCCGGCGAGGTTCCGAGCGTCGGGCTGCGGCTACGAAACGTGGTAGCAGATAGACAACTTGTTGTCTAGGTGCAGACACGGCTACTAGGGTTGCCGTCCGGTGACGCGATGGGACTGAGACACGCTGTGCTCGCCGCCCTCCTGGAGGGCGAGGCCTCCGGCTACGAGCTCGCGAAGCGCTTCGACGTAGGTGTCGCCAACTTCTGGTCGGCGACGCCCCAACAGCTCTACCGCGAGCTCGACCGGCTGGCGGTGGACGGCGCGGTCGACGCCCGGGTGGTGGAGCAGCGGCGCCGCCCCAACAAGCGGGTCTTCCGGCTGACCGACGCCGGCCGGGCCGAGCTGCACGACTTCACGACCCGCCCCGCCCGGCCGATGGCGCGGCGCGACGATCTGGTGGTGAAGGTCCAGGCCGTCGACGCGGGCGACGCCGAGGCGGTGCGCAAGGCGCTGGCCGAGCGCCACGACCAGGCCCGGTCCAAGCTCGAGCTGTACGACCGCGTCCGCGACCGCCTGCTGGCGGGCCGCAGTGAGGACGAGTACGTGCGGGATGCCGAGCGGATCGGTCCCTACCTCACCCTGATGGGGGGGAGGAGGCTGGAGGAGCAGAGCATGCGCTGGATCACCGACGTCCTGGCGGTCCTCGACCGGCGCGAGGGAGCAGCGCGGTCGTGACCGCACCCGCCGGACCCTTCCACCGCTTCGTGGCGCTCGGCGACAGCCAGACCGAGGGCGTCGGCGACATCCCCTACCCCGACGGGCGGGAGCGGGGCTGGGCCGATCGCTGCGCCGAGCTTCTCGCGGCGGCCCAGCCGGGCCTGCTCTATGCCAACCTCGCCGTGCGCGGGCGGCGGATCGCCGAGGTGCACGACCAGCAGCTGGCGCCCGCCGTCGCCCTCGCCCCGGACCTCGTGAGCCTGATCGCCGGCGTCAACGACATCGTCCGGCCCCGCTTCGACCTCGACGCGGGCCTCGCCCGCCTCGACGCCATGCACCGCGACCTACGGGCGACGGGCGCGACGGTGATGACGACCACGTTGCCCGACACGTCCGCCGTGACCCCCGCCGCCCGCCTGCTGCGCTCTCGGGTCGCAGGGTTCAACGCGGGCCTGCGGGACATCGCGGCCCGGCACGGCTCGCTCGCCCTCGACGGCGATGCCGTCGCCGGGCTCGCCGACCCCCGCCTGTGGTGCGACGACCGCCTGCACTTCAACCCCGCCGGCCACCGTCGGCTCGCGGCGGCGATGGGCGGGATGCTGGGCGTTCCCGCCGATGGCGCCTCGCTCGCCGACCCCGTTTCCAACGCGGCGCCGCCCGGCGGCTGCCGCCGCGTCGTGGACGACGTGCGCTGGGCCGCGGCGTACCTCGTGCCGTGGATGGGCCGCCGCCTCGTGGGGCGCTCGTCGGGCGACGGGCGGCAGGCGAAGCGCCCCAGGCTCGCCCCACTCGGGGCCGGGGCCCCGGCGTGAGGGCGGTCGCCCGCCGCGTTCCCCCGCGCCACTGCGACGCCCAGGGGATGATGCACGCCAGCCGTCCCGCCGGGTACTTCGAGGACGCCTTCCTCGCCTGGCTCGAGGACGCCTGCGGGGGCCACGCCGCCCTGCGGGCCGCCGGTGTGGACCTGGTCGTGGCCGAGACCACCACCCGCTACCTGGCTCCGGCCCGGCTGGGCGACGAGGTCACGGCCCAAGCGACGCCCGAGGCGCGGAGCCGGCGCTCGGTCCGCATCCGCTTCGACCTGGTCCGGGACGATGGCGAGCCCCTCGTCACCGCCACGACCACCTACGTCTGCGTCGGCCCCGACGGGCCGGTGCCGCTCCCGCTGGTCCTGGCCGGCGCCCTGGCCGGCGTCCCCGCCCGCGGTTGACCGTTGCGGAACTCCGTGGATCCGCGCCTAGCATGACGAACTCCTGGAGAGGTGACCGAGTACGGCCGATGGTGCTTCCCTGCTAAGGAAGTGAGGGCGCAAGTCCTCCGTGGGTTCAAATCCCACCCTCTCCGCAGGTCAGAGGCCCGGAGCCGCCGCTCAGCCGGCGCCCGGGCCTCGTCTTCGCCAACACGAATGCCAACAGAGTCGTCGCACGAGCTCATTACCTTCCGCTAATCCACGTAGACGACCTCGCCGACGCCCACGTTCCGGCTGCCGAAGGGCTCGAGGCCGGCGTTGATCTCCGTTGCGCCTACAACATCGGGACGGGGGCCGGCGTGTCGGTGATTGAGGTCATCGACAGCGTCCGCCGCGTCCTCGGCATCTCGGTCGAACCCCACATCGCCCCGCGAAGACCCGGCGATACGGCCCGGATCGTCGCCGACGGCACCGGGGCCCGAGACGACCTCGGCTGGACCCCGACCCGCGACCTCGAGGACATGGTTCGAGACGCCTGGAGGGCGTGGCGCTCGGCACTGGCCAGCTGATCCAGAGCCGGACACCGCACGCCGGGGAAGCCGCGGGACAACCGCCCGGATGACATCCCGGTCAGTCTCGCTACCAGGTCAAACGCGCGCCAGCAGCCAGTGCTGAAAGGCGAGGTCGCTGGGTCGAACTCAACTCGACCCACACTCCCACCCGAGTAGAGCCTCACCACGCTTGCTACTTGCGCCTCGCGGCTGTGACCGGCGCCCGCCGCGGGTCGCCGCAGCGATGGGCGTGACCGGGGCGGCCACAGCGATCGCCGTGTGGCTTGCCGGCGGCGGTCTCGGCGCCTCGTACGCTGTCTCCACAGTCGTGCGCTGCGGCGGCAAGGGCTTCATCGGCTGCTCCGTGTTGCCGGGCGGTCCAGCGGTGACCGGCAGGAGCCAGTGCACGGACGACTGCTCGCCGGAGGTCCGCCATGCGTCGAGGTAGTCGCGGTCGATCTCGTCCTGGCTGAAGCGCCGCACGAAGCCGGTTCGCCTCACATCCGGGCTGGACACGTTCAGCGGGGCCACTCTGAT
>Ga0075421_100001430_pt1 | contig 27897 bp, 21 predicted proteins | sample SoiMetdeltSBSDD5_FD_75292 | JGI IMG/M metagenome (GOLD analysis project Ga0075421, IMG submission 75292) | Bulk soil microbial communities from a Populus tree surrounding site in Tennessee, USA - Soil MetaG P. deltoides SBSDD5 | ecosystem: Environmental > Terrestrial > Soil > Tree plantation... | reverse complement strand
CCTGTATTCGACTGCACGAAGAGCGATCGCAGCGCATTGATGTCGCGCTGGAAGCGCGGGTGCAGCTCGAGGAGCACCGAATACTGGTCGGTCGCGCCATAGAGCGTGCTGATGCGGCGTCCACCGTATGCGTTGTAGAGTGCTGTTTCCACCTGCTGAGGCGAAACGCCAAGAGCAGCGGCGCGATCGCGCAGGATATTGATCTGAATCTCGGGGTTGCGAAGCTCCAGACTCGTATTCACGTCCTGCAGCATGCGCGACTCGCGAAGCTTCCCTTCGAGATCCTGGGCCGGGCCGTACAGGGTTTTCAGCTCCGTGCCCTGCACAACGAGCTGGTAATCCGCGGTGCTGATGAGACCACCCACGTTGATCGCAGGTGGATTGTTCATGAAGACGCGCAGCCCCTGCGAGCCGCCGGCAAATGACCGCCGCAGCTCCTGGATGATCTGGTCGGCATTCACGTCGCGCTCCTTGCGGGGCTTGAGCCTCGTGATGATGCGCCCGATGTTGTCGCCGACAACGCCACCGGTTCCCTGCCCTGCCGTGGCGAGCACGGCCTCGACGTTGGGATTGTTGAGGATGATCCTCTGGACATTTCGCATCCGCTTTTCAAGCTCGACGAACGTCGTGCCTTCGGGAGCGATCACGTTTCCAAAAAAGACCCCGGTGTCCTGACGGGGAATGAAGCCCTGCGGGATCACGCGATAAAGGTAAACAGTCAGCACCAGGAATATGAGCGACGCGATCAGCATGATGCTCCTGTGACGGATCGTCCATCGCAACGTCGATCCGTAAAAATCGCGCATCAGGTCGAAGCCTTTTTCCAGCGCCCAGTAGACACGCCCGTGCTGATGCGCCGGCCTGAGCAGCAGGCTGCACAACATCGGCGTCAACGAGAGCGCCACGACGCCGGAGATCAGCACTGCGACGCCGACAGTCACCGCGAACTCCCGGAATAGCCTCCCGAGCATGCCCTGCATGAACAGGATCGGGATGAACACGGCGGAGAGCGAGATCGTCATCGACAGCACCGTGAAACCGATCTCCTTCGCGCCTTCGAAGGCAGCCTGCATGCGGCTCTTTCCCATCTCCATGTGCCGCGTGATGTTCTCGAGCACGACGATCGCGTCGTCCACGACGAAGCCGACGGACAGGATGATCGCCATCAGCGACAGGTTGTTCAGGCTGTAGCCGAGCAGGTACATCGCGGCGAACGTTCCGATCACGGATGTCGGAAGGATCAGTGCCGTAATCAGTGTCGAGCGCGCGTTGCGCAGGAACACGAGGATCACAAGTACGACGAGTACGATCGACAGGCCCAGGTGCAGGTTCACCTCGTTGATGGATGCCTGGATGAATTCCGAACGGTCGTTGACGACGTTGATGCGCACGCCTGGGGGCGCCTCGGCTTCGATCGCCGGGAAGAGCGCGCGGATCTGCTTGACGACCTGCACGGTGTTTGCGCCGGGCTGCCGGTATACAGCGAGCTGAATGGCGCGTTCTTCGTTCAGGAAAGCTTTTACCTTCGTATTCTCGACGCTGTTCTCCGCACGCCCAATGTCGGAAAGGCGCACCGGCATCCCGTTGGCGTACGCCACGATGAGCTCGTTGAAGTTCTGCGCGCGCTCGAGCTTTCCGGACGACTTCACGGTGAAATTGCGTGCCTGACCCTGGAGGACGCCGGAAGGCAGATTGCTGTTGGCGTTCTGGATTGCCGTGACGATTTTCTCGAGACCGAGCGCCCGCTTCGAAAGCGCCTCCGGATCCAGGTAGACGCGCACAGCGTATTTCTGCGACCCGAATACCTGGATCTGCGCCACACCGTTGACCATCGACAGCCGCTGAGCGATGTGGGTGTCTGCGAATTCGTCCAGCGTCGTCATCGGCTGCGTGGCCGAGGTCACCGCGAGAAACATGATCGGCGCATCCGCCGGGTTCACCTTACGCAAGGTGGGCGGGTCCATATCGTCGGGGAGGCGGCGTATCGCCTGGGAGATCGCGGTCTGGACGTCCTGCGCCGCGGCGTCGATGTTGCGCTCCAGGCTGAACTGCAGGGTGATGCGCGTGCGCCCGGTGCTGTTCACCGAGTTCATCGTATCGACACCCGGTATCTGGCTGAATTGCCGCTCGAGCGGCGTAGCGACGGTCGAAGCCATTACTTCCGGGTTGGCGCCCGGCAGCTCGGCCGTCACGGAAATGGTTGGAAAGTCGACATTCGGGAGATCGTTGACCGGCAGTGCCCGGAAAGCGATGGCCCCGAAAAGCACGATCGCTGCGACGAATATGGTCGTCGCGACCGGGCGCTCAATGAAAATCCGTGACAGATTCATGATCGGTCCCTATTTCGCTTCGGCTTTCGCCGCACCGCCGGGTTCCCCTTTGCCGCCAGTGGGCGCGTCCCCCTTCGCCTCGCCTTTCTTGCCGCCTTTGCCCTTGCCACCCTTGCCGCTTTTGGTTTCGGCTCCGGCGAGCTGCACCGTCGCGCCGGGCGCGAGCGCCTGCGGAAAGTCGCTGATCACCCGGTCGCCGGGTTTGACCCCCGATCCGATTACGATCTCGCCTGCCAGCTGCCGCGCTATCGTGATCGGCTGGACCTTCACGCGGCTGTTCTCGTCGATGAGATAGACGAAGCTGCCATCCTGGCCGGGCTGCACCGCGGATTCCGGAAGAACGATTGCCTCCGGTTCGATCGTGAGCACGATGCGGACGTTCACGAACTGTCCGGGCCAGATCACTTCGTTGGCATTCGATACGCGCGTCTTGAGCAGCACCGTACCTGTTTGAGCCGTCACGGTGTTGTCGATGAAGACGAGCTTGCCTTCCGCGACGGGCGGTGCATTGCGGTCCGCAAGGATCTCGATCCGCATCTGCTTGTCGTTCTGAAAACGACGGATATCCTCGAGCTGCCGCTCCGGGATGCTGAACGACACCAGAATGGGATCCATCGTATTGATCGTGACGAGCGGCGTGCCACTGCCTGCGGCGACCACGAGGTTCCCGGGCTTGATGGCCAGCGTACCAGTGCGCCCCGAGATCGGCGCCCGGATTCGAGCAAATTCGAGCTGGATGCGTGCCGCCTCTGCCGCAGCCTGATCCGCCTGCACGGTCGCTTCGAGCGACTTCGCGGACGTTACGGCAACATCGTACTCCTGACGCGTGATGTATTCGCGCTTGAGCAGCGGCTCAAGCCGTTCCTGCTGTGCGCGGGCATTTTCGAGCTGCGCCTTATCGCGGGCGAGCTGCGCGAGCGCCTGGTTGTACTGCGCCTGGAACGTCCTCGGATCGATCTGGAACAGCACCTGCCCCGATTTGACCCGGTCGCCTTCCTTGAAGAGCACCGACTGAAGGACGCCGCCTACCTGCGCACGGACCTGCACGCTGTGCTCCGCTTCGACGGTGCCGACGGCTTCGATGAGCACGGGCATGGGTTTCACCACCGGCTCCACAGCCCTCACCGTGATCGGGCCACGTTCGCCTTTGCCTTTTCCTTTGCCCTTCGCCTTCTTCGGTTCCGCCTCGGCGGCGGTGGCGCCGCTCGCGTGCTTGTCCCAGTACCAATAGCCGCCCCCCGCGACAGCAGCGATTAGCGCGAAAACCAAAAGCATGCTCAAACGTTTCATTTCTTGACGCCTGTCGCTGCCATGACCTCATGGAACCCGGTGGAGAACTGGAGGCGTGCGAGCGCTGTATACCAGTCCAGATAAGATTGAATGCGCTGCACGCGGGCATTCGACTCGTCCTGTTGCGCAGTGATGAGGTCGAGGATGCTGCCGAAACCCGCCCGATACCGCGCGAGCGTCGCCTGCGCGGTCTGCTCTGCGGATTTTACCTGCGACTCGGTGGTGCCGACGCCGGTCGCGGCGGTCTGCACGTCGTAATAGGCCTGCCACACGTCGAGCTCCGTCTGCCGATAGAGCGTGTCGCGGTTCGCCGCTGCCTGCTCGGCCTGCGCTTCGGCGAGGCGATACGAGTAACGGTCGCGGAACCCCGTGAAAATCGGAATCCGGACATTGACGCCGATGCTGTAGTTCGAGGCAGGAGCGCGCTCATCCGTAAAAAACGTGCGGCCGGCGGCGCCCGCAATCTCCACAGTCGGAAAGTTTGCCTTTGAAGCGGCCTCAGCCGACGCGCGCGCTGCGCGCGCTTGCGCTTCAGCGGCGACCAGGTCCGGCCGCGACGCCCGTGCGCGGTTCAGCAGGTCTGCCAGCGAGGCCGTCAGCTCGCGCACCTGCGGCAGCTCCGACAAGGTCCTCACCTGCAGAGTATTGTCGACCGAGAGCCCCACTGCAGTCGCGAGCTGACCGCGAGCTTTTTCGAGTTCGCCGCGGCTGCGCGTGAGATTCAACTCCGCCTGTGCCACCTGCGTCTCGGCGCGATAGACATCAGCCACGGTTGCGAGCCCCGACTCGCGGCGGCGGTTCGCGGCGTCGAGCGACGTTCGCAAGTTCGTGAGCGAGAGCTCGTTCACGCGCACGAGCAGATCGATGCCGAGCGCGCGATAGTAGGCCTGCTCCACCTGGAAGATGATGTCCTGAAGTACCCGGTTCTGGTTGAGATTCGCTGCGAGCAGCCGGTACTCGGCGGCTTCGATCTGGCCGGCGCGCGCGAGATCGAAGAGCACGTACGACAAGCTGACGGAAGGACCGTAGCGATTCTGCCAGGGTGACGCTGTGCCTGTCGTAGCAGATACCGGCCGTACACGGCTGGCTGAAAAAAGGCCGCTGATCTGCGGCAGCAGATCCGCTTGCTCCACGCCGACGCCTGCCGCGGCTGCGCGCGCAGCAAACCACGCCTGGCGCGCGCGGGGATTGTTGCGCAACGCGTATTCGGTCAGCTCGGCGAGCGTGAGTGCCGCGGTGACTCCCGGGGGAGGCGTCGTAGGAGGTACAGGAACGACCGGCAAGGGCGCCGTCGGCTCCCAGGGCACCTGGGGCGCCGGCGAGACGTTACGCTCCGTCTTGAACGGGTCCGGTCCCCAGAATAGCTGAGCCCATGCGGTGGAGGCGATCGAGAACAGTGCGAGTGCGATGAAGCCGCGTCCGAACGACTCGAATCTCTGCATGGGTGATGAATGGTGAAGGGCTGATTAGCTATTGATAACCCAAAACAATTCATCATAGCATCAAACTTTCAGTCACGAACTACCGGACGCCGGTGAATCCGCATGGGCTCCGGGGCCATCGAACGCGTGAATAGCGACCTAGCGGCATTAAGCCCGCGACTCCTCGAGCCCGAAGCACGGCTGATCGAGCGCGAACCTTATTACGAACCGGTTGGTGAGGAGATCGCGCTCTTTCAGGCCGCGTATCTCAGTTGTATCCCGGTATTGCTGAAGGGGCCCACAGGCTGCGGCAAGACGCGCTTCATGGAATACATGGCGTGGCGATTGAAGCGGCCGCTCATCACGGTATCGTGCCACGACGACCTCACTGCGTCCGATCTCGTGGGCCGCTATCTCATCACGAGCAACGAGACCGTCTGGGTGGATGGACCGCTCACTCGCGCCGTGCGCCTCGGCGCGATTTGTTATCTCGATGAAGTCGTGGAGGCGCGCAAAGACACGACGGTCGTGATACACCCGCTCGCAGACGATCGTCGCATTCTGCCGATCGACAAGCACGGTGAGCTGCTCACCGCGCCTCCGGAGTTTCTGCTGGCGCTCTCCTACAATCCCGGCTATCAGACGGTCCTCAAGGACCTGAAGCAAAGCACGCGGCAGCGGTTTATCGCGATCGAGTTCAATTACCCGGAGGCGCATCTCGAAGCGAAGATCGTTGCAGCCGAAAGCGGTATCGACGATGACACGGCGCGAAAACTCGTTCAGCTCGCGCACATGACGCGGGAGCTGAAGGGCAGCGGCCTCGACGAAGGCGCATCCACAAGGTTGCTCGTGCATGCGGCGAAACTGATGGGCCGGGGCATCGCACCGCACACGGCGTGCGCCGGAGCGATTGCCGAAGCGCTCACGGACGATCGCGACATGCTCCGCGCCGTGAATGAACTCGCTGCCTCCGTTTTCTGACCCAGCGCCGGCCGCTGCAACTCGCCTCGGTCGGCACGAGGTAGAAGCCAGGCTCGACAGACTCCTCGACCCGGTGCTTTCATCGCGCCGCACCGCCGCGCCGCTCGCTGACGGTGTCGGCCTGCTCGGCCGAGCCGAACAGGATTTCCTCCTCCATTGGGCTACGGTGATCGCACGCACGAACATCGAGCTCGCGTATCAGTTCGTAGCCGCCGCGCCCGCGGCGTTGAGCACGCTGAGCACGCAATCCGCCGAAGCCTGGATCATCGAGGCGATGGATGTGTACGACCGGGAAGGTCTCCACGGCGCGACGCAAATTCTTGCCAATCCCGAGGCGATCGAGCGGGACCTCGCAAATACCGCAGCGGTGAAACTCGACGACGTTGCCAAGGTCCTGCAACTCGTTCTGAACGGCCTTGCGGGCAGACGGATCCGCATCGAGGCGGCGCCGCGCAGCTACACCGACACTGAAACGCTGTATCTCCCTCCCCGCATGGATCGGGCGGCCAGCCTCGAGGCGAACTTCTTTCTCTACAAAGCGACTGCTGTCCTGCTCTGGGCGCAAACGCGCCACGGAACCTTCAACGTGGATCTCGAGGCCGTGTGCGCGGGCTTCCCGGACGATAAGCGAGCGCTCGATCTCCTGAGCGCGCTCGAAAGCGTGCGCCTCGAGGCGCGGATTGCCGGGACGCTGCCGGGACTCGCGCGCCGCATGAAAGCGCTTCGCAGCGGAGTGCTCGATCATCGTCTCACGGTGTTGCTGGACGAATCGGCCACCGTGGAAACCAGCGTCGAGGTGCTGCGGAGAGTCTACGACACGCCCTTCGAGCTCCATGATCCGTACGAGATCGTGCTCGAGCCTGCTCGTGCGTCGGCGTGCAGAAGCGCGCGCATCCGGCGCGACAAAATGGAGTTTCAATCAGCCCTCGCCCGCTTGGACGACGAGCGATCGACCGTTGCTGCCGAAGATAGCGAAGCCCCCTACCAATTGGACGCTGCGGATGAGCAAACCTCCATGCATTCGAGCAACACGCGTTACGTGCTTCAACGTGACGGCGAACCCGTGCCGGTATCGCAAGAGCTCGCGAAGCTCATCGATTCAGTCGTGCAGGACCTCGGGACGGTTCCCGACGATTACCTCATACCCGATGCATCGCTGAAGGGCGACGAGTCGCCCTCGCGCCAGGAAGCGGAAAACGAAATGGTTCCAGGCGGGCCTGAGCCGGCGTCCGTGTTTTTTTACGACGAGTGGGATTACCTGCGCCGTCATTACCGCAAGAACTGGTGCGTGCTCAGGGAACGCGAGACGCCGCCCGGCGATACACGTTTCGTCACGGCGACGCTTGCGAAGTTTTCGGCCCAGATCGCGCAGTTGAAGCGCACTTTCGAGCTCATGCGCGGCGAGGAACGATTGCTCAAGCGGCAACCGGATGGCGACGGCATCGATATCGACGCGCTTCTCGAAGCCTACGGCGACATGCGTGCAGGGACCGAGCTGGGCACGCTGCTCTTTACCAGACGACGCAAGCATGAGCGCGACCTCGCCGTCATGTTCATGGTGGATATGAGCGGCTCGACGAAAGGATGGATCAACCAGGCGGAACGCGAGGCGCTCGTGATGCTGTGCGAAGCACTGGAAGTTCTCGGCGACCGCTACGCGATTTACGGTTTCTCGGGCATGACACGCAAGCGCTGCGAGACGTACCGGATCAAGCGTTTCGACGAGCATTACGGGCCGCTCGTGCACCAGCGCATCGCGGGTATCCAGCCTCAGGACTACACGCGTATGGGCGCTGCGATCCGGCATCTCACGACCCTGCTGAACAGCGTGCAGGCGCGGACGAAACTTCTCATCGCGTTATCCGACGGAAAACCCGACGATTACGGAAGCGAATATCGGGGCGAGTACGGCATCGAGGACACCCGCCATGCCTTGATCGAGGCGCACAGATCGGGTATCAAGCCGTTTTGCATTACTATCGACAACGAAGCGCGCGAGTATCTGCCTCACATGTATGGCGCGGCTAACTGGACGCTCGTCGACGACGTCGCGCGATTGCCTCTGAGAGTCGCTAACATCTACCAGCGGCTCACGACTTGATCCTCCGCAAGAATGCGGCCCTGAGCGTTGACGCTTCAAAGCCGCAGATGGCATGATCGGCGGAATAGATCAGAGCTCGAGACTCTTACTTCTGGAGGAGATATGAAAAAGCTGCTGTATTTGTTCGCGGCTTGCGTGACCGGCACCGTGCTCGTGTTGGCGGTGGCGGGCGCCGCTCAACAAAGCACGATCAAAGTCGGCATCCTGCTTCCGCTTACCGGAACGTTCGCCGCCGTCGCCGAGACACAGAAGAATGGCGCGCTTCTTGCGATCGACGTAGTAAATCAGCGAGGCGGGCTGAATATGCCCGGCGGCCGCGTGAAAGTGGAAGGTGTCGTGGCCGACGACGAAGCCAAGCTCGACGTCGGCGTCCGGCGCTATCGTTACATGGTGTCCGAAGGCGTCAAGGGCGTGGGTGGCCAGACGTGGGCACCGCTTGCCTTCGCGGTCAATTCGATCGTCATGAAAGAGCCGATGCCCTATTTCCCGGTATGCGTCATGGCGAAGGAAGGCTTTCTCAAAGGGAAGCTCGCCGACTCTACTTTCGCCACCGCTTATAGCCCCTGGACGGTCGGCTACATGGATGGCGTGGCGGCAGTGAAGACTCTTGGCAAGAAGCGCATCTACTTCCTCGCGCGTTCCGACAGCTTCGGCTGGGATATTCGCGACGGCGTCTATGCCGCGGCCAAGGAGCACGGCGCCCAGATCGTTGGCTACGACGAGGTATCGCTCGGACACGCGGACTTCACCGCGATACTTCAGAAAGTGCGCGCGGCGAAACCGGACGTCTTCATATTCGCGCAATTCGGTGCCGACGCCGTCGCGCTCCTGAAGCAGGCGCACCAGATGGGGCTCGGCAAGGAGATGACGTTGTTCAACGCGTTCATCACGAACGTCGTCGCGAAAGGCGTTCCGCCGGAGGCGCTGCAAGGCGTCTATTCCATGCACTACTTCTACTACGACCTCGCGAACTTCGAGGATAAGGAAGCTGCGAATGCGGCTGCCGAATTCACGAAGCTCTATCGCGAGAAGTACAAAACGCCTCCTGACGCGTATGCAGCGATTGCGTATATCGCGTACATGGAGATGTTCCGTGGCTTCGAGGCGGCGAAGTCCTACGATCCGAAGCAGGTCTCGGCCGCAGTCATGGCGAACAACGGCGCATTCACTACCGTCAAAGGTCCCGCCAACTGGCGTCAGGACCACGCGCCGGTTTACAAGCACGCCGCTTTCCTCGTGCGCGGCAAAGGGCCCGGCGAGCAGAAACACGAGTGGGATCTCTTTCAGGTGATGGGCTCGCTCGGCGGTGAAGCCGTGATGCCATCTCTGAAATCGCTCGGGTACTGAGCCTGAGCCAGCCTAACACAGGCCTCATCCGCGCCGTCGGCGTTACCAAGCGTTTTGGAGCGCTGACGGCTGTCGATCGCGTCGACTACGTCCTGCGCGAGAACGAGATTGCCGGGATCATCGGGTCGAACGGCGCCGGTAAAACGACGTTCTTCAACCTGCTCACTGGCTACTTCACGCCGGACGACGGCGCGATTCTGTACGACGGGATCGACGTCACGCGCCTCACGCCGCAGGAGCGGGTGAAGCGCGGAATCATGCGCACGTTCCAGCTCACCGCCACCTTCGACAATCTGTGCGTCGCTGACAATCTCGTGCTCGCGTACTTCAGGGCGCATCGAAAGTCGAGCCTGCTGCATCTGCTCATGAATACTTGCAAGCGCCACCGCCACGATGAACGTATCGTGCGTGCGCTCGAGACCTTCGATCTCGGCGCGGTTTCAGATCGCCTGGTGAAGCATCTGAGCCTCGGCGAAAAGCGGCGCCTGGAGATCGCCATGAGCGTACTCGCCGAGCCCAGGGTGTTGCTCCTCGATGAGCCGCTTGCGGGACTGTCCGAATCGGAAATCCGGAGTGTGCTCGACGTGCTGCGCCGGCAGGCCGGGCAGCAGACGATACTCATCGTCGAGCACAAGATCTCGCAGGTCAGCGATTTCCTGCAGCGGCTCACCGTTATGCACGAGGGCAAGATCATCGCCGACGGGGGATACGAGGAAACTCTGCGCCATCCGGCCGTGCGACGAAGTTACTGGCAGATCGGCGCCGAAACCGACGTGACCGAAGGCCTTCAGTCGTGAATGCCGAAGCTGCAGCACTGAGCGTTACGAACCTGACGGTGACCTACGGGGAATCGAAGGTCCTGTTCGACATCAATCTGCAGGTGCAGCCCAGAGAAGTCGTCGCTTGCGTGGGTCGAAACGGTGCAGGGAAAACCACGTTGCTAAAGAGCATCGCCGGTTTCGTCAAACCCGCAGCGGGCTCGATTGCCGCGAGCGGCGAGAACCTCGTCGGGCGCGCGTCGTACGACATTGCGCGGATGGGGATCAAGTACGTTCCACAGGACAAAAAGGTTTTTTCGGATCTCACGGTACGCGAAAACCTCGAGCTCGGCAGCTATGCCACGAACGACTACAACTGGGACAAGGTGACCGCGTATTTCCCGAAGCTCAAGACGCTGATGGACCGCAAAGCCGGCTATCTGAGCGGCGGTGAGCGCCAGATGCTGATGATCGGCCGTGCCATACTGGGAGGCCCGAAGGTCCTGCTCATCGACGAGCCGACGGAAGGACTCGCCCCGAGCATCGTCGAGCATCTGAAGGAAGTGTTCCGAGAGCTCGCACACAACACCTCCCTGGTGATCGTCGAGCAGAACCTGCCACTCGTTTGCGCGATTGCCAATCGCGTTTACGCGATCAACGAAGGGCGCGCCGTCGCCGAGCTCGTCGACCGCGACGCGATCAAGCCCGAAAACTGCGAGAAGTACTTGTGAAGAGCCGATGAAACAGGCCTTCCGCTGGTGGCAAGGTCTCCTCGTCGCCTTTTCGCTTCTGCTCGTCATGCGGGTTTTTCTGCCGCTGCCGTTCGTGAACGAGGTCCTGCTCTTCTCCATCTACACGATCGGCTGCAATTTCCTGCTCGGTCGCGTCGGCTTCATTTCGTTCGGGCAGCCTGCCTATCTCGCGGTCGGCGCGTACGCGACAGCCTTCTATCTTTACTACTTCGGTACGAATCCACTCATCGGAATCGGCTGGGGTCTCGTCGCCGGTGTGGCGATCGCGCTGCTCGTCGGGCCACTTTTCGTGAGGCTTCGCAGCGACTATTTCGCTCTCGTGAATCTCGCGCTCACGGTCATCATTTTCTTCCTCATGCAGAAAGTGCTCGTGGAATACACGAAGGGCGACAACGGCTTGTGGATACTCACGCGCATGGCGTCGACGCCCGGTATCGACATATCGAGCGCCAACGGGTTTTTTGTTTTCGCCTTCATCGTTGCGTTTCTCGTCTGGGCTTTCTACAAGTATCTCGACGACTCGGTTTTCGGCGCCTGCTGCATGGCGACCAAGATGAACGAGGTGAAGTTGAAGTTTCTGGGCTACGACGATTTCAAGATCCGGCTGCTCGCGTTCGTGATCGCGAACACGACAACTGCGCTCGCCGGGTCGATGTATGCAATACATGTCGGCATCGTCAGTCCCGAAATCGCGAGCCCGGCGCGAGCTGCCGATCCTGTGGTGGTCACGATCCTCGGCGGTGTCGGAACGCTTTATGGCCCAATCGTCGGCTCGATTGCGTATACCGGCATGAAAGACGTAATCAGCAAATTCATCGGCAACTGGGAGCTCGTCATCGGCTTCCTGCTGGTGTTCATCATGCTCGCCGGGGAGAGAGGCATCTGGGGCACGCTGGAGCCGCGTCTGGAGAAGCTCCTGAGGCGAGGCCGCAATAACGGCGAGCGGGAGCAGCCCGCGAAGGTGAGCCCGTGAATCTGTTCACGAGCCCCGATCTGCTCATTTCCGGCATCATTTTCGGCCTGTCGATCGGCAGCATCTTTTTTCTGATGGCGATCGGACTCTCGTTATGCTTCGGGTTGATGCGCATCATCAGCCTGGACCAGTTGCTGTATTACTCGATCGGCGCGTTCATCACGTACTCGGTAAGCCTCGTCACCGGAAGCATCGTGCTGGGTGCGATCGGCGGTACGATCGTGGCGGCCGCCGCGGCGCTCGTCGTCGAACGCCTCGTATTCCGCCGCATATACGATCGTGACATCACCTTCACGATGATCACGTCTTTCGGGGTTCTCATCGGCGGCGTCGGCCTCATCAAAGCGATCTGGGGTCTCGTGCCCCGCCCCGTTCCTGTGCCGATCACGGCGCAGGTCACAATGTTCGGCACGGACGTGCCCGTATATCGCCTCGCGCTTGTCGCGGTCGCGCTGCTGGTGTATTGGGGAATCTGGTTGTTTCTGAACCGCACTATCACCGGTAAAGCAATCCGAGCAGGCATCGAAGACGTGGAGCACGTGGAAGGGCTCGGCATCAACGTCTATCGCTTGTTCACGATTACGTTCGTGATTGCCGGTGCGCTGTCAGGCCTTGCGGGCGGCCTTTACGCCCCGCTCATCATGGTCGACCCGCACATGGGCCTGGAAGTGCTCGCGTTCGTCTTCATGGTCGTGATCATCGGCGGACTGGGCAGCATCAAAGGCACGCTGGTCTCGGCTTTCCTCGTCGGCCAGGTGGTTTCGCTCGGCTCCCTGGTGTACGCGCCGCTTGCGCAAATGGCGCCTTTCGCGATCATGCTGCTGATCCTGCTCGTAAAGCCGACGGGCCTCTACGGCACGGCGTTCCTCAAGCGGTAAGCGGCGCCACCCCCACAAGACTACGCGTCATCGAGACCGCGTCATCGTGGAAGAGAAGGCCAATCCGCTCCTCGCTCTGAAGGTCCGCAACTTTCGCTTGTACTGGCTCGCCCTCGTCACGCAGGTTGTCGGCCAGCATATGTTCGCGTTCACGCTGGGATGGCTCACCTTCGAGATCACGGGATCGCAGGCGCAGCTCGGCTTGGTCCATCTCTGCGGCTTCCTGCCGCAATTCGCCCTCACGCTGCTGGGTGGCGTGCTGGCCGACCGGGTCGACGCGCGTAAGCTCATTGGTGGCGCGCAGGCCAATTCTGCGCTCGGGATGATTCTCGTTGGCGTGGCGACATTGCTCGGGGTCGCGCAGCTGTGGCATCTCGCGCTGGGCGCGTTTCTGGTGGGCCTCTCGAGCGCCATCGACGAGCCCGCACGTGCCGCGTTTTTCCCGCGTTTGTTGCCGCGCCCTTTGCTGCGCTCCGCTGTGCCGCTGATCTCGATGGCTTTCGGCAGCAGCCGCGTCATTGCCCCGTCGATCGCGGGATTTCTCGTTGCGGCCGCCGGGGCACCGACTGCTTTTCTGCTGTCCGCGGCGGCGCTCAGCACGATGATCGCGGTGATGTTTCTGATTCGCCCGGAGCGCGAGGCTGCGCCTTCTCAAGGCAGCCTCCTCAACAACTTCACCGAGAGCGTGCGTTATATACGCGCCAACGAAGCATTCGCCAAAGCCATCGCCGTCGCGCTGCTCAATGCAACGATGGCCATGGGCTTCATCCACGTGCTTCCGGTTTTCGCCAAGGATGTCTTGCACGTCGATTCGCGGGGCCTTGGGATCCTCACCGCGGCCGCGGGTGCCGGTTCGTTGGTCGGCTTTCTCACGTATGCCTCGTTGCAGGCGCGCATGTCGCCGAGAAACGTGATCGTGGCTTCTCTGACCATCTACAACGTTGCATTGATAGGCCTGGCGTTCAGCGACTCGTACTGGCTTTCCTTCTCTGCGATACTCCTCGCCGGCCTGTGCCATGCGTATTTCCTGACCTGCGTGCAGGTGATGCTGCAAACGCTCGTCGAGGATCATTACCGCGGGCGGGTGATGAGCGTGTTCGCGCTGGTGTGGAGCTTGATGTTCTTGAGCGGCTTTCTGCTGAATAGCGCCGGCGCGCTGGTTGGGCCGCGCCTGGCGCTCGCGGGGGGCGCGGCGATCGTGCTTGCGTATGTGTGGCTATCCCTCGTGCGCGCCAGCGCGTTGAGAAACTTGGTTCTGGCGCCAAAGCCAGGCTGACCCGGCTTGGATAGCTTCAGTGCAGACGCGCGGAGCCGTATGCGTGCTCTGCTTCCGCCGGGCTCGTGTGCCGGAGCTCCGCCGTATCGTCCGCCATCTCGACATCGTCCGAGCCGGGCTCCTGAACACCTCCTTCGAGCTCGCCGCTGGCGGACTCCGCTTCAGCTTCATCGACGATCTCGGCCGGCACGCCGCCGGTCGTGTCCGCGGAGGCTGGCGGAGACCCGGAACCGCTTTCGACCAGATTACCGAGATCGTCCAGCGGCGGCAGCTCCTCGAGCGTGCGCAGGTTGAGATCGTCCAGAAAAGCTTTCGTGGTCGCATAAAGCTGAGGGCGGCCCGGCACTTCCCGATGTCCGACCACCTCGATCCAGCCGCGCGCTTCCAGAGACTTCAGAATGTTGCTCGACACCGTCACGCCGCGGATGTCTTCGATATCTCCACGCGTGACCGGCTGGCGGTAAGCGATGATCGCGAGGGTCTCGAGCACCGCGCGCGAGTATTTCGGCGGCTTCTGCGGCTCGAGCCTATCGAGAAACTTCTGGGATTCGGGCCGCGCCCGAAAGCGCCATCCCGACGCAACAGCAACGAGCTCCACGCCGCGTCCGTCCCAGTCCGCACGCAGCTCGTCGAGCACTTTACGCAGCGTCTCGTTCGAAAGCTCTTCATCGAAAAGCTTCTTCATCTCGGGCAGCGTGAGCGGCTCCTGGCTCGTCAGCAGCGCGGTTTCGAGAACTCGTTTGACCTGCATGAGATCCAGATTGGATTCCATTGCACTTGATTCCATTGTGGCGATCACGCGACGGCGGCGAGCTGGCCGCTGCGCAATTTGACGTAAATGGTGCTGTAAGCCTCCTGCTGGGTCACTTCGATCAACCCTTCGCGAGCGAGCTCGAGCACCGCGAGAAACGTGACGACGAGTAATGCGACACCCTGCTCCGGGTGGAAGAGCTCGCCAAACTCGATGAATTTCGTATCCTGCAGCCGACGCAGGACACGGCTCATGTGAGCACGTACTGAAAGCTGCTCCCGGGTGACCTTGTGGTGCTGATTGACAGCCGCGCGATTGAGCAGCGCAAGCCACGCGATCTTCAGATCCTCGGCCTTCACTTCCGGCAGCCGCTCGGCGATGTCGCGCTCGAAAAGCACGTGCACGACGGTGAAATCGCGTCCGGCCTGGGGCAGGTCATTCAGCCGCGCTGCAGCGGCTTTCATCTGCTCGTATTCGAGGAGACGCCGTACGAGCTCCGCGCGCGGATCGTCCTCGACCTGCACGCCGGATGGCCGCGGCAGCAGCATGCGTGACTTGATCTCGATCAGCATCGCAGCCATGAGCAGGTATTCGGCCGCGAGCTCGAGCTGGCGCGAGCGCATCATCTCGACGTACTCGAGATACTGCGCGGTCAGCTTCGCCATCGGAATGTCGAGCACGCTGATGCTCTCCTTCCGGATGAGATAGAGAAGGAGATCGAGCGGACCCTCGAACTGCTCCAGAAACACCTCGAGCGCATCGGGGGGAATGTAAAGGTCATGCGGGACTTCCAAGACAGGCTGGCCGTAGACCTTCGCAAACGGGGGCGCGGCTCCGCCCTGCGGGAACAGGGAATCGGCCGTCATCGCCGCGGCGTTCGTGGAGTGCGCATGCCTGTATTCTAGCGCCGAATCGCTCAGAGAACTACAAGCTATTGTGGTCGACCGGGCGGCGAGGCACTACAGGCGGCGCTTCGATACAGACCTTGAGCGAAGTTAGGAGGCGGAGCGAGCAGTAGCGAGCCGAAGGAAAGGAGGCAACGCAGGGAGCACGGCCTGCGTACGCACAGGTCATAGCATTGGTTGCCCTCTGTTCGTTCGCCGGCGTCTCGACGCGTAGCGGGTATGACGCTACGCGTAATCCAGCCCCATAGCCTGCCTCACGTCGCGCATCGTCTCCTGCGCGATCCGGTCGGCTTTTTCGGCGCCGTCCGCGACGATGTTGCGGACCAGCGTCGGGTCTTCGATGTACCGTTCCGCGCGTTCCCGAATCGGCTTCAGCTCGGCAAGCACTGCATCGATGACGGGCTGCTTGCATTCGAGACAGCCGATGCCTGCGTTGCGGCACCCCCACTGGACCCATTCTTTGGTTTTCTCGTCGGAGTACACGAGATGGAGCTGCCAGACGGGGCACTTCTCCGGATCACCCGGGTCCGTCCGCTTCACGCGCGCGGGATCGGTTGGCATCGTGCGGATTTTCTTCACTACGCTCTCTGGTGCTTCGCGCAGACCGATCGTGTTGTTGTAAGACTTCGACATCTTGTGACCGTCGAGGCCGGGCATGCGTGAAGCCGCGGTGAGCAGCGCCTGCGGCTCGGCAAGGATCACCTTGCCGCCGCCTTCGAGATAGCCAAAAAGGCGCTCGCGGTCGCCCATCGTGAGGTTCTGAGTCTCTTCCAGCAACGCGCGCGCCGCCTCCAGCGCTGCCGTGTCACCCTGCTCGAGAAATTTCGTACGCAGCTCGCGATACAGTCGCGCGCGGCGCGAGCCGAGTTTCTTCACTGCCTGTTCCGCTTTTTCTTCGAAGCCCGGCTCCTTGCCGAACATATGGTTGAAGCGTCGAGCGATCTCGCGCGTGAATTCGATATGCGGCACCTGGTCTTCACCTACGGGCACCTGCGTCGAGCGATAGATCAGGATGTCCGCGCTCTGCAAAAGCGGATAACCGAGAAAGCCGTAGGTCGAAAGATCTTTCTCGGAAAGCTTCTCCTGCTGATCCTTGTAAGTAGGCACGCGCTCGAGCCACGAGAGCGGTGTGATCATCGAGAGGAGCACATGCAGCTCCGCGTGCGCCGGTACGCGCGACTGGATGAAGAGCGTGGCGTGCGCGGGATCCACACCCGCAGCAAGCCAGTCGATGACCATATCCCATACGTGCTGCTCGATGCCCGCAGGCTCGTCGTAATGCGTCGTCAGCGCGTGCCAGTCGGCGACGAAGAAGAGACACTCGTGTTCGTGCTGCAGCTTGATCCAGTTTTTCAGTACGCCGTGGTAGTGGCCAAGATGTAGCACGCCGGTCGGACGCATACCCGAGAGGACGCGGTTCGTGAACATGTCAAAACGAAGGAAAGAGGACCGGTCTCAGCGCAATTGCGCCAGCCGATAAAGCTCTCCGACCGGGAGGTTCACCGCAGCCGCCATGAGTGTCATCACACTCGCGATGAGCGGCCACAAGACGACTCCAAGCACACCGGTGACGAGCAGCACGACGAGTATCGCAAATCCGTAAGGCTCGATACGGGAAAACTTGTGGGCAAGCCCGTGCGGCAGCACGCTCACGAGCATGCGTCCGCCGTCGAGCGGGGGCAGCGGCAGCAGGTTCAGCACCGTGAAGATCACATTGATGAAAACGCCTGCCGCGCCCATCAGCATGAGCGGCAATCCATAGTAACTGCCGGCGCTTGCCTGCCCGATTTTGAGCATCACCGCCCAAAAGAGCGCCATCGCCAGATTCGCGAGCGGCCCCGCCGCGGCAACCCACAGCATGTCGCGCTTCGGATGCCTGAGGTTTCCGAAATTCACCGGAACGGGCTTGGCCCAGCCGAAGAGCAGTGCGCCACCACCGAGAAGCTTCGCGATCGCCAGCAGCGCCAGCGGAAAGGCGACAGTGCCTACGGGATCGATATGCTTGATGGGATTCAGGCTCACGCGACCCGCCGCATAGGCCGTCGTATCGCCGAACCGCAGCGCGACGTAACCGTGGGAGGCTTCATGCAGCGTGATCGCCAGAATGACGGGTATCGCGTAGATCGCGATCACCTGCACGAGATTGAGCTCCATTACGCCAGTATCGATGCTTTATGTTGAATATTCGATGAAAACCAGCCGTAGCCGCGCATTCTAGCATTCGCTAGCGGTCGCGATGTCCGCGAAAGGTTCACGTTCGACATCAAAGATTGAACGTTAAGCATTGGTTTCAGCGGTTCCAAACAGATTGACCGCGCCTTTGCCGCGCCTCAGGATTACCGGCGTATCCCCAGTCATGTCGACGACGGTCGTCGGGACGATCCCGCACGATCCGGCATCCAGCACCGCGTCGATCGAGCGCCCAAGCCGCGCGCGAATCTCTCCGACATCGTTCAGCGGCGTGTCCTCGCCGGGCAGAATGAGCGTCGAAGAGAGCAACGGTTCGCCAAGCTCAGCCAGCAACGCCTGCGTCACCCGGTGGTCCGGCACACGCAGGCCGATCGTCCGACGCTTCGGATGCAGCAGCCGTTTCGGCACTTCGCGCGTCGCCTGCAGGATGAAAGTGTAGCTGCCCGGTGTCGCTGCCTTGAGCAGCCGGAACTGGCTGTTATCCACGCGCGCGTACTGCGCGATCTCGGCGAGGTTGCGGCAGACGAGCGTGAGATGGTGGCGCTCGTCCACGTCACGGATGTTGCGTATGCGCTCCATCGCAGCTTTGTCGCCGATGTGGCAGCCGAGCGCGTAGCACGAGTCCGTCGGATAAACGATCACGCCACCCGAGCGGACCCTCTCGGCCGCCTGCCGGATCAACCGCGGCTGTGGATTCTCCGGGTGGACCGCGAAAAGTTGGGCCACTCAGAACCGGGTCCAGACCGGCGTGCACCCCGAAGGCAGCGGCGGCAAATCTCCGAGATCGCGATAGCTTTCGCCAAGGCCGTGGAAATCGGAACCCGCGGAGGCAAGCAATCCATAGCGCACGGCGAGCTTTCCCCAATACAGAGACTGCTCGGACGTATGGCTGCTCGTCAGCACTTCGAGCGCGACGCCGCCGAGCTCTTTGAACTCCTCGAGCAAGGCTGTCTGCTCGGCGCTGTCGATTTTGTAGCGACCGGGATGCGCAAGTACCGGCAAACCGCCCGCCGCGGTGATCCAGGCGAGCGCCTCTCCGAGCTGCGCCCAGTCGTGAGGCACGTACCCCGGTTTACCGGCGCCGAGATAGCGATCGAAGACAGCCTGTGTATTGCGCGCGTGTCCGTTGTCGACAAGATAGCGCGCGAAGTGCGTGCGGCTGACGAGCTCCGGATTGCTCGCATACGCTCGTGCGCCGTCGAACGCGCCGCTAATGCCGATGCTTTCGAGCTGCTCTGCAATGCGCTTCGCACGCGCGTCCCGGCCGCTCCTGTTCTTCCGCAGTCCCTCGACGAGGACATCGTCTTCCGGATCGACTTCGAGGCCTACAATGTGCAGCGTATGGCGGTTCCAGCTGACCGACACTTCCACGCCGTCGATCAACCGTATTCCGGTCCGTTCAGCCGCCGCGCGCGCCTGCGGCAGACCACTCACCTCGTCGTGATCGGTCAGCGCGAGCGCGTGTACGCCGCGTTGAGCAGCGCGCTCGACGAGCTCCGTGGGGTGCATCAGGCCATCCGATCGAGTCGAATGGCTATGCAGATCGAAATGGGAAATCGGCAACTACGCGAGTTTCTGGTGCAGCCTGCTCTGCGCAGGAACGTGCTGGGCCAGGAATTCCATCTGGTCGGCCAGGATGCGCCGGTTAGTGAGGATCAGATACTCGGCCCGGTTGGGAATGTAAGGCAAGTACAAAAGTTCCATACCTGCGAGCTCGGGGGTGCGATCGCTTTTCTTTTCGTTGCACGCGCGGCAGGCCGTCACGACGTTCATCCAGATGTCCTTCCCGCCTTTCGAGAAGGGCTTCACGTGATCCCGCGTGAGCTTCGCAATCGGAAAGGTGCCGCCACAATAGGCGCAGAGCTGGCGGTCGCGGTGGAAAAGCTCGCGGTTGTTGAGCGGCGGTACCTGGTTGAAGGACTTCATCGCCATCGCCTTGCCTTTGACGGCGATGATGCTGCTTGCGGTGATTTCGGAGCGCTGACCCGTGAGGCGGTTGAAGCCGCCGTAGACCGTGAAGGCATGTTCGCCGAGCGCCCACGCCACCTGGTTCTTGGCGTAGTAGTAGCAGGCGTGCTGCCACGTGATCCAGCGGTGCGGCACGCCGTGCGTGTCCAGGGTCAGGACGAGGGGAAACGACGATCGGTAAACCTCGTCATGCGCGATGGATGCGGGCTCCTGCGGTCTCATGGTCGTGTCACGACTCGACAATCGACAAAATATACCAGAGATTCTTGAATCTAGACATTTTTTAGGGCTTGCCCCTATGCCGGCGCCCCTTGCCAAGGTATACTGAAGGCATCTTTTACCTAGCGTTCGAGCCATTCCTTACCCACGCCCCCCCGCCGATAGAATCGCGGCGCGCCCGCGCTCCCGAACTCCGGCTCTCCGTTTTTCTTTCCCTACGAGATGTCTTTCGCGTCGCTCAAGTTGATGCCGGAGCTGCTGCGCGCAGTCTCCGACGAGGGCTATAAAGAGCCCACCCCCATACAGGCCCAGGCCATTCCCGCAATTCTCGAACGGCGCGACATCATGGGATGCGCGCAGACCGGAACAGGGAAAACTGCGGGCTTTACACTGCCGCTGCTGCAGCTCCTCGCTCCGCACGCGAACACGAGCCCCTCGCCGGCTCGCCACCCCGTACGCGCGCTCATCCTGGCGCCGACCCGCGAGCTTGCTGCGCAAGTCGGCGACAGCGTGCAGGTCTACGGCCGGCATCTCGCGCTGCGCTCGACTATCGTTTACGGCGGGATCGATATCCTTCCGCAGAAAAAGGCGCTGCATGGCGGTGTCGAGATCCTCGTCGCCACACCCGGCAGGCTGCTGGACCATCTCGAGCAGAAGACGGTGAACCTCTCGCGGGTCGAGATCCTCGTCCTGGACGAAGCGGACCGCATGCTCGATATGGGCTTTCTGCCGGACATCAAACGCATACTCGCGGCGCTACCGAAACAGCGACAGAACCTGCTCTTCTCGGCGACCTTTTCGGAAGACATACGCAAGCTCGCGAAGGAGCTCCTGCGCAGTCCGACGCTGATCGAAGTGGCGCGGCGCAACGCGCCCGCCGACCTGGTCACGCACCAGGTGTATGAAGTACCAGCGACGCGCAAACGCGCCCTGCTCGCCCATCTCATCCGTGTCCGCGAAATGAAGCAGGTGCTCGTGTTCTTGCGCATGAAGCGCGATGCGAACCGGCTTGCGCGCGAGCTCGTCCGCGACGGCATCAACGCGACCGCGATACACAGCGACCGCTCGCAGGCCGAGCGGGAGCAGGCACTGTCCGATTTCAAGGAAGGGCGTGCGGCCGTGCTCGTGGCAACAGACATCGCCGCGCGCGGGCTCGACATCGAGCAGCTGCCGTACGTCGTCAATTACGAGCTGCCGTATACGCCCGAAGACTACGTGCATCGTATCGGCCGCACTGGGCGCGCGGGCTTGCCGGGCGAAGCGATTTCGTTCATGGCGTCGGATGAGAGCCGCTCGCTCGGGGACATCGAGAAGCTCCTGAAGCGCCCCATTCCGCGCCTCGAGTTACCCGCGGACTTCGAGGGCGGCGAGCGCCATGCCCGGACCTCACATCACCACGAGGAGCGAAGGCCGCGCGCTGCCAGCCACACCGACTGGGATGCGCGTGCCAGTCGAGTCATCACGCCTCGTCGCGGCGAACGCGAGCCCGAACACCGCACGACGCCGGCGAAACCGCCTTCGCACAAGAAACCAGCGGTTTCCGATTTCGACTTCACCAAGCCATACGTGCCCGCTGCGAAAGCGGAGCCGAAGCACGCGCCCGAGAACACAGCGCTGCCTTTTCGCGGCCGTCCCAAGCGCCCCACTCCGGCGCTTCTAGGCGGCAGTCCTGATCAGCGCAAATCCCATAAATAGCCGGCGGCTGAAAACGCGTCCATAGCCAGCTTTGGCCAAGCGCGCTGCTCTGCGCGATGAGTTACGGTATCGTCGGTCTTGCCGTTTCCTGATCTTCACTGCACCGACCCAATGACATACGAAACGATAGACCCACGATCTCTGAAGGCGATGTTGCACGATGGCGACGAGCTCGCGCTCCTCGACGTGCGCGAATCGGGCCAATTCGGCGAATCGCATCTGCTGTTCGCTACACCCCTTCCCTACAGCCGACTGGAGCTCGACATTCCCGCGCTGGTTCCCCGGCGAACGGCGCGCATCGTGCTCTGCGACGATGGGGAATCCGGGATCGCAGCCCTTGCTGCGAAACGCCTGCACGCAATCGGTTATAGCGCACTGCATGTGCTCGAGGGCGGCACACGCGGCTGGGCTGCCGCGGGCTACTCGCTATTCGCCGGCGTCAACGTTCCGAGCAAGCTCTTCGGTGAGCTCGTCGAGCACGCGTATCACACACCGCGCGTTTCGGTCCACGAGCTTGCGCGCATGAAAGAAACCGGCGAAGACTTCATCATCGTCGATGGACGTCCTTTCACCGAATACCAGAAGATGAATATCCCGGGCGGCATTTGCTGCCCGAATGCGGAGCTCCCGTATCGTATTGGCGAGATCGTGAGCGATCCGCGCACGAAAATCATCGTGAACTGCGCGGGTCGCACGCGCTCCATTCTCGGCGCACAGACGCTCATCAACTTCGGCGTACCGAATCCCGTGTACGCGCTCGAAAACGGTACCCAGGGCTGGGTGCTGGCCGACATGGCGCTCGAGCACGGCGCGGCGCGGCGCTACCCGGAGTGCGTCACCGAGCAGGAGCTGCCGCGTTTACGCAGCCGGGCCGAAGCGCTTGCGCGGCGTCATCACGTTCGCACGGTGTCTGCCGATGAAGTTCGCACGTGGCTCGCTGACACGAAGCGCACAACCTACCTGCTGGATGTACGGACTCCCGAAGAATTCCGGACTGGTTCGCTGCCGGGCGCGATGCATGCGCCCGGCGGACAGCTCGTACAGGCGACGGATCAGTGGGTCGGGGCTCGGAATGCGCGGATCGTGCTGCTCGACAGCGAAGGCGTGCGGGCCCCGGTGGTCGCGAGCTGGCTCAAGCAGCTGGGGTTTGACGCCTCGGTGATGGAAGGCGGCATCCGGGCGGAGCTCTCGGCACAAGCTCCCGCCCGTCCCGAGCTCCCATCGCCTGCCCGAATATCCGCGGTCGAACTGAAGCGTCTGCTCGACGAGCACAGCGCGAGCCTTTTCGATCTCGGACCGAGCATGCGCTTTCGTCAGAAGCATATTCCCGGCAGTCGGTGGAGCATACGGTCCCGACTCGTCGAAGCAACCGGTTCGCCCGCCGGTGCGTCGGCGACACACCCTGCCACCCACGAAACTGTCGTTCTGGTCGCAGACGATGAAGACGTCGCGCGTGCCGCCGCGATCGACCTTCTCGAAGCCGGTGCAAACGACGTGAGACTGCTCGACGGCGGATTAGCAGCGTGGACTGCAGCGGGCTATGCGACTGAAAGCTCGCCCGAGCTGCCGCCGGACAGCGAATGTATCGATTATCTTTTTTTCGTTCACGATCGACACGGCGGCAACCGCGAAGCGATGCGGCAATATCTCGCGTGGGAGACAGGTTTGATCGCGCAGCTCGAGGAGGACGACCGCAAGCTTTTTCGTGTCGGCAGCCCTGACCCTCGCAGGCTCGAACGTGAGTGCTGATAGGCGTTCGAATGTTACGTTCGCGGGGCCCGCGTCTGCGACGCCCCCGCTCACCGGAAGAGGGGTGGTTCTAACGTACTAATCCGCCCCGACTTTCTTCATCAGCGCTTTCGTCACGGACTGCTTCACGTCGAAGAAGTCCGCCCACGGATCTTTTTTCATCTCGGCAAGGCGCTCGGGCACGTTACGCAGATTGAAATGCTCCCGCCGGATATCCGACGTAAGCTCCTCCCACGCAATGGGCATCGCGACCGGCGCGTGCGCGCGAGCACGCAGCGAATAAGGTGCGATTGCCGTCGCACCTTCGGCGTTGCGCAGGTAATCGACAAAGATCTTGCCGTGACGCTTCGCTTTGGTGACCGTGGCGACGAACCGCTCCGGAAACGACTGCACCATGAGCTCTGCGATTGCTTTCGTGAATGCTTTGATATCGTCCCAGCCGAGCGCAGGCCTGACGGGAAGCACCACGTGCAGGCCTTTGCCACCGGTCGTCTTGATGAACGTCTGAAAACCCAGCTCTTCGAGTAAGGTCTTCAGAAGCCGGACGGCATCGACGAGCTCGCTCCACGGCACGTCGTCGGCCGGATCGAAGTCGAAGACGATGACATCCGGGCACCCGAGCTTCGGCGCACGGGAGCCGAACGGATGCAGCTCCAGCGCCCCCATCTGCAGCAAAGCGATGAGCGCGGTCGTAGAATTCGCCATCATGTAAAGCGTGGGGCCTTTGCTTTCCTGCACCGTCACGCGCTCGATGACCTCGCTCACCTTGGCATCCGGGTGTTTCTGGAAGAAGCAGGATTTCTCCCAACCGTTCGGGCAGCGCACGAGCGTGAGCGGTCGGTTGCGCAAGTGAGGCAGTATCCATTCGGCTACTGCTTCGTAATACTTTGCAGCGTCGAGCTTGCTGATGCCGTCCTCGGGATAAAGCACTTTCGACGGATTGCTGATCTTCACACCCGCAACGCTATTGCCCTCGCCTTCCGCTGTGGGTGGCTCTGCGGACTTGCTCACGCGGTCCGGTTTTTTGCCGGCGGTTGCTTTCGAGGAGGCACGCGCGCGAGAGGCTTTCGGGGCAGCCGTTTTGTCGGCGACCTCTTTCGTGTCTGCGGGCCGTTCGCGCACGACGTCTCGCGGTTTCTTGTCCTCACGGAGACCCTGAAACGACGGATGGCGCAAAGTCCCTTCGTTCGTCCATTCCGTGAATGCGACTTCCGCCACGAGCTCCGGTTTGATCCAGTGCGCCCCTTTGGCTTCGTATCCGCGAGGCGGATTGGCGAACGGCGGCTCCCTGGTTTCGAGCGGACGCAGCCTCTTGTACAGCGTGCGTAACGTTTCGTCGTTGAACCCGGTACCGACTTTTCCGGAATAGCGCAGCTTTCCATCGGGTTCATACACGCCCAGTAGCAGCGCGCCGAAGCCCGCGCGACTGCCTTCCGGATCAGTGTAGCCGCCGACCACCATCTCCTGGCGCATGGTGCATTTCACCTTGAGCCAGTCGCGGCAGCGGCCCGATTGATATGTCGACTGCGCGCGCTTCGAGATCATGCCTTCGAGCTTCAGGCCACACGCCTGTTGGTAAAACTCCGCGCCCGAGCCCTCGATGTGGTCGCTGTAGTGCAGCGTGCTCGGCGCGCCGTCCAGCACGGCTTTCAGCAGCCGCTTGCGCTCGAGCAGCGGCACCGCCCGCACGTCGTAACCGTTCAGGTACACGACATCGAACAGAAAGTAATGAAGCTTTGCCGCGTGCTCGCCGGAGAGCGCGTTCTGTAGCGCCTGGAAACTCGTGCGCCCGTCGGGCTCCATGACGACGACTTCACCGTCGAGCCATGCCGTGTCGACCGGCAGCCGCGCCACGCACCGTTCGACCGTTCGGAACGTCCCTGTCCATTCTTTCGCGTTTCGCGAGAGCATCTGGGCCGCGCCGCCCTCCACTTTGCAGAGCATGCGGTAGCCGTCGAGCTTCATCTCGTGCACCCACTCGCTGCCGAGCGGGGGTTCTTTCACCAGCGTCGCAAGCTCCGGCGCGACGAAATCGGGCATCGGCCGTTTAACCGCGCCCTTTACGGCTTCGAGGTCGAGCCGGGGCTTTTTTTTTCGTACCGCGCCGCTCTTCACGTTCTCCGCGACCGACTTGTTGGAATGCCACACGCGATCCGGATCGGCGGCGATCTCGTCGAGACTGCGCCCGCTCACGACGCTGTCGGGAAGCTCATCGGTAACGAGAGGTTCGCCGGGTCGCGCGTACTCATCGTTTTCCTTGATCAGGAACCACGATCGCTTGTCGTCGTACTTGCTGCCGCCGCTTCGGACCAACATCCAGCCACCGAGGAGCTTCTCCCCGTCCAGCTCGAACTTGAGCCGCCCTTTCTTGTAATCGGCTACAGGGTCGTCGCCCTTCGGTATCCAGACACCGCGGTCCCACAGCATCACCGTCCCCGCCCCGTACTGCTTCGGCGGAATCGTGCCTTCGAAATCGCCGTACTCGATCGGATGGTCTTCGGTCTGCATCGCGAGGCGCTTGTGCGCCGGATCAAGGCTGGGCCCTTTCGGCACGGCCCAGCTCAACAGCACGCCGTTCAGCTCGAGCCGGAAGTCGTAATGCATGTGGCTCGCACGGTGTTTCTGGATGACGTAGCTCAGCGCCTTCGACTTGCCCTTGACGACCTTCCCTTTGGGCTCGGGCGTGATGTCGAAGTTGCGCTTCTTCCAGTAGAGTTCCAGTGCCATGGTGGTAAACGCTTGAAAGTCTATCCAAGTATTAGCGCGTCGCGCTTCTCGCTTCTGTCACGTTTTCGTCCCGACACGCTTCGCGTGGGACTCGTTCAGAGGTTCCCTAAGTGCCGGCTAGCAAAAAACGAGCGCAGGCGCGCTTGACCACCCGCCCGGGAGGCTAGAACATCCGCACATCTCGACGGGGGCCGCTCGAGTGTACCTTTCATAAAGCGGAGGAAGAATGCAGGAAACCATCGAGCGGTCTCTGACCGAAGAACAACGCATGATGCGCGCGACCATCCGCGCGTTCGTGGACAACGAAGTCACGCCGTTCATTCGCAAGAACTGGAAGCTCGAATGGGACATGACACCCGAAAACCGGCCGTCCGTCGAGCTGCTGGAAGGCGTCCACAAGATCGGCGTTCGAACGCTGGGCGTGCCGGAGGAGTTCGGCGGAACCCCGGTCGATCCGAAGACCGAAGTACAGACTTACGCCATGATCGCCGAGGAGATCTCCCGCGGCGACTCCGGCCTTGCCGACAAGCTCGTCCAGATCTGGAAAATCTCGCTGCTCCTGCGTAACATCGCGCCGCGGCATCTGCAGGAGCGCTGGTTTCCCCGCATCGTCCAGGACCCGAGCTTTCTGCTCGCTCACTGCCTGACCGAGCCGCGTGGCGCCTCGGACCGTTGGCTTCCTTACGACGTGCCCGAAGCGATGATGCACACACGCGCGCAGTTCAAAGGCGACAAATGGGTCATCAACGGGCGCAAGCAGTTCATCACCAACGGATACGACGCGAAGCTCTATGTCGTGTACGCGACCACGAAGGCCGGCGCCGGCATCACCAAAGGCACGTCGAGCTTCCTCGTGCCTCGGGATACCCCGGGGCTCACGGTCGCGCGCTGCAACGAGACCGTCGGCGGACGTTTCATGAACAACGGCGAAATCGTCTTCGAGGATTGCGCCGTGCCCAAGGACCACTGCCTCGTGGAAGACGTCGCGATGACCAAGGCCGGGGTCTATTTCCGCCCCGGCAAGATCATCGTGGCCGCGAAGAACCTCGGTGTCGGCATGGCGGCGTTCGAGCGCACGGCCGAGTACGTGCAGAACTACGTCCAGGGCGGGCGCATACTGATCAAGCATCAGGCGGTCGCGATGCGCCTTGCTGACATGGCGACGAAGCTTGCCGCCGTCCGCACACTGCTTAACGAAGCGACCCGCGCCGTCGATGCACGGTCACACGACGCCGAAGCCCTGTGCAACATGGCAAAAATGTTCGCGTCGACCGAAATCTTCCAGGTGGTGCAGCACGCGATGGAACTGCATGGCGGCAATGGGGTCATGCTCGATTTCGGTATCGAGAAGCTTCTTCGCGACGCGTCTCTTTTTCTCCATCGCGATGCAACCGTGGATATTTCGCGCTTCAAAATCGTCAAAGCGATGTTCCCCGAGACCGCCGGGAAGTACGCGGGTCCGGAGAATTGAACAAACCACAACCGAGGAAACCATGAAGCTCAAGAATGTGCTGTTGAACACCGTCGTATGTGTCGTCGGGACCGTCATGCCATTGGGGGCGCAGGCCGCCGAAAGCTATCCGGCG
>Ga0075421_100001428_pt1 | contig 27900 bp, 22 predicted proteins | sample SoiMetdeltSBSDD5_FD_75292 | JGI IMG/M metagenome (GOLD analysis project Ga0075421, IMG submission 75292) | Bulk soil microbial communities from a Populus tree surrounding site in Tennessee, USA - Soil MetaG P. deltoides SBSDD5 | ecosystem: Environmental > Terrestrial > Soil > Tree plantation... | reverse complement strand
ACGCCCAAGTTCGACAATCCCAAGATGCACATGAGCCCGGCACTGCAGCTGTTCGGCGCCGGCCGCGAGCGGCGCATCTACGCCCTGCCGCCCTACACGCGGGTCGTGAGCCTCGACTTCGAGGACCACCCCTTCGAGCGCACCCGCTTCGACAAGCCTTGCGCGCTGTGCGGTGCGGAAGGCGTCTACCTCGACGAGGTCGTGACCGACGACGCCGGCGGGCGCATGTTCGTCTGCTCGGATACGGACCATTGCGAGCGGCGCCGCGCGGCGGGGTCAGACCCTGCGGGTCTGACCCCGCAAGCACCCGTCATCCCGGAAGCCGAGCCGCAGGCGAGGCTATCCGGGACCTCGGGAAACGAATCGAGCCTCACGTCACGAGGTCCCGGATCGGAGCGCAGCGCGCCTGCGGCGCCCAGCGCTCCGTCCGGGATGACGGGTGTCCGTAGGACGGAGCCATGAGCGAGCTCGAGACGCCTCTGCTCGTCGCTGAGGGCCTGACCAAGCTCTACGGTCCGCGCGTCGGGTGCATGGACGTCTCGCTGGAGGTCCACGAAGGCGAGGTTCTCGCGGTCGTGGGCGAATCCGGCTCGGGCAAGTCGACCTTGCTCTCGCTTCTGTCGACGCAGCTGAGACCGACGCGCGGCGCCATGAGATACCGCATGCGCGACGCTGCGGTACGCGATGTCTACGAGCTGACCGAGGCGGAGCGGCGCTTCCTCCTGCGCACCGACTGGGGCTTCGTGCATCAGGACGCGCGCCTCGGGCTGCGCATGGCCGTCTCGGCCGGCGGCAACGTGGGCGAGCGGCTGATGGCGACCGGCTGGCGCAACTACGGCGCCATCCGCGGCGAGGCCCTCGGCTGGCTGGGGCGTGTCGAGATCGAGGCGGATCGGATCGACGACCGCCCCGAGGCTTTTTCCGGCGGCATGCGCCAGCGCCTGCAGATCGCGCGGAGCATGGTGACGCGCCCGCGCCTCGTCTTCATGGACGAGCCCACGGGCGGGCTCGATGTCTCGGTGCAGGCGCGGCTGCTCGACCTGCTGCGCGGCTTGGTCGCCGACTACGGCTTGGCGGCTGTCGTCGTCACGCACGACCTGGCGGTGGCGCGCCTGCTGTCGCACCGGATCATGGTGATGCGCCACGGCCGGGTGATCGAGACCGGGCTCACCGACCAGGTGCTCGACGATCCGCGCGAACCCTATACCCAGCTGCTCGTCTCGTCGGTGCTCCAGGGGTAAGGCCATGACGCCGTGTAGATTGGGTCGACCCCGGCGAAGGCCGGGGGAAGACCCAACAAACCTCGACTCCAGGGATTGCGCATGACCGTCGCTAAAGATCCCATGATGCGCGTCGACGGCGTCGCCAAGACCTTCGTCATGCACCTGAGCGGCGCCGTCCTGCCGATCCTGCGCGATGTCTCGTTCGAGGTGCGCGCCGGCGAATGCGCCGTGCTCGACGGGCCCTCGGGCACCGGCAAGTCCTCGATCCTGAAGATGATCTACGGCAACTACCGCGCCGACAGCGGCCGGGTCCTGGTGCGCGACGGCGCCGAATGGGTCGATGTGGCGAGCGCCTCGCCGCGCCGCGTCCTGCGTCTGCGCAAGGCAGCCATCGGCTATGTCAGCCAGTTCCTGCGCGCGATCCCGCGCGTGGGAGCGCTCGACATCGTCGCCGGCGCCGCCCGCGACTACGGCCTTGCCGCGGAGGCGGCGACGGCGCGTGCGGGCGAGCTTCTCGCCAGCCTCAACATCCCCGAGCGGCTCTGGCACCTGCCCCCCGCGACGTTCTCAGGCGGCGAGCAGCAGCGGGTCAACATCGCCCGCGGCTTCGCGGCCTCCCACCCGATCCTGCTCCTCGACGAGCCCACCGCCTCGCTCGACCTCGCCAACCGCGAGGCCGTCGTCGCCTTCATCCTGGCGCGCAAGCGCGCCGGCGGTGCCCTGCTCGGCATCTTCCACGACGAGGACGTGCGTGCGCAGGTGGCCGACCGCGTCATCGACGTGACGAGGTTCGCACCATGAGCGCGGCCGGGAGCCGGAGCTTCGTCATCGAGAACGCCAGGGTCGTGCTGGCGGACGCCGTGATCGACGCGGGCTGGGTGGCCATCGACGGTGAGCGGATCGCCGAGGTGGGCGGCGGCCGCGCGCCGGAGCGCGGGCTGGACTTCGGCGGCGACCTGCTCGCGCCGGGCCTCATCGAGCTGCACACCGACCACCTGGAGAGTCACCTGAGGCCGCGGCCCAAGGTGCGTTGGCCGGCGCTCGCCGCGGTCGTCGCCTACGATGCGCAGATCGCCGCTTCGGGCATCACCACGGTGTTCGACTCGCTGCGCATGGGCAGCGAGATCGACTACACCCATGAAGCCCTCATCTGGGAGGCCGCCGATGCCATCGCGGGGGCGTGCCGCGACGGCTTGCTGCGGGCCGAGCACCGCACGCACCTGCGCTGCGAGATTTGCGCCGACGACGTCCTGCAGCAAACAGAGAAGTTCGTCAGCCGGCATCCGGTAGACCTGATCTCGCTCATGGACCACACGCCGGGCGCACGTCAGTTCCGCGATATCGGCGCCTGGAAGACCTACTACGGCGGCAAGACCGGGCTCACATCGGTCGAGCTCGACCGCATCAAGGAGAGGCGGGTCATCCGGTTCGCGGCCAACCACGCGCGCCATCGCGCGGCGCTGCTGGCGCTCGCCAGGTCGCGGGGCATCGCCGTCGCCAGCCACGACGACACCACGCCGGAGCACGTCGTCCAGTCGATCGCCGACGGCGTGGCGATCGCCGAGTTTCCCACCACCGCCGAGGCCGCCGCCCGATCGCACGCCGCCGGCATTGCCGTGCTGATGGGCGCGCCCAACGTGGTGCGCGGCGGCTCCCACTCCGGCAACGTCGCGGCCGAGGCGCTGGCGCGCGCGGGCGTGCTCGACATCCTCTCGTCCGACTACGTGCCGGCCGCCCTGCTCATGGGCGCCTTCGAGCTGGCGCGGCGCATAGAGGGCTACGGCCTGCCGGCGGCCTTGCGGACGGTGACGCTGCACCCGGCGCGGGCTACCGGGCTCGACGACCGCGGGCAGATTGCAGCCGGCCTGCGCGCGGATCTCGTCCGCATCCACATGGCCGGGGAGCTTCCCGTCGTGCGCGAGGCCTATCGTGGCGGCCGGCGCATCCTCTAGCGACGGGCCCGCGCCCGCTGCCTCCGGGCCGGCCGGGCCTGGGCGCTGGGTGCTGATCGTCGGACCGAGCGGCGCCGGCAAGGACGCCGTCCTGCAGATGGCGCGCGGACAGCTCGCAGACGACGCGCGCTTCTTCTTTCCGAGGCGGGTCGTGACGCGCGCTCTCAACGCCGCCGAGGACCACGCGTCGCTGTCGCGCACCCAATTCGAGGCGCAGCTGGCGCGCGGCGCCTTCGCCCTCCATTGGCAGGCGCACGGGCTCTGCTACGGCATTCCGGCGGACGCCGAGGCTGCGGCGCGCGCGGGCAGGGCCGTGGTGTTCAACGCCTCGCGACTGGCGGTCTCGGTCGCGCGCAGTCGCTTCGCCTCGGTGTCGGCCGTGCTGATCGACGCGCCTCTCGAGGTCAGAGCCGCCCGGCTGGCGAAGCGCAACCGGGAGAGCCCCGAGGAAGCCCTGGCGAGGCTCGGGCGCATCGTGACGGGCTTCGATGCCGCCGATGCGGATCTCGCGATCGACAACATGGGGACGCTCGCAGAGGCGGCAGACCGGCTGGTCGCCTGGCTGCGCGCGCTGCCGTAGCGAACCCGTCATCCCGGACGGAGCGACGCGCGCGCTTGCGCGAGCGGCGCTCTGATCCGGGACCTCGCGAGGCAGGCTCGGACTCGTTCCAGGAGGTCCCGGATAGCCCCGCCTGCGGCTCGGCTTCCGGGATGACGGGTGAAGCTGGCCGACCCCGCTCCGTCAGGCTTGCGGCGGGTGGCGCGAGACCGCCGTCTCCTTGCAGGTGATGAACTCGAGCAGCGCCGGCACGCCCTTCCGGGTCTGCTCGATGCCCCGCCTGATGGCCGGCACGATCTCGCCGGGATCGGTGACGCGCTCGCCGTAGCCGCCGAAGGCGCGCGCCATCGCGGCGTAGTCGCCGGAGATGTCGGTGGAGCGGTACTTCTCGGTGGAGATCGGCATCACCTTGAGCTCGATCGCCATCGAGAAGTTGTTGAGCAGGATCGACAGGATCGGGATGCGCTCGCGCACCGCCGTCTCGAAGTCCATGCCGGTGAAGCCGATCGCGGCATCGCCCCACACGTTGATGCAGAGCTTGTCGGGGGCGGCGAGCTTGGCGCCCATGGCGAGGCCGAGGCCGTAGCCGAGCTGGGTGGTCTTGCCCCAGCCCAGATAAGTGAGCGGCTCGCGCGCAACCCAGAACGGGGAGAGCTGGTCGCGGGGGCTGCCCGCATCGTGGGTGATGACGGTGTTGGCGACGTCGACGGTGTGCAGGAGGTCCCAGAGCACGCGATAGGGAGACAGCGGCACCTCATGCGAGGTCAGCTTCGGCTTCCATTGCGCCAGCCACTCCTCGCGCACCCCGGCGATCTCGCCCGCCACGGGGGCCTTGTCGCGGGGGGCCGGAACCAGTGTGGCGAGCTCCGCCAGCAGGGCATCGAGCGTCAGGCCCGCGTCGCCGATCAGGGCGAGCTGGGCCGTCACGTCCTTGTTGATGTGGTCGGGGTCCAGCGTGGCGTGGATGATGGTCTTCTTCTTCGGCATGGCAACGCCGAAGTTGGTCTCGGTGAAGCTGCAGCCGATGCCCAGAATGACATCCGACTGGTCGAGGAAGTGGCGCACCGTCTTCGGCACCGCCAGACCGCCGGACCCGAGTGCCAGCGCGTGGTCCTCGGGGAACGCGCTCTTGCCCCCGAGGCTGGTGGTGACCGGCGCAGCGAGCAGCTCCGCCAGCCGGCGCAGCTGCGGCCACGCCCGGGCCCAGTGCACACCCTGGCCCGCGTAGATCACGGGACGCTTGGCCCCGGCCAGCAGGCGCGCCGCCTCGCGCACGGCGGCGGGGTCGGGGCCGTAGCGGCCGGTCGAGACGGGGCTGTAGACGAGATCGCCCGGCAGCTCCTCGTTCCACAAGTCGGCGGGGACCTCCACCAGCACCGGGCCGCCGCGGCCGTTGCGCAGGCGCGAGAAGGCGCGCCGCATGATGTTGGGCACCTCGGCGGCGACGAGGATCGGCTCGGCCGACTTGGTGATGCCGCGCATCTGCGTGACGGCGTGGTAGTTGGGCGCGATATGGGCGATGCGGCGCGCATAGCCGCCCGGCACCACCAGGATCGGCACCGACTCGCCGAAGGCCTGGGCGACGCCGCCGTACGCGTTCTCGGTGCCCGGTCCGTGCTGCATGCAGAACACGCCGATCTTGCGGCCCGAGGTCATGCGCGAGATGGCGTCGGCCATGTGCAGCCCGATGCGTTCCTGGCGCACCATGACGGGGCGGATGTCGGCCGCCGCTGCAAACTCGATGAGGTGGTTCACCGGATAGCCGAGAAGGACCTCCACACCCTCGCGCTTCATGATCTCCGCGATCGCCGCTCCCACCTTCATGTCGACGCTCTCCCGAGTTTGCCCCGTTGCAGAACGGGTATGCTTTCAGCTCGCCGTACAAGCGTGTGACGGCATCGAGCATGCAGAGTGGCACAGCATTGCCGCCCCGCCCACTGCTTCGAGAGTGACTCTGGCATGAAAGCCCCGGTGCCCTTGGGCTTGGCCGCAGCAGGGCCCGGTGCGTTCGGAACGGGCCGATCGCAACACGAGCTGCGCACGACCTATGCGAATGTCGTCCTTGATATTGGGGCCGAGTGGAACGATGGTGGGACAAAACGGGCACGCCGCCCAGGCCGCGTGCACCGGGCACCGATGTCGCCAAGGCCGAGGTCGCCCATACGCAATGGGGAGGTGAATGGCAGCCGTCGAGATCCGCAATGTGCGCAAGGCCTTCGGTTCGGTGGAGGTCCTGCACGGCGTCAGCGTCGACATCGCCGACAGCGAGTTCGTCGTCCTCGTAGGGCCGTCCGGCTGTGGCAAGTCCACGCTTTTGCGCATGATCGCCGGTCTCGAGAACATCACCTCGGGCGACATCTCGATCGGCGGGCGGGTGGTCAACACCGTGCCCCCCAAGGATCGCGACGTGGCGATGGTGTTCCAGAACTACGCGCTCTACCCGCACATGACGGTGTTCCAGAACATGGCGTTCTCGCTCAAGCTCGCGCGCGCGCCCAAGCAGGCCATGGAGCGCGAGGTCGGGCGTGCCGCGCAGATCCTGGGGCTCGAGCAGCTCCTGCACCGCTACCCGCGCCAGCTGTCGGGCGGGCAGCGCCAGCGCGTCGCCATGGGCCGCGCCATCGTGCGCAACCCGCAGGTGTTCCTGTTCGACGAGCCGCTGTCCAACCTCGACGCCAAGCTCAGGGTGCAGATGCGCTCGGAGATCAGGGCCCTGCACCAGCGCCTCAGGGTGACGACCGTCTACGTCACCCACGACCAGATCGAGGCCATGACCATGGCCGACAAGATCGTGGTCATGAACAGCGGCATCGTCGAGCAGGCCGGGCCGCCGCTCGAGCTCTACGACACGCCCGCCAACATCTTCGTCGCCGGCTTCATCGGCTCGCCCGCGATGAACCTGATCGAGGGCAGCATCGCCAACGGCGCGCTCCGCGCTGCCGACGGCACCGACTGGGTGCTGCCCGTCAACGGCCCCGCCAACGGCAAGGGCGGCCATGCCGGCCCCACCGTTTACGGCATCCGGCCGGAGCATCTGCGCATCGATCCGCAAGGGGTCAAGGCCACCGTGCAGGTGGTGGAGCCGACCGGCTCGGAGACGCAGGTGCTGCTGCGGATCGGCGGGCAGTCGCTGATCGCCGCCTTCCGCGAGCGCATCTCGGCGCAGCCCGGCGAGCTCCTGCCGATCAGCCCCGATCCCTCGCTCATCCACCTGTTCGATCGCCAATCCGGAAAGCGGATCAACTAGGGGCCTACCCACGGAGGAAACGAATGGCCAACATCATCACTCGGCGCGACGCGCTGCGTCTCACTGCGGGCGGCGCTGCGGCACTCGCCCTCGCAGGCGAGGCCGGCGCGCAGGTCCCGCGCACCGACGCGGGCGCCCCTCCGTTCAACCCCGAGAAGGGCGCCAGCCTGCGCATCCTGCGCCCCGCGCGCTTCGTGGAGCCGGACGAGACCATCTTCCGCGCCAACGTGGCCAAGTTCCAGGAGACCACCGGCATTCAGACGCGCGTGGACTTCGTGGGCTGGGAGGACATCCGCCAGCAGTCGGCGGTTGCGGCCAACACCGGCACCGGGCCCGATATCGTCCTGGGCTGGGCGGAGGACCCGCACGTCTACGTGGACAAGGTCATCGAGGTCACCGATGTGGCCGAGTACCTCGGCCGCCGCTACGGCGGCTGGACCTTCCTCGGCGAGAAGTACGGCAAGAAGGCGGGCACCAACAACTGGATCGGCATCCCCTTCGGCGGATCGACCGGCCCGCTGGTCTACCGCAAGTCCGCCCTGAAGGAAGCAGGCTTCGAGACCATCCCCAATGACCACGCCGGGTTCCTCAAGTGCTGCCAGGAGTTCAAGCGCATCAACAAGCCGGCGGGCTTCGCGCTCGGCAACGCGGTGGGCGACGGCAACGGCTTCGCCAACTGGCTGATCTGGTCGCACGGCGGCTATCTGGTGGACGAGGCCGGCAAGGTCGCCATCAACAGCAAGGAGACGATCCAGGCCCTCACCTACCTCAAGGATCTCTACGCCACGTTCGTGCCCGGAACCCTCGCCTGGCTCGACCCCAGCAACAACCGCGCCTATGCCGCAAGCGAATGCTGGCTCACGGCCAACGGCGTCTCCATGTACTTCGCGCTGAAGAACGACCCAGGCACGCGGGCCGTCGCCGAGGACACCGAGCACCAGTTTCTGCCCTTCGGCGTCGTCGGCAAGCCGCCGCAGGCCTCGCTCATCATCAACGCCATGGTGTTCCGGCACACCAAGTTCCCCGGCGCGGCCAAGAGCTTCATCCGCTTCATGCTGGAGTCGGAGCAGTACGATCCCTGGCTCACGGGGTGCCTCGGCTACTGGTCGCACACGCTGCGCGCCTACTCGAAGAGCGCGGTGTGGAGCTCCGATCCCAAGATCGCGGTCTACCGCAACGGCACCGAGAACGAGTTCTGGAGCGGCTACAAGGGCCCCATCACCCATGCCGCCGGTACGGTGGCGGCGGAATACGTGATGGTGCAGATGTGCGCGTCGGTCGCCTCGGGGCAGGCGACGCCCGAGGAGGCCGCCCGCGAGGCCGAGCGCCGCGCGCGGCGCCATTACCGCTGAGCGGCTGAAGGCATGCCGCCGGGACCCAAAGTCCCGGCGGTCCACCGGTCCCCTGTGAGGCTCGATGGCCACTACGACCCAGACCGCCGCGCCCCATTGGGCGCACGTGCGCGTCCAGCCCAACTGGCTCGTCCGCCTGTTCGACTGGAAGCCGCTCCTGATCGTCGTCTGCCTGCTGCCGGCGGTGGGGCTCCTCATGGTGTTCCTCACCTACCCGCTGGGGCTCGGCATCTGGCTCGCCTTCACCGACACCACGATCGGCAAGAGCGGGCAGTGGGTGGGGCTCGAGAACTTCGAGTACCTGATGGGCGACCCGCAATTCTGGCAGGCCGTCTTCTACAGCGTGTTCTATACGACGGTGGCGACGGTCGGGAAGTTCGGCCTCGGCCTGTGGCTCGCGCTCCTGCTCAACAACCACGTCCCCTTCAAGACCATCCTGCGCGCCATCATCCTGCTGCCGTGGATCACGCCGACGGTGCTCTCGGCCATCGCCTTCTGGTGGATCTACGATCCGCAGTTCTCCATCATCTCCTACGTCTTCGTCGACGCGCTGGGCGTGCGCGACACCTACTTCGACTTCCTCGGCTCCGCCTGGCCCGCCCGCTGGTCGCTGATCGCGGCCAACATCTGGCGCGGCATCCCGTTCGTTGCGATCTCGCTGCTCGCCGGCCTGCAGACCATCTCGCCCTCGCTCTACGAGGCGGCGCTGCTCGACGGCTCCACGGCCTGGCAGCGCTTCCGCTACATCACCTTCCCGCTGCTCCTGCCGATCCTGGCGATCGTGATGACCTTCTCGATCATCTTCACCTTCACCGACTTCCAGCTCGTCTACGCCATCACCCGCGGCGGCCCCGTCAACTCCACGCACCTGATGGCGACCCTGGCATTCCAGCGCGGCATCCCGGGCGGTGCCTTGGCGGAGGGCGCGGCCATCGCCGTGGCGATGATCCCGTTCCTGGTGTTCGCGACGCTGTTCAGCTACTTCGCCCTGGCGCGGCGCAAATGGCAGCAGGGGGAAGGCAATGACTGACATCGCCGCCAAGACGGCGGAATCCGCCGAGCCCAAGGCCACGGCCACGGTGGTGCCGGAGGAGATGGCGTGGGACAGCCGCGCCAAGCGCGTCGTGCTGCTTTACGTGCCGCTCGCGTGCTTCGTGATCATCCTGCTGTTTCCCTTCTATTGGATGGCGATCACGTCGTTCAAACCCAACGCCGAGCTCTACAATTACAAGACCTACAACCCGTTCTGGATCGCGCAGCCGACGCTCGACCACATCAAGCATCTCCTGTTCAATACCGCCTACCCGCAGTGGATCTTCACCACCATGTGGGTGGCGGTCGCGGCAACGTTCCTCTCCCTCTTCTCCAGCGTGCTCGCCGCCTACGCCATCCAGCGCCTGCGCTTCAAGGGCAGCCAGTACGTCGGCCTCGCCATCTATCTGGCCTACCTGGTGCCGCCCTCGATCCTGTTCATTCCGCTGGCCACCATGGTCTACCGGCTGGGCCTGTTCGACACGCCGCTGGCCCTCATCCTGGTGTATCCGACCTTTCTGGTGCCGTTCTGCACCTGGCTGCTGATCGGCTACTTCAAGTCGATCCCCTACGAGCTGGAGGAATGCGCCCTGATCGACGGTGCGACCCGCCTGCAGATCCTGTGGAAGATCACGCTGCCGCTGGCGGTACCCGGCATCATCAGCGCCGGCATCTTCTCCTTCACGCTGTCCTGGAACGAGTTCATCTACGCGCTCGCCTTCATCCAGAGCAGCGAGAGCAAGACCGTGCCCGTTGCCATCCTGACCGAGCTGGTCTCGGGCGACGTCTACCAGTGGGGTGCGCTGATGGCGGGCTCCCTGATGGGGTCGCTGCCGGTCGCCATCTTCTACTCCTTCTTCGTCGACTACTACGTCTCCTCGCTCACGGGCGCCGTGAAAGAGTAATGCTCGCGAGCCAAGCTTTCACCCGTCATCCCGGAAGCCGAGCCCCGGACTTGATCCGGGCGAGGCTATCCGGGACCTCGTCGAACGAGTGGACCTCGCCACACGAGGTCCCGGATCGGAGCGCTGCTCGCCTGCGGCGCGCATCGCTCCGTCCGGGATGACGGGTAGGACAGCATCGTCCGCAGCCGTCAGAAACCTCTAGGAAGAGCCATGCCCAGATTTCGTATCGTCACACCCGCGGGTGCATCGTTCACCGTTTCCGGCGGTGGCTATGCCCTGGAGATGGAAGCGCTGCAGGGGCTCGACGCCGAGATCGTCGAGTGCCCCGCCACGCAGGAGGGCTTCATCACCGCGGCCAGGGATGCCGACGCCGTCTACGCCAAGGGCATGCGCTTCAACGCCCAGATGATCCAGGCGCTCGACAAGTGCCGCATCATCGCGCTCGGGACCGTCGGGGTGGATTACGTCGATGTGGCCGCCGCCACCGAGAAGGGCATCCCCGTCACCAACTGTCCCGACACCTTCATCGAGGAGGTGGCCGACCACGCCATGATGCTCCTGCTCGCCACCCACCGCCGCGCGATCGAGCAGGACCGGATGGTGCGCGAGGGCCGGTGGAGCGAAGGCCGGCCGCAGCTTCTCAAGGTGCCGCGGCTCCTGGGCCAGACGCTCGGCTTCATCGCCTTCGGCCGGGTCGCGCGGGCGGTGGCGGAGCGCGCGCGTGCGTTCGGCCTGCACTTGCTGGCCTTCGACCCCTTCATCGACGAGCTCGACATCTCCGCGCGCGGGGTGGAGCCCGCCAGCCTGGCCGAGGTGCTGGCACGGTCGGACTTCATCTCCATGCACCTGCCCGCCACGCCGGAGGCCGTCGGCTTCCTCAGGGAGGAGCATTTCCGCCAGATGAAGCCGAACGCCATCTTCATCAACACCGGGCGCGGCCCGACCGTGGTCGAATCCGCCCTGATCAAGGCGCTGCAGGAGAAATGGATCGCCGGAGCCGGGCTCGACGTGCTCCAGACCGAGCCGGCCAGACTCGACAACCCGCTGCTGGAGATGCCGCACGTGATCCTGTCCCCGCACAACGCCTCGGCCTCCGCGCGCTTCGACCCTGCGCGCAAGCGCCGGGTGGGGCGCGAGCTGGCGCTGGCGCTCTCGGGGCGCTGGCCGATGTCGTGCGTCAATCCGACGGTGCTGCCGGCCAGCGGCCTGCGCCGCTGGCAGCCGGTCTCCATGCAGCGCGGCCCGAACGCCTAGTCGCCACGGCGGGGAAGGATTCCGGACAACCTCCGCCCGACCTGGCGGTCGGGCGTCGGTTTCCGGGAACGCAAGAGACCTCCTCTTGCGTCCCCGGCCGGAGCGCCCGGACCTGATCCATGATCAAGTCAGGGCGCGCAGAGCCGGGGCCTTTACCGCGACTCTTGGATCGCTCGATCCATCGAACGAGCCTGGCCGCCACGTTAACACGCGTTGACACTTGCATCGCCTACCGGGGCGGCGACGCCCTCTGTTGGGGGCCCTCCAGGGGTGCCCGAAAAATTCGCCGCCAGGGCGCCTGCGGAGGCCGCCCAGTGGCCTCGCGCCGCCCCCGGCACCTTGGTGCCTCCGCCAGGAGGTGCCCGCCAGCGGCGAAATTTGTCGGGTGCATGCAACCGACGGTGCTCCGGCGGCTACAACGCTTGCCTCGCGCCGCCGTTCGCCGCCATAAAGCCTCCTGCCTACCGCGAGCCGCCGCTTGTCGCCGACAGAGCGCATCGCCCCTCGTTGCAAGGAGCCCCCCGTGAAAAACTCGAATGTCGTGCTCATCGACCGCCATCCGGGACGCTCGGCCCAGACCATCGGCATCGCGCGCGAGCTCGGCACCGATCCGGCGCTCATCCACGAGCCGTCGGTCGGCGTGGTCGGCACCAAGGGCGACAGCCAGTGCTACCTCGGCGTTCTGGCCAAGGTCGACGCGATCCACGCCCGCCTCAAGGCCCGCATCGGCAAGGAGCCGGGGCAGCTCAAGATGCGCCTCGTCCAGCCCGAGTACACGATCGCGGTGTCGGATGGCATCCGCAACGGCACGCGCGAGATGCGCTACTCGCTGATCGGTCGCGACTTGACCAACGATTCCCTCTGCGAGCACCTCAGCGCCACCGGCCTTGCCGGCACCATCGCCGTCGTCGCCTGCGACAAGCCGCCGGTGGGGACGCTGGCCGCGCTCCTGGAGCACAATCTGCCGGCGATCATGATGTCGGATGGCTCGATCCACCCGGGCACCGACCCCGCGACGGGGGAGAAGCTCGACATCGTCAGCGCCTACCAGGTTGCAGGGCACCCCGATCCCGAGCTGCGCGAGCGCATCGCCTGTCACGCCTGCCCCGGCTACGGCAGCTGCGGCGGCATGTTCACCTACAACACCATGCAGACGTTCATCGGCGTTGTCGGCATGCAGCCGCTGGACATGGTGGCGCCGCCCTCAGACGATCCGCGACGGCTGGAGCAGTTCCCCGACGAGCTGGTCGATCGCCTGACGCATCTGATGGAGAAGGACATCAGGCCGCGCGACATCGTCGTGCGCGATGCCCTCCGCAACGCCGTGATCGTCGCCATGGCCATCGGCGGCTCGACCAACGTAACGCTCCACGCCCCGGAGATCGCGCGCGCCGCCGGCTACGCCGACTTCTGGAAGGAAGTCATGACGCCGGAGGAGTTCAACCGGCTCTCGCAGCATGTCGTGCCGGTGCTCACGGATGCGCGGCCCTACGGCAAGTACTCCATGGTCGACATCGACGCGGCCGGCGGCGTCCAGGTCATCGTGCGCGAGCTGCTGGAGGCCGGGCTGCTCAACGGCAGCGTCCTCACCTGCACGGGAGAGACCCTCGCGGCCCAAGTGGACCGTCTCGGCGCAAAGCGCGCCGACGGCAAGGTCATCTATTCCGTGGAGAAGCCCTACAAGCCGACCGGCGGCCTGCGCGTGCTCGGCGGCAACCTGTCGCCGGACTTCTCGGCGATCCTCAAGCTGGCCGGCGTCGAAGGCGGGCTCGAGAACAACGTCTATAACGGCAAGGCGCGTGTGTTCGAAGGCGAGCAGGCGCTGCTGACGGCGCTCGACGCCGATCAGGGGCAGTTCCAGAACAACGACATGATCATCGTGCGCTACGAGGGACCGGGCGGGGCGCCGGGCATGCCGGAGATGCTCGACCCGACCTCCCGCATCACCGCGCTCTGCCGCGAGCGCGGCATCGTCGTGGCGCTGATGACGGATGCCCGCTTCTCCGGCGGGTCGGTCGGCCTCGTCATCGGCCACGTCGGCCCGGAAGCGGCGCTCGGTGGCCCCATCGCCTTCATCGAGGACGGCGATAGGATCGTCGTCGACCTCAACAAGAACGAGATCAACTGCACCGAGCTCTCCGACCCTGCCACCTACGCCAGACGCAAGCAGGCGTGGGAGAAGGTGGTCGCCGGCAACGGCGGCATCCACCCCAACTGCGGCAAGGCCGACACCCGCCTCCTGCATCGCGCCCGCCACACGGCCGTCCCCGCCACGCGCGGCGGCGGCCTGCATCCGGGCCGCGAGGTCTGGGTGCGCGACCCGCGAGCGGCCGAGCGGTCCGGCTTCGTACCGAGAAACAGGTTCCGGCCAGACGCGTAACGCATTTTCCACCTCATCATCCCGGACGGAGCGCTGTGCGCCGCAGGCGAGCAGAGCTGCCCCGGACTTGATCCGGGGTCCGGGACCTCGTGAGGCAAGGCAGGCTCCGACTCGCTTCACGAGGTCCCGGATAGCTTCGGGCTGCGCCCTCAGCTTCCGGAATGACGGGTGGACGCCCTCGCTCGCAGGTCACACCGCGGGTGCCTCGGGGACGCGGCGCGCGCACTGGGCCTCGCTGACCTCCCACAATCGCCGCGCAGCCGTCATATCCTGCGCCCCGGCGCTCGGCGGACGGATTTCCATGTCGACGTAGTAGGCGCCGCTCACGAGGTCCCGATCCGGGGCCGTGGCGAGCCACACCAGGGTCTGCGCGCCTTGCTCCGGCCTGCGGGCGACCGACATGAGGAGCGCCGTCGCCACGCTCATGAGGATGCCGTTGTTGCGGTTGATGCCGGTCGCCACGAGTCCCGGATGGAAGCAGTACGCCGCCGTGCCGCTTCCCTGCAGCCGGCGCGCCAGCTCCTTGGTGAAGAGAATATTGGCGAGCTTGCTCTCCTTGTAGCGTCGAAAGCCGCGATAACCCCGCTCGGCGTTCAGGTCGTCGAAGGGGATCTGCGCGCCGATGTGGGCATCGGAGGCGGTGGTGACGACGCGCGCACCCGGAGCGGCTTGGAGGCGATCGAGCAGCAGCGTGGTCAGCAGGAAGGGGGCCAGGTGATTGACCGCCCAGGTCAGCTCGATGCCGTCCTCGGTGAGCTGCCGCCTGGTGTACATGGCACCGGCATTGTTCACGAGCACGTCGAGTGCGGGATAGCGGTCGCGAATGTCCTGGGCCAGGCGGCGCACACCGGCCCGGGAGGAGAGGTCGGCGACGAGCGTGTCGACGATCGCCCCCTTCTCCGCCACCGCCCCCACCCGGGCGGCAGCGGCCCGGGTACGCGTGTGGCTGCGGCCTACGATCACGACGGTCTCGCCATGCGCCGCCAGGGCTTCTGCGGCGGCAAGCCCGATCCCGTTGGTCCCGCCCGTGATCACGATGGTCTTTGGCACCAGGGTCCTCCAGTCGGCTGCACGCGTCTCGGGTGTTCCCCGGAGTGGGCTCGCCCCGCGTCCCGCAGAACCGGGAGCCGGAGCATTGTGTACCGAGACTCTGCAGTCAGTGGCAACGATCGCGCCCTGTGCCGTTCGAGCCTTTGCGCGAGGGCGCATCTCTGCGGCTGCGGCGCGGCAATCGGCCCCGCGCCTACACGCCGTCGTAATTGCATGGCACGCTCTATGTGTCTTAATTTGCGGGCGACAGTTGCCGCCGTCCCGACCCCTATGTCGTCAGGACCGAGGCCACTCGCAGGAGCGGATGATGCAGTTTGTGTGCGATGCCCCGCCGAAGACATGGTTTCGCATCGAGACCGAGGGGGAAGCGGCCCTCGAGTCGCGTGCCATGAACCACGCCGTGGAGAAGTACTTCAAGCAGGCCCACGAGCAGGCCACCCGGAGCTACGTGCCGCCGCGCTCGGCGCCCTACATCGAGCAGAACATCGGCTTGAAGGCGCACATCCAGCGCGTGATGCCGCTGTTCCTGACGCTGCGGGACGCGGAGGGCAATGCGCTGGTCACGGCCATGCTGCCGCCGACCGGCAAGGACGAGCGCTCGTTCAAGCCGATCATCGTCGGCTTCGACAACACCGACCCCTACCCCGAGCACGGCGAGGCCATCCGCACCCTCGGCCGGCACTACGGCCTCACTCTGGACCCGGCCCGCTGCTACCCCTACCGCCGCGGCTAAGCAATGCACCCGTCATCCCGGAAGCCGAGCCGCAGGCGAGGCTATCCGGGACCTCGGGAAACGAATCGTAACCTTCACAAGGTCTCGGATCGGAGCGCCGCTCGCCTTCGGCTCCCCCGGATCAAGTCCGGGGTCCGTCCGGGATGACGGGTGCTTCGATGAGGGAATTGCTCGAGGCGTTGCGGCGGGCGCTCAGGAGCCCCGCCTTCAAGTTCTTCCTCACCGTGTTTCTCATCCTGCTGCTCACCATACCGCTGCTCCTCGTCTACGCCCTGATCTGGGAACGCGAGTCGAGAGCGCAGGCCGTGCGCAACGAGATCGGCCGCCTGTGGGGGCCCGAGCAGCAGATCCTCGGGCCGTTCCTGGTGGTGCCCTACACGGTGCGCATCGAGACCGTGCAGGGCGACAAGCGCATCGAGCAGATCCAGGAGCGCTGGGCGGTGTTCACGCCCGAGATGCTCGAGGTTACCGGCCGCGCCGACAGCAAGACGCTGCACCGCTCCATCTTCGAGGTGCCCGTCTATGCCAGCCGCCTCGCCCTGTCGGGCCGCTTTGCGGCACCGCGCATCGCCGACGTCGCCGCCGAGGTGGTGAGCGTACGCTGGCGCGACGCCGTCTTTGTGCTCGGCGTGTCGGGCGTGTCCGGGCTCAAGGAGGCCGCGGCGCTCACGATCGCCGGCGGCGCCCAGATTCCCTTCGCTCCGAGCCTCGGGTTTCCCGAGCAGCATCTTTCCGGCATCGGGACGCATCTCACCGGCATCCACGCCAAGCTTGCTGGCGCCGCAGGCGCGCAAGCCGGCCCCGACCAGCCGCAGCAGGCGTTCGCCTTCACGGTCGACCTCGTCTTCAACGGCTCGGTCGCGCTCAATATCGCGCCGGTTGCGCGCGAGACGCGCGTGTCGCTCGCGTCCGACTGGCCGCACCCGAGCTTCGTCGGCGCCTTCCTGCCCGACGAGCGCAAGGTGACGGCGTCGGGCTTCACGGCCTCCTGGAAGGTGCCGCACGTCGCCCGCAGCGTGCCGGAGGCGTGGGCGCTGCACCAGGGCGGTCTGCAGCGGCTGCAGCCCTATGCCTTCGGCGTCAGGCTGATCTCTCCGGTCGACTTCTACGGCCTCGTGACGCGCGCCGTGAAGTACGGCATCCAGTTCCTGGCGCTGGCCTTCATGGCGGTGTTCTGCCTGGAGCTTACCTCGCGGCAGAGCGTGCACCCGGTGCAGTACCTCTTCACCGGGCTCGCTATGGTGTTCTTCTACGTGCTGCTGCTGTCGCTGGCGGAGCACGTGGGCTTCGCGACCGCCTACCTCGCCAGCTCGGTCGCAACCGGCCTGATGCTCGCCATCTATGTCGGCGCGGCGTTCCGCAGCGTGCTCAAGGGGCTCATCATGCTCCTCGTCCTCGCCGCCATCTACGGCATCCTCTATCTGATCCTGCAGCTCGAGGACTACGCGCTGCTGGCGGGAGCGATCCTGGGCTTCCTGGCGCTCACCATCGTCATGTTCGTGACCCTGCGGGTGGACTGGTCCGGCACCGGCGCCGGCGCACGGCCGGTGCCGCAGGGGGCGTGAGCAGAGCGCTCCTGGAAACCGAGGCATCGGCCTTCAGGCCAGTGCCGGGGTTATCCGGGATCTTTCCCGCCGCGGCGAAGACCCCGGCCCTGCGCGCCTGGTCCCGGATAGTCTCCCCCGGCCTTCGCCGGGGTCGACTTCCGGGATGATCTTCGATCAATTTCGCAGGCCTGCCCTGAACGTTAGGCCGTTGCCGGGTCGGCGCTGTCGCCTAGTGTGCCGCCGGACGGGGTCAGACCCCTCGCACGGACGCTGGAGTTTAATTTGCAAGCTTGGGAGGCGAGGGGTCTGACCCCACCCCGCCGAGGGGTCTGGGCCCGCTCCAGCACGCATGTGGCCATGGACACCGAGGCAGAGCCACAACGCGCATTCCTCGTCACGCTGGTCGCGGTCACGTTCGTCATGAACCTGATCGCGCGCGGCGTGCCCGAGACCTTCGCCGTCTTCCTGCTGCCGGTGCAGCGCGGGCTCGATGTCTCGCGCGCGGAGATCACCCTCACCTACTCGTGCTACATGCTCGCCTACGGCCTGTCGGCCCCGTTTGCCGGCCAGCTCATCGACCGGCTCGGCGCGCGCATCACCTACGGCTTCGGCCTCGCGAGCCTCGGGCTCGGCTATCTGATCGCGGGCTCTGCCGGCGGGCTGTGGCAGTACATGCTGGGCGTCGGGCTCCTGGGCGGCCTCGGCGCTGCCTCGCTCGGCATGATCGTGGCCTCGGGGCTGCTGACGCGGTGGTTCACGGGCAACATCGGCTCGATCATGTCTCTGCCCTACGCCGCCCTGGGCGCCGGCATGCTGACCCTGCCTCCGCTCACCCAGGTGCTGCTCGCCGCCTACGGATGGCGCGCCGCCCACTATATCCTGGGCGCCGGGGTGCTCGCGGTCCTCCCGCTCACGATGCTGCTGCCACTCGAGCGCATGACGGCAGGCTCGCTGGGCTGGCGCGAGCTGCGGCGCCGGGCGGAGGCCAGTGCGGCCGGGGGCTGGACCGTGTCGGCGGCGGTCCGCACCACCGCCTTCTGGGGCCTGTTCGCCGCCTACCTCTTCACCTCGGTCGCCGCCTACGCCGTGCTCCCCCACTCGGTGGCGTTCCTCGTGGAGCGCGGCTTCGACCCGCTGGTGGCGGCGAGCGCCTTCGGCATGACGGGCATGCTCTCGGTCGTCGGCCTGCTCTCCATGGGCTGGCTGTCAGACCGGATCGGCCGGCGCCGGGCGGCGACGCTCTCGTACCTGTCGACCATCGTCGGCATCCTGGCACTGATCTCGGTCTCGGCCTGGCCGTCCCTCGTCCTGGTCTACGCTTTCGTGTGGTTCTTCGGCCTGATGCAGGGCGCGCGCGGACCGATCATCGTCGCTCTCACCGCAGCCTTGTTTCCCGGCGGCGGCGTCGGCGCCATCTACGGCACGCTGTCGATCGCGATGGGCGTCGGGGCCGCGCTGGGCTCGTGGACCTCGGGCCTCCTCTATCAGGCGACCGGCGGCTACGTCGCCTCGTTCTCTCTCAGCGCCGCCGCTGCCTTTGCCGGAATGCTGTCGTTCTGGGTGTTCCGGAGCCTGCGCGAGGAGCGGCCGGCGGAGAGGTAGGTGCGCGCCCACCACCTGTGTTGCAACGCAACGGGGAATGGGGGTGGCGGTATTGGTCCCACTCCCTACTCCCTACTCCCTACTCCCCCGCTGTCGGACCCTCCGGGTCGGACAGCGTCATGCCGGAAGGCGGCATAGCGCATGCCGAAATAGGAGAACACCATGGCGACGCCGGAGGAGATGACCATGGCGAGGAGCGGCTCGAACTGCGGCCGGAGCACCAAGATCAGGGCGTAGATGCCGTAGTTGATGCAGACCAGCACCGTCGACTGCAGGCCGGCGAAGCGCACGAACTCCGCCAGAGTGGGCGGCGTCGTCATCCGGAACGTGAAGGTGCGGTGCGAAAGCCATCCCGACACGATGGCGCAGGCGACGGAGACGATGCGCGCGAGCAGGGGGTGGATGCCGAGCGCCGAAGTCAGGAGCTTGAGAACCGACGCGTCGACGAGGAACGAGAGGCCGCCGGAAAGCACGAAGCCGAGCCAATGCCGGATAGGGTGCTGATGGCCCGGAGCGGAGCCGCTCCATCTGCCGGTCATGCCTGAGCACCTGTCAGCGACCAATCCACGGGCGGGCCGTCGAGGGCGCGCTGGGGCCGCCAGATCCGGTCGGGGAGAGATGCATCGCGCATCAGCGTCTCATACTCCATGCGGCGCCGCTCCACCACGGGGTCGACGGCGGCGAGCTCCGAGTCGGGGTGGCCCGGATGGCACATCACGACGTGGCGCGGTCCCGGTTCCAAGAACGCTTTCTCCAGCTCCACGGCATAGGGCTCCTTCACGTCGAAGTTGGAGAAGCCCGAGAAGCCCTGGTTGGTCGGCAGCCCGTGACGTTGCGCTGCGGCGCCGAAGCCCAGGGCCAGCGTGGCGACGATGGTCGCCTTGGTGCGGGCGATGCCGCGCGCGGCGATCGCGTTCCAGCGGTCGGAGGGGTCGCGGATCAGCGGCTTCGGTCCCGGGTAGCGGCGCGCAACCACCTCGAGCAGGGGCCGGCGGATCGACGGCAGCACGTGGATGTGCTCGTGCCCGTCGATGTGGTCCGGCGGGAAGCCGACGCGCTGCTCGAAGGCGTCGAGCTGGCGCCCGATCTCCGCCTCGATCTCCGCCGCGCCGAGACGCAGCAGGGCGCGTGCGAAAAGCTCGTTGCGCCGCGGAAAGGTGCCCCTGGGCGCCAGCTTCGGCATCGCGCGCAGCGGGCTGCCGAGCGTGAGATTGAGATGCAGACCGAGGGCGATGCGGCCGCGGTGCACGACAAGCCGCGGCGCCATCGCCGGCCAGTGCGGCGTCGTGACCATTGCGCTCGTCGCCGAGATGCGCCGCGCCGCCGCCAGCTCTCCCACGGCGCGTGACACACCTTCGGTCAGGGCATAGTCATCGGCGCACAGGATGATCATGCCCCTCGCTCCTTTGCGCCGACGGATTCCCCTCCCCCGTGTGGAGAGGGGCTAGGGGTGGGGGGAACCCCTATCATCGAAGTTCGGGCGTCCCCGCCACCCTGTCTCTCCCCCACAAGGGGGGAGGGGACGCTGTGGCCATCGTCTCCTCTAAGATGCCCGGCCATCGCCCGCTCTAGGACCGCTCGCCCCGCCCACCCGCCTCGCCGGCGCCCTCCACCCCCGCCCGAGGGCGCTCGATCCCCACCTCCTCGGCCACCAGGAACAGTGGCCGGCCTTTCACCTCCTCGTACATGCGGCCGAGGTACTCGCCCATCACACCGAGCGAGATGAGCTGCACGCCCGCGAAGAACATCACCGAGATGATGAGCGAAGGGAAGCCGGGCACATCCACCCCGTAGATGAGCGTCTTCACCAGGATCACCATGGCGTAGCAGAAAGCGAACAGCGAGATCAGGAGCCCCAGGTACGACCACACCCTGAGCGGAATGGTGGAGAACGAGGCGAGCCCGTCGAGCGCGAAGTGCAAGAGCTGCCGCGGCCGCCAGCGCGATCCGCCCCCGCCCACCCGCGGCGGCACCGTGAACGGCACGCCGACCGAGCGGAAGCCGACCCACGCGTAGAGCCCCTTGTTGAAGCGCACGCGCTCGCGCATGCGGTTCATGGCGTCGACGGCCTTGCGATCGAGCAGACGGAAATCGCCGGCGCCCTCGGGCAGCGTCGTGCCGGAGAGCTTCTCGAAGGCGCTGTAGAAGAGGCGCGCGGAGAGGCGGTGCAGGAGACCGTCGGTCTTGCGGTCGACGCGCTGGCCGTAGACGATGTCGCTGCCCTGGCGCCAGTGCCGCACGAGCTCCCGGATCAGCTCCGGCGGATGCTGCAGGTCGGCGTCCATCAGCACCGCGGCGTCGCCCGTCGCGTACCTCAACCCGGCCGCGGCGGCCAGCTCCTTGCCGAAGTTGCGGCTGAGCGAGACCGCCTTGAACCGGGGGTCGCGGGCATTGAGCGCCCTCAGGAGATCGAGGGTGCCGTCCGTGGAGCCGTCGTCGATGAAGACCACCTCCCAGTCGAGGTCGAGGTCGTCCAGCACGGGCTCCAGGCGCTCGACGAGCGCGGGGATCGAGCGCTCCTCGTTGAGGCCGGGCACGATCACCGACAGCCTGGCCCGGCGTGGCGGATCGCCCACCGTCGCCGCGACTGCAGCGAGCTCCGGCGCCGCAGTCGTCGCGTGAGACTTCACTGGCCCATCTTGTCTTTGCCGCTCTGCCATGTCGTCGCGTTCGTCACCGTCCTCTCTCTCCCCATGCCCACTTCGGCATGGGGAGAGAGTTAGGGTGAGGGGCAGCCCCAGGGTCCGACGCTGGAGTATGCCGCTGCCCCTCACCCCGACCCTCTCCCCGCATGCGAGGAGAGGGAGATTACTACTGCGCCTGGATGACCCCGGAGTCGATCAGGCGGCGGTGGAAGCGCAGGATCTCCCGGCGCCGGGCGCAGGTATAATAGCGCCCCTGGCACAATGTCATGAGCCGCAGCCGCTCGCGATGGGAATCGGGAAGAGGCAGGCCGGCGAGGTCCAGCACGACGCTGCCGAGATAGGCCACATCGAGCGTCTCGAAGGGCGGCAGGGCGGGCACGCGGTAGTTAACGCCCTGCGCCGCATAGTAGGTGATGAAGCCGATGGAGTCCGGATGGAGGATTACATCCTCGGCCTCGGTCTCGCTGTGGTAGCCCAGGAGCGTGCGCGTCGCCATCGGGTGGTGGTCGCCGTAGTGCAGGACGAGGAAGCGCTCACCTGGGAAGCGCCGATGCAGCTCCCCGACGAAGTAGTCGAAATCCAGCTTCGCCAGCGACACACGGCGCAGGTATTCGTGCATCTCCGGGTCGGTGCCGGGGCCCCCGCCGGGAACGTCGATACGCGGCTCGAAGGTGAAGTCGTAGGGCCAGTGCGCCGACATGGTCTGCACGAAGGTGAAGAGGGGCTGCTGCGACCCGGCGAAATGGCGTTCCATCTCGGCCATGGCGTTGTCGAAATAAAAGCGGTCGCGCTCCTGCGCGCTCTTGGCTTGCTGTGCCACGAGGTCGAACACCTCGCGCATCCCGATCGACCGGTAGAACGGCTCGTTCGACACGAAGTTCTTCAGCATCGGGTAGAACACCACGTTGCGGTAGCCGCAGCGCTCCAGAGCCTGCGGCAGCGTATCCTTCAACCGGTTCTGCATGAACGTCTGCACGAACTGGCGCATGCCCCCGAACGAGTGGGTCGACAGGCCGGCCAGCAACGAGAACTCCGTGAGCCAGGACGCGCCACCGTAGGTCTCGACCCGCAATTGGCGCAGGGACTTGTCGGCGGAGCGGAAGAAGGGGTCCACGGCGCTGTCGTAGGCCAAGCCCTTGAACAGCGACGGCTGGACCACCGATTCCTGATGGATCAGCACGATGTGGGGCGGCCTCTTCGCCGGGCTGCAGCCCGGCGGGATCTTGAAGGGCGGCGCCGCAGCGGATTCCGGGTCGGCCTCTATCAGCGCCCCGCGCCAGAACGCCGCCAGGGTCTCGCCCCACGAGGCGTAGAAAGACGACACGAACAGGTTCGGCAGGTAGAACTGCATGTGCCGCCGCTCGCTCTTGCTCGCGGCTCCGGACCAGGCCACGAGCACCGCGACCGCGAGCGCCACGGCCGACCAGCGCCGCGGCACCCGCGTCCCGTCGAGGCGGTAGGCGCGCCGCGCGGCCAGCCCCACCACGAGCAGCCCGGCGAGCGCCGTCAGCACGTAGCGCCGGTGGTCGCTCCAGAGGTAGCTCAGCGTCGACCACGAGCTCAGATAGAAGAACAGGTCGTAAGCATGGATCACCATGTTCATGATGGCGAGTTTCACCGTCGCGGCGACCACCAGCAGCGTGACCAGGCATGCGACGGAAACGGCCGCGAACATCACCCGGCGCGTGAGGAGCGTGAGGGCCGCAGCCAGGGCGGCGGTCACGCCCGCAGTGAAAACGACGTTGGCGAACTCGCCCTCGTCCTGCCAGAACGAGCCGGCCATGCTCATCGAGACGAGGCCAACGCCCAGCCACGCCACCGGGGGTGGCACGACGCCACCCGACGCATACGCGGCAACCGAGCGCAGTCGCTCCCCCTTTGCCGGGACGCCCGGCAAACCAATGGAGTGGTCGATCATCGCGATGGCGTTCGGATGGGTTCGATCGTCACCTAATTGTCATAGACCACCACAAGCCGGATGAACCGACAATGAAGGGCTCGTGAAGGGCCAATGAGCAAGCATGTCGCAGCCGGGTCCCCCTCGGCTGCTGCTGCGGTGGCGCTGCTCTCTACAAGGATGGCATTCCGAAAGCCGTGCGCGCCGCCCTGACAGGCACGGTAAGCGGTTGATCGAGTGCGAGGAATGGCGGCTGCCGAAGTTGGCGTCAAAGCCCGTCGCCGGGCGCGGCGTGGGAACTGCACATGCCCAAGGCGCGTTCATGTGGGGATGTCCGAGTCGCTCAGACTCCTTTTTGCCGCACCCGCGGCGCGGATCTGCCGGAGGGTGGGCAGCCCGGTGCAGACTCTACGCGAGGCAGCAAATAATCCGCGGTAACAACTTGTGACAGGGCGCGCCGGCCCACCGCCTTTACAAGACCCAAATCGTCCCCACATATCCGCGCCGGCACGCCTTTGGAGAGTTCGATGAATTCGAATGCCGTGAAGTCAGTCGACCTGGAAATGGATTGGTCTGCACAGACCATTCTTCCGATCGAGTTTCGCAACAAGGAGGTACAGGTCGAGGCACGCGCCTACCAGGGCGCCGATCCGACCTGCCAGGCGTTGGTGCTTGTGCACCGCGCCAAAGCGGCGGGCAACGAGGTTCCGATCGTGCGGGTGCACAGCGGCTGCGTCACCGGCGACATTTTTCATTCGCTGCGCTGCGATTGCTATCCGCAGTTGCAGGCGGCGATCGACCGGATTCTAACGAGCCCGGTCGGCGTCCTGGTGTATCTGCCCTACCAGGAGGGCCGGGGCATCGGCCTCGTCAACAAAATCAGGGCCTACGCCCTGCAGGACCAGGGCTACGACACGGTGGATGCCAACGTCGCCATCGGTGCGCCGATCGAGGCGCGCGACTATGACCTCGCCGCCCACATCCTGTTCGATCTCGGCTACCCCGAGATCAAGCTCCTCACCAACAACCCGGCGAAGGTGGAGGCGCTGCGCGAGGAGGGCGTCGACGTGATCGAGCAGCTGCCGCTGATCGTGAAGCCCTCGAGCCACAACACGCGCTACCTGAAGACCAAGAAGGAGCGCATGGCGCACAAGCTCTGAGGAGTCGGGCGCCAGAAACGTAGGGTGCAATGCGGCGACACCCGCTTTGCACCGCCGTAGATATCTACGAGCGCGGATCGCCCCGGTAGCGCGCTCCTCTCGGTCGCCCGATTCTTGCCATACTCGGCCTGCTTCCAGGACCCGGTCAGCAGCCGGCGCCGGCCAAAAACTTTGCCGTGGGGACTGCGATCGCCTTGCCGGCGACTTGATCCTGGCGAAGACCAAGTGCTTACGGATTTTGGTATTGCGACCGGTGTCGATCGATATGCGGACAGCGCGGCTCGAGCGACTGGGCGGACACGCACCTCGCGGAGGAAGCCATCGCATCCACCTTCGACCGGGTTGGAGCCGGCGCCAAGCCCGGCGGAACGGCTGGGCTACGTGCCGGCCGAGACACTGGCGAAAACGCAGTGAGCGGGCGGCCGGGGTTCGAGCCATGATGCCGAGTCGGACGCGACGGACAGACGACGATAGCCTTTCCCGGCGGTGGCGCTGCCTCGGAGCCAGCGCAGCTGTCGCCCTCATCGCCTTCGCGGCCCTGGCGGCTCCATACCTTCCCGCAGCGGCGCAGTCCTGCGACGGCATCGAAGTCGACCTCGGAACCGGCGGGGCGCGCTGCCTCGCTCCGGGCGCCGGCGAGCGCTTCAGGGATTGTCCCGACTGCCCGGAGATGGTCGTCGTCCCGGCCGGCAGCTTCACCATGGGCTCGCCACCCGGCGAGCCCGAGCGGGCGTCCGAGCGCGAGGGCCAGGTGCGCGTGGCGTTCACCGAGCCGTTCGCCGCCGGGGCGTTCGCCGTAACCCGCGGCGAGTACGCCGCCTTCGTCGCGGCCACCGGCCACAACCCGGACGGGGGCTGCTACATCTGGACCGGCACCACGTGGGAGCTGCACGCCGACCGGAACTGGCGCTCGGTAAACTTCCCGCAGGACGACCGCCACCCGGCGCTGTGCGTCAATCTGGCCGATGCCCGGGCCTACGTCGCCTGGCTGTCGCAGCGGACCGGCAAGGTCTACCGCCTCCTCTCCGAGGGGGAGCGCGAGTACGTGGCACGGGCCGGCACCGCCACGCCGTTCTGGTGGGGCTCCTCGATCTTCACCGACACGGCCAACTACGACGGCAGGACCCCCTACGCCAAAGGGGCCAGAGGCGTCTGGCGGCAGCAGACGCTGCCGGTCGACAGCTTCCGCCCCAACCCATGGGGGCTCTGGGGTGTGCACGGCAACGTCTGGGATTGGACGGACGACTGCTGGAACGAGGCCAACCTCGGCAACCCGGGCGACGGATCGCCGCGGCGTACCGGAGACTGCACGTGGCGCGTGGTGCGCGGCGGCGCCTGGAACTACCCTGCGCGCGATCTGCGCGCCGCACACCGCTACTGGAACCTGCCCGACAACCGCAGCACGGTGCAGGGCCTGCGCGTCGCAAGGACGCTGCGGGCTGCGGCAACGCCGTCCCTCCGCTAGGTTGCGCGCACGGGCGCGCGGGCCACAGCCGGGGGCAGAAACTGTGGCAGCGCAGGGACATGCCGTGTAAATTCGCGCGACCGGTGTCGCGTTTCCGAGGGGGCCATGCCGACGACCTGGTACATCGCGAGGGACGGCCAGCAGCACGGTCCCGTCACCGACGGCGAGTTTCGCAAGCTGCTCGAGCTGGGCCACCTGAAGCCCACCGACTATGTCTGGCACGAGGGCGCGCCCGACTGGATGCCGGCCGCGCAGGTCATGGACCTCGCACCCGCCGTCGCCAGGCCCGCGCCGAGGCCCGAGCCGCAGCTGCAGCCTGCTCCTGCAGAGAGCGCAAGCCCGCGGAGACGCGATGTGCAACCCGCCGGGGCAGCATCGGTGCCGCTCCCGCAGCGCCGCATCGTGATGGCTGCGTTCGCGGTGGTGATGGCCACCTTGATCGGGGCGGTGGCCATGGTCGCCTCGGACAAATTCCTCGGCAGCGGCTTTTTCGCATCGAACGTCGACCGGGCAACCGTCGCGCAGCAGCTGCGCGTGAACGCAGCCCGTCTCGATGACGACGGCATGATCCGCTACGTCACCCTCATCGGCGACCAGATGGAAGCCTTCGCGCAGAAAAACCCCGGGCTGTGCGTGCGCCTGCTGCACGGAGAGCCGGACATCGGCGACGTGCGCGCCTATCTGCCCGAGGCGCTCCAGGCCCTGGAGATACAGCTCCTCGAGGAGGCCCTGCTGGCCGACAAGGCCGATCGGCGACGCCAGTTCTCGAAGGCCGAGCAGACCCAGATCATGCAGGGCATCCTGACCAAGCTGGCACGTCAGCACGGCGACCTGGTCAATCTGATCAATCCGGAGACCCCGACCGCGGGGCGCGAGCGCGATGCCTGCAAGATCGGCACCGCGCTCTTCCGCGAGATCGCCGCGCTGCCCGGCTCCAACTCTGCCGCCTTGATGCGCTCGCTGCTGGGCCCGCAGAAGTAGGCGGGCGGACTCCTCCTCCGTGTCGCCCTCGGCATCCTCGAGGTGCAGGTCCACAACCTCCGGGCGACGGCGAAAAAGGAGGACCTCAGTACACCACGACGCTGCGGATGCTCTTGCCTGCGTGCATGAGGTCGAAGCCCTTGTTGATGTCGGCGAGGGGCATCGTGTGGGTGATCATGGGGTCGATCTGGATCTTCTTCTCCATGTACCAGTCGACGATCTTCGGCACGTCCGTGCGCCCCCTGGCGCCGCCGAACGCCGTGCCCTTCCACACTCGCCCGGTGACCAGCTGGAACGGCCGGGTGGAGATCTCGGCGCCGGCCGGGGCCACGCCGATGACGACGCTGACACCCCAGCCGCGGTGGCAGGATTCCAGCGCCTGGCGCATCACGCCGACATTGCCGGTGCAGTCGAAGGTGTAGTCAGCACCGCCGATCCGGTCGGCGCCCTTCCTGGTCATGTTGACGAGAAAGGCGACGAGGTCGCCGCCCGTCTCCTTCGGATTGACGAAGTGCGTCATGCCGAAGCGCTCGCCCCACGCCTTCTTGTCGTTGTTGATGTCGACGCCGACGATCATGTCGGCGCCGGCGAGCCTGAGCCCCTGGATCACGTTGAGGCCGATGCCGCCCAGTCCGAACACGATCGCCTTGGCGCCCGGCTCCACCTTGGCCGTGTTCAGCACCGCGCCAATGCCCGTGGTCACGCCGCAGCCGATGTAGCAGACCTTGTCGAAGGGCGCGTCCTCCCGGATTCGCGCCACGGCGATCTCCGGAAGCACCGTGAAGTTGGAGAACGTCGAGGTTCCCATGTAGTGGAACAGCTTCTTGCCGCCCGTCGAGAAGCGCGATGTCCCATCGGGCATCACGCCCTGGCCCTGGGTAGCACGGATAGCGCTGCACAGGTTGGTCTTGCGCGA
>Ga0075421_100001427_pt1 | contig 27900 bp, 23 predicted proteins | sample SoiMetdeltSBSDD5_FD_75292 | JGI IMG/M metagenome (GOLD analysis project Ga0075421, IMG submission 75292) | Bulk soil microbial communities from a Populus tree surrounding site in Tennessee, USA - Soil MetaG P. deltoides SBSDD5 | ecosystem: Environmental > Terrestrial > Soil > Tree plantation... | reverse complement strand
CCCTCGAGCAGCCACGAGACGGTCTGCAGGCCGATATGGGGATGAGGAGGGACATCCATCGGTTTCCCGGAGGATCGCTCCACGGGACCGTACGAATCGAGGAAGCACCAGGGGCCGACCGTCCGTCTCTGGCTTCGCGGGAGGAGACGCCGGATCGGCAGGCCGCCTACGTCCGTCAGGCGCCCGGGCAGGACCTGGAGCGTCGGCTTCAGTGCGGGCTCGCTGACGCACAATTCGACTTCGGTCGTCGAAGAGAGGTTGCTCATCCCGGTGCCTCGTCAAAGCCGATGATACACCCCCGGTCTCGTCGGCGCCGGTCGATGTCCATCGACGCCCGGGCTGCATAGTCATGTGCGTGGCCGACGAGTAGGGGTTCTCTCCCGCGTCGCCAAGCTCCCGAGGGGGCTCTCCCCTCTTCGGCGTCCCCGCGCGCCGGGGGATGCGACACGAACCGGGTTTTTCCACGCCGGGCCGTTGACGCGCGGCGTCCGCCGGCCTCCTCGGAAACGCCCGGGCCACGCGGGCTTGCGCCGTGCTCGAGCCGTTCCTAGATTCATCCTGTCGCCCCGGTGCGGGATCGGCCCGCGCCGCGACTCGACGAAGGGGGGTTCCGACGATGCTCAAGTTCCCGATGACTTCGAGTTGGTCCCGCCGCCCGGCGCGCGTCGCCGCGGCGGCTCTTGCCGTGGCCGGCGCGATGACCGTCGCCGGGTGCGTCTCCAGCGGCCGGTTCGTGGAGGTCGAGCAGGAGCGTGATCTGCTGGAGGCGCGCTACGAGGCGCTCCAGAAACAGCTGGACGAAGCCAGCCGCACCGGCGAGTCCCTGGCGGCGGAAAAGGTCACGCTGGCCCAGGAGAGGAGCGCGCTGGCGACCGAGAAGGCGGCCCTCGAGGAGAAGCTCGCGCAGCTCCAGTCGCAGGAAAAGACGCTCGGCTCGCAGCTGAAGGAACGGGAGGAGGAGGCCCGCAAGCTGCAGTCGACCTACGATGGCCTCGTCACCAATCTGAAGAAAGAGCTGAAGGCCGGGCAGGTGCAGGTCCAGCAGCTGCGCGACGGCCTCCGCGTGAACGTCGCGCAGGACATCCTGTTCGACTCCGGCTCCGCCGCGGTCGACGAGAGCGGCACCGAGGTCCTGCAGCGGGTCGCGACCCAGCTCAAGAAATCGTCGTACCAGGTCGTGGTCATCGGGCACACCGACGACAAGCCGATCGGTCCGGCGCTGGTCAAGCAGTACCCGACGAACTGGGAGCTGGCCGGCGCCCGCGCGGCGAGCGTCGTCCGCCTGTTCGCCAGATCGGGCCTGCGGTCCAAGCGCCTGCTCGCCGTCTCGGTGGCCGAGGTCCAGCCGGTCGCATCCAACTCCACTCCGGAAGGACGGGCCAAGAACCGCCGTATCGAGATCCGCCTGCGCCCCGTCCCGGTGGAGGGGTAGGGATCCACGGCGTCCGGAACGCGACCCGGCCCATTACCGGGACCGGCTCCTAGCGGCCGAACTCGAGGGACAGCCCGGCCCGGCGCTCGAGCGCGCGTCGATAGACCACGACCGCCGCCGCGACGTCCTCGAGCGCGATGCCCGTGCTGTCGAAGAGGGTGATCTCGTCCGGTGACGTCCGTCCGGGCTTGCGTGCGGCGACCAGATCGGCCAGCTCGGCGTGCACCTGAGAGCGGGTGACCGTCCCGGCCTTGAGCGCGTGGTGAAGGTCCCCGATCGCCGCGCACTGCTCGAGGCTGTCCACCACCACCTTCGCTCCGGCGAAGAGCCTCGGGTCGATCTCCTGCTTGTCCTCGTTGTCCGCGCCGACGCCGGCCACGAACGTGCCCGGGCGGACGTCGTCGCGGTCGATGAGGAACCTCGTCGCGGGCGTGCAGGTGATGCAGACGTCGCTCGCGCGCACGGCGGCCGCCAGGTCCTGGACCGCCTCGACAGCCAGGGCGCCGTCGCGCCCTGTCTCCTCGGCAAACCTTCGGGCCCGGGCGAAATCCGAATCGAAGGCGAAGACGCGCTCCAAATGGCGAACGCGCGCGAGGGCCCGAAGCTGAACGCGCCCCTGGTTGCCGCAGCCGCAGATCGTGGCGACCCGGGCGTCCTTCCGGGCCAGGTGCTTCGCCGCGATCGCCGTCGCGGCGCCCGTCCTCAGGATGGTGATTTCGATCGAGTCCATGACCGCGAGAGGGGACCCGGTGTCCCCGTCGCACAGGAGAATCAGCCCCTGGATGTTCGGCATCCCGTGCTGCGACGCGTTGCGGAAGAAATTGCCGTTGCACTTGGCCGCGAACCAGGTGCGCTCCTGCCGGATCCCCGCGGCCTTGATGTGGAAGCCTCCGTCCGTGGACGGCACGCCGAGGACCCCCGGCCGCAGCGTGCGCCCCCCGGCATGGAGCCGCAGGGCCTCCTCCACCGAGGCGATGCAGTCGTCGAGGTCCAGAAGCGAGGCGACGTCGCGGCGCGCGAGGAGGATCGTTCCCCGGGGTCTCGTTTCAGCCGAGAAGGTGGTCAAGGCGCGCTCCCGGCTGGTGCTCCAAGGGCGGGCGGCCTCTCTCGAAGAGGCGCGCGGCCGTCACTCCCTTGAGGGTCATGGCGGGTCCGTCCACCGAAAGCATGGAGCCCTCCCGCAATCCCATGACCCGCAGGTCGTTCTCCTCGAGGTATTGCAGGATCCGCTCCTCCTGCGTCTCTCCCATGTGCGTGGACGCGGGGTCGGGATCGAGATAGTGGGGGCTGATCTGGAAGGGGACGAGTCCCAGCGCCTCGAACGTGGGCGGCTGGACGATCGGCATGTCCTTGGTCGTCTTGATGGTCGGGCAGGACACGTTCGACCCCGCGCTCGAGCCGATGTAGGGCACTCCCCGGTCCACGGCCTCCCGGATGGCCTGGATCAGCCCGTTCCGATGGAGCGCGTCGAGCAGCCGGAAGGTGTTGCCGCCCCCGACGAAGACCGCGTCGGCGTCCGCCACGGAAGCGCCCGGTTCGTGCGCGGAGACGAGCTCGTACCCCATGGCCGCGAACCGCTTGCGCGCCTGGGCCGCGTATCCGTCCCGATCATAGAGCGCATAGGGCACGAACAGCACCCGGGCACGGGCGCCGAGCGCCGACCGGATCTCCCCTTCCGCGTGGTCCAGGTACCCGCTGCCGTGGAGCGTCGAGTTGCTGATCAGGAGCAGCCGCCGAGTTGGTTTCATGATGTCACCCATAGTGGCGCCGAGAGTGTGGAGACTTGTCGTGTGCATGGAGCCGTTCGCCGGCGGGAGCCGTCCGCGGACAACTGGCCGTCCGCGAACGCGATGCCGCCGTCACTCGTGGTGATTTCCTTGATCCAGGAGTGGAGACGTCCTGGCGCAACCCTTGAAGATGGATGAATATGGGCCTGCAGGTCGTCGCACTCATCCGATTCGGTTCCACACTCTGAGCGCCACTATGAAATCGCCCGAAAAGCCAGGCCCGCCAGGCCTCCCGCGAGCACGACCCAGAGCGCGTCGATCCGGAATCGACGCATCGCGAGAAACGCCGCGCAGGCGACGCAGGCCGAGAACCACGAGATGCCGCCCCCGATGCCGCCGGGCAGGATCACCGCCGTCCCGAAGACGACCGCCAGGTTGAGGATCACTCCGATGACGGCGGCGGTCACCCCCGACAGCGCGCCGTGGAGCACCCTGCTTCCGCGGAGGATCTCCATGTACGGCGCCCCCGCGAGGACCAGCACGATGCTGGGAAGGAAGGTGGTCCAGGTCGTCACGAAGGCGCCGAGCGCCGCGGAGGCGAGCTGTCCCTGCGGCCCGGGAGCGTTCCATCCGGTCATGAAGCCGACGAACTGGAGGACCATGATCAGCGGTCCCGGGGTCGTCTCGGCGAGCGCCAGGCCGTCGAGGGCCTGGGCGGGCGTGATCCACCCGAAGACATGCACCGCCGCCTGTGTCACGTAGGCGAGCACGGCGTAGGCCCCGCCGAAGGTGACGAGCGCCGCTCCCGTGAAGAACCTGTACTGCCGCACCGGCAGGCTGCCGCTGCCGAGCCGGGACGCGAGGAGCACGTACGGGAGGAGCCAGAGCAGGAGCCCGGCCCCGAGGGTGCGGCCCAGCCGGGCATACGACGGCCGCGCGTGGTCCGGGGCCGGGACGTCGTCGCGGATCACCGGGGGGACGGCGTTCGGGCCGGAGTCGGATCCGCCCCCATCCCCTTCCGGCGGGATCCCCTGGGTGCTCCACGTCCCGGGCCGGATCCTGGCGCCGGCGAGGCCGATCAGCGCCGCGGCCAGGACGATGACGGGAAACGGGACGGCCAGGACGTAGATCCCGACGAAGGCGCCGCCTGCCAGGAGCAGGTGCAACCTGCCCCGGATGGCGCGGCGGCCGAGGCGCACGACAGCGTCCGCCACGATCGCGACCACCACGGCCTTGCATCCCACGAGGAGGCCGACCACGACCGGCAGCCTGCCGTAGGCCGCATACGCATACGAGAGAGCGAGAAGGATGAAGACCGACGGCAGGACGAACAGGACGCCGGCCGCGAGGCCTCCCCACGTGCGGTGGAGGAGCCAGCCGATGTAGGTCGCCAGCTGTTGCGCCTCGGGACCGGGGAGCAGCATGCAGTAGTTCAGGGCGTGGAGGAACCGGGACTCGGAGATCCAGCGGCGACGCTCGACGAGCTCCCTGTGCAGGATCGCAATCTGGCCGGCCGGCCCCCCGAACGAGATGAAGCCGAGCTTCAGCCAGAAGCCCAGCGCTTCGCCGAACCGGACCTCCCGGCTCATCGGCCCTTCACACGCGGCGCTTCATCGGGGTCTTCCGGGTCCCGGCGGGCCGGACGGCCAGCGTGGCGTAGAGGCCGTCGAAGACGGCGCCGGCCTCCCGGAGCAGCCGCTGATCGTCGTGCACCTGCTCGGAGAGCCCGCGCAGGACCGCATCCACCCCGGCCGCCTCGGGACGGCCGAACTTCCCGTCCTTCAGATCGACGTCGTGCACGATCTGGGCGATGAGACGCACGGCGGCGTCGCGCTCGAGGCCGAACTGCTTCACGAGCGTCTCGAAGGTGCAGTCCTCTCCCTGATGCCCGAGCTCGGCTTCGGGCATGTCGAACGGGATGCCGCCGCGCAGCGCCCCGCCGCGGACGGCGAACCCGAAGCGCGGGCGCCGATCGATGAACTTGCGGATCAGCCAGGCGGAGGCGCAGCGATCGATGTGGGGCCTGGGGCGGGTGACCCAGAGCCTCCCCTGGTAGCGCGCCCTGTCGCGCGGGGTGGCCTTCCCGGCCGTCGCAGGCCGGGCGGCCGGCTTCCGGCCCTGGGCCCGGCGCAAAAGCGTCCGGCACTTCTCCATGGCCGCGGCGGCCCGGGCGCGCCCGGGCGCCTTGAAGAAATCCACTCCCTCGACGTGATTGAGCTCCGTCTGCATGGCATCCACCTCCGTGTCGAATGCTTCGAGCGTCCCGGGCGCCGGCACGTCATCGCGCCGCCGGCCTTCCATCCGCTGCGCCACCCGGAGCAGGCCGGACGTGATCCGCGCATAGACGGCGTCGCGATCGCGGCGGAAGGCGGCGACGATCTCCGCATCCGTCGCGTCGGCGACGGCGCTGGCGCGAAAGACGGCCGCCTCCCCTCCTCCGGAGACGATCTCCTGATTGAGCCAGGTGAAGTCCTCGAGGTGCCTGTCGGACCAGGGGAGGACGTACACCGAGTTCTTGACGGTCGCGGCCCCCAGCTTCTGGAGCTGCCGCCAGACCCGGACGCGGAGCCGCGTCGGCCTCGGGGGAAGGTGATGGACGAGGAGGAGCCAGGTCCCGCCGTCGGTCATGATGCGGGACGGTATCAGACGTTACATCAATGTGTCAACTGCTACATTGACCGGAACGACCCGGCCACCGCCCCGCTGTCACGGGGCCGGGCAGGGCCCTCCGGAGTCGTGCAGCATGCCCTGGTCCACGCAGGCGTGCCCCGGGCGCTGGTCATGCGGCACGCAGACGGTGACCAGGCCGCTGCACTGGCCTCCCTGCCCGTCGTCGGCCGTGAAGGCGACGTGGTAGACGCGCCCATCCCCCGGGACCTTCACGGTACCCGCCCGCTCGGCGCGAAGCCGGACGCTCGACGTCCCCGTCCCCTCGGCGTCCGGGCAGGTGTCTCCGTCCCCCAGGCCGTTCGGCGGCTCGTCCTGGCTGACCCCGGTGATCGTGATGCCCGCCGGGCTCCCGGATGAGTCGGTCACGCCCGCCACGGCGACATGGACGAACTTGTGATTGGGGGGCCACAGCTCCGTCGTGGTCGCGAAGGCATGGCTGCAGTCCGGCGGCACCCTTTCGAGCCGGCAGATGGCCGAGCACCCGTCGCCGTCCTGGGTGTTGCCGTCGTCGCACGTCTCCCCCGGATCGATCACGTGGTTGCCGCACTCGAGGAGGCACGTCGCCGAGCAGCCGTCTCCGCCCGTGAGGTTGCCGTCGTCGCACCCCTCGCCGGGCTGCAGCAGACCGTTGCCGCAGCGCGGGTCGGCATGCGGACAGTGATCCAGATCGACGCAGGCGTCGACCCCCTCGGAGCAGCAGCCCGCCTGCGCCGCGCAGGGGTTGCCGTCGTGAATCGAGCAGGACCCCAGCGCGCAGTGATCGGCGCCGTCGCAGAACAGGCCGTCGTCGCACGCGCCGTCCTGCGGAGCGTGGTGGCACGTCGGGAACTCGCCGCCCCCCGAGCAGGTGTCCAGCGTGCAGGGATTCGCGTCGTCGCACTGGGCGGCGCTCGAGCACTGCTTCGACCCCGTCGCGCTGCCGGTGCAGTGATCGGGGTCGAGGTCCACGGCGGACCGCACCACTTTCAGCGGCTGCGCCGCGGTCGGGTCGTAGGTGCACAGGTCCATGCAGCCGGTCTTCTCGGGCGCGTCGCACAGCCACTCCTGTCCGGCCCCCTGCGCGGCATGGAACAGGACGCTCGAGCCGGCCGGCAGCAGCTCCGGCGGGGGATCGTGGAGAACGCAGAAGCCCGCGCCGGACGGATCGGTGCACTGCCCGCCCTCGAAGTTGCACTCGTAGTCCTCTCCTTTCGAGGAGTCTTTCGGCCCGCACACCTTTGTGGTGGCGTCCCAGGCCATGCAGATGTTGCAGGGAAACTCGAGCACCTTCGTGAATTTCCGGGGATCGTCGGGCGTGAAGGTCGGCGTCGGCGGCGTCTGCTGGGCGGGCGGCGTGGTCGCGAAGCACTCGTTGAGGAACGCCTGCGGATCCGCCACGCCCCCGGGGGCGCTGAAGCTCGCCAGGGACTGAAAGGTCGGCGCCGGGTCGGTGCCGAACAGGGCCCCCGCCACCGGCCCGTCTTGTTCCCTCGGCTCGTTGATGGGGGGAATCACGTCGAACTTGGGGTGCTTGTCGATCACCTTGACCGAAATGGTCCCGATGAACCCCCCGAAGTCGTGCTTGAGCTTCAGCACCAGGTTGAAGCCGGAATCGATCCGGAACGAGACGAGCGACTCGACGCGACTCCTCAGATCGACGCGCGCCCGGTGGAACTCGTCGTCGTGGCAGTCTGCGGGCAGGGCGGTCGCGAGCTGGTACGTGGCGTCCGAGCCGTGGATCTGGAACTGGCTGGCGAAATGCGTGTCGACCGCGGGCTTGACGAACACCTCCGCGACCAGCGAGAACGGGCTCTTGCGGAACTTCTCGGGGACGAGCCCCGCCATGTCGTACACGAAGTCCACCGACGCGCCGATGCTGCCGACCGGGCGCTTCTCGTCCAGCGTCCTCGCGGTCGCCATGTCCAGGTCGGGACGCGGCGTCCCCGGCGCGTAGATCGGGGTCGACGGATTGGCGCTCCGCCCGCCCAGCGCGATCTGGCCGATGCCTCCGTAGCCGGGCATGAAGTGTGGCCGGGGCAGCAGATCGCACAGGAAGTCCACCGCCTGCGCGCCCGGGTCACGCCCGGTCAGGGGAAAGAGCTCGGAATGGAAGTCGACGCAGGTCTTGTGCTCCCGGTCGATCGTGATGTCCTCGGGGAACCCGCTCTTGAGCGCCGTCTCGTAATGGAACGCCGGCGTCCCGGACACGGTCCCGTACGGCGTCAGCACCTCGATCGCCTTCAGCGCCAGGTCGAGACGGTGCTCGGTGTCGGTGCTCGCGACCCGCAGGGCGTACGCCTCCGCGAGAGGATAGGGACCGCAGAAGAGCCCCTGCGGGGCCGACGGCGGCAGGAGGGTCGCGGTGAACGTCTGGGTCTGGTCGTCCACGCACCCGAACGGGGGGACGCAGAGGCTCACGGCATGGAACCCCTGCATCGTCTGCGCCACGGGATCGAAGCTCGTGTACCCCACACGCTGCTTCAGCTTGACCGCGCCGAGCGGCCCCAGGGAGACCTCGCCGGTCTCGACCGGGATTCCGCCCGGAAAGCTCCCCAGGTCGCGCAGCAGGCACAGCTCGGTCTGCCCCGCGATCTTCCCCTTGCCGCCGAGACCGGGCCAGAGGGCCGCGCTCACCGGAGCGCCGAGCGTCACCCCCGCGAACGGCTCGGCCAGCTCGTCCCGGCAGCAACCGCAGCGCGGGGAGCAGGAGCCCGCATCCGAGAGGGCGCAGATCTGGTCGAGCACGGACTCGAAGGCTCCGCCAGGACAGGCGTCGGCAGGGCAGCTGCCGCAGGCCGGCTCCGCCGTCGGCGCTCCACCCGAGAGCCACCATGTGCCGATAACGAGACCGGCAATCCACAAGGCACGACGAGGCAACCTGCGCATGGACAGTCCTCCCCCTCTTCGATACGTTCGTCCGTCGAGATACGGGCCTTCAGGAGGATTTACGTATTATTCGTGCAGAAGGGGTCACGGGATGGAAGGACGGCCGCCTCAGGAGTCCCGTCGCAGGATGGCGGTCCCGGCTGCGCTCGCCGTCTTGACGGGCCCTTCACCCTGCTCGTCGTAGATCTTGAAGGTGCCGGTCATCGAAAAGGCCACGCGATCCTCGTTCACCGAATCGATCGTGACCCAGGCCTCCTCCGCTCCGGCGAGGCCTCCCATGCCTGGGAAACAGAAGTTCGCGTCGTCCCCGTCGCCCGAGAACTGGATCCGCAGGCGTTTTCCGGCCAAGTCGTTCGCCTCGCGCACGGCGGCGGGCAGGTTGCCGTAGAGCCCGATCCCGCCGGCCAGCCCCGGGACGCAATCCTGGTGGGGGTTGTCGACGGGCAGGCCCTCGATGCGGAACCACGCCTCCTCTCCCGGGCTGATCACCATGGTCACGCTGGTCAACTCGTAGGTCGTCCCGTCGAGCGACAGGTGAGCGGTACCCCCTGATCGCGGGCCGGACGAGGCCCGCCCGGCGCAGGCGGCGGCAAAGCCAGCGAGAACCATGGTTGCAACCGTCACAGCGGAGATGCGCATCGGACCTCCTCCTGGGCGGCACGAGGCGCTGCCGATCCCGGGGGGAAATATGGGTGCGGGAAGCGGGCGTGTCCAGTCCATCGTGCGGAAGAGGCGCGGTCCGGACAAGCAGGCGCGGAACACGGGCCCCGGCGCGCCCGGCGGGCAGGGACCGGTAACCGTCTATAATCACCGGCTCCATGGCGCTCACCTCCGGCAGCAGGCTCGGGCCCTACGAGATCCTCTCCCCCATCGGGGCGGGGGGCATGGGCGAAGTCTACAAGGCGCGCGACACCCGCCTCGACCGCACGGTCGCCATCAAGGTCCTGCCGTCGCACGTCTCGTCGAACCCCGATCTCAGGGCGCGTTTCGAGCGCGAGGCTCGGGCCCTGTCGGGGTTCCAGCACCCGCACATCTGCAGCCTGTACGACGTCGGACGCCAGGAGGACCCCGGCGGGTCGGTCGATTTCCTCGTCATGGAGTACCTCGAGGGGGACACGCTGGCGGCGCGCCTCGAACGCGGAGCGCTGCCGACGCCGGAGCTGCTGCGCATCGCCATCGCCATCGCCGACGCCCTCGACAAGGCGCACCGCCAGGGGGTCGTGCACCGCGATCTCAAGCCGGCCAACGTCATCCTGACCAAGAGCGGCGCGAAGCTGCTCGACTTCGGCCTCGCGAAGGAACGGCGCGCCGCCGTGGCGATCGACGGGATGACCGGGATGCCGACCCAGGCGCAGCCGCTCACGGCGCAAGGGACCATCGTCGGCACGTTCCATTACATGGCGCCCGAGCAGATCGAGGGGGCCGAGGCCGACGCGCGCGCCGACATCTTCGCCTTCGGCACGGTCCTCTACGAGATGGCGACCGGACGGCGCCCCTTCGAGGGAAAGACGCAGGCCAGCGTGATCGCCGCGATCCTCGCCGCCGAGCCGCAACCGATCACCGCGCTGCGCCCGACCGCCCCGGCCGCCCTCGATCGCGTGATCCGGACCTGCCTGGCCAAGGATCCGGACGAGCGCTTCCAGTCCGCGCACGACCTTCTGCTGCAGCTGCGCTTCATCGCCGTCGACAGCTCCAGTCCGTCGGCGGCCGCCGTCGCCGGGAGACGCGGGCGGTTCTGGAGCAACTGGCGTCTCGCCTGGGGCGTGGCCGCGCTCTCCTTGTTCCTGGCGGTCGGGGCGATTTCCATGCTGTTGCAGGCCCCCGGGCCTCCGCCGCAGCCGGTGCTGCGCGCCGTCATCCTGCCCCCGGAGAAGGTCGCCCTCGACGTCACCGGCGATTTTGCCGGACCGGTGGTCATCTCGCCCGACGGAACGCAGGTCGCCTTCGTGGCCCGCGCCGACGGGATCAAGTCGATCTGGGTGCGCGCCCTCAACGCGCTGGCGGCGCACCGCCTCGACGACACCGAGGGGGCCTCGTTTCCGTTCTGGTCCGCCGACAGCCGCCAGATCGGCTTCTTCGCGGAGGGCAAGCTCAAGCGGATCCCGGGCGCCGGCGGCCCGACGGCGATCCTGGCCGATGCTCCCAACCCGCGCGGCGGCTCGTGGAGCAAGGACAACGTCATCGTCTTCTCCGCGGACTATCAGGGCGGGCTCCTGCGCGTCTCCGCCTCGGGGGGCGCCGCGGTCCCCACGACGCAGATGGATGCCCACAAGCACTCCACGCACCGCTGGCCGTTCTTCCTGCCGGATGGGAGGCACTTCCTCTATCTCGCCACCAATCACGCCGGCGGCGATCCCCAGGCGAACGGCATCTACTTCGCATCGATCGACGGCGGCGAGCCGAAATTCCTGAGGCCGTGCGTCTCGAACGCCATCTACGCCAATGGACAGCTTTTGTTCCACGCCCAGACGGCCCTCATGGCGCAGCCGTTCGACCCCGGGAACGGGCGATTTCTCGGCGAGCCGACCGCCCTTGTCGAGGGCGTCCAGTTCGATCCAGGTGTCTGGCGCATGATCGCCAGCGTTTCCGAGACCGGGACCATGGTGTACATCCGCGGTTCGGCCGTTCTCGGCGCCGAGCTCGCCTGGTTCGACCGTGCCGGCAAGGAGGTCGGGAGCCGCCTGCCTCGGGACACTTACAGGGACCCGGCCATCTCCCCCGACGGCAAAAAACTCGCCGTCGCCCTCGGCGATCCGTTGCGTACGATCTGGATCATCGACCTTGCCCAGGGCACGCGGGCACGCCTGACCTTCGACACGGTGATTCACGTCAATCCCGCCTGGTCGCCCGACGGCAGGTACGTCGCCTTCACCTCCGGCACCGTGCCGGGCGCCAGCATCCACCGGAAGGGGGTGGACGGGACGACGCCCGACGAGCTGCTCGTCGAGGGGAAGGACGCCACGTTGCAGGCGCCGGCCTTCTCGCCGGACGGCAGGTTCCTTGTCTATCTGAGGTCGACGGGGCCCTCGGGCAACGGGATCTGCGCCATGCCCCTGGCCGGCGATCGGACGCCGCGGGTCGTCGTCCCTTCCCCCTCGCCGCAGACGCTGCTCAACTATCCCCGCGTCTCGCCCGACGGCCGCTGGCTCGCCTATGCTTCCAACGAAAGCGGGCGCTCCCAGGTCTATGTGACCTCCTTCCCGAGTGGCGCCGGCAAGTGGCAGGTTTCCAGCGACGGCGGCGACATGCCGGCCTGGCGGCGCGACGGCAGGGAGATCTACTTCGCGAGCGGCAGCGAGCTGGTTGCGGCGGAGGTCACTGCGGTCGGGAGCCAGTTCAATCCGGGCCCGCCCCGGACGATCAGGCGCATGGGCAACGCCATCGCGAACGGACGGATCTTTGACGCCCTGCCGGACGGCAGCCGATTCGTAGCCCCCATCGTGCCGACCGACGCCACCTCGCCCATGCACCTGCTGGTCAACTGGCCTGCCGAGCTCGAAGCGAAGAAGTAGCCTCGCCTAGTCGAGAGAAGCCATGTCGATCACGAAGCGATACTTCACGTCGCTTCTCAGCATCCGTTCGTAGGCTTCGTTGATCTGCTGGATGCGGATCGTCTCGATGTCGGCGGTGATGCCCCGTTCGCCGCAGAAGTCCAGCATCTCCTGGGTCTCGCGGATGCCGCCGATCGCCGAGCCGGCCAGCCGGCGGCGCTTGAAGAGCAGGCTGAACACTCCCAGCGGAGCCGGCTTCTCCGGCGCTCCCACGAGCGTCATGGTCCCGTCCCGCTTCAGCAGCTCGAGATAGGCGTTCATGTCGTGCGGGGCCGATACGGCGTCCAGGATGAAGTCGAGGGTGGCGGCGCGCTTCAGCATCTCCGCCTCGTTCCTGGAGACGACGACTTCGTGGGCGCCCAGCCGCAGCGCGTCGGCGGACTTCCCCGGCGAGCTGGTGAACAGCACGACGTGCGCCCCGAACGCTCGGGCGAACTTCACCGCCATGTGCCCCAGGCCGCCGAGCCCCACGATCCCGACTTGATGCCCCTTGCCGACCTTCCAGTGCCTGAGCGGCGACCAGGTCGTGATCCCGGCGCACAGAAGCGGCGCCACGCCGGCCGGGTCCAGCCTGTCCGGCACGCCCAGCACGAAGGCCTCGTCCACGACGACGCTCTTCGAGTACCCGCCGTAGGTGACCCCGCCGAGGTGCTTGTCCTCAAAGTTGTAGGTGAACGTCGGCAGCGTCTGGCAGTACTGTTCCAGCCCCTCCCGGCAGGCCTCGCAGGTGCGGCAGGAGTCGACCATGCACCCGACCCCCGCGAGATCCCCCTCCTTGAACGTCTTCACCGCGCCGCCGGTCTTGACCACGCGTCCGACGATCTCGTGACCCGGGACGCAGGGATACACCGTCGGCATGGCGCTCTGCCACTCGTTGCGGACCTGGTGCATGTCCGAATGGCAGACGCCGCAGTAAAGGATGTCGATCTGCACGTCCCGCGGTCCCGGCACGCGCCGCTTGATCGTGATCGGCCCCAGCGCCGCGGTCGCGCCCGCCGCCGCGTACGCCCTGGCCTCGAAGCTTCCGGCCGCCCCCTCCCGAACCGACATCGGCACCTCCTCGCGTGTCTCAGCAATATACCCGAAAAGCCCGCGCAGGAAGGAGGCGCGAATCGCTCAGTGTCCGGAGGTCAGCGCCAGGTCGAGACGTCTCGCCGACATGTAGCGGGCGGCGATGTCCTTCCAGTTCCACAGCTGCCAGACGGCCTTGAAGAAGGCGGCTTTCTGGTTCTGGTACTGCAGGTAGTAGGCGTGCTCCCAGGCGTCGATGACCATGAGAGGCACGCCCGCCTGGTTCAGGTTCGACTGATGATCGTAGATCTGCGTGATCAGGAGGCGCTCGCTGAGCGGCTCCCAGGTGAGCGCCGCCCATCCCGAGCCCATGATCCCCGAGGCGACGGCCACCATCCGCCCGCGAAAGTGCTCGAACGAGCCGAAGTCACGCTCGATCGCCCGGCCGAGGTCACCGTCCGGCTGGCCGCCGCCCTTGGGCTCGAGGTTCTTCCAGAAGATGGAGTGCAGGATATGGCCGGACAGGTTGAACGCCAGGGAGCGCTCCAGCCCGGCGAGCGGCGTGTAATCCTCCGTGACGGTCGCCTCCTCGAGGCGGACGGCCGCCTCGTTGGCATTCTTCACATAGGCGGCGTGGTGCTTGCCGTGGTGCAGCTCCATGATCGGACCGATGATGTGGGGCTCGAGAGCGCCGTAGTCGTAGTCGAGATCCGGAAGAACGTACTTGATCCTGTTCATGCGTCACCTCATCGCGCCTTGGCCTTCAGGAGCAGGTCGACCCTGCGATTCTGCGACCGCCCCGATTCGGTGTCGTTGCTGGCGATCGGCTGCCCCTCGCCGTACCCGACCGCGGTGATGCGGGCGGCGGCGACGCCTCGACCGGTCAAGTAACTCACGACGGACTGGGCCCGATCCTCCGAAAGCTCCTGGTTGTGCATCTCGGTGCCGGTTGCGTCGGTGTGTCCCTGCACGACGATGGCGGTCTTGGGGAACTCCTGGAAGACCTGGGCGGCTTCGTCCAGCGCGGCACGGGAGCCCGGTTTCAGGATGGCGGAGTCGATATCGAACAGGACGTCCGATTCGAAGTGCACCAGCAGGAGGTCGTCGCTGATCCGCTCAACCGACGTCCCCGGGATGTGAGCCAGCTTCTCCTCCTGGCTGTCCATGTAGGCACCGACTCCGGCACCGATTCCGGCTCCGATCGCCGCGCCCTTGAGAATGCTGTCGGCCTTGCGCTCTCCGAGGACGGCGCCGAGGACCGCCCCGGCGGCGGCGCCGACCCCGGCTCCTCGCGCGGTCTTGTCGCGCGTGGTCGTGCGTGTCCCGCCCGATTGCGATCCGGTCGTGGCGCACCCGAACTGTGCCGTCACCGCCAGGCACAGGAGACCGACCAGCCAACAGCTCTTGATCTCAATCCTCATGCGTCACCTCCCTATTCGATTCCGACGGCGGAGTGAAGGAACTCTCGCCCCCGCTCTCATCGCGCGCTCGACCTTGAGCGAGGCTCTCGGCGAGTATCTGCGATGACTTCTTTTTCGAGTCACATGATGCTCCTTCACATCAGCGAAGCAAGAGCAAAGCTCATGCCAGCGCAATGCAGACGATCGTCAGGTCTGTTGCGAAGTACCTCGTCCGGATGGCCTAACAGTCCTGAAGGACACCTGTCTCGGGTCGGTTGGGGCGGGGATGAGGGATCAGAACTCCAGTTCGGTCCCGAGGCCGCGCTCCCGCGCCTTGGCGACGGCCAGCTCGGCGGCCGCGAGGTCCTCGACCGCCAGGCCGAGCGACTTGAAAAGGGTCAGCTCGCCCTCGGAGGTCCGGCCGGGGTGCAATCCGGCAAGCAGCTCGCCGAGCTCGGCGCGGATGTGGTCGGGGCCGATGCCGCGTTCCTCGACCGCGCGGAGGTAGTCGCCCGATTCGTTCACGGTCGATTCGCGCCGGTCGACGAACAGGGAGGCCGCCGCGACGACCTCGGACTCCAGCTCGCGCGCCGACGGCATCGACGATCCGACCGCGTTCACGTGGGCCCCCTGCGCGAGCATCGACAGCGCCACGATCGGCTCCTTCGCCGAGGTGCAGGTGCAGACCACGTCGGCGCCATCCAGCGCGTCGCCGATCGACCGCGCGGCGAGGCCCCGCGCTTCGCGCGCCAGGGACTCGGCATGGGGCAGCGTGAGGCTCCAGATGCGCAGCTCGGCGTCCGGGAACACGGCGCGCATCGCCATGACGTGCGAGCGGCCCTGGACGCCGGCGCCGAGGATGGCGACCCGCCGGGCGTTGCGGCGCGCCAGGAGCATCGACGCGAGCGCCGAGACCGCCGCGGTACGGATCTCGGTGATGGCGGAGGCGTTGAGGATCGCGACCAGCCGTCCGTCGACGCCGTCGTGCAGAAGGACCGCGCCCTGGTGGGTGTCGAGCCCGAGTGTCGAGTTGGCCGGCGCAAAGACGATTTCCTTGAGCGAGAAGAGCGGGCGCGCGCCGCCGCGGTGGGCCGGCATCAGTCCGAGGAGCGCGCGGCCGGGCACGCGGACGATGGTGCGCAACGGCATCGAGAGCTCCCCCCGATGCAGGCCCAGAAGCGCGCCGCGCATCGCCTCGATGCACGACGGCATGTCGAGCGCCGAGCGGACCTCATCAGCGGACAGGATCAGCATGAAATGCAGGCCCCGGGCCTTCTCCCGACGGTGTGGACCGGATTCTACGAGGGCGTTCGGAGCGGTGTCAATCGTGCTGCGCGCCGCGCCGATCCCGGGCCCGGCCTGTGCTAAGCTGATCCATCATGTCCGCGACCCCCGAGCCCGTCCGGCCCATCGCCCTGGCCGAGATACGCCAGGCGCGCGAGCGCATCGCGCGGACCATCCTGCGCACCCCTCTCGTCCGGCTGGAGCTGGGACCGGAGTTTCCGGAGATCCGCCTCAAATTGGAGAACCTGCAGCCGATCAATGCCTACAAGCTGCGGGGGGCCGCCAATGCCGTCGCGATGCTGGGCGAATCGGAACGCCGGCAGGGCGTCTGGACGATCAGCGCGGGCAACGCGGGGCAGGGGGTCGCGTACGCGGCGCGGATCGCGGGCGTGCCCTGCACCGTCGTGGCGATCGAGACGGCGCCGGCGGCGAAGCTCGACCGCATGAGGGCGCTGGGCGCGAAGCTCATCCTGGTGTCGTACGAGGGCGCCTGGAAGGCCCTCGAGGATCGCGCCTATCCCGGGGCGGAAGGCACGTTCGTGCACCCGTTCGACGATCACCAGTTCATCGCCGGGCATGGGACCATGGGTCTGGAGATCCTCGAAGACGCCCCGGACACGGCGGCGGTCATCGCGGCCATCGGCGGCGGCGGGCTGATCACCGGGGTCGGCAGCGCCCTGAAGGCGCTCAAGCCGGACATCAAGGTCTGGGGCGCCGAGCCGGAGACGGCCGCCCCCATGGCCCTGTCGCTCGCCGCGGGATCCCCGCAGGCGTTCAAGGACTGGAAGGCGTCGTTCGTCGACGGCGCCGGGGGGAAGAGCGTCTTCCCGCGCATGTGGGAGCGCATGAAGCCGCTGATCGACGGCTCGATCGTGGTCACCCTCGAAGAGACGCGGCGGGCGATGCGGCTGATGGCCGAGAAGGCGCGCGTCATCTCCGAGGGAGCGGGGGCCTTGCCGCTCGCCGCCGCGCTGACCGGCAAGGCCGGACGTGGACCGATCGTCGCCATCGTCTCCGGCGGGAATATTGATCTGAAGCGGTTCTCCGAGCTGATCGGCCCCTGAGCTGACATGATTTCCGACCTGCGTTACGCGATCCGGCAGCTCTTCAAGTCATCGGGCCTCACCCTGCTCGCCGTTCTGGCGCTGGCGCTCGGCATCGGCGCGAACAGCGCCATGTTCAGCATCATCAACGCGCTCTTCCTCCGCCCGCTCCCCTACGCCGAGCCGGAGCGGCTGGTCCAGCTGACGTCGTCGCTCCCCGAGCGCCAGATCGACAACGCCCCGTTCTCCTGGCCCCGCTTCCTCCTGGTGCGCGACCAGCAGCAGGTCTTCAGCGAGCTGGGTGTCGCCGCCTTCAGCGGGTTCACGCTCACCGGGCACGGCGACCCGGAGCAGGTCCCGGGGGTGCTGGCTTCGGGGGACTACCTGAAGGTGCTCGGGGTCCAGCCGCTGCACGGGCGCGGCTTCTCCGCCGACGAGGAGGCGGCGGGCGGTCCCGACGTCGTCCTGATCAGCCACAGCTTCTGGCGCAGGAAGCTGGGCGGCAGCCAGTCGGCGCTCGGCCAGAGCCTGACGCTCGACGGCCGGCCGCGGACGATCATCGGCATCCTGCCGGAGGCGATGTCGCGATTCCCCTTCAACCAGACCGATCTCTGGACGCCGCGCCCGGCCGAGGTCCCGTTCCTCGTGCCGGCGCAGGTGGACAACGGCGCGTTCACCTTCCAGGTGATCGGACGCCTCAAGCCGGGCGTGACGCTGCAGCAGGCGCGCGAGAACGTCAAGCTGATCGCCGCCGCCTACCAGGCCGAGCACCCCAGAAACGTCGACGCGCCGTCGCGCGCGCTGGTGAACCTCTGGCTCGAGGACCTCGTCGGCAACCAGCGCCCGACCTTCGTGGTGCTGTTCGGGGCGGTCGGCTGCGTGCTCCTGATCGCCTGCGCCAACGTCGCGAATCTCCTCCTGGCCCGGTTCACCGGGCGCCGCAAGGAGATCGCGGTGCGCTACGCCCTCGGCGCGAGCCGGGGCCGCGTCGTCCGGCCGTTCCTGCTCGAGAGTCTCCTCGTGGCCGCGACCGGCGCCGCGCTCGGACTGCTCGTCGCCCGGCTGGGGCTCGGGGCATTCCTGCGCGTCGGACAGGACTTCATCCCGCGCTCGTTCGAGATCGGCATCGACCCGCTGGTGCTCGCCTTCACCGCGGGCCTGGCGCTCGTGACGGGCCTGGCGATGGGCGTCGTGCCCGCGCTGCAGGCCGCGAAGACCGACGTGAACGACGATCTCAAGGCCTCGCCGCGCGGCTCGACCGGCGGGCTCGGGGCGAGCCGTTTCCGGAAGGGGCTGCTCGTCGGCGAGATCGCGCTATCGCTCGTGCTCCTCGTCTCCGCCAGCCTGCTGCTGACGAGCTTCGCGCGGCTCCAGCGCGTCGCGCCGGGGTTCCGGCCGGAGGGCCTCTTCGTCGGCTTTCTCAACGTCCCGCCGGGCCGCTACGAGGCGAAGACCGATCTCGCGAACTTCTACCGTCGCACGCTCGAGCGCATGGCCGCGCTGCCCGGGGTGACTTCCGCGGCCCTCAACGACGCCCTGCCGCTCAGCGGCGCGACGCCCCAGGCGCCGATCGCCGTCGTCGGCCGGGAGCTGCCTCCGCTCAGCGAGCGCAGCATCGCGCTCCGCCACCTCGTGAGCCCCGGCATGTTCGCGACGCTCGGCATCCCGCTGCGGGCCGGGCGCGACTTCGACGAGCGCGACAGCCCCGCGACCCCGCACGTCGTGATCCTCAACGAGACGATGGCCCGGCAGCTGTTCGCCTCCGAGAACCCGATCGGCCGGAAGCTCGTGACCGGCATGGCCCAGATCGAGTCGGAGATCGTCGGCATCGTGGCCGACACCCACTCGAACGACCTCACGTCGCCGCCCGTGGCGGAGTATTTCCTGCCCGTCCTGCAGCGTCCCGAGACCTTCAGCACGCTCGTCCTGAGGGTCGCGGGCGACCCGGCCGCAATCGCCGGCGCGGCGCGCGGCGCGTTGAAGGACGTCGACGCGGGACTGCCGCTGCTCAATCCCCAGACCATGACGGCCCTCATCGCCCAGTCGAGCGCCAACCGGCGTCTCGTCCTGGTGCTGCTCCTGATCTTCGCCGGCCTGGCGGTCGTGCTCGCCAACATCGGGCTGTATGGCGTGATGGCCTACATCGTCGGCCAGCGCACGGGGGAAATCGGCATCCGCGTGGCGCTCGGGGCCAGACCGGGCGTCGTCCAGTGGATGGTCGTCAAGGAGGGCCTGACTCTCGCGGCCGGCGGCATCCTCCTGGGCGCGATCGCGGCGCTCGCGCTGACGCGCCTGCTGCAAAGCTTCCTGTTCGACGTGCGGCCAACCGATCCCGCGATCTACGCCGGCATATCGGTTCTCATCTGTCTCGTCGCCCTCTGCGCCTCCTGGGTCCCGGCGCGCCGCGCCTCCCGGATCGATCCGCTCGTCGCCCTGCGGACGGAGTAGATGACTCCCAACCCCTCACGCTTTCCCTGACCCAGGGAGAACGATGGCTGCCACCACCGTCTTGATCGCGGACGACGTCAAGCTCTTCCTGAAGATCGAAAAGACCTTCCTGACGCGCGCCGGCTTCGAAGTGATCACCGCCGAGAATGGCCTGAAGGCCGTCGAGCTGGCGCGGGAAAGACTGCCGCGTCTCATCCTTCTCGACCTGACGATGCCGGAGATGGATGGCGCCACGGCCTGCTACGAGATGCGTCGCGAACCCGCCCTGGCCTTCACGCCGATCCTCATCATGAGCGTCACCGGCAGCCCGGAGATCCGGGATCTCTGCCTCCAGTCGGGCTGTACCGAGTTCGTCGTCAAGCCGGACAAGCCCGAAAAGCTGGTCGAGCTCGTGGCCCGCATGCTCCTGGCCAGGCAGCGAAAGGTGGGCCGGATGACCATTCTCTACAACGAAGCGGGAACCGCGGGCGGTCGCCAGGTGATGGGAATGGCAAGCAACCTGAGCGGGACGGGACTCTTTCTTTCGACGGAGAAACCGGTCCGGACCGGGATGCCCCTGCAGCTGGAGTTTCTCATCCCCAAGAGCACGCACACCGTCACGGTGAAGGGAGTGGTCACGCGCGTGGCTCAGAATGCCGAAGGCACGTACGAAGCCGGCGTCCATTTCACCGACCTGCGCCAGTCCGATCAGCAGCAGATCCTGATCTACGTCTCGTCCTGATACCATCGGTCCAAGGAGGAGGTTGCGATGGCCACGTTCCAGAGAGTTGCGGCGGTGACGGACCTGGCTCCCGGCAAGTGCATGGCCGTTCAGGCGGGTGGACAGACGATCGCTCTGTTCAACGTGGGCGGAACCTTCTACGCGATCGGGGACACCTGCACTCATCGCGGAGGCCCACTGTCAGAAGGGACCATCCAGGGGAACACGGTGATTTGCCCGTGGCATGGAGCCTGCTTCGATCTGGGCAGCGGCAAGAACCTGACGCCGCCCGCGCCAGGCCCGGTGCCAGCCTATCGTGTGCGCGTCGAGGGGACTGACGTGCAGGTCGAGATCCTCTGAGGGTGTCCATGCAAGGAGCGGCCATGAATCTGGATCGGGCGAAACGAGTCGCGTTCATTCTTCTTCGCGTCGTCGCGGGTCTGCTGTTCCTCCAGGCGGGAGGCATGAAGCTCTTCGACTGGTTCGGGGGCGTGCCTGCCGAATTCGGAGGCCACCCGCCGGTCATGTCGCAGACGTGGATCGGAGGCGTGCTCGAGTTCTATGGCGGCGTCGCAATGCTGCTCGGGCTCTTCACGCGGCCTGTCGCCTTCATCCTTTCGGGCGAAATGGCGGTGGCCTACTTTCAGTTCCACCAGCCCGGCGGCACCTGGCCCATCCAGAATCACGGCGAGCCCGCGGTGCTGCTCTGTTTCATCTTCCTGCTCTTCGCTGCTTACGGCGCGGAGGAATGGAGCCTCGACGCGCTGATCCGGCGAAGGAGGCAAGGTTCAATGAGCGGCTGAAGCGCAGCCTGGTTCTCCTACTCCGTCCCGAACGTCACGCCCTTCGCGGCCTTCTGGATGATCGACGCAACGGCCTGCGGCTGCGACACGTACACGGCGTGACTGCCCTTGACTTCGACGACCTTGGAACCGGCGCGTCTGGACATGGCGCGCTGGGCGTCGGGCGGTATCATCTTGTCTTCGGTGGAAACCAGGTACCAGCTCGGCTTCTTCTTCCACGCCGGCTCGCTGATGGTGCCGCCGAGTGCGTCCACGCCCCACGGAACCTGGGAATCCGCCATGAAAGCGGCCGCTTCTTCGCTCACGTCGGCGGCGAATGCCGCGGCGAACTTCGCCTTGTCGAGGAAGAGAAATCCATCTTGCGGCGGCAGGATCGGGGGTACAGGCGCGCCCGGTTGCGGATCCTTGATCAGCGCAGACACCGACTCGCCCTTGTCCGGAGCAAAGGCGGCGATATAGACCAGCCCGGCGACCTTCGGGTCGTTGCCCGCTTCCGTGATCACGACTCCACCGTACGAATGGCCGACGAGGATCGCCGGGCCGTCCTGCGCGGCAAGCGTCCGCTTCGTCACGGCCACGTCGTCCGCCAGCGAGGTGGTCGGATTCTGGACGACCGTGACGTTGTAGCCCTCTTTCTTCAGGGCCTTGTAGACCCCTTCCCAGCCGGATCCGTCGACGAAGCCCCCGTGAACAAGAATGACGTTCTTCACGTCGGGCGAAGTGTTCGGTTGCGCCATGAGGACCTCCTTCATTGGACGGCTAAGGTTATGGAAACCGTATACACCCGTGCCGATCCTCAGGTCAAGAAGCCCGGTGGACGACGTGACTCCGTGGGAGTATCCTCTTGCAACCCCAATGACGCGTCTGAGGAGGCTGGAACGGTACCTCTTGCCACCAGGCCACGGAGATCTTTCATGCGACCCGACATCGTTCCCGGCGCCGTCTTCCCGGACTATGAGCTTTCGGACCACCACGGCAGGCACCGCGCGCTCTCGGAGCTGCAGGGAGGCGATCCCCTGGTGCTGCTGCTCTCCCGCGGCAGCTTCTGTCCGAAAGACAGGAGACAACACGAAGGGCTCCTGCAGCTGCATCGCGAGATGCAGGTCGGCTACTGCCGGCTCGTGACCATCTCGACCGACAACCTGCTCGAGACGAATGAGTTCCGTGCCGGCGTCGGCGCCCACTGGACGTTTCTCTCGGACCCCGGGCGCAAGGTGCAGAAGGATCTCGACATCGCGGAATACACCGACCCGCATCACAATCCGATGATCCCTCACACGCTGGTGCTCGAGCCCGGACGGCGCGTCTACAAGATCTACAATGGCTACTGGTTCTTCGGCCGGCCGACGGTGGAGGAGCTGCGCCTCGACCTGCGCGCCGTGCTGCAGCGCTGCCGTCCCGACTGGGACATCGGCAACCCGGAACTGCGGGCGGCCTGGGAGCAGGGAGACAAGGCCAGGTTCCATCCCTACGGAAAAACGCAGGCGCAGGCGCTCGCCGAACAGGACTGAATCATGGCGCAGGACAGCCAGAAAGAGCGTGAAGAGTCGGAGGCCTTCCCCAGCCTGACCGACGAGCAGATCGCGCGTCTCCTCCCCTTGAGCACCGCGCGCGATCTGCGCGACGGCGAGAGCCTCTGGGAGGCCGGGGATCGCGACCGGCCCCTGTACGTGATCGTGAAGGGGGAGATCGAGATCCTGTCGGGCACGGATCACGTGGTGACCGTGCACCGGCCCGGCGCCTTCACGGGGGACGTCGATCTCCTGTCGGGGAGACCGGTCGTGGTGCGGGCCCGCGCGCTGGGCCCCGCGCGCGTCCTCGAGCTCCCGGCGGCGAAGCTGCGCTCGATGGTCCAGACCGATGCCGAGCTGAGCGAGATCTTCCTGCGCGCCTTCATGATGCGCCGCCTGATCCTGATGAAGCAGGGGGGGCAGAACGTCGTCGTGATCGGCTCCCTACACTGCGCCGGCACCCTCGCGCTGCGGGAGTTCCTCACCCGGAACAGCCAGCCGCATGCGTACATCGACGTGGAGGAGGATCCCGCGATCCAGGAGACGCTCGAACGGTTCGCCGTGGGGGTCGACGACATCCCCGTCCTGATCTGCCGGGGCACGGAAGTGCTCCGCAGACCGACGATCGAGGAAGTGGCCCGATGTCTCGGGCTGGACACGCTCAACGAGACGGTCGTGCGCGACCTGGTGATCATCGGCGCGGGGCCGGCCGGCCTGTCGGCCGCGGTCTATGCGGCGTCCGAGGGGCTCGACGTGCTCGTGGTCGAGGCGCGATCTCCGGGAGGACAGGCCGCGTCGAGCTCGCGGATCGAGAACTACCTGGGCTTCCCGACGGGGATCACCGGCCTGGCCCTCGCGAACAACGCCCTCGTCCAGGCCGAGAAGTTCGGCGCCGAGTTCGCGGTCGCCCGCACGGCGGTGCGGCTGGACTGCGGCCGCCCCTACCGCGTGGATATGGGGGGGACCATCGTGCAGGCCCGTTCGATCATCATCGCGAGCGGCGTGCGGTACCGCAAGCCGGACATCCCGAACCTGTCGCACTACGAGGGGATCGGAGTCTATTACGGAGCGACCCCGATGGAGGCGCTTCTCTGCAAGGGAGAGGAGGCGATCGTGGTCGGCGGGGCCAATTCCGCCGGGCAGGCCGCGGTCTTCCTGTCGAGCGTGTGCCGCCGCGTCACCATGATGGTGCGCGGCCCGGGACTCTCCCAGAGCATGTCGCGCTATCTCATAAGGCGGATCGAGGAGACCCCCAACATCACGCTGAACACCGGCACCCGCATCGTGGCGCTCGAAGGGAACGGGCGGCTGGAGCGGGTCACCTGGCGCGACGCGAGCGGGACGCCGACCACGGCGGGCATCCGGCACGTCTTCCTGATGACGGGCGCAGATCCGAACACGGCCTGGCTGCAGGACTGCGTCCGCCTGGACGACAAGGGCTACGTGAAGACCGGGTCGGATCTCGACGCCGCCGCCCTGGCCGAGGCACGCTGGCCCTTCTCGCGCCCGCCGGGGATTTTCGAGACCAGCCGGCCCGCCGTCTTCGCCATCGGCGACGTTCGGGCCAGCAGCGTCAAGCGCGTCGCCGCCGCCGTGGGGGAGGGCTCGGTCTGCGTCCAGCTCGTTCACAAGGCCCTGGCCGAGTCGGTCGCGTAGGCGAAGTCTTCAAGGGAGACCTCGATGCCGAAACGATGCACGCATCTGGATCAGATCAAGGAGGTGGCGCCCAATACCCCCGACGGCTGCGAAGAGTGCCTGGCGACGGGGAGCGACTGGGTCCACCTTCGTCTGTGCCTGTCGTGCGGCCACGTGGGCTGCTGCGACGATTCGCCCAATCGGCACGCCACGAAGCACTTCAGGAAGATCCATCACCCGATCATGCGCAGCCTCGAGCCGGGCGAGGACTGGGGCTGGTGCTTCGTCGACGAGGTGGTGATGGAGCCGGCTCCGGGGGTTTCGCGCGGCTGAGCGGCGCGCCGCGGAATGGACCGATCGCCTAGGCGGCCTCGGCCAGGGTGAGCGCGAACCGATCGGCCGCGTCGATCCACTGCGCGCGGACGCCGAAGCCGGAGCGCTCCAGCATCGAGACGATGTCCTGCGGCCGGTACTTGTACGAGCTCTCCGTCCAGATCGTCTCGCCCGGCTCCATCACGAATGCCAGGTCCGCGCCCCGGACGGCGACGCGCTGCCTGCGGTCGCTGCGAAGGTGCATCTCGATGCGCGACGCCTCCTCGTTCCAGATGGCGCGATGGGTGAACCCGCGGAGATCGAAGTCGCCCTGGAGCTCATGGTTGATCCGTCGCAGCAGATTCACATTGAAGGCGGCGGTCACGCCGAGCGGGTCGTCATAGGCCAGGAGCAGATCCGGCACCGGCTTGACGAGGTCGACGCCCAGCAGGAGCGCGTCGCCGCGGTCGAGCGACGACCGCACGGTGGCCAGGAACGCGTCGCGGCCCGGGGGATCGAAATTTCCGATGTTCGACCCGAGGAACAGCGCCAGACGGCGGCCGGGGTTGGAGCGGGCGAGGCCGAACTCCCGCAGACCGGTCTCGTACGTCGCCCGGTGCGCCACGACGCGGACGTCGGAGTGCCCCTCGAGCGTCCGCCCCGCCTGGGCGAGCGCGCTGCCCGACACGTCGACGAGGTGCACCTCCAGACGCCCGCGATCGTGTCCGGCGCCCGCGATCAGGGCCGAGAGCTTGGCGCCGCTCCCGGGGCCCAGCTCGACGATCGTCGTCACGCCGGCGCCCAGGATCTCGCGGGCGTGCCCCTCGAGCAGGCGGAGCTCGGCGCGGGTCAGCGGGTACCACGGCAACCGGCAGATGGCCTCGAAGAGGGCCGACCCGACGTCATCGTAGAGATAGCGCGAAGGAAGCTGTCGAGGCTGCTGCGTCAGGAAGTGCCGCACCTCTCCCGCGAATCCCCGCGTCGATGCGGACGGGGCCTCGGCGAGCGTCGGCTGCGTCGTCGGCGTCACGCGCGATCCCTGGCGCATCGGAACGTCGCGTAGACGAACGGATAGTGCCCGCGGAACCAGTTGCGGAACGTCGGTCGCAGCAGCTCCCGCGCCGTCGCCGGTGAGGCCCCCTTCATGACGAAGTGATCGCCGTCGAAGAAGTCGGCGGAGTATTCCGGATAGGTGGCCTGCGGCCGGAACCCCGGGAACGGAGCGAACGGGGTGCTCGTCCATTCCCATCCGTTGCCGACCAGATCGTCGACGCCCCAGGCGCTGCGTCCGCCGGGATGGCTGCCGGCAGGCTGAGGATCCCAGCTCGAGAAGTCGAAGACGCCGTGGCGGCGTGCGTCCGGCGCGGTCTCGCCCCAGGGGAACGGGCGTTCGTCTCCCCCGGGCGCACCGTAGGCCGCGCGCTGAAACTCCGCCTCGGTCGGAAGCCTGGCTCCGCGCCAGCGCGCGTAGGCCTCCGCCTCGGCGTGGCTGACGTAGACCGGCCAGGCCGGCGGAAGGGGGATCGCTTCGAACAGACCGCGCCAGAACCAATCTCCCTCGTGGCGCTCCCAGAACGGCGGATGCCGGAGATGCTCGCGTCGCACCCACTCCCAGTCGGCCGGACGCCAGAAGCGCGGCTCCCGGTAGCCGCCTGCGGCGACGAACTCCATGAAGGCGGCGTTGGTCACGTTCCCGGATTCGATCGCGAATGCGGGCACCGGCTCGGTGTGGCGGGGCCGCTCGTTGTCCCACGAGTAGACCTCCGACGATCGATCGCCTCCCAGCGTCGCGCGCCCCGGACCGATCCCGATCCAGGTCGTCTGCGGAACAGGACCGTCGACGCGCGGCCGATACCCCGAGGGCGGGCGCTTCAGCCCGTACGGCACACGGTGCAGCATGTACAGAAGCGTCTCCTGATGCATGACTTCATGCTCGAGGAGCACGAAGACCGCCTCGGCCCGGTCGAGCAGCGGATGGCCGGGACGCTCGATGTCCCCGTGCGTGAGCGCCTCGATCACCCGTTCGTCCGCCGCCTGTGCGAACTGCTGCACCACCTGGCGGCTCGGCCAGCGCTCGCGGTTGCTCGCGGCCTCCGGTACCGTCGCCTGGTCGGTCGGAGGGTCGATGCCGCGCGCGAACAGGCCCTCCAGCGCCGGATCGATGCCGGCCGCGCCGAGGGCGGTCTTCACGAGCAGGTTGAAGCTGAACGCGGGGACATGCCCCTCGTAGAAGACGAACGGATGTCGCAGAGGGATGGGCTGACGGTAGTGCGCGTCCTCGTCCGTCAGGAGATCGAAGAGAAGGCGGGATCGCTCCCGGTTGCGGCGGTATTGCGCGACGAGCCGCTTCCGATCGATCGGGCTCTCGGACTCCTGGCGGAGCGCCTGCTCCGGCGACGCAAGCCGCGGCATGGGGCCTCCCGGCGAAAGAGGCGGATCTCGAACCCTGTCGTGTGCGCTTCGAAGAATATCACCGAACGAATCCCGAGGACAGTCCGCGGATCCGCGATCGGCGCGGCTTCCGGCGACATTCACCCCTGGGAGTGTGCCCCTACGCGTCGGGCCGCAGCCGCAGGCCTCTCGGGACGACCAGGCGCCCCACGCCGGCGAACACCGCCTGGGCCAGCAGGGCGAGGATCGCGGCCGGGACCGCCCCCTCGAGGATCAGGTCCAGGTCGTCCAGGCGGATCCCGGTGAGGATCGGCTGCCCCAGTCCTCCCGCGCCGATCAGCGCCCCGAGCGTCGCGGTCCCGACGTTGATGACGGCGGAGGTCTGAATGCCGGCCACGATCGACGGCGAGGCGAGGGGCAGCTCGATCTTCAAGAGTCTCGCCCACGACGACAGGCCCAGCACGTCGGCCGACTCGAGCAGCGCCGCGGGGATTTCGGTCAGGCCGGTCACGGTGTTCCGGACAATGGGCAGGACGCTGTAGAGAAAGAGCGCGGCGACCGCCGGAAGCGTGCCGATGCCGAGCAGCGGAATCATGAGGACAAGGAGCGCCAGCGTGGGAATCGTCTGGACGACGCCGGCCACGGCCAGGATGGCCGCCCCTGTCTTCTTGCGCCGGGCGGCGGCGACGCCCAGGGGGACGGCGACGAGAACCGCGGCGCCCAGGGACACCGCCACGAGCGCTATGTGCTCGGCGACGTAGCGGCCGACGCGCGACGCCCTCCCCTCGCGTCCGGTCCCCCCTTCCATTCCGAGGGAGGCGGCGAGGAAACCGGCCGCCACGACCGACTCGGGAACACGGTCGAGCTTGGCGCGGGCGTTGAGACGCTGCATGTCCGGGGCGGTGATTCGTCCTTCGAGGACCGCGAGCGACGCCAGGGCGGACGGGGCGCGTTCCGGCAGGTCCAGTCGATACAGGAGCACGGCGCGGTACGCGGGGAAGACCTCTCTGTCATCTGCGAGGACCCTCAGGCGGTAGTAGGGAATCTCGGCGTCGGTCGTGTACAGGTCGATGGCGTCGACGTCGCCGGCCGAAAGCGCCCGGTAGGCCAGATCGTG